>Ga0315277_10000328_pt1 | contig 76901 bp, 56 predicted proteins | sample YL17G05_15_MG_FD_203695 | JGI IMG/M metagenome (GOLD analysis project Ga0315277, IMG submission 203695) | Sediment microbial communities from Yellowstone Lake, YNP, Wyoming, USA - YL17G05_15 | ecosystem: Environmental > Aquatic > Freshwater > Lake > Sediment | place: USA: Wyoming | collected...
CAACAGCCCCGGGACGCCTGCATGCAACCAGGATAGGGACGTTGAGAAAGCCGACCTCTATACTCATCACACGCGTTGGGTGCCACGTGTTGGGTGCCACGGATGAGCGAGTCTTCGAGCTCACCCGTGTCTGTGTGAACCAATAATGCCAATCACGGGCAGCCCTCGAAGACTCGGGCTGTCCGAGGCACCCACCCTTGTTACATATCGCGGTGTTTCGGGAACTTGTTCCCGAGACTAAGTTGTCTGAAAAGGCAGGCTGGAAAGCCTGCCCCACACAAGACCCATTGTTCAGGAACCGCTACCTGTTGGCCCCGGTGTTTCGGGACACCTCTGCCCCGAAAGCCTCACATCCTACTCCCTCCCCGTTCACGGGGAGGGTTGGGGAGGGGTCTCCCCATCATTCGCTCAACTGCAACATTCAGCAACCATCACCGTCATTATCTTAGTCGGATGAAAACCGGGTTTGAAAATGCGCTTTGTGATAGATATAATTGCATTAAACCCTGAGTTTTCCCCGATCCCTTTGATTCGAGGAGAATGCAATGGAACTGATCACTGTATTTTGGATTCTCTTCTTAGCTGGATTATTTTTCGCAATCATGTCCGCCCTTTTCTCAGGGTTCGGCCACGAGATAGGCGGTCATGATTATGACTTTTCAGCCGGCCATGATGTCGCCACCGGTGGCCCCGATATGAGCACTACTGGTCCGGACATGGCCAACATGCCTGGTTATCATGGCCATGGGGAAATAGCCCTATCCCCTGTAAGCCCTATAACCATCGCCACATTCGTTGGCTGCTTCGGCGGAGGTGGCGTAATATCCTATTATATCTACCCAAATATTCCCATCAATGTCCTCTCAGCACTTGTGGTAGGTTTCTTAGGTGCATTCGGGGTTTATTTCCTTGTAAGCCGTGTTTCGAGAATCATCGAAGGCAGCAGCGAAGCAAAGGTCGGGGAACTTATCGGTGAGATTGCGGAAGTTATCACTCCGATACAAGGAGAAAAGATGGGTGAAATATCCTATGTATTCAAGGGTTCCCGTTATAACGCCCCCGCGCGAAGCGTGGATGGCAGGGACATATCAAAGAACAAGCCTGTAAAGGTATGGCGGATTATCGGGAGCACATTTTATGTCAAGGAAATATCACCAGAGGAATCGGATTTCCCTCCGGAAGGGGCGGATACGAATCCTTTGTGATGCTCAGCTTTAGTAGTGCAACAAAATTAGCGGCTTTTAGTCAATCTAATGAAAACGGGCTATGAGTCAAGCAGGGAAAGGTCCGTATTCAGGTAACCAGGAGGTCTCAGTGAATACTAATCCAGCGGAATTTATCAGGAGTGGGGCGTCGCTATTGCTTGCGCAGGCAAAGACAAGCGAGGGCCCTTCCCCCTTGATTGTGGTGGGGGTGGCGGGCGTAGTACTTATTTTTTTCCTGATAATCTGGGTCATAGCCAACCGTATTATCAAGGCAGGCCCGAACGAAGTTCTCGTCATATCAGGACGCCGCAGGCGGATGATAGACCCATCCGGGAAATCGCGCTATGTCAATTTCCGTGTCCTTAAGGGTGGCGCGACTTTCGTCTGGCCGTTCATCGAGAAGGTTGACCGGCTAAGCCTCGAGCTCATTACCCTCGATGTGCGCACCCCCGAGGTTTATACCATCCGGGGCGTGCCTATCATGGTCGATGGTATCGCGCAGATTAAGGTCAAGGGTGACGATATCTCAATCGCCACGGCAGCCGAGCAGTTTCTGAGCAAGGGCATTGAGGACATAAGGCGCATCGCCCTGCAGACCGTCGAAGGTCACTTGCGCGCAATATTGGGCACTTTGACCGTCGAGGAAACATATGCCAACCGCGACATATTCGCGCAGAAAGTGCAGGATGTAGCCGCGTCGGACCTTGCTAATATGGGCCTGACAATTATCAGCTTCACAATTCGCGACATACGCGACAACCAGGGCTACCTCGACGCATTGGGCAAGCCGCGTACCGCCGAGGTCAAGCGCGATGCCGTCATCGGTGAGGCCGAAGCCGAGCGGGATGCCACGATACGTTCCGCACAGGCGCATCAGAAGGGGCAAACCGCGAAATTTGAGGCCGACACTAAAATCGCCGAAAGCGAGAGGGACTACCAGATGCGCGTGGCGGAATATACTGCATCCGTCAACCAGAGAAAAGCCGAAGCCGACTTGGCGTATGACCTGCAGCGATACACAACTGCCCAGAAGGTAAAGGAGCAGGAAGTGCAGGTCGTAGTTGTTGAAAAGCAAAAATTGATTGACGTACAGGAACGTGAAATATCCCGTAAGCAGAAGGAACTTACCGCCACTGTCGAGAAACCGGCCGAGGCCGAGAAGTTCCGTATCCAGACACTTGCCGACGCGGAGAAATACAATCTGCGCATCACCGCTGAAGGTACCGCCGATGCCGTCAAGCTTAAAGGTTTCGCGCAAGCCGATGTCGTGCAGCGTACCGGTGAAGCTGAAGCCGAGGCGAATAAGGCCCGTGGTCTTGCCCAGGCCGAAGTCATCAAGGCACAGGGCTTCGCCGAAGCAATGGCGATGGAGAAGAAAGCCGAGTCGTGGCGCAAGTACAACGAGGCCGCTATTACGCAAATGTTTATCGACAAGTTGCCGGAGATAGCGCGCGCAATAGCCGAACCGTTGACCAAAACCGAGCGCATTATTGTTATCTCCACGGGCGGCGAATCTTGCGATGGAGCCGGGGCGAGCAAAATTACAAAGGATGTCACTAACATCATCGCACAGCTGCCGCCGATAATCGAAGGCCTTACAGGTGTCAAGCTTCAGGATCTGATATCGCGCGTACCGCAGTTAAAGAGTGGGGGTTATGACGAGGAGACAGGTCAACCGAAAAAGTGATTTGACGTAGTAATTTCAACCAACGCGGCCTTTGAAAAGCCGCGTTTTTTATTGCACAATAGCCCATATTGAAAATATATCTGGAGCGCAGGCTTCCAACCTGCATGCAGCCCGTATGCGGCCAAGGATGGCAGCGCTCCAAATCGGAGGAAAACCATGCGCAATATCGCATTAGTCCTTTCAACTATGTTGCTTATCACCTTCAGCTTAGCCTGCTCAAAGCCGGCGGAGAAACCACCCACCATAGATAAAGCATCTCAACAGGGGGCGGCAATCGGTAAAACATCCCAGGGGGAAACACCCATCCCATCCACTTCCACCACAGGCACTACAGGCACAATAGCACCGGGGGGGATAAGCAGTGAATATAACACTTTCGAAGCGGATTTGAAGACTTTCCTGAAGGGGGTCGTCACCAACGACCGTGCATTGATTGAGGCGAAGGCAGCGGCTGCGATGCGGGATAGAATCGATACGGCGATCAAGGACCTCGGCTTCCATGAATTCGCGAAGGATGGCGACTACAACGCCCTGTGGGAAAAGCTCCAAACCGTAAGCAACATGGCTTATACCGCGGTAACCGGGGATAGCCTCGTAGCTGTTTGGATGGTGAACGGGAAAGAAGCGGGGTTTAAAAACCTGCAAGTCCAATTTGATATGATCCGGGATGGCGAAGAGTGGAGAGTCTCGAAATATACGATGCTCAATCCCTGATTAAATCATGAAGACCCCGGCAGAGTAGTGTAAATAGCTGACCACAAGAATCGATATGGCATTTTTGCTCCCCTTTTGTTATGATACGCACTTGTTACCAATACCTGCCTTCCGGAGGCATCAATATGCAGCGGATTGCTTTTCTGCTCTTGGCGTTTTTCTTTGCTTTGATTATCAGCGGCTGCGGCTCGCCGGAACAGTCCGTGAAAATGTTCCTCAAGTATCGTATAAAGGGCGATACGCAAGCCGCAAAGCTCTATTGCACCGATGAGATCGACAAGCAGATTGACCTCGGTGTATATACTCTGGAAGCCCTCGGGTTCCCCAATCCGTACGGCTCAGCACTCTCATGGGAATCGGAGAAAGCCAAAATCAATCTCCTTCCCCAGAGCATGACGGATAAGGAAGCCGTCCTGTCGAAGGGTTCAGGTCCGACTAAGGTGACATTCCGCCTAAAATATGAGGGCGGCATGTGGAAAATCTCCGGCATTGAACCCGCTATTACTGAGCCAGCTCAGGCCGAACCTCCCGCCGCAGGAGCAAAGGCAGGGGGAGCAACAGGGGCTTCTGAAAAACCTGCTGGAGAGGGCAAAGCAGCGGGTACTGAAGGGGCCGGGGGCGAACCGCCTAAAAGCCCGGGTAATAGCTGATGTTCACTATGTCCAATGAAGGATCTGATTTTGCGATGACCAATAAACCGCGGCTCTTTCACGGCCGCAGTCTTACTCTGCAAATCGGCTTGGGCTTTTGAAGTAGTTATTCGGTAAATGCCAAAGGGAAATTTAGAGTTTAAATCTTATTAAACCTGTTTAAAACAGCTTTCGCATTGATGATACTATTAACAAATACAATTTTAGGTAAAGGAGAAAGGCTAACAATGAAAAAGGCTATTGTAGCTGTCGTCTTATTTTTCCTCCTCTGCATCCCGGCGTTTGCCCAGGGAGAGGAAAATAATCTCGAGGGACAGTTCGGCGTCAATGTAGGCTATTATTTCTTCAACAACGATGCACTCGATGATAGCGGCTTCTTTGGCGGAGTCGAGTACAAGGCCGATGTATGGTCCGTCGCCCTTGATTACACGAAGGTCGATGCTTTGCCCGTTGGCGAGCAGGCCGGGGGCACTGAGCAGTTGATGCTTGCGCACGTCGACTATACCTACTATTTCCAGGACAAGGAGAATATGTCCGAAACCCCAACCTATGTCGGCCTCGGCTATACCCACCGGTTCCAGGGAGATGCCGTCAAGGACAAGGGTGGTTTCAACATTATTGCCGGGATGGATTGGGACGTGAACTGGAACTTCGAGGCCAAATACATCTATTTCGGCAGCGATGACACCATGTGGGGCATAAGCGCCGGGTACTTCTTCTAAACCTGACTGGCGTTGCCTTTATGTACGGTACCCGCATATTCTGCGGGCCTTTCCGGTTTGGCGAACATATCGTGAATTGCCCTACCCCGGATTTATCCGGGGTATTTTTTTCGCACTGGTTACAATCACGGATTTATTTCTGAATGTTTCTGCAATAAACGTAACACCGGGTGGCGCCCACAGACGCGTCTTCGCGGATGTGGGTGATACTTGGGACGCCGGTTTTCCGACCCCGCCGATGCCGGGGCTTGAAAGTCGATGCCCCAGTAATCATGGTAATCATATATGATATATAAAAAGTTAAATATTCAGAAATGGATAATTAGAAACACCCACAAACAGGGAACACAATTTCGTGGGTCAACATGATTATTGAACCGGCATTATATTTTCATAAACAATTTCGAATATATGAAGAAAAGCATAAACGCAGTTAGAAAAGTTATCCCGATAATCGCAAGGATGCGTCTCCACGGTTCCGGCCTAAATTCCTTGGGCACATAGGGAGCCATTATCGCCCGGTATGTCAGAAAGCCCAAGAATGGCGCAGTGAGGAAAGAAAGCGTCGTGGCCAAATCTACAAGGCCTGTCAGTTTCTTCAAATAGAAAATTACGATAAGCATCCCGCCTATCCCCAATGCGGCCATCCAAGCCCAGTAATCCCAACTGTTCCCGGACCGCTGCATCACTTCCGCCGGATCTTCAGGCGTCTTGAAGCGCCTGGCGACTAATTGCAGCGCCCTTGGGAAGCCGTCGATTACGGTGAGCAAGGTGGAGAACATGGTCGTGAATGCCGAAACAACGATTATCGGCCTGCTCCACGCACCGAGAGATGAGGTGTACAGGTCGATAACCTGTCCAGCGAATGCCCCTGAACTATCAGAGAATTTCACGCCACTGTTGAACATCACACCTGCGCCTAATGTGCAGAACATCAGGGCGAGGGCCCCGGTCCCGATATAACCGAAGTTAAAGTCGAAAAGTGTTTCCCGCAGGATGGGGGTGTATGAGGTCTGCTTCTTGCGCGCCAATGTCCAGAACGATTGCCATACCGCGACATCCATCCCCGTCGGCATCCATCCAACCAATCCCACTATAAACGCGACATCCATTAAACCCACGTGCCCCCAGTGGGCAACACCGATCAATTTCGGCAGGATGGCTATTGTCGCTGCAACGGTTGAGATTACTAAAACAGCCATAATGAGCTTGATTACTTTGTCAAGAAGGGGATAACGTCCGATGACTAATATTAATGCGCTAATGATAATCAGCACGGCCGACCATAGCTTCGGGTCCCATTTCAGCCCTGTGAGCTGAATGGCTAAACCGGCGGTGACGGCTGTCACCCCGGCACATACAGTGAACATTGTGGCAACGGTGAGGAACAGATAGAGCACCAGACTCCATCTCCCTTGCCGGCGATAGCCTTCTAAAAGGCTGTTGCCCGTGGCGATGGCATAACGCTGCCCGAATTCAAAGAGTGGATACTTAAGTATCATTGCCACTGCAATTACCCACATGAGGGAGAACCCCCAACCGGCGCCTGCCCTCGTGGATTGCACCAAATGCGATGCCCCAACCGATACTGCGGCGAACAACATCCCCGGCCCTAATGCCTTGAGATAACCTTTCCGGCTGTTCATAGCCGCCTCCCTTGCGTGATGAGAAAGTCAATAGTTTAACAATTTAGGCTTTCCCCCTCAATAGGTGCCAGGGATTTCCTCTATAAACAGAAGATTTGGATGACCATTAAGAATTGTGATATAGCGCCTATTAGTCATATTCAGGCCAATTCTCCTGAGAAGAAATGCTTTCAGCGTATTTTACTCTTGCGACGGATTCTGTGATGTGGGAGTTGTTGTGTTTAATTATCTCACCAGGACCCCCCAATGGAGCTTGCGGCGGATGAGGCTGAAGAAGTCCTCGTCCCTGAGACGTACGAGGCGGCAGCGCAGGCTCGAATAACCCGCGCGGATAGGCTGCTCAATCACAATACGCCCCGATTTCTGGCCGTCAAAGGTGATGTTGATTTCGGCGGGAAGTCCCGCGAATCGCGGCACAATCCTTATCTTCGAACCGGGGCTGATAATCATCGGCCTCAGGCTGAGAGTATGCGGGCATATAGGTGTCAGGAGGAGGCAATCGACATCGGGATGCACAATTGAACCGCCGGTTGAAAGGTTGTATGCGGTGGAACCGGTTGGAGTAGCTATGATAAGGCCATCGCCCTCGTATGTGGCGACATACTTCTCGTCGAGATATGTCTCCAAGGAAAGGATGCGGCTCAGTGCCTGCCGGTGGATGACGACATCGTTCAGCCCGATATATTCCCTGAGTTTATCCCCGTGATAAAAGGACGCCCATAGCAGCTTGCGCTCCTCGATACAGTATTTGCCGGCGAGGAGGCGTTCGGTAACCGAATTAAGCTCCTCGGTCGTCGCTTCGGTGAGAAACCCGAAGCGGCCGGCATTTATTCCAAGCACCGGGATATCGGCGAAGCAGGCGAGGCGTGCCGAGGACAACAGCGTGCCGTCACCCCCGATGGAGATGAGCATATCAAGGTCCTTGAGCTTGTCGACCATATTTTCATGCGGGACTTCGGGGATTTCGGATGTAAGGTCGAATTGCAGCAGCTCGACTTCAATGCCGTTGTTGTCAAGGCTTTCAAGCATACGCTTGGCGGTTTCCTTGGCGTTGGGGTGCGAGACATGATATTTCAGTGCTACGTGCATAGGCGGCTTTGTACAAACGTAGTTTACCACACCGGGGGGAGTCTGTGAATATATGCACAAGGATGGCGATGGGGGATTCCCGCGCGTGAGGTACGCGCCACCTGCCAGGGAGGTTTTCAATGCACCGGCTGGAAGGCGGGGAGATATTTAAAACAGTGATTTAGGTATCAAAAAATACGTTAAGAAGATTTAAGGATGCAAATTCAAAAGAGGATAGCCTCTCGTTGCGGGGAGCGGCCCGACCGCTCCCCTTTCTTATGGGTTGACCTTGTGTGAAGCGGGTTTTTTAGCCTGCTTGATATTCGGCAGGCTGGAAAGCCTGCCCCGCGAATCAAACACAATTATTTTAACATCAAATCAAGAGACCCCTTTCGGGGTCTTTGGGGTATTGCATTATAAGGCCATCTCCTTGCAGCCGTAAAAACGGAACCGTTTTGGAGTGGTTGCTCATCAATAGAAATATATCAACCCTTCTCTGCCCCAGCTACAGGCGCTATCCACCCTGTGTTGGGGGCCTTTCCTTCTTATCAGGGACCGGGGGTGGCGGATTTGAACCGCTTTTCATTTCTTCCTTCAAGTTGCGGTAATCAGTCTGGCCTGTCGGCGCACGGCCGCATCCCGTCATGAATACGACGCTAAACATAAAGATAAGTATTAGAGCCAATAATGATAATCGCATAATTCATCCTCCTAAAACCAGGTTTTCATTCAACCATTTGATCTTACATTATATTCGACGCCGGCCCTGTTTAAAACCCATAAAATATTTTAACATTAATTCCATCCCCAACAAGGTGCTGGAAAACCGACCTAATATGGGGACAGTCCCCACGCGATGGACGTTGACGCGTCTATTCAAGCCGTTTCCGCGTGAGGGACAGTCCCCTTTTACCCGTATAAATGGCCTTTTTCAGCACCCTGCTAATGCCCGGCACAACTCTCAAGGTCGCCGAATCTGCGACGCATCTCCGCTTCATTTGCGGGGATGGGGCGCCCTACGGGAATATGCTCGACTATCTCAATACCGTAAGCCTTAAGCCCAACCATTTTGTAATCGCTATCGGTGATAAGCCGTATTTTGTTCAAGCCCAGGTCGCGCAATATTTGCGCCCCGGTGCCGTAGTCGCGATGTTTCGACGCCTTCTCAACCTTGGCGAATTCCTCGGGGATTTCATCGCCTGCCTGAACCTTGGCCAGATAGCGCAGCTTATCAACCATCTCCCACCCCGAACGCGCGCGGCGGAGATACAGGATGACGCCCTTGCCTTCCCTGCAGATAATCTCTAAACTCCGCGCCATCTGCCCGGCGCAATTACACGAAAGGGCCTGGAACACATCGCCCAGCACGCATTCCGACCCAACCCTCACCATGACGGGTTCATCATCGGAAATATCACCCAGCACGAGTGCCAGGTGTTGTTCATCGCGTATGGGCACGCTATACACGATGGCATGAAAGACACCACATGGCGTAGGGAGGTCAGCTTCGACGATGCGCTCGACAAGTTTCTCGGTTCTGAGGCGGAATTCGATAAGGTCCTCGATGGTGATGAGCTTCAACCCATGACGGCGGCAATATCGGCTCAGTTCAGGGAGCCTCGCCATCTCGCCTCCCGCCTTTTTTATCTCACATAGAATCCCTGTCGGATGCAACCCGGCGATGCGCACTAAATCCACTACGGCTTCTGTGTGCCCCGCGCGTGTTAACACGCCGCCCCGCACCGCCATCAACGGGCGGACATGCCCGGGGCGCGCGAAATCCTGCGAGCGGCTCACGCCGTCGGCCAGGGCTCGTATGGTCTTGGACTGGTCACTGGCGGATATCCCGGTTGTGGTGCCATGGCGGTAATCGACGGTGACGGTGAACGGTGTGCCGTGCAAGGCGGTGTTATGCTCAACCATGAGAGGAAGCTGGAGCCTGTCGCATTCCTCGCGGGTCATGGGTATGCATATCCATCCACGGGCTTCGCGCTCGTAGAAGTCGATATGCCATGGAGTGACGAATTCGGCGGCCATGACGAGGTCGCCCTCATTCTCGCGGTCCTTGTCATCGACGATAACAATAAACCGCCCAGCCTTAAGGTCCTCGAGGGCTTCTTCTATGGCCGCAAATTCTATATCGTTGGTCAGAACCATTGTTTCCTAAATATAATTACCCCATCAAAGGGGGGGATATTATAACACAATATAAAATGTTGGCGGCTTCATATATTGTCAGGGTGGCAACATCACGGATGAGAAGAAACCTATTGGAAAAATAGGGTTAGTTTTTTTGGAGCGCGGTCATCCCTGACCGCATGCGGGCTGGAAGCCCGCGCCCCAAATCACTGATTACTTGGGGGCTCCAAATTTCTGATTGCTTGGAGGTTACCAGTGCAAAAAAAACCCAGCCATCGAAATGGCTGGGAAGGGCCGGCTGGTTCAGCAAAATCCGATAGAACAAGGGAACCCCATTTTAAACCCGTTTCGGTGTTCCCCAGTTCCCCGGTTTTTCAACCCCGAATCCTCTTCAACCCTAATCCACCCCCATGTATAAGTAAGCATTTGTACATCCAAAATATTTCCCTTCGTGGCGGCTCTTCATCTCAAAGGGCATCTTTCATTCCGTACAATCGCAGAAAACCGGGATGGAATTTGCCCTGGGATGAAAGAGGATGAAAGGGGGGCTGCCTGAGACGGTTACCCGAAAAGATTCCCTGACAGCCCGCCTTTCAGACCACGAAGCTTGAGGTTAAGGAGGGAGGGTTGTGGGTCATTATGCTCGGCTTAGGCTCAAGGCCCTCCCTCCGGGGTTTCATAAAGGGATTCCCTACTGCTGCAATTCGCATATTCACAAGGTACAAAAAAAATCAGGTGTCTATCTGAAAGACATAACGTGTCAACTTAAAATTAACCGACCGTTCCGAATCTCCTTACTAACAGCACCGAATTACCGACCGCGTTATAGACCACACGGTCCATGGCTTTCCGCATGAGGAATATGCCGCGCCCCGTCACACGGTACAAGTTTTCATCCAATGTGGGGTCGGGAACGACCGACGGATCAAAGCCGAGGCCATTATCGGTGATGCGAACAGCTATGGAATGCTCATCGATGACATAATCGACCCTCACCGGGGCTTCCGGGTCATTGATATCCTCGCCATGCCCGTGAGTGATTGCGTTAATTATAGCCTCATCGATTGCCAACCTTACCCAGAAAAGAATATCTCTATCCGTACATCCCTGCTTAAGGTCCGCAAGTATTTTGTTCAGAAGCTCCATACGGCTGATGAGAGGTATGACACAAGTCCTTGCTATTGCCCGGCGTTGAGTCGAGGCTTGTCTCTCCTGGCCTGCCTTATCGGCTTTAGTTTGTTTGGTTTCCATAACCCGTGGTCCTAATAAAGGTTACAGCAATAAATATTCCACAACGGGGTATTTTAAGGATGAAAATGCGGGGCATCATGTACGCGGTTTGCATCCCCTTAACGATGCGGGTCAGGTTACATAATTGTTATGTAAGCGGCACGACATAAGGCACACAAGCGGAACTCCCCCGTAAAGCCTTATGGTATGTGGTGCTTGGGGATGCAGATGTTGCCTCAAAGCGAAAATCTACGTCGAGTTAAGACGATTTTTAATGAAGAGGCTGTTATGAGCAAAGGGATTTTTAGTCTTTCAAGGGGACATATTAGCCCAGCGGTCGAGCTTGCGTGTAAGTGTTTTGCGCGAGATTCCCAATATTTCGGCGGCCCTCTGTTTGTGGTTGCCGGTCATCTCAAGCACATTGAGGATATGGCGTCGCTCAATCTCCTCAAGCGGGATGGGCGCGAAGGCATAACCGGTTACCGGCTGTTCTCCCTGCATAGTATCCGGATGTACCTTGTGCACCAGATCATCGGGAAGATGTATGGGCAGAACGACGGTTATTCCGGTGTGAATTATCATCATCCGTTCGATGACGTTTATCAGTTCGCGCACATTGCCCGGCCAGTCGTAATTTTTCAGAAGGAACGCCGCTTCCGGGCTTATGGATTTGACTGTACGGCCGAATTTCTCATTGAATTTCTTAATGAAATGCTTCGCGAGGAGTATCACATCATCGCCCCGCTCCTTCAATGTCGGCAGCTTTATGGGGAAGTTGTTCAAGCGGTAGAAGAGGTCTTCGCGGAAGCGTCCTTCACGGACATTTTTCTCCAAGTCCTGGTTGGTGGCGGCGATGACGCGGACATCGGCGGCAATCAGCTTTTCCGAACCGAGGGGCGTGAAGGTCTTCTCCTCGAGGGCGCGAAGGATTTTAGCCTGGAGATTTGGGGTCATATCGCCTATCTCATCGAGGAAGAGGGTGCCGCCACTGGCAAGCTCCACCTTACCCTTCTTGCGCTTCTTGGCGTCGGTGAAGGCGCCGGGCATATAACCGAAAAGCTCGCTCTCAAGGAGCGTTTCAGGAATTGAAGCGCAGTTGATGGCCTCGAAGTTCTCCTCAGCCCTGTCACTCGCCAAGTGTACAGCCTTGGCGAAGACTTCCTTGCCGGTGCCTGTTTCGCCGAGGATCAGGACCGTGGTGTCAGGCACGGACGCCACGCTCAAGGCGGCCTTTTTGGCCCTTTCGATAGCCGGGGAGTCGCCGACAATGGCCTCGAAGCCCGATGCTTCCGCCATCTCCCTGCGTCTTTGGTCACCGGTTATTCTAAGCTGGATTATTTCCGAGGCCCGTTCAAGCTGGAGAAGCAGGTCTTCCTTCTTGAAGGGCTTTGTTACGAAGTAATACGCCCCCTGGTGCATGGCCTCAACGGCGAGTTGGATAGTGCCGAATGCGGTCATCATTATCACCAGGGGCGGCGATTCAATTGCCTTGAGGCGCTTCAGGATCTCGATGCCGTCCATATCGGGCAGCTTGAAATCGAGGAGCATTATGTCGTGCCCATCGTTCAAACGAGCAATGGCATCCGCCCCGCTGGAGGCGCATACAACCTGGAAGCCGTTGTCGTTCAAGGCGTTCTGGAGCGCCCAGCGTATATTTTCCTCGTCATCAACAACCAGCACCGAGATATTCATATGGCAATAAACCTCACAAAAACGCCATTTAGCTCGGGCCGTAGCCCGGCCGCGGCATTTTTCAAGCCATCTTAATATCAATTCAGGATGGGACATTTTTTCCCATCGGCTATATTATAATATATAATAATCAATAAAATTAATGTTGAGGCAATTTTAAGGAATAATCTTGCACGGGGGGGATGGTTTATAAGGTTTAATGTAACTTGATGTTATTTAATATAGTTTATGTTTTTTGTCTTTTGCATTATATAAAAATTTCTTGCGGGAAGGGTACTGTAGTAAGGCTTCCCCTCCTGCTTAATCGTCTGAGAATCAACTAAAGGACACACGCCGGCATAACCATCCGGTAGCCCGGTGTTGGAGTCATTGACATCCATAAAGTAAATTGGCTCCTACATGCCGAAGGGGTTTCATTTTTGACAGTTGCATGGTATATAGGTATTAGGTAAATTTTAACCCCACCCCGTCTAATAGAATCTCCCTGATTTGTTGCTTATCAATAGTTATCAGCATTTCATAATCAGACCATAAGGTTCGTTAGCTTCTTTAAGGTAACCCCCCGGAAGGTTCGCAGGCTTTCCTCCTTTCAAACAACCAGCCAAATATCAACATGACTGCTTGAAGAATAGGAGTGGGTGAGGATGTTAAGATTTTATTTAAGGACTTATTTGGTCCCGGGTGTGATTATCCTGCTGCTATGGGTCAAATTCGGCCCGTTTCTTCTCAAGGGCTTGGATGAAATAGGGCTCGTGAAACGCAAGGGGAGAATCGTCTTTTCATCCAACCGTGACGGCAACTGGGAGATATATACGATGAATCCCGATGGGTTCAACATACACCGGTTGACCCGGACCCAGGACTATGACGAGTGTTCGCCGTTATGGTCCCCCGATGGGAAGCATATAGCCTTCTCAAGCAAGACGGGGGATAAAAGCGCTATTGAGGTGATGTCGGCCAATGGCAGGAAACGCCGTAAGCTAACCGACCATGCTGCAAAGGATACCGACCCATCCTGGTCACCGGATGGGAGCAAGATCACTTTTTCGTCGAACCGAGACGGGTCGGCGGAAATTTTGGTGATGAATGCGGACGGTTCGGATGTGCGGAAATTGACCGATCATCGGACTGATGATTATTGCCCGAGGTGGCAGCCCGATGGGCATAAGATACTTTTCCTAAGAAAATTGCCGGTGAAGAAACTGTCATTTTATGTCGAGCGAATATACTCAATCAGTCCCGATGGCGGAGTGGCTTTCGACGTGACGGACAAACTGCCATGTGACGGGGAGATGCCCTCGTGGTCAAAAGACGGGAACATGATGGCTTTCCGGGGAAGTCTGAATGTGCCCAATGACCAGGGGGTTATTTACACATCCAACAATAACGGCTGTGCATCGAAACAGGTTACATTCAGGGGGGAGGATGAATATGACGACCATCCCACATGGTCACCCGACGGCAGCAAAATCGCATTCAGCAGAAGGGTTTTATATCACCGAAGGCCGACTGACATTTATGTCATTGATATTGTCACCGGAGAAGCAGTCAATATCACGCAGGGTAAGGGGGATAGTGAGGGGCCGGATTGGTTTTGATTTGTAGCTTGAGACCGTTCACCGTGTGTCACGGGCAGCTTGAGTCTTCGAAGGCTGCCCGTGTTGGTTTTTATACATTATGCAGACACGGGCATGCTCGAAGACTCGCCTGCCCGTGGCACCCATGAATGTTAAAAATTATTAGGACGCTTTATTCCTGGCACATGGCTGTGTTATAACGTGGTTCGATATATCAGCTAACCTTGGCAAAAATATAAGGAAACCCAAACGATGATTGAACTCGAAGGGCAAAGCAGGTTGCACACGGTTGCATATTTCTCGATGGAAGTTGCGGTCGACCCGCAGATGCCGACATACGCAGGTGGGCTTGGCATCCTCGCGGGGGACACATTGCGCGCCGCCGCCGACCTTGGTGCGCCGATTGCGGGCGTTACTCTGCTTCACAGGAAGGGTTACTTCCGGCAGCACCTCGATACGAACGGCAACCAGACCGAGGGACCGTCGATATGGTCTCCCGAAAATGCCCTTAAGCTGTTACCGCACACTGTTTCAGTGTTTATCGAGGGAAGGGAAGTTCATATATGTGTATGGCTGTATATTGTCCGAGGTGTCGGTGGATATGAGGTGCCGGTATATTTTTTGGATACGATGCTTCCCGAGAACACGCCATGGGACCAGAGCATAACCGACTACCTCTACGGCGGCGATGAGCATTACCGGCTGTGCCAGGAAATAGTGCTCGGCGTGGGGGGGGTATTGGCCCTGCGCAAGGTTACAAAGGAGACCCCGTCTGTTTATCATATGAATGAAGGCCACGCCGCGTTCGCCACCATCGCGCTGCTACAGGAACGCATCCAGGAGCGGGGCGCATCGGCGGTCACCGAGGGTGATAAGGAATTCGTACGCGAGCAATGCGTGTTCACAACACATACCCCGGTGCCTGCGGGGCAGGATAAATTCCCGATAGAACTCGTCCGTAGAGTCATGAGCGAAGAACTGTGGAAGATACTCGAATCGGCGGATTGCTTCAGGAATGACACAGTTAACATGACTTACTTGGCCCTGTATTTCTCCCGGTATATCAACGGCGTGGCGATGCATCACAGCGAAATCTCCCATACCATGTTTCCCAATTATCCCATCAACTCTATTACAAACGGCGTGCACGCGTATACATGGACATCGCCGCCATTCCGGGCGCTGTATGACAAGCATATCCCCGAGTGGCGCGGGGACAGCATGTACTTGCGTTACGCGATAGGCATCCCGCTCGAGGAGATACGCGACGCCCACAGGCAGGCGAAGCAAGCATTGCTCGATGAAGTGGAGAAGCGTAGCGGGGTGAAGCTGAAGCCGGAAGCGATGACAATCGGGTTCGCGCGACGCGCGGCGGCATACAAGCGGGCTGACTTAGTATTCTCCGATATTGAACGGCTGAAGCGTATTGCGCGCGATGTCGGCTCGTTCCAGATGATATTCGGGGGGAAGGCGCATCCGCAGGATGAAGGGGGCAAGGAGATTATCAGGAACATTTTCAAGGCGGCGCGGGAATTAGGGGATGCCGTGCCGGTTGTTTATCTTGAGGAATATGATATGGAGTTGGCAAAATTACTTTGCTCCGGGGTCGACCTGTGGCTGAACACGCCGCAGAAGCCGCAGGAGGCATCGGGTACGAGCGGCATGAAGGCGACGCTTAACGGCGTGCCGAATTTCAGCGTGCTTGACGGCTGGTGGATTGAGGGGCATGTCGACGGCGAGACGGGATGGTCGATTACTGACGATATGGGCGCGGATGAAAATCTTCCGCCGGAAGTCTTTTCCCTGTATCACAAGTTGGAGCACGTGATATTGCCCATGTTCTACGGGAAACCGGAGGAGTATGAGTCGATAATGCGCACGACGATTGCGCTTAACGGGTCATTCTTCAATGCGCGCAGGATGCTGAATCAGTATTTGGATAACGCGTATCCGATAAGGAAGAAGTACGAGAGGCATGATTAGGGAGGAATAAATCTGCATGTGATAGTGAGGGAGGTTTCCATGAAATATTTGTTCAAGGCGTTTGTTTGCATCGGTTTATGCCCGCTGGTGATTTGCCTTTTGGCGGGATGCGGCAACCCGATGAAGGAGGGATACTATCATCATGCCGATGTATCCGGGGAGATTATCACATATACGGTGATGCCAAGGATGGAGGGTTCGACCGGTTCTGTCATTGGTACGGTGTTAACGGGCGGCATGAAAATCTCGACGATAGTGGCATCGATACCATCGGGTGAAATTTTTGTCGATTACGAAAACTACTTCAAGTTATTTTTTTCAGACGATGGGACGCAAGTTTTAAAAGAGGTCCGTCAGCCTACCCCTTACGGAATGAAAGATGTACACCTGAAAATGTGCAATACCAACGATGATTCCGTGGTCTGGCAAAGCGCGTTGGCGTTCGATAACCGGATGACCCAACCAGTCAGAGCCATCTGGGATAAAGCAGGGGACCGATTGCTATTGGGCTTCATAAACATATCAGAGATGCAAACTCCACGTAGTGAGATGCCGGGCGGAAATACCAATAAGGATAACGGCGAGGGGGAATCAAGGATGGTGATAGTCCTCAGGCTGAGTGATGGGCAGGAGCTCGCGAGAATTAAATTGAGAATAACGTCCACAGCGCGATGGGATATGTATTTGCGTTTTATGGATTATGGCGGGGGCAGAATTTTCGTGGCGTCCAAGCATGACCCGTTAGCTGAGAAACAGGATAACAGCGGCGATAAGATGTCCATATATGCAATAGAGCCGATAACAAAGGAAGTGAAATGCTTTGATTTAGGTGACAATGCGCCCGGTTTCAACAGCAGTTTCTATGTAACTGAAGCGGGGGATAAAATATTTTTCGAGTCGGAGGGCAAACAATTTCATGAGCGAATTTTTGAACTTGATACAAATTCAGGTGAATCGCGGGTTCTATCAGAAGGAGCCGACCAGGGGGAATCATGTCGCCTTGAAGACATAACCCCAGATGGCTCGAAATTGTGTTTAATGAGGACTTCATATAGCCGCGAATCAGGATCTACGATTACCAATCCTGCTGTTCTGGATGTTGCTTCCGGTGAAGTTAGAATCCTTGAGTCCTCCTTGCCTGACAACAAGTTGGGGTTTTATGAATGTGCCATCACCTCTTCGGGAAAATACATAATTGGGTTTACTATTGATTCCGATATATGGGTTTATGATGTCGAGAAAGGTACCGGGAAGGTTCTTATAAGTCAGGATAAAAAGACCATGATCTTTAACCCCCAAATACCCGGGCAAGGTAATGAGGGGCTGTTTTAGTGCTGTAACCCGGCAACTCATTTGCCTGGTATAATGACATCTCGATATTGGTAGGAGGTTTTTTATGAAGCTCATATTTACAGCATTTATTATTTTAACCTTGAACGTGGTGAGGTTCGGAGAACCGTCTGAATCTTACGATAATCTGTTTGCAGGCATTCATAACCATTATGCGGATGTGTCGGGCGACATCCTCGTTTATACAATTACATCGAAGTGTTTATTTATGCCTTATTGGGTTACTGCCGTCGCTGGAATCCCTTCCGGCAAGGTTTTTGTAAACTATGGAAACCTTTCAAGCTTGTTTTTCTCGCCAGATGGAACTAAGGTTTTGAAAGCATTCACCCCCAGCCTGTTCCAGCCGGAAAGTGATTTCGCTGCGATTGCGCTATGCAATACGAATGATGATTCGATAATGTGGAGCCAAAAGCTGGAACCTGGAGACACTCTCTCGTTTATGAATGCGCCTTTATGGGACATGGAAAAACACATGTTGATTCTGGCATTTCCCAAACCTCCCGATTTATTTCGTCTTTGCAAAGAGAATCGTCCTATCAGTTCGGAAGAATTCCGCCAGCTCCCGGAAAAGGTGATTGTATATGTCTTTGACTTGAATGATGGGAAACAGCTAAGCAGGTTGGCCCTTAACCTGACCTGCGGGGAAACAGCCGGGTATATGAAAGGCCACATTCAATGTGGGGGCGGCAAGGTTTTCGTTTTGGCTAAGGATAATCCATTGGTCGAAAACCGCAATATATGGGGTTCGCGGTGGAATATTTACGGCGTAGATCCCATTACGGCCGAAACAAAGTGTTTCGAATTAGGTTACACTAACTTGGGCGGTTTAGGCGGATTTTTTGTGACTTCGAGTGGAGATAAGATATTCTTCCAGGGGAGTGCCAAGGGTAATCCCAGCAATATTCTCGAGCTGGATACAGCTACGGGAATTACACGGCCACTGATTAGGGACGAATATTCGCACAAGTGTTTTTCGCTTCTGGGTATCACACCTGATGGCTCGAAAGTATGCTTAGAGGTTGCAAACTTCAGCAATGAGCCCACGTATGGCATAAGCTCTTATAATCCCGCCGTACTGGATGTTGCATCCGGTGACATCAAGATTTTAGATGTCGCACCTTGCGAGATTGAAAGCTCAGAAGAAATCGACAATGTGAAGGTCAAGGGGCTGTCTTACTATGCCATCAGCCCATCAGGGCGCTTTGTAATTGGGTGGAATATTGATTCCGATATCTGGATTTATGATGTCGAAGAAGGTATGGTGAGAGTTTTCTTAACACCCCCCAATGCAATGTTGGAAATATCTATTCCGCAGATCCCTGGGCAGTGGAACAGGTGGTAATAATGCAGTCCGGCATTTCCGTTGCCAGGTTAAATGTACATATATAAACAATCCCGGCAAAGGAGATGCCAGGCTACTCCACTGCTAAAATCATCCCTCACGATATTGACATTTCTAATGAGAGCATATTACTCTTATCCCTTTATGATTAAAGATTGATTCTTCTTAAATCGCAGGGAAGCCAACATTGTAAACTGAGAAAATCGAATTTTTGCATGGAGGTTTCATCATGCGACTCGGCTTTTTACTAACTCTCACCACTCTGGTAGTGATTGTTGTGGGATGCTCCGGTGGTGGTGGTATTCCCGTCACGCCGCAATATCCCGATGGCGATATCTCATCTCTGGGGGGAGCGGTCGATCTTGACAAAGCCCTGATGGCCGACGCCGGGCACTTGCTCTGGGGTTATTGGCAGGGCACATTTGACCTTCCAACAAGACAGGTGGAAATCGTGCGCCTCCGCCAGGCCGAATTCCAGCGAATCTGGCAGGCATTCTGAAGACGAAACCATTGGGCCTTTCATATGAAGTGAAGGGCTTTAATTTGCTTAATGGGACTGCGAGTGTGGATGTAACCCTCACCCACCCATACCCCCATTCCAACTTCCGCGGATTTGACACCCGCGGTATCTTCATGGGACCTGGGGCAACGCTGAACTCCAACAACGACCCAAGCCTCGTCTACCCCGCCCCCAACGGCTGCCGCGTACTTAACGCAGACGGCTACACGCGATGGTGGAACGCGCCGGAGTTCACAACGGCAGGGATGTACGGCTACGACGATGATAGCATCATCCCTGGATTCCTCATCCCAGCGACGACACTCAACCCATATAAATACTTCGCCGATTGCCTCGGTCCTGATGATGATGTAATCCCGAATGTCGATATGACAAACCGAGGGACATTTTCAACTGACCTTTACCCACCCAAACTTACCAGGAATTACAAGATAAAATTCCCCAAGGTCGGTGGTCAATCCCAGTTCGGGTTCCACTACGCCGTCGACGTAAGCTGGGCCCCGCCAACGGGCTCGTCAGCGCCGCCGAAACCCATCGGCGATTTCCCGATGGATGCCAACTGCAGGGAACCATTTCACATAAAGGTCGATACCGAGGGTTCCACCGCATGGTATAAGAGCGCTACCGAGCGTGGCGGTGATTTGCATCTCGGCATCGAGGTCTTCGACTGGCAGGCTCCTGATAACCCATTCGGCATCGAGGGTGAGATAGAGTCCATCTGGATTGAGTCGAAGACGCTATTTGGCCCCGTCTATGAGAGCCAGCTGACCGCTGACCCCGGGTCACAGGAAACCAGCGGCATTTTCCATTTCACGATTCCCAACGTAACCCCGACCGGTCTGGAGAACCAGGAAATCCTCGTCACCGTACGCTCGAAGAACCCCACCAGCTATGCCCCGCCCCTGAACGGCCCGGTCTATCCGACAGGAGCGGTCCTCTCGGCCTATGCAATCGTTGAAATACCCGTCAGCACTTCGGAGTCGTATGATATTCATTTGAAGAAACCTAACGGCGGCGACTTGTTAATGGCGGGGACATCGCCAAAAATCGAATGGGAGACCTCTCAATACGCCCAAATAGAAAAAGTCGCGCTCCTGCTTTCAACAAATTCCGGCTATGAATATCCATATGTCATAGCGCCATCTGTTGCCAACACCGGGAGCTATATCTTATATAACATCCCTGAGACATATGTTGGCTGCCATACTCGCATAAAAATCCAAGATGCCGATGACCCCTGTGTATGCGACGAGTCGGATGCTGATTTTACAATCTACCCGCAACTCGAGGACCAGATTATCGTCGCCGCACCCAACGGAGGCGAGGAATGGATGGCGGGGACCAGCGAAGAAATCAAATGGGTGGCTGACCCGAATATCCAGAACGTCATGATTAAATTTTCCAAGGATTCGGGTCAAACATGGCCCCTGACCATAGTCGAGTCAACACCGAATGCGGACGGCAAATTCAATTGGGGGCCAATTCCACTGGAGCATGTCAGCCCAACATGCCGTATAGCGATATTTGATGCAGTAAGCCCAAGCATATTCGATGTGAGCAACAAGGATTTCGCAATAGTCGAACCCGGCATTGAAATCCACACGCCTGGTGCGGGGGTAATTTGGGAAAAGGGCAACCAGGTCGAGATAACCTACACTGCGAGCGATATAATCGCCAATGTTGACATTCTTCTCTCATTTGATGCCGGCGCAACCTATCCTTACACAATTGTTTCAAGCAGCCCGAATACCGGGACTTTTCAGTGGATTCCCAACGGGCCCGAGATTATTGAGACAACCGAGGCGCGAATTAGAATCTGCGATTCCAACAACCCGGTTGTTTATTTCGATGATAGTGACATTTTCACCATTTTAGACAAGGACATTACACTTACCTATCCAAACGGCGGCGGGGGACAGGAAGTGCGCATCGGCTTCCCGCTGACCATCGAATGGCTCTGGACAGGCAATATCCCGACTGTCGACATCCTGATGTCCCTCGATGGGGGACTTACGTTTGATGATTACATCGTGAAGAATCTGCCGAACACCGGCTCGTTCGATATCGCAATTCTTGATACCGCATGGCTTACCGATTACACAAAATGGGATGGCGTGGAAAAGGAAGCCAAGATACGAGTTGAGGCATCATCCGATCCAACCCTCGGGGATGAGTCGAATAATGTTTTCACCATCCCGATGACTTTGGGAATCCTTAACGGCAAGAACTGTGCAGCATCGGGTGATATGGACACCGACGGCGTCAAGAACGATGTAGAGGAATTCCTGTCGATGGACCCCGAGAGTTTTGACTCGGACCGCGACTACATGTATGACTTCAACGAGCTGTTCCACGAGATAAGTTTCAATGAATATGACCCACTCCCCGACGGGGACGGGGATGGCCAGTACGCCCCCAACGACAACGATGACAACGGCGATGGAGTGCATGACGGCGAGTTAGTTGATTCCGATAAGGACGGCGTCCCCAACTACCTCGAATACTATGGTTTCACATATAACTGGCTTACGGGCAAGTTCCTTAAGTGGGATGATGAGGATGTTCAGGAGGATTTCACGGTTCCTTACTTCAAAACCGACCCGATGCAGCCGTCTACCGACCAGGACCCTTACAGTGATGGTATGGAAGTATCCGGCCTCATGATGGACCAGTCGGTCAAGAAACCCGGGAATATCCCTATGATCCCTGCAATGCCGAATATTGTAATTGAGCTTATTGGATACAAGGTAACTCTTAACGCGGATATTGCGGATGCTGAAGGGGGTTCCGAGACAGAAGGAACAAGCTGGACACGTGAAACATCCCGAGAATCCACCACGGAGGATGAATCGAACTGGAATGAAACTGTTTCTGCGAAATACAGCTTTGCTAAAGATGGCGGATTTGAAATCGGCGGTTCCGCCTCTTATGGCGGAAAACATTCGACATCAACTACAACAAGCACGAGTGAGGCAACGGAAGAGTCACAAACCGTTGAGATGAACTGGTCCACAACCACGACCACCAACCCGACAGAAGCCGCTGCTATTAAATTGTTCCTTAAAGTCCGTAACACGGGCACGGCTTGCGCGAGCAACATAATTCCAACCTTCACCCTTATGGTGGGCCACCATCCTGTAGCTACATTTGAGCAGGGGAATTCCCAGATCAACCTGCTGGCCCCCGGCGGGGTTTACCCGGCTGGCGATGTCCCCTGGGTCATCGACTCGATTGATACGGGCGCGGGGGTTGCGCCAATTTATCTCACACTTAGCGAGCTTAAATCATTTGAAGCGGGAGCCCCGGTTTCGGTTGTAATGACGCAGATGCTTGCTGATGTTGCATCTATGGATGAATACGGTCACTGGCAATACGCGGGTAACTGGAGCGAGTACATTGCAAGGGTGGATGCCGTATGCGCTCATCTGTACCTGGACCCGGGCGATGGAAATGTCCTGAGCTACATGGTTTATGCGGATGACGACCCATCGGCCCCAACTGTAACTATGAGGGACGCGTTCCTGTGGTCCGGGGCATATGAGGACGAAGTGGAGGAAACGATCTTAATGCCCTACAGGCTGCCAAACGGTGACTGGAGCGATGAACCTATGGATCTTAATGGTTTCAGCTACTATGTTGATTCCACTACCTATAACGCAATCCTCAGCGTAGATAATGCGATGGATGTCGTCCTGACCCCCGATGCATATATCGTTGGCAAGGCGCCACCGGTACCGCCATTGGACAAGCCGCAGATATATTGGGTGTATTGGAATCCGGATGACCATATGGCTAACGCATTTGTTAGCGACTACTTCGCCGTGAAGGAAGTATGGTTGGTTTCCCAGGCCTCCGGCACGCTTAAGATGGAATACGACACTAATCTGGGTTACTACACAAAGGAGCTTGGTTCACTAACAAACGGCGTGGATTATATTTATGCAGTTAACAGAGCTGATGCCCAATCCGATAACGTATATATACAAGAGATTGCGGAACCTCCAGATCTTTCCCCGGAAATCTCTGGGGCTTTTTATGAAATATTGGAGGACCCATCCGGCTTGCGGGCAAGATCGCAAGCGACGATTACGGATAATCAAAGTTTGATTACAGAAGTTCAACTTCTTGATTACCTGGACGTTCTGATCGGGCCAATGACTAAATATGTCGGGACCGACACGTATTACTATGCTGAAGATATTGATCCGGATTTCCAGCCGCCACCAATGGTTAAAATCCGTGCCTTTAATGAATTAGGAAAATCTACAACTGTTTCAATCCACGAACCGGATTATATATACCCCCGTAAGCAATATACGTCTAAATTAGGATATTGCCCCCTTGCACCAAATTATCCAACTGATCCTGGTTTTATTGGGTGGAAATATTGGGACTTGGATTTCCCGAGCTCCGAAATTGATCGTACGCCTCACTCAGAATATGATTCGTTGCCTCATTGGCATTATAGCTTTGACTATGATATCACGGCTCAAACAGGATATTATGACGATGATGATAATTGGATAGATAACCAGTCGTTGTGGCTCGCAAACCCATTATTAAAATGGACTGCTGTATTTGGTGATTATAACGTTCCTTTCTCTAAAGAGGATATTGAGCTCTTATGGGAACAACATAAAGCCGATGCAAACACGATGCCCCTTATTGTCCATAGTAACATTATTCTCCTGATGATTACGGGGGAGGGAAGGCTCGCATATATAGTGTTCCCCCCTTATATTCCAGGTTTTGTGACAGTGAGTAAGATGGGTGCTTATTCTCTTTACAACGGGCCGTATAGAGTGGAGTAGTTGCAGCCCGGCTTCCCCGCAAGCCGGGAATAATGTGGCCCGGCATTTCTCTTGCCGGGTTAGATACACATATATAAAGAATCCTCCTGCGAGCGGGCTACCGGGTTTCAATCGCGGCGATGGCTGTGCGGGCGGCGTGGCGTACGGTGAAGCCCTGCTCGGGACCGCAGAAGGGGTCGGATTTGGCGAGGGTTTTCAGGTCGGCAAGCGCAGGTGATGCATCGTGGCCGATATAGTCGAGGCATTGCGCGGCAATTTCGCGGCATTCCGAATCGTCCGAGTGCAAGCCTCTTATAAGCCCTTCGAGATGTTTCTCCCTGTCAGCACCCAGCATAAAGAAGGCGTAATCCGTCGCTACGATAAACCTGTCAACAAGGCGAATTCCCTGAGCCCTTTGGATTTCATTTAATTCAACGGCTCGATTCAATGCCGCAACCGCTTCAGGTTTAAACTCGCCCGCTCTCCCTATCCCAATAGCAGCGATTGTTCCCAAGTAACTCCAATCGTCTTTGAGGACCTCGATGAGCGCATCCACCGCCTTTGGGCTGGGATGCGTCTTGCTTAAAGCCTCGCAAGCGAGATGTTGTGATGTTGAATCAATCCCGGAGAGAGCTTCAAGAAGGGCATCCTCTACGCCCGGCTCTGTGCCGATGTTGCCCAATGCCTTGATAGCTGCTTCGCGTACTTGCTGCTCTTTATCATGGATGGCCTCTATGAGCGCATCGGCGACCCCCGGTTCAGGCCCTATGCCGCCTAAAGCCTTGGCGGCTGAAGAGCGGATGTATGCTTCGATGCTTTCGCCCTTGAGTATCCTGATTAATACAGGCACAGCATCTTTAGAGGCGGAACCGATTTTGCCAAGCGGTTCAATTGTGAAATAGGCTTTATTGTTATCACCGGAATTCAGTAATTCGAGAAGAGCCGGGACAGCATCCTTTGCAGCTGGGCCTATATCACCGATAGCCGAGGTGGACGCGCCCTGAACATGGTAATCCCCATCCTTCAGAGCTTGTACGAGCGCCCCCACGCTATTCTTCGCAGCCGGGCCGATGGCGCCGAGCGTTTTTGCCGCGGCTTCGCGGACCATCCAATTCGGGTCGGACAATAAACTGATTATCACATCGATGTCCGCTGGTTTTACGGCGATTTCGGAGAGGGCATAGATTGCATTCTCACGCGTGTTGTAATCATCCAACAACTTGATAAGGGCCAGGATGGCTCTATTTGATGCCGGACCTATCACGCCAAGGGCGTAGGCCGCTGATCTGCGTATTCCCCATTCCTTAGCGCCAAGGGCATCAATAAAATATGGCGCCAACTCCGGGTTGGGGTCGATTTTTGCGAGGGCGGAGATTGCGTTGTCGCGCACATAATGGAAATCGTCGTTGAGGGCGTTGATAAGCGCAGGCACGGCTTGCTTAGCGGCAGGGCCTATATCACCAAGGGCGCTGATGACCGCAGCACGGTCCATTCCGTCCACTTCGCCGATGATTTTAACCAGCTTCGGCACTGCATCCTTGGCGTCAGGGCCAATCATATCGACTGCATATACCGCGCTCATGCGCGTGTTTTCATCATCGAGCGATTTTACGAGGGCGTTAAGGATTTTCTGCTTTGAATCCTCCTGGGTTCTCCGATAAAGCCGACTAAGCTCACTTGCCGCTCCGCTTGCCGTTTCAGAATCACTATTGCCGAGAGTTTCAATCAACGCATTTATGACATCGGGATCGGGGCCCATACTGCCGAGGGCCTGAACCGCCATCCTGCGGACTTCACTGTCCTCATCCTCCAGAGCATCAATGATGGCATAGAAGATCTTCCTTCTCCACATGGCCTCATACCAGTGATACCCGCCTAAATTTCCCAAGGTCTCAACAACCGTGGAACGTACCCCCGGGTCTGCGTCATCGAGCCGCTTTGTGAGTATGGGCCCCATGACATCCGGCAATGGGCCGAGGTTCAATAGGGCTTGAACGGCGCTTTTGCGGACTACGGCGTCGGTATCATTTAAAAGCATCTCGGTAACAGTAAATCCGGCTTGCCTCGATTGCGAGATAATTTCCCCTACCGTATTGGCGACGGATGCGCGTACTTCGGGGGATTCGTCCATCAGCGCATTTGATATTGCATCGACCACATCCTTCTGCCAGATGTTGCGCCCTAACTCAGCGACAACCGCAGAACGCACTTCGGGGTTCTTATCCCTCATCAATTCCAGCAGACCCTGCAGGCCGCTTGCATAGACGGATACAGCGATGAGTGCAACCAACAGTATTCCCGATAATATCCATGCCGCCCTGTTCATGAAAGGCGCATGGCTGCTGCGAGCGTCAATTTGTTGAGGTTGCCGAATTTTAATATCAACATCTTGTTCAACCGCCGAGGAGGTGCCGAATTCCGTGCGCAATCTGCCCATGACTATGCGCAGTTCATCGCGCAACCGTGCACAATCGGGGCATACGGCGGCGTGCGCATCGAGGGCGGCGCACTTCGACGGCGGGAGGTCGCCGTTTATATAATTATTAAGTTGCTTTTTGAATATTTTACATTTCATAATTACCCACCTCAATCATCCTGTGCCGGGATGCTGTCGCTCGTCGGCTGCACTACATCCGAGAAGTAAGCGGCCCGGAGTTTCTCACGCCCCCGGCGCAGGCGGTATTTGATTGCCGGGACGCTTCGACGCTGGATATGTGCGATGTCGCGTATCGGGAAATCCTCGACCTCGAAGAGAATAAGCGCCTCGCGTTCTTCGGGGCTGAGCCCGCTGAGCGCATTCAGCAGCTTCGCGCGCTCAACGGTTTGTTCATCGAAGCCCGCGTCGGAATTGGGATTAATCTCGAGGGTGAAGCGATGGGCCAATTTAAGCCGGTGCGCGCGATTGATACAGCGATTGCGCAGTATATGGAAGAACCAGGGTTTGAAGCTTCCGGCGTTGTGCAGGGAATCGAACGCGACGAGGGCGGCTTCGAGTGATTCCTGCAGGAGGTCGCGGGCGTCGTCGATGTTCCCGCACAGGCGGCAGGCATATGCCAGAGCGGGCTCACGATGGGGTTCATAGAGCCGCATGAAGTAGTCGTTGCGCGGATTGTGTTGTTCCCTGTCGCCCAATTGCCGCCGCCGCTCCCGTTCCGGTTATGCACCGATTTGCAGCAGTAATATTACATGCCATGGACAAATGAGACCATGAATCAGTATAAGGCAGCGGGGGAAATATCGAAATCATTTTTAACCGGAACCGCTCTCAATCTTGTCAATGGCTTCCTTGGCGGCGTCGCGGACCTCTTGTGAACCGTCCTTTGCGGCTAAGGCGCGCAGGATAGGCAGGGCCGATGCGGCATCGGGGCCGACTTGGCCGAGGGCTTCTGCGCAGTCTTCCCTTAATTGAGAATCGCCTGAGGCGAGTGTTATGACCAATGCGCTGACGGCATCTTTACCTAAGGGGCCGAGTTTGCCTATGTCGGAAATGGCAGTCCTACGGATCATTTCGTCTTCATTATTCAGCATGTCGATAAGCTTGGATAACGGCTGATCCACTTCGCCGCTTATTCTCGCCTGTGCATAGAGAGCAGCCATATAGAGGTAGTTGTTCCCAGGGCGGTTTTGGACAATCTCGCGAATCTTCGGAAGCGCTCCTCTTGCTTCCCTGCCTATGTCACCAAGCGTTCTTGCGGTCCATGCGGCCTGCGTATCAGATCCGAGCAAATCAACCAGGACCGTTAATGCCGGTTCGAAATGCTTTCCAGCCTCGGCAAGCACACTTGCGGCGGCAAGCCGGACTTCCTCGGAGTCATCCTGAAGTGCGCTGAAAATCACGGATACAGCTTCATCGTCCTCAAGGCCGATTGTACTAAATGCCCTGATAGCTGCACACCGTACGCCTTCATCATCATCGTTCATTGCCTTCACCAAGGCTGTAATAACCCCCGGCTCTGATCCCATGACGCTCAGAGGGTATGTCGCGAACATCCGCTTCCTCGCATTTTCATGGTTCGACAACATATCCACGAGGGTCGGCTCCGCCGCCCTTGCATCAGGCCCGATTTCCTTGATCGTGGCTGCCGCAGAAAGACTAATAACCTCATACTCATCATTCAATGCCCTAATCAGTTCCGGCAGCGCCGCGATTCCCTTTGGGCCAATTCTCCTTAAAGCCCTAAATGCGCACTGGGCCAAGCCATCCTGTTCATCTTTGATACCCTCAGTGAATATTTGGAGCACATCATCGGTCACAACGCCGATTTGCCCCAATGCTTCAACGGCGGCCATCCTTGTTGTCACTGCATGAGAATATCCATCATTACCAAGAAATGGCATTGTAGACCGGGGCGGTTCGTTGTCGAAATTTCCCGCCCGATACAATTTAATAAGAGCCGGGACAGCATCCCTTGCATCAGGCCCGAACCTCCCGAGGGCTGATGCTATAAACACAAGGTACATTGGATATGGATCCCCGTTGTAACGTGGACGCCCGTCCGGTTCGGTCAAGGGAAGGCTCGGACGCTCTTCGGTCAGCATCTCAATAAGGTGTGGTATAGCGACTTTCCCTTCTTCACCCATCTCTGGAAGAGCGCATGCAGCAGCAGAGCGGATATTGAAATCATCGGCCCGGAGGGCTTCCATCAAGGCATCGACGACTCCGGGCTGAGGGCCAAGCTTTCCAAGACCTTGAATGGCATCGATACGGTTGATTTGCCGGCCGGATTTCGCAGCATCAATTAATGTGGCAACCAGCTGGTCCATCCAAATTGTATTCGTACGAGCTACATCACTGATAGCGTATGCAGCCATAAATTGCATAGATGAATCTTTGGTGTTGAGTTTCTCTATAAGGACCGGTACGGCTTCTGATGGGAAGCCCACCTTTCCAAGCGCCTCAAGTGCCCTGAACCGTACCCTCGGGCCCTTATCCGAAAGCATCTCTAAAAGCTTTGTACTCAACCCCTTGGTCTTGGTCACTATCATGCCGAGAGCCTGGGCGGCGGCGGAGCGCACCTCGGGCGATTCGTCATCGAGGGCCTTGGTGAGGATGTCGTATACCTGCGTATTCCAGACATTTTCGCTAAGCTCGACGGCGGCGGCGGAGCGCACATCCGGGTTCTTATCGCCAAGCCGTTCGAGGAGGTTGTAGTATTCGCACGCATACACTGTCATGGCAACCAGGGCTAAGAAAAGCAATATGCCCATAACAAAAATAATCCTGCGCATCCTGATTCCCTCTAAAGGCTGCATGGTATTGCCCAGACTGAAGCGGTTGTTTTCAAGCTGTGTCTTGAATGATTGGAAAGAATTGCGGCCCTGAGGTTCCACCGGGGAAAGCTCCGTTTGAAGTTCGCGGCGTAAGGTGAGCGAGTTTTCAAGCAGCTTAGCGCAGCGGTTGCATCGCTCCGCGTGGCTCTCGAAAGCCTTGCGATTTGCGGGAGGGAGCGTCCCGTTGAGGTATTCATCGATATACTTGTCGAATTTCTTGCAGTTCATATTACCCACCTCATTCATCCTTTGACGGGATGTTTATTGGAGCCCGCCTAATGGAGTCTGAAATATATGCGGCCCTTAGTTTTCGGCGACCCCGGCGCAGACGGTATTTGATTGCCGGGACGCTTCGACGCTGGATATGTGCGATGTCGCGTATCGGCAAATCCTCGACCTCGAAGAGAATAAGCGCTTCGCGTTCTTCGGGGCTGAGCCCGCTGAGCGCATTCAGCAGCTTCGCGCGTTCAGCGGTTGCGTCGTCAATACAATCAGTGGAATCACCCTCGACTGCGAAATTGAAACGGTTTGTCGTTTTAGCGTTGCGTACACGGTTAAGATAGCGGTTGCGAATCACGCGGAATAACCATGGCTTGAAGCTTCCAGCATTGCGCAGGGAGCCGAACCCCTGCAGTGCGGCTTCGAGCGATTCCTGCAGGAGGTCGCGCGCGTCATCGCTGTTTCCGCATAAACGGCCTGCGTAAGCCAATGCCGATGCGTGATGGGGCTCGTAGAGGCGCATGAACAGGTCGTTGCGCGAATCGTATTGGTTACTGTCGGTCAAATGCCATTAGGCTCCTTTCCCGTATGTACATTTAACCATCGACCGGTAGAATTTGCACTCATTAACATGGACACGTGATGTAAGGGCGGGGGATAAACCTTGACCCGGGAATTCAAAGGGGGAACCTGCCATACGATTTGCAAATAATCCTTTCTTTTGGGATATAACATAATTATATTGAGACCGCTGCAAAAGTTGAAAATCATGGGTGCCGCACACATTAGTGTGCGCCAATGCCGGTTGTTATCTTGCTTTTCCGCACACTGAAGTGTGCGGCACCCTATTAAGAGGTAGTTTTGCAGCGGCCTTATATTAGTAAAAATATCACTAAGCATATAATTGGAAACGCCCACAAGCTCGGCAGACCTCGCTTGTGGGCGCCATAGGAGTTCTGCAGTATTGAAAAATGCGGAGCCTGAGCCATTCATATAGGAATATTTGACATAACCATAAAAACGCCGCTATATATATGCTGATGCAAAGGAAGTTTTTGTCAATAATAGTTGCCATCGGGCTCATTTTATTGGGATTTGTGTATTGCCGTGTGATGGATGTCAACCGTGCGCGAACCGCTCCCGCCGGGATTGATGTGCCGAATGTCGCGCGGCAGGCCGTGGTGAGCGTATGGAGCAGTCTCGATGGGAAGCTCATAAATCAGGGTTCGGGGTTTATCATCTCAAAGACCGGGTTAATTATTACCACCCGGCATGTTCTTGCCGAGGGCAATAGCCTTCTAATCAAATTTGACAAAGATGTTTCCCAGGATGAGTACCCCGCTACGGTCATCGCATCGGACGCCGACAACGATCTTGCGTTGCTGCAAATCAAAGCGCGCGGTTTCCGGGTTCTCCCCCTCCTCATCGGGAAAGCGGCGCAGGGGCACAGGGTGTGGGCGATGGGTTTCCCGTCGTCGCGCGGGCTCGATGCGACGCGGATGACGGTCACATCGGGCATCGTGAGCCGCGTCAATCCGGGTGAAAATGGCGCGCCGCTTATAATCCAGACTGACGCTTATCTGACGCATGGTTCATCGGGCGGGCCGCTATATGACCTCGATGCGGCGGGGGTTATCGGGGTATGCGGCTGGTCGCAGCATGACGAAGAGGACAAGCCTTTGCCGGGGATTAATTACGCCATATCAATCGAAAAAGTGCTGGAGCTGTTCGGGGAGTATCTGTAGATTGCGCTACTAACATCGTCTTACCCGCATAATACGATAAAGCTTTATATCATTTCATGGTATAATTGGACTGATACGGGATTTGAGGAGGATATATGCATCCTAAAATTATCCTTTCGGCACTCATTGTCCTTGTTATCGCAGGGTCAATGTCTGCAGGCTGCTCCAAGTCGGGCTCGGAGCCGGCCCTGCCGTCGGATGAAGTGAGGATAACCTGTCCGAACGGTGACCTTCCTGAGAACCGCTACCTTTGGGGGATATGGGATTTTAGATTCGACCTGACCAAGCCCTCTGTTGAAATCGAGCCTCTGCGCGATATCCAGGCCCACTACAACGTTACGCAATATTTAATACCACCTGCATGCGATGACTGCATAAATGTAAACATCGACTATTTCGCCCCTGCAACGCGAATACTCAGTATGACTGTCCACCTTCGCAATCCCTTTAAAGTCCACGGATATGATGTCAGGGGGATTCTGTACACGGACAATGACGGCCATGAACTGCGCAACCCCGATAACTGGACGAATCTTTTTGATATTCAGGGTGGTGAGGATATCAACCCGTTTAAAGCATATGCCAAGGACAACATCAACCGCATGTTCAGTTGCCCGGAATTTGAGCATTATCTTATCTACATTCCCAATCCGCCGAAGTATGAGACCATCAGATACGCGGCCGATGCTTCATATCCCGAAAATTGTAAAGAGCCATATGAGATTGTCGATTTCCATCAGGATGACATTTTGAGCAGTGCGGGCTCATCGGGAAACGTTTATATTGATGTCCACGACTGGCAGAACGATGTGAACAAGGTCAGTATGCAAACCCCTGGACTAACCGGTGATGAATGGGTTGATTTCACACAATTGACTGGTGACACCTGGGGCTTATTACTGACTAACACCACAGGAATCAGCGCAGGCTATTATCCAGCCATAATCAAGGCAACGTCTTCGGGTTCAAGCACACTTGCTCTTTATGATAAAATCACTATCACCATCTTGAGCGCTCCGTCTGATGGCTGGGCGCGTACATGGGGAGGGGTGAATACCGATAGAGGGTATAGTGTCGCAGTTCACAAAGAGGGTAATGTATATACAGCAGGAAGGTTTGAATGGACAGTTGATTTTGATCCAGGCCCGGGGGTTGATTTACACTCAGCCAATGATGGGGAGCTGTCAGGATGTCCTGATGCTTTTTTAAGCAAATTCGATTCGGCAGGTAACTTCCAATGGGCACAAAACTGGGGTGGGCCAGTAGGTTGCAACTCTGCAGAATCATACTGCGTTGCAGTAAACGATGCGGGCGATATATTCGTTGCAGGAATTTTCTGGGGGACTGTTGATTTTGACCCGTCCGAGGGAGTTGAATGGCATACTGTTATCGGCGAGCAGGATATATTCTTGAGCAAATTCGATGCATCAGGCAATTTCCAATGGGTGCGTGTCTGGGGAGGCGAAGGGACAGACGAAGCATGGGGTATAGCGGTTGACAAATCGGGAAATCCCATTATTACCGGTCGTTTCGGGTTCACCGTAGATTTCGACCCTGGACCTGGCGAAGACACCCATGTGGGTGATGCTTGTGATAATTTTCTTTCGAATTTCAATTCCTCCGGTGATTTCCTGTGGGCAAGGACTTGGGGAGGTAAGAATAGTGATTTTGATATAAGCTATGGCATAGCGGTTGACGGTCTGGAAAATATTTATGTTACCGGGACATTCGGGAAAAAGGCTGATTTTGACCCCGGCGCAAGTGTGGATGAACATACTTCAGTAGGTGGTGGAGATATCTTCGTCTCTAAATTCAATTCGTCAGGCGAGTTCCAATGGGCGCGGACATGGGGCGGGGCTGATGATGATTACGGCAAGGGGATTGCTGCGGACAGTTCAGGGAATTCATATGTGACCGGCTGGTTCAGGCATCTTGCCGATTTCGACCCCGGCCCGGGGGTGGATGAGCACTCATCGGATGCAGAAGACGAACTCTATTTAAGCAAGTTCGATACATCGGGAAATTTCATCTGGGCCCGCACGTGGAATGGTTCAGCTGGGGAAGATGGGATGGGGGCCGCAGTAGATGGCGCAGGCAACCCATATATCATAGGTTGGTTCAACGGGACCCTTGACCTCGACCCCGGTTCGGGAGTTGATGAATATACTACGACTTCCTATGGGGCTTTCTTATGCAAATTCAATACAACGGGCGAATTCCAATGGGGGCGCGAATGGGGCGGGTATGAGGGCAACGACTCATCCATGCCCTTTGGAGTAGCGGTCGATAATGCTGGTTATGCCTTCGTGACGGGGGATTATGAAGGTTCCGTTGATTTTGACCCAAGCCCGGGTATCGATGAGCATTTTGGTTACAGCATCATCGATGTCTTCCTTCTCAAATTCAACCCGGACGGCGAGTGGTAAGCTTTTAGTCAAGCATATGTAAATACTCCTTTCTTTTTTGCCCCCGAATTTTCGTTATGCTAAGATATACGTGGCTGTGCGCGTAGATTGCGCATTGCCTCAGGAGGAGATGTTGCCCGGTGATGAGGGCATAACCGTTATCGCGGGTGGAGAGGATTTTGTAACCCCTCCGCTTTATAAGCGCATTGCGGCGAAAAAGTGGCGATGTCGTATAATCGACTTCGCGACATCGCTTTCCGTGCAGGATGGCCGCCGCGCAAGCTACGCGTGGCTTATCGGGCCGGATGCGGAGGTCGTATTTGCCGACCCGCTGTCGCTTTCGTGTGATATGGGACTGTTCGGCGATGCCGAGGCCATTATAAATCTGTCAAATATTTTCTCCAGTCTTGACTATGAGGCGTTCCCTGCCGAGGGATTGAGGCGTAATGTCTACGTGACGCTTGAACTCATGGAGTCCGCAAGCAAAGCCGGGGTGGGGCGTTTCATCCATTTTTCATCAGGTGTAGTATATGGCCCGCGGCGCGAGCAACCCCTGCCGGAGATAATCCCTCCCGATGCTGTTGACCTTCAGGCGGCGTTTAATGTCGCTGCAGAGAGCATTGTCAGCAGCTATAGCCAGCGGGGAAAAATGGAAACGGTCATCCTGAGGCTTTTTAATGCTTACGGCCCGGGGCAATCATCGGAGGCGATAGTGCCGTACATCATACGCGGCGCGCTGTCGGGTAAGCCGTTTCCGATGGGGAACACCAACCATACGCGCGATTTCCTCTACATCGATGATATGGTTGATGGCATAATGTTAGCGTTGCAGAAACCGGAAGCTTCAGGGAAGGTGTTGAACTTGGCATCGGGGGTAGAGACGCAAATCAAATCGATTATCAACCTTATTGAGGAGCTTACCGGGCAGGATATAGAAGTGAACTTCGACCCGGAGCGCATACGTATAAACAGGCCCGACTTCCCGCGATGGGTGGCGGATATCACTGCGGCGCGGGAAGTGCTCGGTTTTTCACCGAGGTGTGGGTTGAAGGACGGGCTCGTACGTACGATAGAATCAATAAAGCGACCGGAAGGGAGGATGAAGGGATGAGCGGGAACCGTGCGGTTCTTATGGTCGGCGGGATGGGCAGCAGGCTGAGGCCGTACACCTATGTCATCCCCAAGCCGCTTCTGCCTGTGGGGGACAAGCCGATTTTGGAAATCATCGTACGGCAAATTGCCTCCCACGGTTTCGATGATATCACGATGGCCTGCGGTTACCAGGCAAATCGCATAAAGGCTTATTTCCAGGACGGAAGCATCTTCGGATGCAACATCGATTATGTCGTCGAGCCGGAGGGTGCGTGGCTGGGCACCGCGGGGAGCCTCAGGCATATAAAGCGCCTCGGGGAGGCGCCGTTCCTGCTGATGAACGGCGATATTCTTACACGACTGAATTATTCGAAGATGTACGAATTCCACAAGAAACAGGGGACCCTTATCACCGTAGGGCTTACACGCGTGAAACAGCGGTTGAGCTATGGCGTCATCGAGACGAACGGCCGGGCCGACAGGATTAAGTATATAAACGAGAAGCCGACGCAGGATTACCTGATAAACTCCGGTATTTACGCCCTTGAGCCGGGGGCAATCAATTACCTGCCGTCTTCAGGCCCATGCGATATGCCGGAACTTATCGACCGCCTTATGGCGGAGGGGAAAGAGGTCGCAAGTTATCTCATCGAGGATTACTGGCTTGATGTGGGGAATATAGACAACCTCGAGAAAGCCCGGAAGGATTTCGCAGCCTGGGAATCATTGGATGATTGGGTCTGATAAATATTTTATGATTTAAAATATTCCAAAGCCTTAAAACCGTATCAAAGTAATATAGAAATAAACCGTTTATTATCATGGCCCCGGGGGAAATCAAATTAAGCCGGTAAACCCGGGCATGCTGACATATAAAGGTCACTCATACCCCTCGCTCTCAAAGAGGGCTACAAGTTCAGAAAATTTCGCCTTAGGAGGCTGGTTATGAAAACTACCCGGATTCTGCCTTGTTTAGTCGCGGTTTTGTTTCTCATTCTCGGATGTTCCGGCGGGTCGCATGATGGTGATTCAATACTTCCCGATAACGGGAAAACGAACCTGCCGAAGGAAGCACTGGGGAAGAGCAATCTCGGTATGCTTGCGTTTTATACCGTCAGCATAGACCGCGGTACCGGGGCAATTGAAGCTGTGCCGCATCGCGGGGCGCAGGATGTGCTGAATGTTTTAGGGTTCCTCGAGCCGCCTGCGCTTGAAAACCTGACGATTGATTTTAAGTCCTTAGAAGTTGACCCTGCGGGGAACTATGTGGGCGTGGATGTTATCCTCACTCATCCGCTGGATTCGAATTATTTCACGGGATTCGAGGTCCGCGGGGTTGTATTCGGCCCCGAAGTGACGAACGCGGATGGGTCGACACGCTGGCTGAACCCGAGCGATTTCTCTGACTTGCCGTGGGGTTACACGGACGGGATGCTCGGAACCCCTGATTCATACGCCCATTATGCCGACACATATAACGGCTATAAACTTTTCACCGATGCATATCCCATGCCAATGAGGGACGCCGACTGGAATGGGGAAGAGGATGTCAGCGGGTGGGATAATTTCGACCTGCATGATACTTCCTTCGGGGCGGGGGAGAGTAAGAGTGCGCACTATGATCTCGATTTCGGCGACGACCCCTTGGATTTCCTGATTTTTAATTATGCAGTGATAGCCAACTATGCCTTCCCCACAGGGCCAGGTCCCTGGAACCCGGAGGATTTTCCGCTTAACGCACATTGCCCGGAGCCGTTTTTAATTGGGGTGGAGATGTATGATAATGAATCATATTGGGATATGGGGGCGGCGGGCGGCCATATATCGATGGGGGTGAGAGTACACGACTGGGTTAATCCCACTGCTGACGTGGTGCAGGTCTCCATACCCGGCTTAGGGATACCTGCAGCCCTCCCATCAAGTTTCATCCCCTGCGATGACGGCATCAGCGGGGTTTTCCTCTTTGATCTGGCGGTAACCAGCGGCAGCGGAGTAGGTTATTACCCGATGACGGTGAGGGTTACAGACCCGATGACATACGGGCAGGCTTATTTCCTCGACGGCATGCCGACTTCACATTCGCTGTACAACGAACATATCAGCGTGACAATCAGCACCCAGATTCTTCTGAATGATGTCGACATTTTTGTTGATCCATACCAGATGGGTTACCTCTACTATGACTCGGGAACATCTGAAGGTGGAGGGCATGCCGCCTATGCCATCCGGGTTGAGTGGCCTGGGATTAAGATTAACTCCGTCGAGCTTGATACTACGAAGATTGGTATGGGTGTCCAATTCGCCTATGCACCAAAGGGTGATGCGGGGTATATATTCCCGCTGAATAATGACGCCGATATAAAACCCGGCAAATACGCGATACAATATGCCGTCCACTTTGCCAACGGCTGGAATGAATTCGGTGATGATGAAATCGAAATCTATTATCCGCCTCAAGTACCTCCACCGGTAAAAATGATACCGGTCGCTTATGGCGGTGGGATCGGGTCTATACACCTTAACACGTTCGCAGAGGCTACTTGCGGAGTCAACATCAATAAAACGTTCGAGTCCAACGGCACGCCTAATGACTGCGCTGAGTACCAGTGGATACAGGTCATCACAACCAACGCGCCGTTGAACGGCGGGTCCGATGGCGGGTATGTCGATCCCAATCCCAACGATGACGGCGAGCCGTTTTATTGGACGGATGATGAGTCGGATGATCATAATACAGCCGGGGCGGGACAGAAGCGAAATCCGGCTTTTTCCGATGCCCCGCGCAGGCCGGCTTCCAACATTCCACCCAACCCTGACCCGACATGGTGGCACGCGGAGTTGATTCTCGTCTGTGTGCGCCTGGGACAACCTGATGTACTTCTGAACTCGGAGCATTACTTCTATTTCAAGCATGCCGACGGCACTGTTGATTCAGGCCAGTATGAGGGGGAAGATGGCGGGTCAGAGCATGCGCGCGGTGTAATTGGGGGTGAGTTCCCAGGATATGATTTTGAGTAGGGCTTATTGTGGCGTCCCCAACCGGGTCCGCGAGGTCGTGGGTGCCTGCAATTATTATTAGGTGTTTAATAATACACCGGTTATGATTCAATATATAATATGAATCACCCACATCCGCGAAGACGCGGCTGTGGGCGGCACCCGACCTGTGGGGCCGCACCCAAAGTTGGGAATGCTAATGGGAACGCCGATCTTCAAGTCGGCATGAATGGCCTATGCCGGTTGGAAAACCGGCGCACGCAGTCAATCTTCCAACCCCAATAGTCGCCGGACTTCTTTCTCGAGCAGGACCCCCTCCAAACCATGGGAAGTGAGGGTGCCATCGCGGTTGATGATGAAGCACTTGGGGTCCCTTATGACGTAATATGACTTCTGAATATCGGCGGTTGCATCGTGCATTACAGGCCACTGGATTTTGTTTCTTGCGACGAAGGGGTTGATTTCATCGGGGTCGGGATCGATGCATATCCCCACCATTTCAAGGCCCTTGGGGGAATATAAGTCATACATACTGTTAAGCCGTGGCAGGAAACGCAGTATAGAGGCGTTGCGGGTCGTGAAGAATGTGACCAGTACCACTTTCCCCCTTAGTTTATTCAGGGAAATTTTAACTCCCGAAATATCATTCCCCTCGATGGGCGGAGCCGGCTTGCCGAGCATAGTTTGCGCGATAAACTCCCCCTTGAGGATGAGGAGCATATCATCGCTGACCTTCCCCTTTACGGAATCGAGCAGCCCCTTGGCAGCTTCCATATCGCCCTTCCTCAGGAAGTGGCGCAGGCGGGTGAACGCGAGGATATCGGTGTAGGGGCCTGAATCCTCGTTGGTGAGCTGGAGATAGAGAGCATCGAACCGGCTGTCGAGCCCGAGCTGTTCGAGCAATTTGAGTTGTTGCAGGCGGGCCTCAAAGACGACTTCGATATTTATATCTTTGACATTTTCCGCCTGCTTCGCGAGTTCAAGGGCTTTCTCAAGGTCGCGGTCGGCTACGAGGTTGGCTTTTTGCACGAGGGCAAGCGCGAGGTTGTCGCCGCTTTTGACGGATGAAATTATTTCATCGAATCTTTTTTCCGCTGATGCGAATTGCCCCTGTTCGATATCCTGGGCCGCGAAGCCGAGCATGACACCCGCCGCGGCCTGCGTCCCTAAGTATTCCTTCACGAACTCCTCCTGCCGTCTGCGGAACTGAAGGTCGAGGCCGTCTATTTCCGCCGGGTCTGCTTCGCCAAGTTCTATCGACTTGTGAAGTCTGTCAACGCTGGAGTCATATTCATCCTCCATTGCGCGGAAAGCTTCTTGGGCAAGGGTTTCACGGTCTTTGGGAACGCTGGGTTCGGGTTTATGTCCCTGGGTGCAGCAGAGGGAGAGGGATAGCAAGCCGAATGAAATGAGGAGCATCAGTAATGTATGCAAACTTGAAGGGCGTTTATATTCCGGTGTTAGTTTCACGCTGTTGCTCACCATTAAGTATATGCCATATAGGATTGATATTAGCATAAAATAAGTTCAACCATTAAACACTGCGGGAATTGGACACGTGAAGACAGCATAATGCCACGGGTATGTCTTCTTAGTGATTATGGTCGGTTAAGTTTTGTACTGAACCCAGCATTGGAACTTGGTACTGTGATTAGGCCCCCCCTTTTGTCCCCCCCGCTTTGCGCGGGGGGGATATCAGGAAGGGACTTCCCAATTATCCACCCCCGTGACGAGTGGGAAGAGTGAAGCCTTTTGTAATTTTATGCAAAGCCCTGGTGTCCCTTTGTCACGTGCCCCATGATGAGTGGGATAAAGTGAAGCCTATTGTAATTCCCCCTCTCATGAATAGGATGAATGCGGAGGCTGCTGTTATATCCCCCCCGCGCGAAGCGGGGGGGACTGAAGGGGGGGCTCCTGCTTCGCTGTCTGAAAATCAACCAAGGGACACACCCAAATGCTAACATGAGCTGTCCAATTTTGACGCCCCACCTGCTATAATCAGCGGTATGCATTGGATTGATGAGATACAAATTGAGCAGGGGCCGGGGCATTCATCGCGGAGGGTTATCAAAGAGACATTCACGCAGATGGCGGCGCGGCGTGCGAAGGGGGAGCCGTGTACGCTCGGTTTTTTAGGTGTTCCGCCGTGGCGTATGATGCACAAAGCGCGGCAAATCAGCGGCGATGTGGTGGACCTCGATATGCCGCGCGCGAATGTCAGCAAAGCCGAGGCGGAGGTTTTTCTGCCGAGGATTTTTTGCGCGACGCTTCGCACGGCGCTTGCGAACGCGCTGAATCTGCCGATTGATTGGATGATACTCGCCACGGGCTATGACAAGTGCGATGGCGGACGGTTCGTGGCGGAGATAATACGTCGCGAGGCGAAAGTTCCGGTGTTGTGCGTCGGCAACAGTGAGACGAAGCTCCTTCCGACTCCCATAAGCGATTCGCATCTGCCGTTGAGGGAAAAGGTGAATCGTATTATCGATTATGTCAGTGGCGTGAATCCTGCCGGGAGCCATGCGCCGCAGGAGAAATTCAAGTGCGGATATTGGGGGGTACCGCCGCACGACCAGGATGTGCTCGATTTATTCCCCGATGAAACGCGCGTGTTGGGCTGGACGCGTATGATGGAGGCGCAGGTTCCTGCGGCTATCGATTTGGAGTTATGGGTTCCCGAGGGGCTGCCGACGGTTTTTTACGCGCAGGCATTCTGCCAGAAGAACGGCATCGCGAAATATCTTGCTGAAAAACATAACGGGCTCTATATCGAGGTTGACCATCAACTTTCATCATCAACGAAGGCCAAGGTAGAGGCGTACCTGAAGTTCAGGGTGAAGTGATAAACTTCTCACCAGTTGCCGTCGGGGGGTAGTTTTATTAAGAAAGTATCTAACCAGCCGTTAGGAGTATGGAAGTCAGTCCCTGGGCTGGGATCGAAGTCAATAGTATGATCCCCAAAACCCCCAGTAGCATAGATATTGCCACAATAATCTGCAACGGTGCTCCAAGCGCAGCTACATTCCCACATCTTTGCCCATAGATAATCGCCGTTGGGCCCGAATTTTGAAATAAGAGAATTGTTACATGTCCCGTACGGTTCTATAGATTGAAAATACCCAGCAACGCATATGTTGCCATCATTATCCGAAGCGACGGCCATACTGAGATCTCCTAAAGGTCCCCCGGATGTCCGCACCCATTCAAAGGAACCATTTGTTTTAAACTTGCTTAGAAAAATGTCTCCATACCCATTGGATGTGTGCTCATCAATCCCGGGCCCCGGATCAAAGTCAACGGTCTTGCTGTAAAAACCAGTCAGATAAACATTTCCTGAGTTGTCAACTGCGGCCCCATTACCGAAATCCTCACCTTGTCCGCCCCATGTGAGTGTTCCCTTATAATGACCATCTATATCGAATCTACTTATGAAAACATCGTGTTCCCCGTTTGATTTATGCTGTTCCACATCCGAACCAGGATCGAAATCGGCGACACCACCGAAAGTGCCGATAATATAAATATTCTCATAATGATCAATTGCTATTCCAGGACCCACATTATATATATGCCCACCCCAAGTTTGTACCCATTGAAAGTCACCATTAGAATTGAACTTGCTAAGGAAACAATCGTGGCCATTGGTCGCTGTATGTATATCAACTCCAGGCCCTGGATCGAAATCAACCGTATCATAGAAACAACCTATAATATACACATTGCCAAACTCATCAACAGAAACTCCTTGACCAGTATCCTCACAAAACGATTGACTATCGTAAGTCCCACCCCACGTACAAGCCCATTTGAAAACCCCGGTTGAGTCAAATTTGCTTAGGAAAATGTCAAACCCACCGTCGGATTTATGTTCTTCTATGCCGGGTCCGGGATCGAAATCGACAGAGTCGTAAAATTCACCTGTAACATAGATATTGTCCAATCCATCCGCTGTAACAGCCTCACCATAGCATTCGCAGGGTTCATAGGGAGGGTCTTCCGAGCCGGGCCCCCAAATTCTTGCCCATTCGTATTCTCCGCAAGAGTCGAATTTGCTAAGGTAGGTGCTGATATAATACCCGTTATGCTCATCTATTCCCGGACCGGGGTCAAAATCAGCGTTGCCGTGGAAAATACCGGTGACATATATGTTATCCAAGCCATCCACAGCAACTCCACGCCCCTCGTCAAAATCGTCACTGGCTCCCCATGTGCGAGCCCATCCCCTTTTAATCATAAAAGAGTGTTTGAAATATGAAACTATGGTCTCCCCAGGAAGAATACCACCATACCCTGATACCTCGGATTGCACTGCAATTAACAAATCGGCATCGCCGGAATGAGTAATATTTTCACCCAATAAATCAATTTCATACGTACTATATCCCTCACCGCCCCCGGTTGGGACAAGCGATGAGGTTAGAGGTATACCATCTAAAGATTCGCAATATATTTTGTTCACCGATGCGCTGTAATGATCCCACACGTCAATCTGGAGTTTCAAATAACCCCCAGCGCAACCCTTTAAATCATCATAATTCAGTCTATTCTCTACTTCCATAACGCTAACATTCCACGCTTCCGGGCGGTTGGCTGCGGGTGGGAAGTCATCGGGGACATTGTATGGTGGCTTGCCCTGCGGCATTTTCCAGCAGGCGTCGACGGCATAGTTGAAGATGAGGCCGCCGCTCATGTCGATTTTGTAGTGCCGAATATTCTTGCCCCCTGCGCTGAATACCCCTCTGTTGGCTGGGTCGAGGGCGGTCAATGGAGCGTCTTTGTCGAGGCCATCGGCGAAATATTTGTAGGCGTTAAGCGTGCAGTTGAAATCAGCGTTTTCGACGGGGGTGCCGAGGAGGCCGTTGATGTAGCTGAGCATCGTGTCGCCGTGCGGGAATTCGGCGGGGTTCCACCAGCGGGTATAGCCGTCAGCGTTAAGCAGCCGCGTATCACTTTCGCCTGACATGATGATATCCGGGTCGGTGTAGCCGGTTACCGAGCCGTGGGTGAACATGATGCCGCATACATCGAAGCCGGTATAAATATTCTGGCCCAAGAACGGATGCCGCAAGCCTATGTCAATATCCAGAATATTCCCGTTGATCTTGGGTTTGCTCTCGAGAGTGACGTTGACATACGGCGGCGGCTCGAGGAAATGAAGCGCGTTGAGATGCAACTCCGCGTCGCGCAGAGGTTGGATGTCAACGGTGGCGGATGCGAGGTCGCAGGTGAAGGTATATAGACCCCATAGCCCATGCGGGTTGGATGTCGCGGTTTCCGCAGGTTTGGGGTTTGCAGCCATCGGTGGCTCTGTGGGGGCTGCACCATGAGAACAGCCCCATGCAGCGGCTATCAAGCCGAGAGCCATTAGGAGCAGCACCTTCTTAAATATCATTTGAAACCTCCCCAAACAATGATTGGGATGTCGAAAAAATTATACCATGAATTGAGGAGTGAAAAATACAATGGTGTTTAAAGGGACGATACAGGCCCATCCTCACCAATTCCCATCCGGCGGGAATTTGCTCAGGAATATATCATGTCCACCATTGGATGTATGCTCATCGACTCCAGGGCCGGGGTCGAAGTCAACATTCTCACGGAAACCGCCCGTAACAAAAGCATTGCCGCTTCCATCAATGGCGACTCCATTGCCATAATCGTTATTACCCCCGCCCCAGCTGCGGGCCCATTGGAAATCACCATTTGAATCGAACTTGCTCAAGAATATATCCGCCAGACCATTGGATGTATGCTCCTTCACTCCGGGGCCAGGGTCGAAGTCAGCTGTGCCTTGGAAAAAGCCAGTAACATAAGCATTGCCGTTTCCATCAACGGCGATTCCATAGCCCACATCATCACCATCCCCGCCCCAGGTCCGGGCCCCTTGGAAATCACCATTCGAATTGAGCTTGCTCATGAATACATAGTGTGAACCATTGGTTGTATGCACGTCGACTCCAGGACCGGGGTCGAAGTCAGCTGTGCCTTGGAAAAAGCCGGTAACATAAGCATCGGCGCTTCCGTTAATGGCGACGCCATAGCCCTCATCATAATTAACCCCGCCCCATGTACGGGCCCATTGGAATTCGCCGCTCGAACTAAACTTACTCAGGAATATATCGCCATAACCGTTGGATGTATGCTCATCGACTCCAGGGCCGGGGTCAAAGTCAACAGTGCCTTCGAAAAGGCCTGCAACATAAGCATTGCCGCTTGCGTCAACAGCGATTCCATTCCCTAAATCCGCATCACTCCCGCCCCAGGTACAGGCCCATTGGAAATCACCGTTCGAATTGAACTTGCTCAGGAATATATCAAATGCACCTTTGGATGTACGCTCGTCCGCTCCGGTGCCGGGGTCGAAATCAACAGTGCCTTCAAAATCCCCGGTAATATAAGCATTACCGCTACCATCAATGCCGACCGCATTACCCCAATCCGCATACTCCCCGCCCCACGTGTGAGCCCATAGAAATTCACCGCTCGAATCGAACTTGCTCAGGAATATCTCCTCACTACCATTGGACGTATGCTCGTCGACTCCCGGGCCAGGGTCGAAATCAACGTTGTTAGAGAATAAGCCTGTAACATAAATGTTACCGTTTCCATCAATGGCTAATCCAGAGCCGGCATCTGTGATAAACCCACCCCAGGTCCGGGCCCACTGAAATTCACCATCTGAATTGAACTTGCTCAAGAAAATATCGGTATCGCCGTTGGATGTATGCTCATCCACTCCAGGGCCAGGGTCGAAGTCAACTGTGTTAGAGAACAAGCCCGTAACATAAGTGTTGCCGCTTCCATCAATGGCGACTCCAAGGCCCTTATCATAACCAACCCCGCCCCAGGTGCGGGCCCAGGCGGTGCCTGTCGGGTGATGGAAGATGCCAAAATGCCAAACGAAATAGGTGGAGACCGGCTCCCCAGGCAGTATTCCGCCATAGCCGATGGCTTCCGACTCCACGGTTATGAAAAGCTCGGCGTCCTCATTTTTCGTCAAGCTTCCCCCTATGAAATCAAGTTGATATGTGCTGTAGCCTTCTCCGCCGCCTATGGGGCCTGGCGAAGAGGTGCAGGGCAGACCGGATAGCGATTCTGCGCTGACTTTATTGAGGGCCGCGTTGAAATGGTCATAGACATCGATGAGGAGCTTAAGTTCCCCGCCTGCACTGCCATCAGAGTCGTCGTAAAACAGTGTGTTGTCGAGCTCCGTAACACTCGCATTCCACGCTTCCCACCTGTTGGCTCCTGATGGGAAATCATCCGGCACGGTATATGGCGGCGTGCCTTTCGGTTTTTTCCAGCAAGCGTCGACGGCGTAGTTGAATATGAGGCCGCCGGACATGTCTATTTTATAGTGGCGGATATTTTTGGCGCCGGCGGAGAACACACCACGGGAGGAAGGGTCGAGGGTGGTGAGGGGGACATCCTTGTCGAGGCCGTCGGCGAAATATTTATAGGCGTTAAGCGTGCAGTTGAAATCAGCGTTTTCAGCGGGAGTGCCGAGCAGGCCGTTGATGTAAGTGAAGATTGTGCTGCCGTGCGGGAATTCGGCGGGGTTCCACCAGCGGGTATAGCCGTCGGCGTTGAGGAGACGGGTGTCGCCTTCGCCGGGCATGATGATATCCGGGTCACTGAAACCGGTGATGGAGCCGTGGGTGAACATGATGCCGCATACATCGAAGCCGGTGTAGATATTCTGCCCTAAAAACGGATGGTGCAGGCCGATGTCGATGTCGAGGATGTTTCCGTTGATTTTCGGCTTGCTTTCGAGGGTAACATTTATATTAAGCGGCGGCTCAAGGAAATGCAAGGCGTTGACATGCAACTCCGCATCGCGGAGGGGTTGGATATCGACCGTTCCGGCAGCAGGGTCGCAGGCGAATGCATATAGGCCCCAGAGCCCATGCGGGTTGGAGGCCGCGGCTTCCGCAGGTTTGGCCGTCTCAACCGTCGATGGCTCTGTGGGCGCTGTACCATGAGAACAGGCCCAGGCAGCGGCTACAAGGCCAACAGCCAATGCAAGCAGGACCTTCTTAAGTATCATTTGAAACCTCCCCGCACCCTGATTAAGATGTCGAAAAAATTATACCATGAATTGAGGAGTGAAAAATACAATGGTGTTTAAAGGGACGATACAGGCCCATCCTCACCAATTACCATCCGGTGGAAATTTACTCAGGAATATATCACGGGTACCACAAGATGTATGCATATCAACTCCAGGGCCGGGGTCGAAGTCAACAATGTTCAGGAAATCGCCTGTAACATAAGCATTGCCGCTGCCATCAATGGCGACTCCATAGCCGCCATCCCCTTGGCTTATCTCTCCCCAGGTGCGGGCCCAAAGGAATTCACCATTGAAATCGAACTTGCTCAAGAAAATATCGCTTAAACCATTGGATCCATGCCAGTCCACTCCAGGGCCGGGGTCGAAGTCAACAGCCCCTGAGAAACTACCCGTAATAAAAGCACAACCATATCCGTCAGTCGCGGCGCCATGCCCTCTAGCCCCGCTACTCCCACCCCATGTGTGGGCCCATAGGAATTCACCGTTCGAATCGAACTTGCTAAAAAATGCACCAGCACCATCATTGGCCGTATGTTCATCCACTCCGGGGCCGGGGTCGAAGTCGACTTTTCCGTTGAAACAGCCCGTAACACAAGCATTGCCGCTTCCATCAACGGCGACTGCGTAACCCCTGTCAATGTCATGCCAACCCCAGGTGCGTGCCCATTGGAATTCACCATTCGAATTGAGCTTGCTCAGGAATACATCATCACCAAGTTCGCCCCCACCATTACATTTGTGCATATCGACTCCAGGGCCGGGGTCGAAGTCAGTAGTGTCTACGAAATATCCTGTAACATAAACATTGCCGCTAACGTCAACGGCAACTCCATAGCCGTTATCCCATTTAATAAACTCACTGTAGTGGCCCCAGGTGCGGGACCACTGGAATTCACCGTTTGAATTGTACTTTCTCAGGAATATTTTCACCGAGCTACCTGTAACATAAATATTGCCACTTCCATCGACAGCCACTCCAAAGCCACGATCGGCATACTCCCCGCCCCAGGTGCGGGTCCACTGGAATTCGCCGTTTGAATCGAACTTGGTCAGGAATACATCTCCCGCACCACCAGCAACATAGACATTGCCACTTCCATCAACAGCGACCGCACAGCCATATTCGGGGCCGGCCCCGTCCAAGGTGCGGGCCCATTGGAATTCTCCGTTCGAATCGAACTTGCTCAGGAATATGTCATACGAACTATTGGCTGTATGCTCATCGACTGCAGAGCCCGGGTCAAAGTCAACAGTGCCTATGAACCAGCCCGTAACATAAACATTACTATTTCCATCCGTGGCGACCCCATAGCCTTTATCCCAGCTTGGCCCACCCCAGGTGCGGGCCCAGCCTTTGGCGGTCGAATGCGTGGCTATGTCAAAATGCCACACAAAATATGCGGAGATTCGCTTTCCGAGCAGTATTTTGCCATAGCTGTAGACTTCAGACGCTACAGTTATAAGAAGTTCAGCGTCCCCATTTTTCGTCAGGCTTCCCCCTGTGAAATCGAGTTGATATGTGCTGTAGCCTTCCCCGCCGCCTATCGGAGTGAGCTTCGATAAAATAGGCAAACCAGATAGTGATTCGGCGCTGATTTTATTAAGGGCGGCGTTGAAATGGTCATACACGTCAATGAGAAGCTTCAAATCTCCGCCTACGCCAACACCAGGGCCGCTGTAATACAGCGTGTTTTCAAGCTCCGTAACTATAACATTCCATGCTTCCGGCTGGTTCGCCCCTTCCGGGAAATCATCCGGCACATTGTATGGCGGCTTCCCCTCAGGCTTTTTCCAGCAAGCGTCAACGGCGTAGTTGAAAATGAGCCCGCCGGACATGTCGATTTTGTAGTGGCGGACATTCTTCGCGCCGACGGAGAATACACCTCTGCTTGCCGGGTCTAATGTCGTGAGAGGGGCATCTTTTTCAAGACCGTCGGCGAAATATTTGTAAGCGTTGAGCGTGCAGTTGTAATCACCTGTGCTGTCAGGCGTCCCGAGCATGCCGTCGATATAATTGACTATTGCCGCCCCGTGGGGGAATTCAAGCGGGTTCCACCAGCGAGTGTAGCCGTCGGGGTTGAGAAGCCGCGTATCACCTTCGCCTGCCATGCGGAGGTCGGGGTCATCGAATCCCGTGACTGAACCATTAGTCATCAATATTCCGCATACGTCGAACGCAGTGGACCCATCTAAACCGAAGAAAGGATGCCGTAGGCCGATGTCGATGTCGAGGATGTTTCCGTTGATCTTCGGCTTGCTTTCGAGTGTGACGTTGACATATGGCGGCGGCTCAAGGAAATGCAGGGCGTTGAGATGCAGCTCCGCATCGCGCAGGGGTTGGATGTCAACGGTGCCTGAGGCGGGGTCGCAGGTGAAGGTATATAACCCAAAAAGATTGTGGGGATTTCCGCTTGTGGCATTCAATGCTTCTACAGGAACAGCCTCGCCGGGGTTTAAGGGGGATGTACCATGGGAACAACCTGGAATCGCGAGTGCAATCGCTAATGCCGCTGTTAAGAAAATTCGGATGGCTTTCACAACGCGCTTCCCCAAATATATTACCCCCAAAAAATTTATCAGGAATATAATCTGATTATACCATGCGTCAGCAGGGGGTTGAAGATGCTGGCTGATGTTATCAGAACCAGAGCATCACGGGGTTTTTTTCGCCCCCTTCCTCGATTTGAAGTGTCGCGCGGACATCGGTTATCCCCGGCACGGCTTTCAGCGTGTCGATGACGAGCTGCTTCTGGTCCTCGGTGTAGACATAGCCGGAGACATAAGCGATGCTGTCCTTTACGTTGCATGTGAGCTTGGAAACGTCGATGTTCGAGTTGCGGCTGAGGGCGTCCTTGCAGGCCGTGGTGAGTTTAATGTTTTGATATGAGCCGCAGGAGCCCAGGAGGCAAGCTCCGATGAGGGCGAAGATGAGAACATTAAAAATGAGAAATATTCGTACTAAATTAAATGAATGTTTCATAGATAACTCCAATTATGGATATCATTCCCCGTTTGGCTGATTCAGGCAGCCAAGATTTTACCATGTACGGGAGCGTACAGGATAATCCGGCATATATATTAGACAGGGGGAGTGGGTTTTGTTTTGGTGAAGAGTGCATCTAAAATATTAAAAAATCATGCAGGCGGGAAACCGCATATCACGGCATACGCCGCAACCGCTACGCGGTTGATAGATATGCGGTACCCATTCAGTCCACACTTTTTCAACGGCCTTGGGAAACCAGCGCTACAACAAGAAGATGCAGGCGGGACGCCTGCACCACAAGAAATTCGTATCTCCTGAGAGTGATGACTATATCGTGCTGATGTTCATCCCGTTCTCGATGGCGACACAGAGGGCGGTGACGACATCGGGGTCGAACTGGGTTCCCGATTGGCTTTTAAGCTCACTGACAACATTCTCCAATGGAAGGGCATTGCGGTACGGCAGATTGGTAGTCATGGAGTCGAAGGCTTCGGCTACGGCGAGGATGCGTCCCTCGATGGGGATTTCATGGCCCCTCAAACCGTGCGGGTAACCATCGCCGTCCCATCGTTCGTGATGTGTCGCGATGCCTTCAAGCACTCCGGGCATGAATCCCAACGGCTTGAGAAGGAAACGCCCGAGGACGGCGTGCTTTTTAACTTCAGCGAACTCATCATCAGTAAGCTTGCCGGGCTTTGTAAGTATCAAGGAATTGACGCCAAGCTTTCCGATATCATGGAGGAACCCGGAACGCGCGACATCATCGACAACTTTATCCGGCAGGCCCATAGCCTGAGCGATGGCGACGGCGTAAGCGCTGACCCTGTCGGCGTGCCCCGGGTGGGTCGGGTCCTTTTCGCCGAGTGCATTGCTCATCTGGTCAATAATACGCCGGTGCAAATCGAAAATTATTTCATTCAGATGGACGACCTCGAGTATTCCACCAAGGAACATACCGGCGATCTCAATCCACGCGATATCATCCCTATTCAAGCCGTCGACCATTGGCGTTTCAATGCTCAAGACCCCGTGGATATCCCCGGCTACGATGAGGGGTACGGCAAGTAGAGCCCTTGCGCCGGGATAAAGGGGCTGATAACCCGACTCGCGCATATCGGGGACATATTGCGTCTTCAACTCCTGGAGAGCCTTATGGGGCAGGGTGCTCTTGGTATCTGAAAGCCCCCATGGGGCCTTGGTTTGGCTTGTTACGCGGGGATAGAGGAGGTTCATCTCCCTGTGATAGAGCAGCAGGTCGGCTCCTATGGCGCCGCTGGCATCGATGATATTGTTGAGGACCAGGTTGATGAGCCTATCGGGATCCGTTACTTCGGTGATGGCGCTGCTTATTTTCGCTAATACTGTACGGCATAGATCAGGCCGTTTTGTTGAGCAATAATTCATCAAATTTCTACCCTCCAGCAATCATCCCCCTCTTTTCTCAGCAATAATATCGCAAGTATGGATAGTTGAATGTTTATAGGGTTTTTAAGTCAGGGATAATATGGGGATTTTGTGGGGGGATGGAGGAGAAGATGCCGGTTGGAAAACCGGCGTACCCGGTGGAAGAGAAGCATGATATAAAGAAACGGACGCTGGTCAGGCGTCCGTCTATAAATCAAGCACAGGTTCAGGCATATCAGAGGTCAGAAAGCAAGCAAATGGTCAGGTCAGGCAACCAAGGTCAATCCGGTGGCAGGCCGATTAGGGGTCCCAAAGGCCGGCCGCGCAGTCGTAGAGGATGATGTCGAATTTGAGGCACCAGATGTTGAAGGAGAACGATACCCTTGCCCATGTAACGTCGTTACCGGGTATGGTTCCATAGGGGATGTAGTAGTCGTCGGGGAGTACGGTGAGGCCATGGAGCAGCAGGACGTCGGTCCATTTTTCGGTGGAATCGCCGGGAAGCAATTCGCCGTCCAAGGGTCCGCCCAGGTAGCGCTGCTCAGTCACGACGGTGGCGCAGCAGACATTGTTGGCATAATTGTTGACGTTCAGCTCGTAATCCATCGTAGTGCCGATGTAGTAAAGCGAGCGTCCGTCAGGGGTGTAGCCAGCCGGGTTGAGATAGTTGACCGAGCAGTCAACCCAGCCCATCCAGGTAAGATCAATGGTGATTTCGCCGTTACGGGTTTCACCCATAGCCAACTTCCCGTTTTCATCGCGGACCAAGGTTCCTTCGCAGATGACATTACCCTCAAGGTCGGCGACACTGAAGTAACCTGCAGTGGAGTCATCGATCTTGAGGTTGGTGAAGAATTCCTCCATCGACCCGCGATTATCGGGTGCCACTCCATTTCCGCTGGAGCATCCGAGGCTTATAGCCACCAAGGCTACCAGCATCAATAGGAAAAGCTTTCTCACTCTCTACCTCCTGTTTAATATTAATATGCAAAGCCAAAAGGTCCGTAACTGACCAACTTGTGTTTAAAAAGTAGTACGGTCAATTACCGGCTTGGTGCCCAGTTCATGGATTTCCCCCCTATTGGGGTTGCGAAATTTTAGATGCGGGATTTTGGGAAATGTTTCATAACAGCCATAGTTCTTTCTAAAAATTTACAGATGGTAAAGGAATGGAGTTTAAATTGTGATCAAGAGGCTCTAACGAGATAGGGGACATCCCTGGGACGGTCCCGGGGCTGTCCCCATCTGTCTGGTGCAGCTTTTCTCATTTCCTGGAACTCATTTCGTTAGAGCTTCAAGAAAATTAGGATAACCTGTGTCACAGGGAAAGGGTAATAAGAAGCGGACGCTTTCACGTCCGCTGTTAGGAGCAAGCACAGATCTGTAACAAGCAAGCATTAGGTCAACCGGGCAACAGCCCAACTAAGGTCAACATTCTACGGGTCCCATAAACCACATGCGTTGTCGAAGAGGATGATGTCGAAGTGAAGGCACCACCAGTTGAATGAGAACCATACCTTGACCCAAGTCACGTCATTGCCGGGGATTGTGCCGTAAGGGATGTAGTAATCGTCTTCGAAGCAATTCATACCGTGCTTGATGAGGATTTCGTACCAGCCTTCGCAAGGCTCCCCAGGCAGCAGTTCGCCGTCCTCCGGGCCGCCCCAGTAGCGCTGGCAAATAAGGACATTGCCTTTGCAGATAGCGGGCCCGCAGTTGCAGATGGAGGTCTTATATTCCATCGTTGTTCCGATGTAATACAAGCTCCTGCCATCAGGGGTGTATCCGGCGGGATTGAGGTAGTCGGTATTGCAGCATGCAATCCAGTGCAGCCACGTAAGGTCGATGCTGCAATTGCCGTTGCGGATTTCACCCATGGTATAGCTGCCGTCATCATTCAGGATCAGTGTGCCTTCAACGATGACATTGCCGTCAACATCGGTCACGGAGAAATATCCCGGTACCGAGTTGGGCATATCGAGGTTGTTGAAGAACTGTTCCATGGTCCCGCGGTTATCCGGTGTTACACCCGTACCGCTGGAGCAGCCGATTGCGAAGACAAGGATCACGGCACATACGAGAAGAGTCAGCTTTCTCACGTCTTAACCTCCTTTCCTATAGGATTAGGACAAACCACTACTAATAATTCCCCCTTCCTTAGGGAAGAGTTAATGCTTTAATCTATGCCTCATACCCATGGGCCCCCCACCCCAATAACTTGGATGCCAATAGTTTATCATATCTACAGTCTAATGTAAAGAATTAAAGGCATATTTTATTGATAAAAGGCTATATCGTACCTTATCATTAATTGCCCATAATAATAATGAAAATCACCTGTTCAGCCCAAATCGTTTATCTCCCTTTTTCTTCATCATCCAACTCATCAGAGGGCTCGTCCTCTTCATCCGCTTCGCCCTCTTCCCCCTCTTCTTCCTCCTCCTCGACCTCGGGTTCGGGAACGAATTCTTCTTTTACAGGTTTCTTGACCACGGGTTTTGCGGTAACTGCGGGCCCTTCAACTTCAGCGGTAAGCCTTTCGGCAATTGAAATGCGCCTGTTTATCTCAACCATGACGAACAGCGCGATTACACCGATGATAATCGAAGCAAGCTGGGCTACAGTGATCCATGTGCCGATGACGACACTTGAACCGGGGGCTTCAGGCCCTTTATCAAAGCGCCACATTTCCTGCACAAACCTGATTATCGAATACCAGAGGCAGAACATGAGGAATGTATGACCCCGAAAACGGGCTTTGTGCCGATGGAAGTGAACCAACCAGAAGAAAAGCGCAAGACACGCGAGCCCTTCATATAGAGGGGCAGGGTGCCGGAAAAGGCCGTCCATAGGATATGGCGGGTCGCCGGGCATCCCTTCGGGTACTTTGACCGTTGGATACCTGATTGCAAACCATGGGTGATTGGCCTGGTCATCGAAGGGTATGCCGAAACAGCATCCATTAAGGAAACATCCGATTCGTCCAAAGAAGATACCCATTGGGACGGCCACAATGGTGAAATCAGCCATCTTCCAGAAACTGACCTTTTTGACTTTGCAGAATATAATGCCCAGGATGAGGGCACCGAGTATTCCACCATGCACGGATAACCCGCCCCGCGTTATGTCCCACCACGGTGCTCCCGGGATAAATTTGCCGGGCTCTATTTCCTGCGGGCGGAATTCATCCAATTTCAGGAGGAAATAAACAAGTCGTGCGCCGACTATCGAACCGATTATGATGACGGTCATCATATCGAGTATAAGGTCGGAGCTTATCCCTTCGCGTTTCCCCTCGGCAATCAGGAAGATAGTGCCGACGATGAATGCCACCATCAGCATGAAGCCGTAGGAATATATGGCAATGGGATATTCAGTACCGAGGGGGAACCTTTCTGAAAGGGGTTGGCCCTGGTATGGGACGTTATGATAGATGACATCAAATAAGAAGTATGCGATTGTATCCCCAATGGCGGCGAAGATTATCGCCATCAACAGTTGCATGGGCCATTTCATCTTGCGCGATGCGCCGAAGCTTAGGCCCATCGAGATGAAAATCAAAGTCGCCAGCGGCAACACCACGTGGTAGAACGGGTGTATTGTGACGAAGCCGAAGTCAAACAAAACGCGGTACAAGTTGTTTTGACCTTCCTTCTTGAATTCGTCGCTTAATAAATTATAAGACGCCCATAGAGCGCCATAATACCAATCAAGAGATTTTATAGGCCACTTGGCCGAAAATCAAGTTTTGGAAAGATATTAGTCAAAAAGGGAGCCAAACAGCCGAAAATAGGGATTACGCTGGAAATTTGAACGGAACGCAAATTTTCAGCATCTAAATATAGGCGATAAGCTGCTTCTTGTTCATGCCCCCCTCCCCGAGGGGGGCACCATTTTGTGTGGGGGAGGGACGGTCAGCTTTTCGATTTTCATGTTGTAGGTAAGGGCGAAGCATTTGGCGGACCAAATGCTTCGCCCCTACAATTATAATCATGGTTGTATAGACGCAAGGATGTTCAAAAGCTGCGGGAGGGAATTGATGGAGGAGACTCCGTCGGTCGGGGGGCGGTTGAAACGGTCGAGAACAAGGCCCTGCATACCGAGGGAGATGCCTTTGAGGACATAATATGGGATGTCATCGATATAAAGCAGATTTTCCGGGGGAATGGGGATAGCATCGAGTGCGGCCTTGTATATACGGTCGTCGGGTTTCATGTGTCCGACAACAGCGGAGATGGTCATGCCGTCGAAATATTTGTCCAAGCCTTTTATGCGCATTATCCCCTCGAGATAACGGAATGAATTGGAGAGCATGTGGAGGTGGTAGCCGCGCGACTTGAGCTCGCGTAGCACGGGGACGGTTTCATCATAGACGATGTACCATTCCGGGTCGGACTGCATCCGGATGAGTTCTTCGATGAGGGCTTCATCGGGTGATGGAGAGCCGAGCATCTCAAGCGCAAGACGGAAATGCGCGCGGAATTGCTCGTTTTCGGCGTCGATGGAAGTGTGAAGATGGTGGGATTCATCGAGGAGCCGGCTTATGGTGCGCATGACTGGGGGGATGGCGCCCGGGTCAATGATGATACCCCATTCAACGAGAATCCGGTTCATATACGGCGGGGGCCACCAGCGGTGGTCCGGGGCGTGGAGGATGACATCGCCGCAATCGAGGATGACTCCTTTGATTTTGGATGGGTCTATTTTATCAGTGGTTTGCGGCATAATTAGTGCCCGTAGCTTGGGGAACCGCATATCACGGCATACGCCGCACCCGCTACGCGGGTGATAGATATGCGGTACCCATTCAAACCTAAATTATGAATCACCTCACCAGCTCGCATGCAGGCAGGATGCCTGCGCTCCCAGGGGGCATACATTATTATGTAAAAGGACCCCCCGATGTTGTTCCCGATGTTGAATCGCCTCACCTTCAAACCCAATATTTTGAGATTCATTTTATCAGAGTCCCTTAGAACGCAATTTCAAGTCGTCCTCTGTTGCAGCTTGTTCGTGCGCTTCCTCGAATGCCTCCTCGGCTTTGCGTTTCGCGAGAAGGGCCTCATCAGAGAAGAGAACAGCTTCGAGCAGCTTGAAACTCTTCTCGGCGCGTTCCTCAAGTCTGTAGAGAGTTTTGATTATTTTAGCGCGGTATTCATCCCTGTCCTCAAGGATATCCTCCATCGCTTCGCTGATTATCTCCGGGCCAAGGATGGGAACCCGCGCGATTGGCTTGAAGTCGAACTCGTCGAGGAATTCATCTATCTTGGGGTCATAGCTTATCCCCGCAAACGGCACCTTGGATTTCGCCGCGAAGATGAGGGAATGGAGGCGCATACCGAGGATAAATTCAAAGCGGCTGAAGAGTGCGAGGTATTCGCTTGGCCGCCATCGTTTTTTAAGGATGGTCGATTCGCTCTCCATATAGACGGCGATTTTTCTTGCGTACTTTGTGTCGGACGGATAATGGAACGGGACGAATACGGGGTGCATATCATAGCCGCGCGCGATGATGTCGATTGCGCGTGCGAGGCCGACCAGGGCGCGTTTATCCTTGATGTCGCCCTTGAGGGCGATGCCGAATAGCGGGTCATGGACTTCGTCGAGGTCCTCTTCGAAGAGGACATCGCTGAGACGGTCGTCGCCGCAGGGTTCAAGGAGGAATGCGGCGTCGGCGACAAGTTCCACCGGCGTATCGAGGGGCATATGGGGGCGGAGATAGGCGAGGGATGATTTGTCGCGCAATGTTACCGCGACAGCCTGCGAGAGGAATTCCTTAACGAGCCATTCGCTGGAGAAACGCTTGAATGGGCCGAGTCCCTGGGCGAGGATAAACACACGGCGGCCAAGGATGTAAGCGAGGAAGAGGATGAATGTGTAGTACAGGATTGAACGGAAGCTGGTTTTGTCCTGGAAAAGCCCGCCGCCGCCCTGTATGACGAGATGCGATGTGGCGATGTCGCGTACGAGATGGAACGGGTTTGCGCGGTTGGAGGCGGCCATGTCGTATTGCTTGGTCGTCCATGCGGGACGCGCGGACAGGACGATGGGGTCGATGCCGTCGATTTTGGCAAGACGTTTCAGGGTGGCTTCGAGGATGGCTTCATCACCGATGTTGTCGAAGCCGAAATATCCTGACAGGACTACTTTCTTCCTCGGCATGGGCATCATTTTACCATTTACTGAAGGGGGATTGTGGGCGTAGTGGAAGAGGTGAAGGGAAATCTATGGATAGCCCTTGGGACAGTTCCAGGGCTGTCCCCAAGGCTGTTTATATTATTAGTTGGGAAATAAGAGACGCGGCTTAAGCCGCGTCAACTCCCAGAATCCAGATTTCCCAAACGATTGGGAGGTTGCTGATCAATAGGATGTTTTAATGAGGAAGATGGTTCATCCTAAGTTAAAATAGTGATTTGAGGCCGTTACATAAGTAATAAACCCCTTAGAGCCTCCAACAGGAAGGGGGACAGCCCCAGGGCCGTCCTTATGTTATGCGGGTCAGAGACTCGCGATACCCTTTTACAAGAAATTTTGCGACGGTCTCAATTTATAACCAAGTACATTCGGATAATCGCGGATATATGCGAATTAAACGGTTAATCAATGCATCTAAAGGGGTAAAGGGGGAGTTGTGTGTTCATCAGGATAAACGGGTATTTTTTTTGGTAAAAGCCATTTGGGAATTCACCCGGCAAGGGGCGCTTGGTATAATTGGGAAAGCAAGAGATCAATGTTGGGAGGTTCCAATGCTGAAATGTAATCCTGTTTATTTATTCATGGTTTTTGGGGTGGTTTTCGCATTAGTGTCAGGTTGTTCCGGAGGGGCGGCAAGCCCGACATCACCCGCGACGGGCGACAATAACACGGATGGACGCTCACCCCTCCAGGAACGGGCTTTGACACCGGCCGATTGGGTTGGGCACGAGCCGATGGCTTTCTGCACGTTTGTCATCGACACGGAAAAGATGACAATTGAGGTGCTTGAGGAACGTACAATCGCAGCCCATTGGAATGTCCGCCCGTTACTTGAGAATCCCCTTTGGTGCCCGAACATGAATTGTATTGCCGTTTACCTTACGAACTTCGACCCGGTCACCAAGGTATATACCATTGATGTGCATCTTCGCAACCCGACCAATGTGGTTGGATATGATGTGCGCGGGATAATGTTCCTTAAGCCCGATAAGCCAATCGCATTATTGAACCCGGATGATTACATAGACCTATACGACCCTCTTGCGCAGATTAACCCGTTCAGGAGTTTCGCGAAAACGGCTCCTAACAGGCAATTCCCGCCTGCAGGGGAATATAATGAAATATACAAAATATATATTCCCCCCCCGCCGCCGTTGTTTAATATCAACTATGCCATTGATGTCTCGTGGCCGAACAACTGCCGCGAACCGTATGATATAGAGGACATTGAATATACGGGTGCGCTTACACCGTCAGGCGGGTCGGGGACAATAAGCTGCAAGGTATATGACCACCAGGATGACATTGAAAGCGTGCAGGTCAGCCTCCATGGATTCACGGGCGGGACGGAGGATTTGACCTATGATGCTGTTGAGGGTGTATGGTCGATTACATTCAGCAATGAGTACGGAGCCGCTGTAGGTGAGTATCAGTGCCTGTTATCGGCGAAAAGCACGGAATATTACCTTAAGCTCTATAACTATGTGACTGTTGAGGTAATCCCCGGTGCGGATCAATATATAAAGGGACGCGTGTTTGACGCATATACCATGGCTGATTTGGACGGCGCCGAGGTCAGCGTGGTGAACCAGGATATATTAGGGTTCCAGCCTGCGCCGGCATATGTGGCTGATGGTGCATACGAGGTCGCTGTCGAGCCGGGGACATACGATATGCAGGTTTCCACGGTTAGTTATGACATAATGAGATGCACCGGGGTTATTGTTCCAACGGAGGATACGTACGAGATTGATTTCGGGTTGAATATCTATGGAGACCCCAATTACAATCCGTATCCCTATACCGGAGGGGTTGTGGGCAAGGTTACCGATGCGGTTACAGGCACCCCGATACCTGAAGCGGCTGTAATTGTGAATTCAGAGGACTTGAATACCAGCAATTCCCCGCATCCCACATTTGCGGGTGGGGCGGCATGCAAGGATAGCGGTTACTATTCTGTCACGGAAATATGCGCAAGCCCTGACAACTGGATGTACACGCCTGCTTATATCTGGGAGATTTATTGCTCGGCACCCGGTTATGAAGCCGAGGAGATAAGCGGGGGATTCATGGTGGAGCATAATATCGTCGTGCCGAATATGCATTTCCAGCTAACGCCAATCGAACCGGGGAAGACGGTTGTTTACCATGAGGATTTTGAGTCGGGAAAGGACTGGACTTATTATGATTACAGCCCGATGGGATATGGCGGCCCGAGCCAGTGGCATGTGCAGGAATGGGATGCGGGCATAATTAATATGTGCGTAACCAACGGGTGGACTTATTTGGCGCCGGATGAGGCGGATGGCGGCATTATTCCGGAACCGCTGGTCAGCCAGTATAATCCGGGGCCGAATGAAAGCTACCTGTGGTATGGGCGCGCGGACCAGGGAAGTTTCTTAGGGGATTATGACCCCGGCATGCAAATCCCCGGCGATGGAGGGACATCAAATATCGACCATGGCGGTTATGCCATAAGCCCCGATATCGACCCGAGCGGTTTCTCCAACGGCCTATTGGCTTTGGAGAGCTTCTGGGAGATTGAGTCGCAAAACCCACGGATGTATGATTACTGCGAGATATTCATCAGGGGAGATACGGGGGTGGATAACTTCATAGCTTTCCTGAACCCGGCGGTAGACCCAGGGACGAGCGGCGACCCGATAAGCTCTGGCGGGCATTTCCGCGATGGCGTGTGGGATCATCTTGTGTATGATATATCGCCATATATGTCAAATACCAAGGTAAATGTTGTTTTCAGGTTTTATACGCATGATAATTTGTATAACGGGTTTAAGGGATGGTTCATAGATAATGTTTATATTTATGGATATTAAGACCCCCCGTTAATCCCCCCCCCGTGAACGGGGGGGATTTTTTTTTCGTGGAAGGCAGGCTGGAAAGCCTGCCCCACACTGGGTTACATTTTTTCAAGAGTGTGGAGCAGGCTTTCCAGCCTGTTTTTTTTTTGAAATAAATATATAATTCTGAAATATTTTTTAGGTGAAGTATTGTTTTGGTGAAGATGCCGCGGGACGCTTGCACCCCGTTCCACCTAATCCCTCTTTGCTCTTTTGCCCCCAATGTGCTGGTAAGCTATACTTAAGGGTTGGCTGGATTTTCGGCCGTCAGCGTGAACCGACAGGGCTGATGGCGGCATCTTATTCGTCGGAAGGGCTTAAATCAGGGGTTAAGGCAGTAAACTGGTTTTAAAGCGGACGATATTATTAAAAGGAATTAGATGTACCGTAAATTCACGAAATTCATCCGCGACAATGTCGATGAAATCAGTTGGCGCTGGTGTGATATCGTCTACGATTATTTCCCTCACTTGAGCAAGGAGGAAGTTTTCCGCAAGATACGCGCCGCGCACCTTCTCCTCGTAAGGGCTGTGCGCGAGAAGGATTTCGATTATCTCCTCAAGCCGATCCGGGATGAATTCCGTGAGTGGATCCTGCTCAAGCATCGTTTCCAGGATTTAGTGAACCTTGAATCGGTATATATCCTGATGTTACAGGAATATATCGAGAGGCATCCCGATTTGACTCAGCCCGACAAAGAGGGGATGCTGCATATCGTCAAAGTGCTTCGCAATTCCGAGTTAGTCGATGATTTTTATAATGCCTATGTCGGAGAACAGGAGAACCTCTTTCGGCGACAGATTGAGGAACTCAATGTCCTCAATGATATAGCCCAGAAAGCGGAGATAAGCCTCGATGAAGAGAACGGGTCAGGGATTGATAGCGGCGCCGCCCCTAATGTGGTGCTGAATGAAGCCCTCCAGAAAGCGATGGCGGTTTTGGGAGCTTCGGACGGTGTAGTCGCATTTGCAGCGGACGGCAGGGAATGGGTGGCAGCGAGCTTCCTTGATGCACCGACCAAGGGCATGAGCCGTAAAGTGCTCGATGAAATAAAGGAGAAAAGCCCCACTGAATTCGACCCGAATATATTGTCGGCGTTCAGCCAGGTTGTGGATAAGGCGGTTCTGCGCAATTACTGGAACCCCGATAATGTGGGCGACCTGATGCGCAAATCGTGCCCTGGGTGCCGTTTTCGTGATACGCTCGAATCCCGAGCCAAGGGTGTAATCGATTGCCCCATCCTGTCCACCCTTAAGGTGAGCACATTCCTGTGCCATCATTTTGCCGACCGTAAAGGGAACCACGGCTTTTTCCTGATAAGCCGCAGCCTTCCGCCGCCGTTGACGCAGGGTGATTTGAAATTCGTGGACACCCTTACCGGTACTGTTTTGACGATCATCGAGAATTACCTCCTTTATTCGAAATTGAGCCAGCTTGCAATAACCGACGGGCTTACCGGCCTTTATAACCACAGGCATTTCCAGGGGCTTCTGAAGAATGAGTTGGCGCGCGCGGCACGTTACAGTTACCCGATTGGGCTTCTGCTTTTAGATATCGACCACTTCAAGATATTCAACGATACCTATGGGCACCAAGTGGGGGATGAGGTGCTCAAAGCGGTTGCGAATACGATCAACCGGAATGTCCGTTCGACCGATGCAGTGGCGAGGTACGGCGGCGAGGAGATGACCATTATCCTGCCGCATACGACCTTGGACAGCGCGGGATATGTCGCTGAAAAAATACGTCGCGCAGTTGAAAGCCTTGAATTACCCGTTGAGGGCAAGACCGTGAAAATAACGGTTTCCATCGGGGTATCTGCGTTCCCCGATAGTGCTGCTGAACAGTCACAGCTTATCCAGGAAGCCGATAGCGCGCTTTATAAGGCCAAGGAGAACGGGCGTAACCAGGTGCAGATTGCATCGCCGCAAGCAACCGAAGTTGCATGAGGGGTTTTGTTGTATGCAGGCGGGACGCCTGCGCCACAAGAGAAGAGGCAGGCTGGAAGCCTGCGCTCCCAGGGGTGGGGTTGGTTTAATGCAGGCTGGACGCCTGCGCTGCAATTGCTGAAATGGATGAGGATTGATTGAAAGTCAAACCGAACGGATATATTGATGATGAAAGCAGTGATTCCGGGCTGGACGAGCGCGAAGCCGGGTACCATTTATTCGAGGATGTGGTCAAGGCGTTGAGCATGACCATGGACCTCGTAGAGCAGGCCACAAATGAGCATGCCATAAGGGTCGCGTCGCTCACCTTCAATTTCGGGAGGCATCTTGGGCTGAAGGGGGAAGTTTTGCGCGACATTTATTACGCCGGCCTGCTGCATGACATAGGGCAGATAGGGACTCCCGATGACATCCTTCGCAAACCGAAGAACCTTACCCTTTCCGAGTTGGCAACGATATGGATGCACCCGCATGTGGGGTATGAAATTGTCGGTGAGGTTCCCACCCTTGGACGTAGCGCGCATCTCATCCGGTGGCATCACGAGCGCTGGGACGGAACGGGTTACCCGGATAACCTCCAGTGGGATGAAATACCGCTCGGTGCGCAGCTTCTGAATATATGCGATGCGCTGGATGCGTTGCTGAGCCCGCGGCCGTGGCGTCCAGCGCTTCCGATGGATGATGCCGTCAAAGAAATGACAAAGTTTTGCGGCATACAATTCAATCCGCATTCTGTGAAGTCCTTCTTGGAACTGGTGCTTTCGCAGGGGTTTGAAAAACTCACATCGATAGATGAGGGTTCGCGGGAAATATTAAAGGGGATAACGGTATCCGACCGTGATTTCAAGAACCTGAGCGGCGAAAAGATACTCAATATCGTAAAGCTTTTCAGCCGCATCATTGACGCGAGGCATAAATATACTCGGGAGCATTCGAGCAAAGTCGCACGCCTTGCAAAGGAAATAGGGGTCGAGTTGGCCCTGAGCGACGAGGATTTATTCAAATTGGAAATCGCCGGTTTATTGCATGATGCTGGGAAAGTCGCGGTGCCTTCGAGGGTGATTGACAAGGTCGGTGAGTTATCCGGCGAGGAACGTAAGATAATCAGGGATTACCCGCTGATAAGCGAGCGGATTGTAAGCACCATAGGCCCGCTGGTGGAACTCGGTAAGGTAGTGCGCCACCAGCATGAAAGGTTCAATGGTACGGGCTATCCCGATGGTCTCAAGGGGGAGGAGATACCATATTTCAGCAGGATCCTTGCCATTGCCGATAGCTACATCGCCATGGTGGAGGACCGGGCTTACCGCAAGGGGTTGCCGAAAGAGAGAGTCATACACGAAATGCAGGAGGGGTTCGGCACGGGGCACTTCGACCCCGCACTCGACCGTTTCTTCAGGAATGCGGATAGGGGTGATACGGATGCCGACTAAACGCGAAGCCCTGTTTTACAGCCCGGAAATAAGCCCCTCGATGATCTTCCATCATCTCGAGAAGTTCCATTTTTCGAGCTTTTTCGACCCCATTTCATCGACATCGGGAGGAGCCGGTTATTTCAAGCTCCAGAATATAAGGGTAATCTCAAACGACCAATCATTGTTCACATATAATAAAGGCAAGGCGCTATGGGAAAACAACAGTTTTTATATCCCGGATGGCACAATGGAGAAGATATGCGGATATGAAGAGGGAGAGCTTGAAAACCTGACGAGATACCATGGGTTTGATTACCCGCATTTGACGGATGAGATGAAGGTTTTCTTGGATTTATGGCATATACGTATCCAGGGGGAACGCGATGAATACGTGCGAGCCCTGCTGAATACCGCAGTGCTGTTGTGCATCGATTATTGGATTTCCATGCATGAGCATGGAATCGAGTCATCATTCGACCCGCCATCGCTGTTGCGTTATTACCTGAACCATGTAAATCGGCAGGTGATGGATAACAACGAATCGAACGAGATGTGGGGCGAGAACCCGCATGAGCTGGGGGAGAAGGTGCTGGCGGATGCGATGTATATCAACCCGCCGCCGTTGAACGGTTATGCGTCTTTCGGGCTGAGGGAGCGGATTGCTGAATGCTGGCTGAGAGGGGATACCGGTTTCGATATGGGGAATGTGGCCGTTGAAGGGACGCTGGGGAGCGCTTTTGCCAATGCCCATGCTTATATGGACGCGCTGGCTGATTTCTTTAAGAAGGCTTCACATATACACCTCTGGATAATCGCGCTCTCCTATAGACAGCCCTTCACACAGGTTGGGCTTACTGAATTGCTAAGGCATTTCAACAGGAAGATAGTCTCTATTGATGTTGACCTTCCCCCGGGGTTCTTTTCACCAAGGGCGGTGAATACGGTTATCGCTGCAAGCGGATAATTTATCGGCAGCATTTTAGCTATATGAGAAATATGGAGCAATCTCCCCCCCACGAGTCTTCGAGTGGGGGGGATAAAGGGGGGGTACAGCAGGTATCTCACCTTTCTTGATATGGACTTTTCGGAAAGCTGAAGTTTTACATTTATTGATGGATGGAAAAATTAGCCGATATATCATTGACGCACAGGTTTATCGATGACGACCCGATTGGGACGCTTATGCTCCAGCGGTTATTGAAGGAATGTGAGAACCCGACAATATGGTGCGATGACCCATATGACCCGCAATTCATTTATGCCCAGCTTTATTGGTTCGGCACATTTCATGCGCTTACCGAAGAGGCGGCGGATGAATTTGTGCGGAAGCTTCCGTCGAGCAATATTGCATTCGGGGGGATACGTCACAAGTGGGCGGAGAAGATTATTGCGGTACGCGAGCCGCTGTGGCATTCGCCGTGTCATTTGATTTATTGGCCGTACGAGGAATGTAATCTGCCGGTGGAATATCTGGTGCGCCCGCTGCGCATTGAAGACGCCCCATTGATAAACGAGCATTGGGAGTTGGGTTTTGGTTATGCGGAGGAATATATAAGGGAACGTATACAAAAGGGTATACACGCCGGATGCGATGACGAGTCGGGACTTGTATCATGGGCGATGACGCATAATGATGGGAGTATGGGTTTTCTGTATACAATCCAAAATTCACGGCACAAGGGTTATGCAAGGGCAGTTGGTATTGCGCTCATAAAAAAGATACTCGACGCAGGCGAAACACCGTTTGGCTATATATTGGTAGGGAATGACGCATCGGTCAATTTCTCATTGGGCCTCGGTCTCAAGACGGATGGCTATGCGGATTATTTAGAATTGCCGGAAGCGGAAGAGATGTTTTTGTAGGGGCGAAGCATTTGTCTTCAAATGCTTCGCCCTTATAGATCCTTGCCAATAGCATCCTGTTGTAGCGCAGGCGTCCCGCCTGCGTGGGGTCTCGGGATTGGCGCGTACCGAAGCAACGTGATTGTGAAGATATGGACTGTGAGGTATAATTTATTTTTGGCCGCATTCTCGATGTGAGGGAAAAACCATGAGAAAGATAAGTGTTGTACTGGTTTTTGGAATTGCGCTGATACTTAGCTTCTTCGCAGAGGCCAGCGACATTGGCAGCAGGGGCCCGGGAGGGCCATGCCAAGACCAATTGGCCACTTCAAGTGACATGCCTTTTTTTCGCATTCGTGTGGGGGGTAAATATGGATATATCGACAAGACAGGGGCGGTGGTAATAGAACCGCAGTTTGATAGTGCTGAATCCTTCTCCGAAGGATTAACCGAGGTGCGGATTGGTGATATAGAAACAGGGAAGTGGGGTTATATAAACAAGATCGGTGAATATATTGCACAGCCTGAGTTTGCCTGTGCGTGGCCATTCTCTGAAGGGCTTGCAGCGGTGCAGGTTGGTGATATGAGCAGCGGTAAATGTGGATATATAGACAAAACGGGTAAGATGGCCATCCAGCCGCAGTTCGATAAAGCCCTGTTTTTTTCAGAAGGCATGGCACCAGTTTGTATTGGCGATTCGGAGACGGGCAAATGGGGATATATCGACGTGGCTGGGAACTATATTATGGAACCCAAGTTTGATCATGTTTGGTCTTTTTCCGAGGGGTTCGCGATGGTGGAAATTGGTAATGAGGAAACGGGGAAATGGGGGTATATAGATAAAAATGGGAACTATATCGCGGAGCCGCAGTTCGTTCTTGCATTGCCTTTCTCTGAGGGGTTGGCAGCAGTGATGATTGGGAATCTCTATAAAGGGAAATGGGGATTTATCGATAAGACCGGTAAGATGATCATTAATGCAGATTTCGATTGGGCGTGGCCCTTTTTAGAAGGGATGGCCCCAGTACAGATTAACGGTAGATGGGGGTATATAGACAACACGGGGAGTTTCGTCATTAAGCCGGCCTTCGATTCCGCCCATACATTTTCAAAAGGCATAGCGCCAGTAGCAGTTGACAATAAGTATGGCTACATTGACAGGACGGGAACTATTGTCATTGATCCGCAGTTCGATTATGCTTGGCCCTTCTCTGAAGGCGCTGCGTGTGTTCTGATTGGTGATAGAGAGACAGGGAAATGGGGTTATATAAATGCTTACGGAGATTATATTGCGAAACCGCAATTCGATATGGCTTTGCGATTCGTCGACGGATTAGCAAGGGTAAGAGTTGGTGATGCCGAAACCGGAAAGTGGGGATATATAGATAAGAGTGGAAAGTATATCTGGGAACCTTCTAATTGAATTTTGTTTCTACTCCGATAAATCTTTGCCGGGATATATTTCCGTTGTTAAACAACAACACGGGCAAGCAGAAGACAGCTTGTCCGTGGCACCCGGTGTAATAATCAATCATTTAACGCAATACATCCCAACAAATACCCCATCTTCCCCAACCCGGTGATTCGCCCCTTGCAGACGGCGGCGAGGACGCTGTGGCCGCGGAACTCCTCTCGCGCGTGCGGGTTCGAGAGGTGCACTTCGATGACCGGCGCGGGGATGGATGCGATGGCGTCGCGTATGGCATAGGAGTAATGCGTCCACGCGCCGGGGTTGATGATGATGCCGTCGAGTTCGTAGCCGTATTTTTGTATGGCATCAATCATATCGCCCTCGCTGTTGTATTGTTCCCACGCGACGATTTGCACGGCGATGTTCATTGATTTGAGCTTCGACTCGACCCAGTTGTGTATGTCATCGAGTGTATCTTTCCCATATACATCCAGCTCGCGCTTGCCGAGTAGGTTGAGATTGGGGCCGTTGAGTATGGCGATGCGTTTCATTTTATTTCCTCACTTTCGCACACTGAAGTATGCGGCAGCCTGACAAAAGCCTATTTTATTTTGTTTGCTTTTTCTATTATAGATTTAATCACTAATGTAGCCTCATTGCGAATCTCCTCGCTCTCATCCGCCGATGCAATTTTATCCAGAATGGGCAAACCCTTTTCACCAAGCTCGCCCATGGCGGTTATTACTGCACGCCTTACTGCAGGCTCGTCATTACTTAGAAGCGGAGTTACTTTTTCGAAGTAATCATCGTCGTTTATCCAAATTTTCATAAGGGCATATGACGCGGGGCCTTCAAAAAGCCATATCCCACACTCTAAATTATTTTTCAGGGCTGGGATTGCTTCACGTGCCGGCGGCCCGATTTCGGCAATAGCATTCAATGCGCTTTTTCGGATATCATAATTATCATCATTAAGTAAGTCGGTTATTGCAGGGACAGCGATGTTAATAACAGTTGGGCCAAGTTTCACCAGGGTTTTTATCGATGCTATTTTTTCTTCTTCGAAATAGTATCCAAGTATATCGATTATATAAGGCGCAGCTATATCTGCATCAGGACCGATATTTCCGAGGGATTCGATTGCCTGTTTACGAAGGTCTGCGTTTTCATTTGATAATTTATATATGTACTTGGTGATTACGTAACGTTTCATAGCAAGGCCGGCTGTATCTCCTTTCTCAAGAGCTTCATTGGTTCTTTCTTTAACCTCTCGCTTGTCATCATACAGACAGTTTATAAGCGCCTTAACACCAGTGGGGCCCGGGGAAATCAGGCCAAGGGTTTTAGTTGCCTCCAAGCGAAGATTATACTCATCGAGATCACTAAAGGGATTTATTTCCTGGTCCGGTACACCTTTCTTATGAACTATCAAATAACGCAAGGGTATATCTATACATGGATAATACTCCACCGAATCGGGTTGTAATTCGTCAATTACATCCAACAAATAAGGCTTCGGTTTCATGTCCCTTAACGAAGGTAATAAGTCAGTCCCCACCTGGTAATCTCTCAGGCTTGGGTAGAGGGGTGGGCGGGGTAAAGGTGCTTTCATGATATATACAAGAAATGGTGTCGCCGCAGATGCTGATGCGCCCTTCATCTGGAGGACTTTGATTACATCCATTTTATTGTGCCCTTTTGTCAGTCCCTCGATTAACACCGGCATCGTCTGTTCAATAGACGGGTCCATTTGTGTTATCGTAATCGCCGCCCTTACTCGCACATTGATATCATCATCGGTAAGCAATTTAAGGAGGGCTTGAAGCGCTTCTTTCATTTTTTCGTCAAGTTCATGTAATTGCATGTCCAAGCGGTAGTGAGCGGCGCTCTCGCGGACAATTGGATTAGGATCTAAGTAGTATTCCTGGATAGTCTGCGTTTTAATAAGATATCGGTTAACATAATCATCATTTAGAATTGCTGCTTTGATGTAAGGATTTGACTCTTTCAAAACTTTAAGGTATGTGGGTAGTATAAATGCTTCATCAGGTAACCTTGTACTTCGTGGTTCACCCGAAACTCTGGCTCTAACAGGTAAAGGCCAGCTGGGAGGTACATAGAAGCCTCCAGAGGGTTCTATTCTGTTAATAGCGCGAATTGCCCAAATACGTATGTTGGGGTCTTCATCAGGGTTGGCTATAGTCTTGCGAAGGAAGTGGACTGCCCCGGTATCGCATGGCCACGGGGACATAATTTTAATTATTCCCTGCAAGCGCACGTCAGGGTCTTTGCTGCTTAATAACTTTACAGCGTTTCTTGTCTCAGGTTTTTCGAATCTGCCTCCATGAACGAAATTACAACCTGATACTAAGGATGAAAAAATAAGGAATGCTATAATTGCGATGCATTTACGGTGGCACAATTCCCCGCTCCCGGCTAAAGGTTCGTACTGTGAAATGTTACCATATTTCAATTATTAAGGGCGAAGCATTATGAAGACAAAATGCTTCGCCCCTACTTACTAATCCTTTTCTTTAACAATCAATCTCTTCACCCGCCCTTCATCCGGGTCGATGCGGATGGTGCGCTGTTTTTTGTATATCACATATCCCGCCTTTGCTCCCGGTGGTTTGTGTACATATTTCACCTTTGTATAATCGACCGGCACCTTGCTGCCCTCGCGGCCGTCGCTGTGCCACGCGGCGATGATTGCCGCCTCCGTGAGGGTGGATGGCGGGACGGCTTTGCGATGCGTTCTTATGATGACATGGCTTCCGGGAATATGCTGCGCGTGCATCCATATGTCCTCGGCATCGGCAAGACGGTGGGTGAGATAATCGTTCGCGGCCTGGTTGCCGCCGACCAAAATTTCGAAGCCGTCGGAGGAGCGGTAGGGATGCACCTTATATGTCTTCGCGCTGGGCCTCGATGTAACGCGTCCAGCCTGGTCGAACCGAACTTCCACGCCTGCCGCTACAAGCCGGGCGGCGGCCGTATCGAGCGCGATGGTATCATTGGCCGAATGGGCTTCATCCTCGGCGGATTTCAGGACATCAAGTTTTTCGGCGGTTTGCTTCAGATGCTTGCGCGTTTTCGTTTCACCGCGCTTGAGCTTGTTGTAGCGTTCGTACCATTTCGCAGCCAGCTTTGTCGGCGGGATGGCGGGGTCAAGGTCGATGGTGATCTTGGCGCCGTCGGGGGAATGTCTATCGGTGAGTTGGATTTTTTTCGCGCCCTTGGGTATGGTGTGCGCAGCGGCGAATATGGCATCGGCCTTGCGTTTCAAATCATCGCGCTTTTCGCAGGACGCCAAATCTTCGCCGAGTTGCTTGAGCAGTTTTTCCGTCGATTTGCGCATATCGCGAATTAGCTTCAGAAGTTGCGCGCGACGTTTCTCCAATTGCTCATGCGATGCGATTCGCGTATAGAGCGTGGCATATGCGGTGTTGATGGGGAATTTGCCTTTGGGGATTTCGATGTCGAGGGGGCGTCCGGATTGGATGTCGGTCAGGGTTTGCATGAAGCATTTGTAGATATTGGCGATGGTTTCGGAAGTTAAATTTTCGGTTGTCGTATTTGGCTCAAGCTCAGCGCAGGTTGTGATAATTGTTGCCCACGAGGGGCTCATCCCCTTGAATGTTTTCACGAGCAGGCTTGCGATGCTGTCGCCGGGGGCGGCATTGTGGAATACCGATGCGAATTCGGTTTGCGAGAATTCACCAGGGGTGAGTTTGTCTTCCGGTGGAGGGAGCTGATATGCAAGGCCCGGACGTATTTGCCGCCTGCTGCTCATATGTGCGTGAACGGTTTTCAGGCTGCCGATTATCATCGCGTCGTTGTCGAGTAGAATGATATTGGAGTGTTTGCCCATGAGCTCTGCGACAAGTGTGTCGGTGCGTTGCACACCGTCGATGTCACGCGTTACAAACGAGAAGCGGATAACCCGCTCCCACTCGATGAGTTCCATGGAGTCGAGCCTGACACCTTTGTCGCGCTCGTTGAGCATGTTGCATATGTGGAGTTTGGGGGCATCTTTTGGGACTTGATTTGTATCAAGCAAATGCATACGGGAATATTTCGGATCGGCGGAGATGAGGATGTTGAGCGTTATGTTTTTTGTGTCGAATATAAGGACGATATCCATTGGCCCCAAAGAAACCGCCTTACTCAACCTGCTTCCCTCCAACACTGGCGCCAACTCACGCACTACGGCATTAAGCGCGGGATAGTCCATGGTATGTGATTTGGTAGGGGGCATGGGTTTATATAATGTATTGATGTTAAATTAGTATTAAATTAGCAATTAAATCTATTCATATTATGCTATTCCATTTTCCGCTAAATATTTCTCGACCATGCGGACATCCGCGGGTTCGTCGACGCTTATGAGGGTGTCGGCGACTTCGCCGACCCATATTTTGGCGCCCATTTCGAGGGCGCGTAGCTGCTCGAGGCGCTCGCATAGTTCGAGTGGTGTTTGCGGGTGCTCGACGAAACGGCGGAGGAAGCGGCGGCGGAAGAGATATACGCCGATATGCAGGAGCAGCGAGGTGGGTTGGCCGCCGGGCTGGAGGTAGGGGATGGGCGTGCGGCTGAAATAAAGCGCGCAACCGGATTCGTCACGTACCACCTTCACGCGCGACGGGTTGAGAGGGTCGGCATCGGAGTCGAACGGCTTACACAGGGTTGCCATCTCGATGGACGGGTCGTCAATCGCGGCCTGGATGATGGAATCGATAACGTGGCCCTTCATGAGCGGCTCATCGCCCTGAAGGTTGACGATGATGTCATAGTCGTGACGTTCCGCGACCTCCCATATTCTATCGGTGCCGGAACGGTGGTCGCGACGGGTAAGCTCGCATTTAGCATTGAAAACTTGGACAGCCGCTTTGATATATGGGCTGTCGGTGGCGACAACGACTTCGCCGGCGAGTTTGGCTTCGAGCGCGGCTTCATAGACCCATTGGATCATCGGCTTGCCCTTGATGGGTGCGAGTGGTTTGCCCGGGAAGCGGGTCGCTTCATATCGAGCGGGAATGACAACGAGAGCATTTTTATCCGACATCGGTTACCTCTGACAAGCGTGAATATGGCGGCATATAAACATCTAAGGATATTATAATCAATAGATGAAGGTATACAAATCGAGAAGCGTGGCTCATGTTGTAGCAGAGGCGGGACACTTGCCTGAGGCCAAATTGGGGCCGGGCCTGATTTACTTGGCGTTGGATGCGGGTTTCAAGGTCACTTGTCTCAAGCCCGTCCCCAATTTGGCCATAAGAGATGTAGATTTCATCAAGTGCAATGGAATAGATATGCGGCGTATATTATTTTCCCGGATCCATCGGCTTGCCGGCCCTGTCTTCCCTCATAAGGATACCGCGTATGGTATTGCTATGAATACAGTCCGCTTCCTCCGGGTCCCTTTCGAAGGCGAGGCGCGATGCGGCCAAAATCTGCCCCGGTCGTGCGAGGTCGGGGATGTCCATATCATCCGAACGGGTAAGCTGTCCTGAGATGTATTTGGTCACTTCAAAATCGAGGGGGGTATATCTGATTATGTCGCAGAGGTTGTTCTTGCCTAAAGATGCCTGGGGGCTACAGCATAGGACATCGACGACCGCTTCGAAGGAGCGCAGAAGTTCCTCGACCGGGATTGTGAATAATTCCGCCTGATGGCGGCCCGGGTCAAGAACATGGATACAATCAATGCTCCGATGCTTTGACTTCCATCTTTTAAGTATTACTCTTGCTTCCTCCTGGAAATCGAGTAGTTCGAGCATACGGCAGAGGAAGAAGATACGGATGTAACAATTCGGGTGCGGGGGCACCTGCATATCGGCCACGGATATTTGAAAATCCTCAACACGTTCAACGCCATAAGCGTCCGGGACGGCATCCTGCAAGCGGGAGAGAACATAGGCAGGCCCGGCATAAAGTATGCCTATGAAATCAGCAACAACTTCATCCATCCATGCGTGCCAGAGGTGCTTGAACATCTCGGAATGGCTCACACCGAAAGGAGGTTTCCCGTTAATGTGGTAACGGTGCTTGCGCAACCGCTTGTCCACTTTGCCGGTGATTTCTTTCAACAGGCCGATGACGTTAGCGGAGATGTTATGCCCGATTTCGTGTGGCAGGGCCAACCAGCTCCAGGCGGATTCAATGCCGCTTGTGGGTACGGAGATAATCGCTATAGGGCGTTCGGTGGTTATGGTGTATGTATAGAAATAATCCTCACTGCGGCCGAGGAATGTCAAAGGCACCGCTTCCACGGTGTAACGTATTCTCGCCCGTTTAAGCCTGGGGGAGCGTATGAAGGAAAAAAAATAGTCCCGCGCCAATATGTCGGTGATGCGTAGTATATCATCGTATATTCGCGCGTAGCGTTGTTGTATAAGCGTGCAATATGCGCGCCACAGGTGAAGGTCGTCACCCTCGACGCCGGTTTCCTCGAAATACTCCAGGACCCTGTCCCAGTCCGCTTTGGATTCGGCGAGGGAATCGATGGATTTGGCGAGGCCGGTCCATTTGATGACATCAGTGAGTTCCGCTTGCGCCTCGCGCTCGGAATCGATGCACCTTAGCTCGTCAATATTGCCTAATATGACGTCAAGGGGATTATACTTTTCCTTTTTTTCAGTCATTTATAGGTTTCATGAATTACCAGTAATGTGATCGCAATTCGCCAAATTTGTAGGGGCGCACAGCGTGCGCCCTGGGCGACGCATCGCGTCGCCCCTACAAAAGATTACATATTAACAAATTGTATTGTGCCACTTTTATCTTTTACTATTCCATCCACAAATGAAATGTCAGGTCGTTGACCAAGAACGATGGTCCGAGCCGCAGGCTCAGCTTGAGTATGGGTTGGATGCTGAACGGAATACGCGTCATGCCATAGATTGAACCTGCCTCGATGAAGATATTTATAGCCTTGGAGAGCATGGAATGGTAAATACCGAGGCCCTGGGTGTCCCGACGTACCGCTGCCAAGCCGCATGAGTGGACCTTTATTCCCGTGGCTTCTGCGAAGTCGTGTACGAATTGATATTGGAAGAAACCCGCGACCTTACCCTCGAATTCGGCAACCATCACATGTTCATCCAGCCCGGGGTTTGTACAGGAATTTGTAATCCACGCCGCATAAAGCCCTTCAGCTTTTTCATAAGTGATGCGGGGGTCGTTATGGAACCTGTCATCCTGGTATGCCCCCGCCAAGATTCCCAGAATACCCGGCAGATCGCCATCCTGATAGTTCCTTAATGTAAGCCCTTTCTTGAGGTAGTCGAATTTGACGGACCTGTGATATAAGGCGGTCATGCCGTTGTCCATAAGCCGGAAGCCGGTTTCCTCCAGCGGATGTATGAGCCCGAAATCATGGGCGGACGTGCGTATCGTGAGCATTTCAATGTCAAGCTTCCTTGCGTACCCTAAAGTTTCCGTAAGCAACGCACGCGCCTGGCGTCCCTGGTCCTCGCCAGTGCCACTGAGCATAAAGAAAGGAATGCGCCCGCAAACGACGCCCAGGATCTGAGTGTCCCATTCAAGCGGCCCGACACCGGCTAAGGCGACTAATTTCCCGTTTTCATCGGTCAATCCCATGGCCTCATTTTTGGGGCTGCTTATGAAGCGCTGGATTCGCCGGGTGGCCAAGATATTAAGGGTTTCATTCTTTACGGCTTGCACGAAATAATAAGGTTTGAATTTGTAAGACGAAATGAGTTGCTCGGCCAAGCCCAAGTCCCCGAGCCCGACGCTTCTTAAATGGTACTTATGCGGCATGAATTTCTCCTTATTCCATATTGCGTTTTGGGACAGTCCCTATTCAACCTCCAATTAGGAGTCCCATATTACTCGGCATGCCTGCCTCCGGAGGCTATTATTTCCCCCGAATTTTCACCGGTATTAAAAAGAAGGTCCACCAGTGACAGGTAGGGAATGAAATCCCCAAAAAGCTGGGGATATGCCGGATGACGGTAATCCTGGAATTCAACCTTAATACCTGCATTATTGAAAAGCTTCATATCGAAATATACACGCGCGGTCGCACCGGTGTAATATTCATCCGCGCCAAGGGCAAGGCATATATTCAAAAGGCGCGATGTCCGCCCGCCGGTCAGCCCGAGCTCCGATGAACGCCTGAATTTGGAAATGGGCTGCCCGGTCATCTCTGCCAATAAGTATATCAATGATATGTCAAGGTCGACCAATTTTTGAGACGGCTTCCGGATAATATCTGCGATGAGCGGGAAGTAGCGCTTGAAATATGGTGCGCGGGAGTAGCATCGGCGTAACGATTCAATATGCTTGCGTTGCCATGGATGTTTATCATCTATTTCCACTTCGGACACTTTCTGCCCGAATCGTCCTTTTTGAATGACCGGCACCGTCAGCCATAGTTCGCCGTCAGGCCCCTTGATCCGGTTGCGGTTACGCCAGCCCCGGCGGTTGAATTGGACATCGTCGTAGATGACGAATATATCCGCACGCTGAAGTTGTTCGAAAAAACCAAGCCAGGGGAGATAGCCGGGTTGGAGGATAACGGCCCTCAATCCTTCACCCCCATGTTCCGCTTTAAAAGTCTATCAATCATCTCCCTGATACGTTCATCCTCAGCCTTGAAAAGCGCGTGGATTTCATTCGCCATATCAGGTTTGATTGTATTAACTTCCGCTGCGGCATGTAAAATATCCGCTAATGCTCTCATATTTTCGTCGCTTTTCACGCATGCAAGGCGCGAATAAATGTCAGCAAGGTTATCCCAGGTAACCTTCGGCGTCAAAAGCACATCGTCCAAATGCGACCTCTCGCCGATGGACAGATTGATTACATCTGAATCGGACACTTTCCTGCGAGGCTGGATTGAAAGCCGTTGCAGCCATAAGCGCGGAAGGGAGATGAGTAGAGAAGAGTAGATTTTCAAAGTGACCGGCCAGAATTTCCTCTCGACACGCGCTCGGCGTGTGTGATAGATGAAGTGCATCGCAAGGAGTTTCATAGACGTGCGCAGCCGCATATTTTTTACAACGGTATAGAGGAGGTTTCGCTGGATGTAATAATATTTGAACATCAGCCCCTTGCTGCGCGTGGTAAGGCTATGATGATGATATGCGACCGCGGAAGGCGCATAGGATGTCCGATAACCATAAATATTCATCCGGTAACACCAGTCAACATCCTCGTAGTAGAGGAAATACCGGTCATCCATGAGGCCGACATATTCCCGGTCGAATGCCTTCCTGCGGATGAGCGCTGCGGCAAAACACGCGCCCATCGGCTTGTCGGGGGAATCATATTGCCCGATATCAATTTGCCCGATGCCGCGATTGTAGGCCGACATGAGGCCGTTTACCAAAGTGCCGGTATTATCGATGACCCTTTTGTCGCCATAGAACAGGGTCTTCCCGGCTACGCAAAGGACATCATCATCATCGAATCCCTTTAAAGCTTCATCTATGAAATTTTTGGCAAGTATAATATCGAAGTTCATCACGAGGACGAAATCCTCGTTGATTACTTTGAGCCCCCTGTTGATGGCCCCTGAGAAACCATGGTTCCTGCGGAGCATCAGCTTTTCGATGCCTTCGCGTTTGAGGGATGCGACGATATCGGAAGTCGCGGAGCGGTTGTCGGCGATGAGGATGCGATCGGGCTTATGAGTTTGGGCGACGAGGGAATCAAGGCAGTTGCCTAAGACATCGGCAGTCGGGTTGTAGGTGATGATAAGGCAGCATACGGACGGTTTGGGCATCACCGGCGGGCCTCCCGAATGACTTCCTCAAGAACGCGCTCGCATCCACGGGTATAGGAATCCCATGCGAAACCCTCAGCCCATTCCGCGGCGCGACGGCCCATTTCCGCCCGTAAGTCCGTAGAAGAGATGAGGTCGCCAAGACGGGTGATGAACTCATCGTGCGAATCGACAAGGAAGCCGGTGACACAGTCGTTAAGCACCTCGGGGTGAGCGCCGATGTTGTAGGCGACCGGGGGACGTCCGAACGATTGCGCTTCGAGCAGGGGCAGGTTGAACCCTTCCCATTTGCTGGCGGAGCAGTAGATATCAGCGGCGAGATACAACCCGGCCATCCAGTCCTGCGGGGCTTCTATGACCGGAATTATTCCCGCTTCGCGGCATAGTTTGACATCGTAATCCGAGCCGATACCCGCCATCATAAGTCTGCATTGCGGGAATTTTCCCCGCAACTCAACCGCTGACTGCATAAGCTCGGCAGTACCCTTGTATGGCTGGTCGCGGGGATTGATGCGGCCGACATAGAGGAGGAGGATATCGTCGTCGCTAATGTCGAATTTTTCACGGAATTGTTTTCGGAGTGCGGCTCTATCCGTCCCCGGTGGTGGAAGGACATGTTCGTAACCATGATAGATGGGGATGCATTTTTGCCTTTGGAACGGCGGGAGAAGTGAGCAGGTGTATTTGCTGTTCGAGATGATACGGGCGGTGTAGCGGTGATAGATATAATACTGCGTGAGGCGCATATAGGCGAAATTCGCCCGCTTGCGCCAGGAGAAGCCGCGCGTATCGACGATACCGAACTCCATGCTTACACAGGGCTTCTTCAGGAACTTCGGGAAATAGAAAAATGGCTGGGTGGCTATGAGGAAAATATCCTCATCGCGCTGGTTGAAATATTTTATCCACCGGCGTGCGTTCCACTCGAATATGGCGAACACTTTATGCGGCTTGACGGGGACGGGGACC
>Ga0315277_10000329_pt1 | contig 76794 bp, 55 predicted proteins | sample YL17G05_15_MG_FD_203695 | JGI IMG/M metagenome (GOLD analysis project Ga0315277, IMG submission 203695) | Sediment microbial communities from Yellowstone Lake, YNP, Wyoming, USA - YL17G05_15 | ecosystem: Environmental > Aquatic > Freshwater > Lake > Sediment | place: USA: Wyoming | collected...
TACTCATCCATCCTACGGTAACAAATCCGATTTGATTTGTCCAGCCTAAAATGACTTTTGGGATTGGATTTTTAGTGGAAGCCTATTTGTCCTCCAATCACCCGCCGCACGCTTGCCGAAAGGACACTGCCGCTGGTCGATTGCGGTGCGGTAACTGAGGCACAACTCCTCCATGGCCGCGGCTACGAGTTCCGGTTCCAGAGGGCGGAAACGGATTTCTCTCCGGCCGTTCGGCAGGATCTCGACAATCTCATTCTGGCTGGTCTTCCATCGGCCTGCATCTCCGCTCGTGCCTCCCTGGGCGAGGGAATGCAGGCGCAGAACTGTCGCCGGCTCGATCCGGATTTTCGCATAATCTGTGTGGATCCAACTGAGTGCCCTGCGGTAACCGACGATTTCCTCTTCCGAGCGATCTCGCGGCCGGCTCCTTCCGAGCACCAGCGGCCGAAGGCGGGATCGGTCAACGATTACGCCTTCTATCCGGTTCGACGACTCCGCACTTTCGATGAGAGCCATTTCCCACAGAACGTTAAGGATTTGCGGCGATTGGGCTTCGTAGAGTGCCTGCTTTCCCCGCGCCTCAGCCAGTGATTCAAGCAGCCACACCGTCCCTTGGGGAAGGGTCATGCCGGCAAGGCGGGTATCGCGAAATGACATCATAGATGTTCGGCCTCATGGGAAACGCTTAAATAAGCAAGTTGTGGATATTGCTGCATTTATCCTTCCTCCTGTTTTGGAAGAAAGGCTTCCCCTTAAATGAAAGGATCATACCCAAAACGGCAGGTCCCTCGCATATTTCCGGGAGTCGCCAACCTGTTCGTCCGGCTTGGATACGCCGCTCCCGGTGGAGGCCGCGATCACCTGGGAAGCAATGGCAGCCTTGCTCTCCCGCAGATGGAAGCGCTCACGCAAGGATTGGTTGGTCATCCCGCAGCCCCCCATTCACCATGATGCGGTCCCGCTTCCCTACGGTCACTGCCGAAAGCCCTCTCATGGTTCGTCATCTTTCTTGGAACCAGGACCATAGGCAACCTGGCGACCTGGCTCAGTGGTCCTGTAGCGTTGATTGCGACTTCGTGGTTTATCTGGAATTGTGCGTTCGATCCACCCCTTCTCGAGCAGCGGTTGCAGGTACTCCCGAAGGAAATGAACCCGATCCTTGAGCCCAGCGGCCCGCTGCAACTCGACAACGCTTGAAGGGGTCGTCGCTGCCTTCAGAATGGCGGCGACTTGTGGGGAGACATGTAGGGTTACTTGTGGGGCGACTTGTGAATATGCTCCTGACGAGCCAAGCACGTCCACTCGAAAAACGACGACTGCCGCGCCTGAGATCTCAGCGAATTCTGGCGGCGCGATTCCCGTGGCCCGGCACATCTCTGCGGCGCGATTGGCACCGCGCCCCCACTTCTCGATCAGCCCTGCCCGGTGGAACACCTCAGCAATGATCGGGTTGCGCTGAACGGACGGATGAGCGCGCGTTAGTGATTCCGGGGTGATGCCCGAAGGGAATCGTCCGGCGCTCCAAACCTCGACCCGTTCGTCGAAGATAGCCAGCGAGACGGCGCCGCCGGCAATGGAGTAGTCACGGTGGGTCAGCGCATTAACCAGGATCTCGCGCATCGCATCGGGCGGAATGAGCGGGCGGTCCACCCGCTGCAGTCGGCCAGGCTCGATGCGCCCCGGCAGCGGGAAGTGGCGCCGGCAGAAGAGCTCGGCCTCCTCGCGCAGCTCGCCCGCGGAAAGTTTGAATTCAAGAGTTTCGGACTCACTTTGAGCGGCAAGCTTTTCGATATCCGCCATCATCAAGAAACTCACCTCCGATCGAATTCTTAAAGCCGAGTCATTTGCGGACGAGCATCAGAATCGGCTCCGGCATTCAAAAGCATGATCTCTTGTGACGGCACCATTTATCGAGGTGCGTCACCGATGCCACAACCATGTCGCAAACTCTGTCGCAAACATGTCGCGAAGATTAACCCGCCCTTCGCATACGATAGAGAAGGTTGTGCGTCTCTCCCTCAGTGGCAAGGATTCCGCTGGTCAGCATCTCCTTCAGGTCGCGCTGCAATGTCCTCCGATTGACGGCTGGACACAGGCGCTGGTAATCCGGGATGGTTAGGCTGCCGTGCTCCAGAATGTGTCCGAGGGCTTTTGCCTGGCGATCCGAGAGCCCGAATTGCTTTACCAGCGCGTCTCGACGGATGGCCTGCTCGCCGCGCTGCTTGACCTCTGTGAGCTGAGTGCTCAGGCCGTCTACAAAAAACTCGAGCCAGGCGGTCATAGCCATGCCGCTTTCGCGGACGCTCTGGATCGCCTTTCTGCCTGCTCAATAGTCAGCCGGGTCCCCTCGATATGAGTGGTATGATGCGCCTCGAGAATCAAGGCTCGATGGCCCATCTCCCGGATCCAGGCATCCGACAGAGCGGCAGCCTCAAGGAATCCTCGTGCCCGTTCAATGCGGGTGAGTCCCGCGGTTATCCGGTTGGTGATCCTGAACTCGGGTTTAAATCCTTTTGTCATTTCAAGCCCCTGCAATCACTCATGCGTCTATCGGCATCCATCAGTCGCGCGGGATACTGCGTTGCATTCATGGGCTGGTTCCCAGGTCATTTTTTTGATTCCTCCATGACCTCCCCCTCGATTGCCCGGGTGCGCAAAATAGCAGGCCAAAAGTCAAAGCAAAGCCCCTTTTTCACCCTTCTAATTGCATCATCTCTTGCATGCAAACCATTTACGCAGGTCCGGCACCGATCCCCACTCCGCGATTCCAAGGCTCATTCTCACGGCGATTCCGCCCGATCCCGGCCGTCGCACTCTTCGACCAGCTTGACGGATGCCAAGTCAAACGGTACGCCCCACACGGTCCTCCGCGCAGCATCGTCGACCCCCGTCCAGAATTCGCGTTGCTTCTGTTCGATCTCAAACCAAGAACGAACTGCGGCATCCCCCAGTATACGGCTATATGCAACACAGGCTAGCCGTTCCATTTGACGGGTGCGATGAAGCGCGACATCCTCCCGGTCGTCTGGGGCATAGGCTTGCAGCGACTGTTCCCAGTTATTGAGGTGCTCGGTGTTGCTCCGCATGCCGAATGCTTCTTCCAGTATTCGTTTTGCCTCGGGGCCGGCCTTGGCGAACGTTTGGCAGCGGTGGGCAAACTGCCGTCGCGTCTTTCCAGTTTCTGGCAGGATGAGGCCTTCCAGCGATCTTACGAACTGGTGGATACGTTCTTGGCCGTGTCGCTGCTTCAGGCCATCCATGAGCACATTGAGACCTCGGATGACTCGTTTGGCGGCGTACGGTGGCGCGTCTATCTGTTCGAGGCCCTTTTTCAATCGGACGGCGCCCTGCAAACGGTCGATGTCGACGGGAAGGCGGCTGGATCCCCTCGTGTGCCGGAAGCGCGGCAGTTCGCTCATCTGTCGGACTTCTGAAACGCCGCGGCTGACCGAGCCCTTCAGCACATGGGCGCCTTCGTATTCGAGTACGCCTGAGAGTTGGAGCAGCGTGAACAACAGAATAGCTGGGCGAGCAAGCTCCTCGTGCTCCGCGTCGAGTACCTCTGGGTTGGTGCTCCGCAGTCGTCTTAGCAGGACTACATTCGCCTTTTTCAGATTATCGAAGCGAATGGCGCCCACCCATTCTCGCCACGGATCTTCCAGCCTGAGCGGTATTCTGTCGAACACCCAAGTACCGTCCGCGAGTTGCATTTCGGCATTTGCAGCCAAGGAGGAGTACACGTTCACTATCGACACAAAGGCGAACTTGTCATTGCTGTCAAACGCGAATGTCATAGGCGTCCACTGCTAATCATTTCATTGTGCCGGACCGTGGCAGCCCCGGCCGCAGTAGCCGATCGTTTCGGCGTGTTGGGACGGAAGGGGCCTGGGCTGTGGTTCTTTTGAGCTACCTTTTCTGTCCCTTCTCCGAATTCCGAAGCTTCTCCATCGCGACCGCATCGTCGTGGGCGCGGCCAAGAGCTTTCCGATTCGTCTCGATGGCGATGTCGATGACGTGCTGGACGTACTCCTCCGCGATTTCATGCTCGCGGAGGCCTTTGACGATGTGGCCGACATAGTCCACGCTGGTCCAGAGGCCTTGTCGGCGAGCGTCCATTTTCACCAGGAAGGTACTTGCCTCAACCTCTTCCCCTGCTTCATTCCTAACGATAATACGCCTTTCCTCGTAGTACTTTCCCTCGATCTGCCGAAGCTTCGCAAGGGCTGTATCAGAAATCTGGTAGAGGACGCCCCAGGCGTGGCGGCCGCTGCCCGGTGCCAGCAAGAGATCTGCGGCAGCGCAGCCGTTCCCCTGGCTCCAGACGTCGAAGCATATATCGTGTTCGTCGACGGTTTCCGCGCGACCGAGATCGTTTGCATCACCGGCCAGGCGTTTCTCCCCGTTGAGCCGTCCTGCATCGCAATTAGAGCCGTATTGGAAAATGAGGGGCATAACAGTTCTTTGGCTCGACCTTTGAAGTGAGATATTGCCGAAACCGGGCCGCCGCTAACGAGCAGAAATTCTTCCGGAAGGCATTCAGAAACCGCGCACCTTCTTCCTTTACTTCAATCTCGGTCCTGGTTTCTAGGCATTCGGAAACCAAATCGAAGGCGGCACCGCAGTTCAGAAATTGCCGTGCATCGCCGGGAGCAGCCTGTCTCCCGATTCCGCAGATACCACATCCGTTCAATGTATTATCGTCGTCAGTCCCCATTCCGCGACATTTTCCCAAAACGGGAAGCGTCCTGATTTTCGGTCTTTACATAGGCATCGTCACTTCCTTTCAAACGGCGCAAACCCTATGGACTGCTTCTTCGGTTCAGGTGGCGTCATTAGCTCGCGAATCGCGTCGAAGACAACCTTAAACTGTGCGTCGTATTTTCTTTCGAGCGCCTTGAGCTTGCGTGCCAGCTCCGCATGGGTGGCAATCATTTGTCGGAGCCGCACAAAGGCACGCATGATTTCGATATTGACATGGATGGCTCGATCGCTCCGCAATATGCTGGAGAGCATTGCAACACCTTGTTCCGTAAAGGCATAGGGTGCAGCGCGACGAATACCGCCCCAACTTGAAATCACAACTTGTGATTTCAAGTTCGCGAATTCCCGGGCGCTGAGCCGAAACATGAAATCGATAGGGAAGCGTTTGATGTTGCGCTTGACCGCCTGCACCAGGGCACGGGGTTGCACTTGATAGAGTTCCGCCAAATGCGTACTGAGCATGACTTTTTGGCCTCGGAGGAAGAAGATTCGGGATTCAATGAGCCCCACCGGGATAAGTCCTTTCAGATCCGCCATGCTCCAACTCCTTCAGGATGTTTTGAATCCGTGCTTTTCGTGGCGTTCCTTCCGCATAATGCTCGATCAGGGTCGCCACTCGGCCAGCAGCGTGTCGCAATGCTGCATCTGCAAAAAGGAGGTCGAAATGTGAAGCTGCGGCCCTCATATCTCCCGGGGCGGGCGGCCTCCTGTTCACCACCTCCCCAGGCGGAAATCGTCGGCAACTTTAATTTTTCATAGGACACTGGATTATTTCCGCAACAACAAAATTCCGGGCCTGTTTTTTGGATCGAAGCCGTTCTTTACGGATGAGAAATCGAGGATATCCCATCCGATCAAAGCATTGTCGTCGTCAGTCTCCGTTCGAATCCTCAAAAACGGGGAGCGTCCTATTTCCCCTTCGTCATCTACCCAGCGCCAACCTCAAATCTACAGACACAAGGATCAAGGCCATGTCGCTTGTTTACACTTCAATAACCAAAACCTTCCACCTCCATGCCATTTTAGCGAATCCGTTCCCGACCCCTTATTTTATCCGCCGCCGATATTTCTTGGGATCACATTACGGGCCTGTTCTTGAGCTAAAGGCGATTCTCCATGATTCCGAAATCGCAGAGATTCCATCCGATCAGAGCATTGCTGTCACCAATCCACATTCTGCCTGATTCCCCCAAATTTGCTCCTCCAATCTCGCCAATGGTGGAATCCAAGGCGAACCTCATTTGGGTGGATTGATAAGCACCTTCACTTCACGGTATGTTGCCCCCGGCGGCCACGAATCGAGCACGTCGATATGACGGCGGAGCTCACTCGCGACATTAAGATCGGGCACGTTCTCACGGGTGACGCGTCCTCTGGAGATGTTGGAAAACTGGGAGACAAAAACCTCCAAGCTGCGGATGCCATTCTTAGGCATGATGTTATAGAAGATCTCCAAAACTGCTTTGTCTATCTTGGAAATCGGACCGAACTGCTGGTTAAGCAAGCTCACGCCAAGGTATACCATTTCTGTTCGCAGGTAGGAGCAATCCCGGAGATCCTGTTTCATTACCTTGATTCGGTCGGGATCGGTTATTGTTTCCGCGTGGATAGCCTTTCTGTTCGTCAGGAAATCCAGATCAATAATTGGACCGTTTATGCGAGAGAGGAAATCGCGACCTTTAGGCTCACCTGCCAATTCATCCACGTGTTTGGTCGAAGCAAACACCCAGATACAGGGGGCAATGCTGTAAAGATTGCCCTCGAGTTTAAACTGGCCGTCCCACATCGGTCCAAGCAAGAGGCCCATGGCAGTGTGGTTTTCAATCTTGGCATCAATCTCATCAATGAAGACGAGCACTTTCTTGTGAGTTCGATTCTGGGTGGATGCAATCACCTTGAAAGCGTCGATAAGGTCGCTGTTGGAAGCCATCTGGGCGATGGAATAGCGTAGAAATTCGAAATCGAAGTGCTCAGCCAGGCAACGAGCCAGGTAGCTCTTGCCCCATCCCGGCTCGGCCAGGAACAAGCAATTGAACGGATATTTGGTTTTGCGATCTTTCCAATACTTGCCGAGATTGTGGATAAGCCTGTTGATATTGGTGCGTTTCTCGCCGCCGGTGCAAACGTAGTCTTTGAGGACGCCGTAGGCTCGCCAGAGCTGAATTTGATCTTCCCCACCCACGGTTACAAGTCCCAGCTCCTTAGAGGAATCGTTCCACTCTGTCCAGCTTGTTTTATAATTTGCCGGAACCGGCCCAGGCATGTCAACCGTGCCCTGGTCCGCTCTTGGCATCATGTAAATTGCTGTTTCGAACGGTCCGCTCAGCTCGCTTGGTTCCTCCTTCATCCAAGCTTCCGTGCAGGCGACCGTCCATCGATAAGCATTCTGCTCGGCCCAGATACAGGCTGGCCGGATAGAGCATTGAAGCCCCTCTGGACGCATCAGATCCCAGTAGATCAGAGAATCAAAAAAGACGGATGATCGACCGACACGAATGGGTTGTTGTTTGATCCTTGGTTCAAAGACATTGACCAGGGTAGCGTCTTCTCCGCCCGGCTCGCGCGAGGCGGCAACAACCGCGTTATTGTCAAACAGAATCGCGGCCGCATCCGCACCCGGCTCCGAGCTTTCGGGTGCCTGTTTTTTGTTGTGTTCATACCAGGGCAAGCCGAGCAGATCGGAAAGCACTTCCAATGCGCCCCGGCCGACGACGGCCGGGCCATGCTGCCACACCCGTACTCCCTTTCGATATGCAACCAGCTGCTGGTCAGTAAATGCAAGTTTGAAACGCTTTTTAGCGTCCACGAATTCTTTGAACCATCCTGGGGAAGCCAGTTTCGACCTGACATAATACTCAGCCTCAGGGAACAACTTGAGCAACTTGTGGATTACCTGGGGCCCGATTACTCCATGCCCGTGATCGACGATAACCACTGCCTTGATGGAGGTATTTTCTCTTTTAATTTTGGTTAATTCTTTTAGGCTGATCCATTCTGGCCGGATTTCCAATCGCCAATCATATCGGGAACGCAACTTGGGCTGGTCACTGCCGAATCCCTCATATATCCGGATCAGTCTGTTCGTGGAAAAATGAAGGATGCCTCCAGCCTTTTTTGCATCAGCGAGGTTGTAAATTTTGGCGTCATATTGGCAAGGCTGATCATTATTGTGCGGACACAAGCACGGGCCGTCATTGTGTTTGGGCTGTTCAAGGCCCGAGAGAATATAGGGCGTTCGTCTTTTACTTTCACAATACTCTGGGCACATGACACATTGCAGGATCAGATTATCAGAGGGATTCCATACTCCCGCGCCAATCAAGTGATATCTATCCCGGATGAGTTGCATTTCAGGGGTGCATGCCTTCTTCGCAGGACCGTAAAGAATTCTCAGAATGCTGGCTACCCCGCAGAGGCTCTGGCTGGAGCTCGTGGCGTCCTTCAGGAGACCAATGAAGTGTGCATCCCCAACATTGTAACTATGGTAGATATCACAATTTGCCATCAGCCAGTTTTCATCAATGAACCAATCTCCAATAATGAGGATGGAGGGTTTATCAGACATTTTTCACCTCTATTAATGATGGATTTGAGATCCTTTGCTTCGGTTGCAGAAAATCGCGTTGCTGAAATGTAACATGGCTTAACCTGGCGCATTGTCGTCTGTTCTATCCATAGCCCTGGTTCTCGCTGGATCTGGCATGGGAACTTCGGACGGGCGCAGGAAGCGAGGCCACAAAGCGCTCGGAAAGGATAAACCATGGGATACTGCCAAACGGTGGCATATGGATGGGTCCTGGATGCCGGCAAGTTTACTAAACGCAGAGGGCATCCGGGCCAGACGCTTGACGTTTCCTGTGAGCGGGACATCCTCCCTGAATGTTTCTTCAAAGCATCCTTCCTCGGAGCCTCCGCCCATGAGCAGAATTGGGAAGTTACGCCATTTGGGTTCTTGGGGCTCGATCTCTTTTGCGTATGCCTCCTTGAGGGTGCCAATGAAGTGGCGGCGGACAGCGGATGACGTCAGCATCCGCGCAACTTCGACGGCAGGGGATGGAATGCTCCTATCCGCTCCTCGCCATGGCACACTTGCATCCTCAAGGGTGCCTCGCTCACGCTCCAGGCGGATCAGGGAAGCCAGATCTTGGGTGCCATCCAGGGAAGACATCACTTCATGCACACCCCAAATTTCCGAGAGGAAATCGCATAAGCGTTCGTCGATCTGGTCGGCGGCAACTCTGCAAGTCCGCGCGGAATAAAATGCAAGGGTCCTTACTCCCTGGATCAATGAAATGTCCGTCAGGCGAAAAAAGCTGATGTCGGTGGTCCAGGCGCCTACGTCCACAAGACCGTATAGGCCCGTTTGCGGGCGCGGGGAATTTGCATAGGAAATCGTCGCCGCTGTGGTTTCCGGGCAAAGTTGCACCGGGCTTCTGTTGGTCGGGGGCAGGGGCTTTCGGTCGGCTTGCAGAACCCAATCCTTGACGGTCGTGACAGGAATTCCCTGGCTCATGCCGAGGGACAACAGCCAAGCCGAATTAGCGACCCGCTCATAAACAGCTGTCAGGGGAGAACTTGTATCGAGCCAGTCGATCGGCACACCCAGATTGCAGGTAAACCGGGAATCAGATCGGGATGATAATCCGCTTGGCAGCCTCGTTCTGGTTTCCCCAATAATCCAAGCCAGATAAGCGATCACGAGATCTCGAGCGGAAACTTCCTGGGCCCCCAATTGGAAAGAAGCCCCACGGCTAGACGAGCCCGGAGAACCAGCTGACACTCCCTGGCATCCCTTTGAATCGGCTTTGCGGCATTTCGTTCCATCGCAAGCAAGACAAACCTTAAGATGCCCGAGGACTGTGCCATTTTCTTCTGTCCTGTCCTCAGCTTCCCACCCGAAATAGAGTTTGCCGTCCAGCAGGGCCACCGCGGAGGGCAACAGATACGGGGAACCGTCATCGACATCATCCCGGAAGGCGATCGGATACACCGGGACGTCTCCAGCGAGACCTAATGCACGTCTCACGCAGACCTTTGAGGTGCTCGTTCCGAAGTCCAGGCCTATGTTGATGGCTGGGGGCGATCCTGGCTCGGGTGCGGGGGGCAACGGTACCAGTTCCACCCGTCGTGTCGCCTTTTCCTCACGGGCAGTCTGGGTGCCGGCTTCTCGGGGCTCCGGTTCATTGGGTCGTCGTGCTGTGGACAGGCGGCGCGGCGGGAGTGCGGTTTGCACGGGATGAGCAACTCTGCGACCGGGAGGGCCGGGCTGGACCGGCTGATCTTTCTTACGTTCCATCCGCTTCTTGATATAGCCGAGAGTATCCTTCCAGTCCTCACACATGGGATACCTCCACGATTCCGGCGCCCCGCAGGTTCAGCGACCGATCAAGTCGGCGAGCAGCCTCAAGCCGCGCCCGCTTGGCACTGTGATCCGACTCCAGGTTGCGAATGGCGCCATCGAGCATCCTGACGTAGTGGGGTTTCCGGTTGCGCAATCGTGCTACCTCGAGCCGCTCCTGCCTGACTCGGAGAGTGCGCGCGAACGATTCATCGAGCGTCGCCAGCCAGCTGCTGACAAGAGCCTCGTTGTTACGGCGCCGATCTTGAAATCGCTTGTTCAGCCGTTCCACGGCCGTGTCATCAACTTTGTGAACGATTTCCTCGGGCACCTCAACGCGTTCGCGCTCGCCGGGAGGGACCGAGCCGGCTCCCGACATCAGAAGCGATATGAAAGCATTCGATTCATCTTCGTCCAGGATTTTCCCATCCTCGATGCGAGCGGCCACGCACTCCAGATCCTTCGCCGGACGCGCTCCGGTAATCTCGGTCAGATAAAGCAGCCATAAATACTTACCCTGCTCGAGATCCGAACTCTGCAGCCGGAGATAGCTCACCGGATGCAATTCATCCTGATGTTTCGTGTAATAATCCGAGATCGCACGGATCATAGGATGATGGAAGCTCAGAAAATCCAGCCTTGCATCTTCTTGAGCCTGCTCCGTGTCAACGGTAAACCGCAGCGTTCCGCGCGCACTGCGCTGGAGGAACAAACGTAATCCTAGATCATCAGCCGGGATGGCCTGCTTTACGAAAAATCGCAAAGCCTCATCAACTATCAGTGTGTACGTGCCGTCCCGCTCCGTGCTTTCGACAAAAAGCGCGGGATGGTGCGCCGCCAGGTAGTCCTGGACAAAAACGACCAGCTCGTCTCCAGAAAGATACCGGCCACTGTCGCGGGCACGCTTTATTTCTTCCATGAAGTATTCGTCATGGCCGATCAGATCCGCGGCGCGACTCTCGAGCTGTTCCAATTGGTGTTTGCGCGCTTCAATCACATCCGCCGCCCGGCGAATCCGCTCTTCCTGCTGTTCCGGTGTCAGGCTGGTTGAAAAGAGGTCCTGAGTGAGCTCCCGGATCACTTCTCCCAGGATTTCCTCGAGATCACCGATGCTGTATTCGAAAATCTTGATCCGTTTGTAAAGACGCTCCAGGATCAAATCTTCGATGGTTCCCGGCATGGTCAGGTTGAAAATCAGGATTTTGTCGGACTTCTGCCCGATGCGATCCAGTCTTCCGATCCGCTGTTCGACAACCATCGGATTCCATGGGAGGTCGTAGTTGATGAGCGTGTGGGCGAACTGCAGATCCAGACCTTCGTTGCCAACCTCCGTGGAAAGCAGGATCTGGATCTTCGGATCGGATCGAAAGCTCTCGATCCTTCGTCCTCGTAGATCGCGATCCGGATCGTCAGCCGAAGTCGGAACATCGCCGGAGATCACAAGGCTTTGGATCCCAATTTGATTCAGCCTGCCCTGGAGGTAGGCCAGGGTCCTTTTGAAATAGGAAAACAGGATGACCTTGCAGCCGGGATCGGTCTTATTCAGCCCTTTCAAAGCGCTGGCCAGGCTGGCCCACTTGCTGTCGTTTCGCTCCAACCTGTTGCGCCATTCGTCCAGGTTCCCCAGTTCCCTCCAGTCAATACGCGCGTGGCCATCAGTTTTTTCGCTGTGAGCGAAATCCTCGGGCCGGAAATCTGAATTCTCCAATGGTCCTTCTTGCTCTCTGTCTAGCCTCTCGCGGGTGTATTCCATCATGGCCACCATGCAACTCGCCACCTGGCGCTGAGGCATCATGGTTGCAAACGCTGCCATAGTGCTGTCGTGCATCCGTGAATAGGCGCCGCGGCAGATCTCGGTGACACGGTTGTAAAACTCGATTTCGTCCTCGGTGGGCAAGCATGGGACCACACGGGCTTCGCGCAGCAGGCGTTTTTCCTCAACCTCTCGTTTTCGAGTTCGATTCAGATAATGTCCGAACAGGTTCAGGCTGTTCAGATCGCTTTGAAGCTCAATCAGTTCTCTGCGGCTCGGGTTCTCCATGCGAGCGAGGCGTTGCGTAACGTCTCTGAACATAGGATTTTCGGCGAGGCGCGCCCCGAATGGCGTGGTCTTCGAAGCCTCGAGGGCGGAAGCGCAACTCTGCAAATCCGCGGCCGTCCCGCGCTGAAGCGCCCGCAGCGCTGTGAGCACAGAGGCGTTGGTTTGCAGGCGCATGCGATAAAGGTCATAGTTGCCGAATTCATCCGGATCAAGGAGCGCAAGCAGGTTGAAGAGATCCGCCTCGCTGGTTTGGATCGGCGTGGCCGTTAGCAGGAGCTGTCCGTCCGCGGCCTCTCCGACCATGCGGGCCGCCTTGTTGGAGAGAGTTTCGGGATTACGGAGCCTGCCGGCCTCGTCGAAGATGACCAGGTTAAACGTTGGAGCAACCGCCTCCCAGCGGTCCTGCAGCTCCCGCCCCCTGAGCGTCTGCAGTGACAGGATCCCCTTCAGCTGACTGGCTTCTCCATCCTCTTCAAATCTGGCAAGGAATTGGAGGGCGCGTTTCTTATCCAGCACTTCGAAGTCCAGGTCGAACCGCTTCTTCATCTCCTGCTGCCATTTCGTGATCAGATGGGATGGCGGCACAATCAGGACTCTATCCAGATCGAATCGAGCCCTGAACTCCGTAAGGATCAGCCCGGCTTCGATGGTTTTGCCGAGCCCGACCTCGTCGGCGATGAGCAGCCTGTGCTTCCAGGATTCCAGGAACTTGAGCACCGGCTTGAATTGATGGGGATAGAACGTGGTGCGCGACGCTTGCAGCGCATAAATGTGCGATCGCAAAGCCGTCGCCAATTTGAGCTGGGTCATGAGCTTCGAAAAAGCCTCACGACCGGCAAATCGGCCGTCGCGCAGCAGTTGAAGCGGATCCGTGGTCTCGGTATAGGGCTCCAGGTCCGATTCCGGATGCCGTCCTGTCTGTCCAGGTCCGAAATAAATCGGATACCAATACTCGGCCTGTAACAGAACCGGATCGGCTGTGATTTTGCCGGCCCGATCCGGCTGACTTTTCAGTCGAACTTCGTCCCCGGAATTAAACCTTGCGTCCATGGGCGATCCTCATCTCGCATACTGGGTATGGCCTTCCACAGCGAAACCCCGAGGGGAGTAAAGTTTTCGCAGCAGCCGTTTTGCACCGCAGCAACTTATTCCACAAAAACAGCGGTCCGACCCTGGTCCCCTCAGTCTCGACAGCAGAATCTCCAGGAGTGCCTCCTTCCGCCTCAAACCGCCGCACCCCAAATGGCCCCGAAGGAATCAAGAAACTGCGGAGGCAACACACTGTTCCATTTTGCTCTGAGACGGAACGGATCCTTCTCGATACGCTCAAAAACTAGCAGGCTTTCAGGTTGGGACATGAACGGATTTCGGTCATCCTCTGCGTAATCGCTGAAAATTTGCTCAAGCTTGGCCTGATTACCGTCGACAAAGTTCCCCATGAGCATAGAAAAGGCGGCCAGCTCTTCGGCAGTATAAAGGTTCATCAGCTCACCTATTGTGGTGAGCGATAGCTCCCTATTGAAGGATCGTACGGTAAATCGCAGATAGTGCTTTTCCAGCTCCTCAAGCATAATTGCCTCGCGGAAGTCGGGTAGGTTACGAATGGCTTCTCGTGCCAATTCTATCTGTTCGTCAAAGATCTCAATGAGTGAACTCAATCGGTAGACTCGTCGAAGAATGCGGGCGGGCGGCGTCTGAAGAGGTTTGTAACACAACTCATGCGAAACCGTTGCCCATAATGCCTGAGCTCTCGTACGCACCTGAATCTCGCAGAGCATACCTGCATAGGTTGCCAGCGTTCCCGTGGAGGATTCCCTCCTCAAAACCACATCATAATGGACACCGGTATAGCCGAGCTTATCGTAAGGTAAACTACTGGATTTGTCGTCCTTCTTTAGAATCTCGAAGTGTTTCAAAATGAGATCATCAACGAGATCAAGCAGGTCTCCATATGTTACAGTTATTCTCACTCCGGCTTTATCTGCCATTTGGTCAAGAGGAGACTCGTATTTCTTCAACATTTGTTTTTTAAGAAAATTGGATATGCCTTTAGCTCTACCCTCAATTTCGCAGCTGATTCCGCTCCTTGCCGCCTCGCGCTTCAGCAATACCTTTATCTCTTCGACAAAACTGTCATATTGAGGTTTCTCCTCAATCCACCGCCGACGAACTTCCTCTAGGTCCATCATCTTCTGCCCTTTATCTCCTTGATCTTGTCCTCGATTTCGACCTTTGTGCGGCCTTCCGCGGCCGGTTCCATATGGATGTACTCCTCATACTGTTCTGGACTTGCAATAAGAGCAATGCCGCCCTGGAAAAGGATTTCCATCCTGCGAAGGTGCGGCTTAATTAACGCAGTATCTTTCTCAAATCGTTGCGCAGCCAGGCCTTCGACTTCAAGATACCTGATGTAGTTTTGACGGTCGTCAATCTGCAGATGATCCCTGGCAAATCGCCTGGGATCGATGTAGCCCAGCTCGCTATTCAATTCTGACAGAAGCGCTATTTGGTATCGTGCTCTTGTCTCAGGATTTTGAATTTCACCGTTTATGAATTCCTCGCTCGTCTCAAAGAACCGTTTGGTGCTAATATCCGGGGCCTCACGAAGCTTGCAACCGAGAAACCTCTTCAGGAAGAAATCGGCGATCTCAATTGTCGGTTCGTAGCCACGTTGTTTGTCGGAAACGGCGCCTTTAATCGTCTCAATGGTGCTGCCCTCTTGCAGAAACAGACCTACCTTAAAGACTTTTGTCCTTTCCCCTAACATCAGATCCCGCAGGTGCTGCATGTTGAAGGTGAGCCTGCCCTGCAAACGGACTTGTTGAACACGTACCGCCGCTTCCTTCTCCAGCTTCAAAATCGTGAGGGACCTTCGCCGCGCTACGGATGTTTGCACCACAGTCAGCAATCCACTTGAGTTCACGCCGGTTTGACATTCGAAAAGATGTTGTGCCATCTCGCGGGACATCTGAACAAAATCCTTGTTCTGAGACCCGAGATTGTCGAACACCAGTTGTGGCACAGGCGAGGGAGAATCCGGCTCAAATTCAGCATCATATGCAGCCGTTGATAAGCTAGCAGCGATCTTCTCCCGGAAATAGTTTTTGAGCTCGGTTGTCAGATCACTCTCTATTTCACTCATCACGAAGGATCCGATAATTTCCCTTCTCAGTCTAACGGGAATCTCATGAACAATGAGTTTTTCGACATTCAGCCTTCCTAGATCAATCCGCATTGGTCCTCCTCATGGATTGCACTGGTATGACAAACACGGCGCGAACGGCTATCCTCAGCAATCGGATATCTTAGGGTTGAATAATTCTCGGGAAAACAGGTCATGTCTACCGCCTAATGTATCGCCGATCCGCCTCGCAAGCCGAGCCTTCCGCTCGTACCGGCGCCAGGATTTCACTCCGGCAAGCGCTGACCCGACGAGCGTGCGGGCTGATTCTCCAGTAACCGGAGCCACTCTTGCACAGGTTCCGAAATCTCGGCATCTCCGAAAGTTCCCGGTTGTTCACGAAGAAACCGGGCAAGAAAGTACTCTTGATATGCACGATGTGCGAACGCGAGTTCAAGGGGCTCCGGGGAGAATCTCGGGCATGCCGGAATCAGCAAGCTGTTGAGTAGCAGTCCCGTTACGTCGCGACACGCGGCAAGTCTTGGTGAGGACGCCAAGACCGTTTCCGCCGGACACGACGGCAGCAGCTGCAACTTTCGGTCGTATATGGCCGTCATCCATCGCGCTGCCCACGCCATGGCTAGAAACGCCAGCTCTATGGTGGCGTCGGTTCCCTCCTCATCTCCTACTATCGGCATACGGTTTCCACCGAGCTGCGCTGGACGCGCCACGTCGCGGCAGATCTTGAGACGCGCCCACTCGAAAAACAACTGGGCACGATCCACCGCGTGGACGCCCAAAGTCGCCACAGTTTCAAGAATGAACCGAAGGAACAAGGGACGGCGCGGAATATCGCCGTAAATCGCTGCATAATCGCCATTATTAATGGCTTCAATAAAGCGTCGGACGCGGTCCACCGATTCCGTGTCGGATAGCGTGCCGCAATAGCGTCTGGCAAGGCCGACAATTTGATCGTCGCGCCAGGGCAACAACTCAACGAACGCGATTTTCTTATTGCGGATCCTGTCATCGCGGTTAGTGACTGCGCCAACCGAGGTTTCGAAATCGGTTATGCGAGCATCCCAGTACTCCCTTCGGACAGTGAGAACAATACGGCTGCGGACCAATCGCAGGGCATTGAACAGCTGCTGCAAACCCCCTCGCCGGTTGAAAAACACCGATTCGTCCAGGCCATCAATCAGGAGAACTAGCGATCCTTCGTCCATCTTGAAGACGTGCTCAATTGCGGCGCGGGCTATGGGCCGCCACGTCTCACGATCATTCTCCTCGCATTCGCTCAAGAGTTCATCCATATCGATGCATTGCTGCAGTAGTTCTTTTGTGCCGTTCAATCGGCGAGAAAAGACTGCGGCTGGAACGTAAACAACTCGTTGCCCGCGGAATTTCGCCATTCGCAATGTGGTCGTTGTTTTGCCGAAGCCTGCATATCCAACAAGGATACAAAGGTTAGATTGGATATTAAGCAGCTCCTCGGCAGGATCCGCGATTCTCGGCGGCTCCTCCGATGATGATCGCATGCGGTATTGGTCGGCGATGAGCCAACGGATCTGCAGTGGTACCTCGCTGATCGGATCGCAGAGGTCTGGCTCTACGTCCGCGTAGATTTTTGATATGGAGAGGTTTCGCGAAGCGAACGCTCGTTTGACCCGCTCGAACATCGCGCCGAATGCCGATTGCAAGAGGCGGTCCAAATCCCAAAGTTCAGCCCGACGAGCTTTGCCGGCATCCATTAGCCGGATCAGCTCTTTCTGGATTGTATCCCGGAACCGTTTATCTTTTCCTATGCGGTTGTGCACAAGAAGATAAGTGGCCGCCGTAATCCCGCTCTCATGAAAACTGCGGATCGAATCCACACACTGCCGGATCTGATCTTGTCCTATCTCCCACTCAAGGGCCTGGAATCCCTTGCACTGCACGACAAGCGTGTGCGGCGGTTCGTCCGACCAGACGAGGTGATCGACACCTGAACGATCGAAGGTCCGGCGCGCCGGTGTGCCAACAGCATTTGGCCAAATGATTCGAAGCAAAGGCAGGACAGCCCGCTCGAACACCCGGTCGTCCATTGCAGCTAACTTGCCCTTCAGTAGTTTATACTCGTGCTTGTCCGTCCAACCTTTGGCCATTCCTCACCAATATTGTCACAGCTCATTTCGTTGCGAGAAACCTCTAACTCCTCTAAAAGGCTCATCTGGGAGATCCATATTATTTGCTCACGGCCAGAACCGCTCCCCATCATTTGTCCGGGTCTGATCCTGATCCCCCACAACATCTCGGCAGCTAATCGCAAATCGGGCACAGGCCTGTTCCGCCCTTCACCCCAAATTTTCCAGACCGCCCCAGATCTGCATCTGCTCTTTGGCCCACCTCAGCACATCAGCGGCCCGGGGCTTGTGCCAGCTGAGCAATGTCCGGTACCGATCCGCCAGCAAGATAGTCGGCATGGGATACGCTTAAATAAGCAAGTTGTTGATATTGCTGCATTTATCTCTGTTCCTGCTTTGAAATGCAGGCTTCTCCTTAAATAAAGAATCACGCCCAAAACGGCAGGTACCTCGCAAATTTCCGGGAAGCGCCAACCTGCTCGTCAGGCTTGATCAGGCCGCTCTCGATGGTGGCGGCAATCACCTGGGAAGCAATGGCAGCCTTGCTCTCCGGCAGATGGAAGCGCTCACGCAAGGATTGGTTGGTCATCCGCTCGGACATGACCCACTTCAGTGCACAATGCTGATAGCAGGCCCGAACCCGATCCTCGCGGTTCATGTCCTCGAATGGCCTTGGTCCGTAGATTGAAACAACCGTTCGCCGGTGCCCGGCTCGGAAGTCCGGCGCAGGCAACTGGAATACTTCCGCCGCGTTTACAACGCGGTCAATGCCGCTGCTCTTTTCCTCACAAATACCCATCCGTCGCATGAGGTCGGCCAGACGCTCGTTGCGGGACTGGTAGCCATCGATAAATCGCTCGACCGGCACCACGGGCTCGCCGGGATTGGAGATTTCGACCCGATTGGCGTAAACCTCAATCATGACGGAGGACCCTCCCATCGTAAACTCTTGGTGGATCAGAGCATTGGCAACCAGCTCACGGATCACCACCTCGGGGACGAGCTTGACCTCCTTCCGGAGGGCATCCTCGATGACCTCGTTCTGAGGCAACTGAGCCATCACGAAATGAACGAGTCCTTGAAAGCCGGTCGCATAACCTTTGCCTCCAACCTGGTCGAGCCTGGTTTCCAGTTTCGAGGTGCCGGTGTATACCACTACACGCGCCGCTTTTCGCGCGAGATCCTGGAAATCGGCAATACGTTTCGAGATCAACAAGGCGCCAAGCCTCCGAATCGCATAAGAACCGTCGGATTCGTCGATCAAACGCTCCCGCAGCAGCCGGTCGATCACGCTCTTGCGATTTGTGGGGTAGGGCAGTTTGAGCAGCTCGAAGAAGGCTTGAGTGTCCAGCAGCTCCACGACCTGCTGCGCATCCAGACCGATCTTCGTATATTCCTCAAGCCAATCCGGCTCGCCTTCGGCGAATATGCGCCTGAGCTGGTCTTCACTCATTGGAACTAGAGCTGCGCCGGACCGCATGAGATAGGCCCCATCCAGGTGATAAGCAGTTCCGCGGGGTCGCGGCGGGATATGAAATACCAAAATCCGTCCATCTGGATGCATCACCTCTTCGATATCGACACGAAAGCCGACCGCCTGGAACAGCTTCTCAGCCATGGCAACTGGATTTCGGAATGCCTGTGTGCCAACGACTGGCCGGGGAGGCTTATCTGCAACGCCGAGGACCAGATTACCGCCGCCTTCGTTGGCCAGGGCGACGCAGTATTCGTACAGCTTGCGGTTGTCGAATTGGGTTTTCGCTTCCTTGAATTCCAGCCGCTGGCGCTCAGAAGGCGATTTGCGCCACAAGTCAATCTGTTCCGGTGTCGTTAGCATTGCTGCACTGCCTCCTCAATCCGTAAGAGCTTCAGTGACTCTCCCGGGGGTCCTTTCCTTTGCCATATGATCCTTGGTAGCCCGTTAGGCAAGAAAAAGAGTGTCAGAAATTGAAGTTGTTCCCACTCTTCTGTGCTTAAAACTGCGTGATCGATTGCTCCCGCGCCATTTGTTCGGGTCCGACTCCTGCCCCCCAATTTTCGAAGCGCAGAAAGAAATTAAACTTTCCAGACCCGACCCCAGGTACTGAACCCGCCTGAAAGCATGATCTCTTATCACTACTCAGAGCTTTGCCGTGGTCAATCATATCTTCCATCACCGCCGTCGGGAGCGCCTTCTGTCCGGTGGCCTTGGGGGAACATTGATGTGTGTTGGTTGGAGCACACATCCTCGCTCGACATGTAACTCCAAACACACAGGGCAATACTCGCCATTACCGGCATCAAACCAGGTTTTGAACTTAATCACTGGACGTTGATGACCCTCGCACTCGCAAACCCAGGCTTTTCTCCTCATGTAATACCTCCTGCGATCTTCCCGCTTACTCTCGGGGTGTCATCTGAAGACCGGGCGATTAAGTTGTGGAATGTCTTGCGATATTGTGAGCTCTCGCCTCAATAAAAATCGAATGTTCAATGGCTGCACACGACGTCGTCCGCAATTTTCCCTTCTCATAAAGTACTTGTTGGGCACCAAGTTCCATCAAAAACAGTCAGTCGCCTCATTCCCTTGTTTTCGATCATTTGCTCTTCACAGTTTCTCAAGAACGGCTAAGGATTCATGAATCAAGGGGATAAGTTCTTCTCGAGTCAGATTTTTCGACTGCGTATCAACGATCTCGCCGTGGTGAGGTCCATTAGTGACCTCGCACAGCTCAAAGAGCTTTGGCTTCAGTTTTGCGTCGAGAATATTGGCTTCAAAGAGGGTCTCGATCAGTTTCGAGAAGCATTTCCTTGCCCTGATGTCCACTGTCAATCGCCGGTAGTACTTTGTCTTTAAAACAATTTCGAAAATCCTGCGGATATTTCCCTGGATCGTGGTGGGGCTTGGTCCGAAGTCCTCGACCGCATAGCGTTCCATATCTTCCACCATCCGAACATAGTCACTCTTTCGATTTTCTTCGACGTCAAATACCTCCAATCTGCTCCCATTCGTCTTGTCGGAACGGATTTCCAGGACTTTGTTGCTCGATATCTTGTCGAACAACATTTCAAGAAAGTCCTTCTTATGGGTAAAGACGCAGAGTTGCCGCAGCTTGGGAGAAATCTCCAAGAGGAGAGAGGCGGTGGCGTGGCGTCGATTTTCATCCAGGCTTGAGAGTGGATCGTCAAAAATGACGATTTGCTTATCCAAATCCGGGGTCTTTTCCAAGGCTGCTATAAAAAAGGCAAAGGCCAGGGTACTCTTGTCACCTTCGCTGAGCGTGTTCCTGAAACAAGCACCGTCATCTTGACGTGAGGTGAGCGGAACCTTCTTTTCAAGAATCATGAATGCAAAGTCGCTGTAAGATTCATTTGCTCGTTCATCCGTCTTGCCAGTCAGGTCGGTGATCGCGAAATCGGCCCCCATCCTTACGAGCAACTGGTTAATACGTTCCTGGTAGGTTGTGAAAATGTCCTTTGTATACTCCGCAAGTTCCTTCTGTTTACCGCTCCTTTGAACGAGCAGGGCGTCGGCGGCTATCTTTGCGGCTTGATAATCTGCAGTCCACTTCTTCCATTGAGGCATGAACCGTTTCTGGATCTCAGATTCCCTTGCAAGTGCCTGCCGAATGGCAGGGACATCTGACGTTGGTAGGTGCGCGAGGTAGTCTTTCGCCTTTTTGGTGAACAAGGTTTTCGCTTCATTGTACGATTCGACCTTGATATCAAGAGAGGTGAGCTCGCTTGCCAGGGCGTCGAAAATCAACGGATCGGCGTCAGCGATTGGATCCTTCTGCTTTCTCTCGAGTTCGGCCTGAATCTCGTTCTTCAACTTAATCAATTTCACCCGAGAATTCTCCACAAATCCAGGTGCATCGGGCAGGGTTTCCGCACCAATGAACGGATCCCACTGTTTTACCGTCGCGAGGTTAGCGTTGTGATTGGAAACCATGGAGGTCAGGTCGTTGTCAAGATTCCATGCAGCAAATGCACGGGCCTGGAAGGCTACTTTCTGTTGGAACCTACGGAATGCATCGTCGAAATAATTCCGATACGCTGATAAGAGATCGGCAACGGGCTTCAATTGCTGTCCACAAAATGGACAGTCGACCTTTAAAAGATCGAGTCCTTGCCGGATGAAATCTTTAGCTTGATCCTTGTTCTTGATGTTCCGGTCAATGTGCGCAAGGACGCGCTTCTCGGCCTCATCGTGAGCTGCGGCAAGCTTCTGAGAGGCGAGCGCCTTCGCTGCAGCAAAATCAAAGACCGGCGCAGACAAGGCGCGCGGGAACTCAAGATCTCGGACTTGGATCTCCGACTCCTTGGACTTGAGGTCCTGCTCGAGTTTATGGATCCTCTCACCCACAAGAGTCTCTTCGGAGGCTGAGATCGCAAGGAACGAATCCAGCGAAGCCGAGAAACTGACACCCTTGAACGTAGCAACCAAGTTTGAAACCTCCTGGCTTTTTGCCTTCTCCTTGGCTTTCAGGTCGGCGAGCTCTGCAGCCAGCTTTATTCCCGGCGCTCCGATCATGATATTGTGGATTTGCTTTCGATGCTCGTGTTCAATGTCTTGGGCGAGAATATTGGCACCGATGTAGGGAGAGTCGAAGATACAAATTGCCGGATAGGGCCGATTCCACCTCGCACCATTGAAATGGAAATTCTCGCCATCAATGACGATGGCGGCTTCTGGCTGGGCAGGATTATTCAAGGTTTTACGGGCCCTGAGGATTTTCGGGTTGTTATCCCGCAGCGAGCGGAGGACATTGACTAGGGTTGATTTGCCGTATGCGTTCGGAGCGAAAAGGAAGGTCTGTTTGTGCCAGTCCAGTTGATTCGCTTGGCACGCGAAATCGTAAAATTTGCCGATGTTCCGGATCAGCTTGACTTTATTTATCATTCCGCTCCTCCCAATTCTTTCGCAAGTCGGAAAATGGGAATGCTCACCTGTTTTCCCAAATGATCATGGTCGACCTACCATCACAAATAGTTGAGCGTCCCAGGTTTCCCTACGGCGGGGAGCCGGGATGACGCTCGCCGCTCCAAGTGATAATCAAACTCCTAAGGCCTAACCTTAGACTGTCTGGATGCCCCGCCGCTAGCAAGCACCCTGTAGGTCGCACGAAACGCAACTGCAAGTGCGTTGATTTCGGAAATCGCCACAGGCTCTGCTTTGCTGCAAAACACGTCCTGCAATGCCTCCAAAATCTCGAACGGGAGAATTTCGTGCAGCAAATCCATTTCGAGGAATGGCATTCGCTGCGAGCGAGCGCCGGTTCGAACGACAACCCCAGACCATTCATCAATCTGGAGAAAACCGAGAGCTCGATAATTATTTGCGATATCAACTCCAATGATATAAGAAGGGGTCCAACCGATGCATCGTCCCGACTCGTGAAACGCCCTTATCTTGAGCAGGGGTTCAGCTGAGAGCCACAGAGGGAATCGTTTCGCGTACCCCGGAATGTTCATCACCAAGGCAGGGTCAAAATACTCTTCCTCCGGCAGTTCTCCATGAGCCTGAGCTTCCGACACATCCCTGTCGAAGAACCACCGTTCAATGATCCAGGTCAAAAGATCTAGACCACCATAGGCTGCCTCGAGATAGCGTGCGTTGATTCTCAGCAGCGGCAGGGAGAAGTAATCACATAACTGATCCTTGAGCCGGTCCCTTGAATCTTGCTTGCAGTCTGCGTGAAGCGGTCCGTCATATTCCACAGCCAGGAGCGGCATTGCGTCACGGGAGGCTATAATAAAGTCGAAATGGGATCGGAGCGCAAACGAATAGAGCTCTTTCGAGACGCCGCTTCCGTCGATCTGAAGCGTGTCGGAGAGACGAACCTTAGCAAACACACGACAATCTTGTCGATCGCATATGTTGCGAAGTCGTTTATCTGCCAATGCTTCATGGTAATTCAGGAGTTTTTTAAGCATATCATGTAAACATCATTGCACCTGCGATGACCAGCCCGGCGCAGCAAAACAGAGCCGCCACCGGGCATGATTTTGTTAAGCAGTCCTCATTCCCTCGCACGGCCCCCTAGCTGTAAGCTTTTGTACTCTTGAGTACAAGTCTTGCACGGATGCAACGGTCGACCGAATCAGTTTGACGTCCTCTTGACCGAGTACAAGTGGCCGAACTGGATGCATCACGCAGTTTCTGAGGTTTGGGATAGATCCAGTCTGCCGGTCGTACTCTGTTCTCGATCGGTAGCCGAGCTTCTGCAGGAGCTCTTGGTTCTTTGAGACAACCTGGATCAATTGAGCCAAGGTGGTAGCCGCGATGGGCCCGACATCGAGGTTGCGCCGTCTCGTAAGTTCGCAATAACCCAGAATTCGGACCTGATGCTCCTCCGCGAGGGTTTTGACCCAGGCCCAAGGATCGCTGAATGCTGAATCCACAAGCACAGCCATCCCGGACTCCAGTTCGGCCAGGAGGGCATATAGGGCTGCCCGGAGCGGCTGACGATTCAGGTCCGATATCGTGAGCAGGCCGTAGTTCCATTCTACATAGCCGTGCTCTGTAGCCGATGACCCTCTGATAACGAAGACAGCTCTACGTTCGCTCATCTTCTCCAGGATCTGGTCAATGCTCACGAAGCATCCGATGTGGAACATATGAGTATCGTTGCATACCGCAGGGTCGTCTGCCGCCAACGGCTCGCGGGCCTCGTACAGCTCGCGGAGGAAAGTGGTCTCCACGATTCCCAGGAGGTGCCCCTTTTCGGCATCATAAACGGGAGCCTGATCAAAGCGCCGCGCGTCGAGGTTGGACAAAACGGTGAGGTCGACTGGCCCCGTTTTTGTAGATAAACACTCCCGGAGAGGAACGCATAGGGCTTCAAGTTCCCGATCGGTCAACGTTCCAAGCTGGTCAGTGAACATAAAACGCACCTCCCGCCTATCTACAGCAAATATCGGTGCAGCCCACTAACATTTGGCCGGCTCCGATATCCTTCCGAATAAAGTGCAGCCTATTCGTGACCCACCCACTACTTGATCTCGATAGATGCACCTTTTAACAAACACTTACACGCCGGCAGCAAGTCTCACTCGGCGGTGAGGCGTGGGTCTCGAATGGCCATGTGCCAGGTCGAGTCGTGCCGCACGAATGCTATCCGTGGATCGTTCGCCACGCGATCGAACCGAAGCTCGCCCGTGGCTCTTACTTGAAATCGCTTTAGCCCCTCAACCGTGCAGAGAAAGAGCCTGTCCCCTAGTTTCCTTGTGTGCAGCACGTCCAACATTTCTGAACCTGAAAGAGAAAACGGAGGGAATTCAGCTGCTGGTTCCTTAACGCCGACCGCTGCCGTAACCATAAGATCCAGCCAACCGGCCGTGTCGGGAGAAACCAGGGGCCTGACTTGACCGACGAAATCAGCGTCGCGTAGCTTGCGAATGATCCCAGATACGCTGCTTCCGAAATTGACGTCGAGCGCCGCCAATTCCACAGCGGCGGCACGTGAACGAACACCGGCAAGGAAGATGCGCGCAGCTTTCTCGTTGGGAACTCCAAGCTCCAAAAGGAGCGCGATCGTGGCAAGGGCTTCCGCCTGCGCATCCTCACCTGCGCTACGAATTTGTTGAGATGCAGCATGCGCGAGCCAAGGCAGCTGATAGCCATAGAGATCCTTACAGATGGGCTTGGCTTTGTCGTCAATCTCGCATAATTTCCTGAGGCTCACGCCGCCAAGCCATCCCGTCCTCAAAGCGTCCAGCGTTGATTCGCTGGGCATCTTGTCCGTAACAACGGAACCCGCATTTGTGCGTGCCCATTCTTCGATTTGATGTACTGCAGCTGCCAGCTCCGGTAATGCACCAATGGATTCCAGGAAATGGTCGGCTATGACTCGAAAGATATCGAGCTCAGCGTTTGCACGAAGGGCGACGTTGAGAGGCAATCCAGAGGACACAACTGACTTCCTTCTTGTTGGCTCGGTGATTCGCAGTAGCGTTGACTGCGCTCTTGCTCGCAAAAAGGCGAGTACGTCATCGGATTCAATGCCGGATAGCCCTGAGCGGGCCTGAATCGCCGCCAGAGAATCCCGAAAGACACGCTCAACCCAGATGATGGGATCTTCGGCAAATGGATTCGCAAGGGGATCTTCGTGCAAAGCAAGGAGCTCATCATCGAATAGGTCGCAGATTTCTCCAAAGTCCTCAGCCTTGTCCCCCAGGATCGAGAAGTCATTGTTGGCGGCAAGCTCCAGCAGCACGTCGAAGGACACGCCTGCCGTGGCAGCGATGCGTTTTAGCAGGCCGACGATGAAGAGAATGCCACTCTCCACTGGATCGCTCGTTCCCGCGTCAAAATAATAACGAGCCAACTCCTCGTCCTTCTTGATCTGCCAATCGGCTCTTGTGTCGTCAATCGCATAAAGGATCTTACCTTCACCTTCTACGAAAGCGCGTCCCGCTCTTCCGCATATGTTCCAAAAGTCACGTTTATTAATAGTTTCTTTGCTAATGTAAGGCGTCGCAATGATTACCGAGGAGATTCCGACATTTACGCCTTGCGCCAGGGTAGTGGTCGCAATAATGATCCTCGGTGCCTTTGCCCGCATGAGGTGCTCGAGAGCGAGACGAACCTGCGGCGTGAGGCGGTTGCTGTGACATATGATGCCAGAGCGGGCAGCGCGAACTTCTATAGCATCGGGATCAAGATCCTCACGGCAAACGGCATCGAACACTCTCCACTCTCTTTCCGGCCATGCGTGGTCCTCTGGTTTTTCACCGAGGGCAAGCAGCACGGCTTCCGCGAGAGTTGGCACCGAGGCTGCTCTTCCGGTGAAAATCATTACCGGACCGATTCTGTAAAGGCGCACAGCTGAGGCCGCCACAGCTTCAATCTTGTTGTTTGGAAACGGCTTTCTTCGCCTCCCGAACCCGAGCGGTTTGGCTTCAACAAAGGAAGGGTTAAAGGAGACTACCTCCCCCTTCCAGTCGATTCTCACTCGTGACCCGTTCCAGCGCAGCAACCCGAACCGCTCGGCAGAGGGTTTCCAATCTGAACTGGCCACGGAATTGGGATCTCCAGTCACCCACTCCGCAAGTTCCTGGGGGTTTGGAAGCACGGCCGAAAGGAGAAGCACGCGAGCCCCGGTAGCGCGCGTGACGCATCGAAGATGGTCGATGAAGGCCTCATTCCGGACGTAGCGTTCCGACGGGCCGATTAGGTGTCCTTCATCAATGATGAGCAGCTTGAGGTTCTCGAAGAGCTCCGGGACAGATCTGAAAAGGGCGCGGGCCTTCTCCGGCGTCGCGATCATAATTGTCGAGTCGGCGGCAAGCTCGGTATCAACGGAGCTGACTCGGGATCCCCCATACAGATGCGATACTTGGTAGCCGAGCCATGAGAAGGTTGCGGCCAACGTCTCCTCAATCTCAAGCGCCAACGAGCGGAATGGGGCCAGGTAGAAGATCCGTGCCCTGGAATCAGAGGCCAGCGTTCTGAGGATTGCCAACTCCGCTACACGGGTCTTACCTGCGCTCGTCCTCAGGTTGACCACGGCTCCTCCATTCGACAGCTCCAAAGCAAGAGGCAGTGCAGCACGCTGAGAACTCCAAAGCTCCATAACAGGCCGTTTCGCAAACGCCAGGAGTCGAACATATTGGCCGACAATACCAGTGGAGTTTGGATCGAAATATGTAGGGAGAATTCGCCAAGGTGACGAGTCTCCCAGATCCCTTAACATCAAACGGAGCAGCCGAACAATCCACCACCAAGCCGGATGATTTCCCGCCGTCGCCAATACAGCCGCATCTTGAAGCTGTTGATCGGCATTCCTGAGATAATTTTCACTGCCGGTGAAGATAAACTCGAGCGCAATGGCGACCGCTCGGGAAATCGCGACAGTTATGGCCCATTCATTTAAGTTCAACTCGTCATCAAACTCGGGGGGATCGCGCAGCAAGACTTCGGTCAGCCGTTGAATTAGAGAAGTTACATCCTTGCGTAGGAATGCTGCTATTACACGTGCGGCATCGGTCTGTTCCTCAGCAACACGGATGGAAACGAAAGCTCGCGAGTAGTGACCCGCCGCGTAGAAAGCCATTGAGGCCACGAGAAGTTGAAAGGCGCTCTCACGTGATTCTGTGCAGTGGGGTCCATGCACGTACTGCAAGAGAGAGGCCGATTTCTTTAGAGCACTGACACCTCGTGAACGTTCTTCCTGTTCGACCAAACTGCATCCGGCAGCAAGCATTGCGTAGGCAGTGAAGGTCACCTTATCATCCAAGTCCCGGTCAAATGCCGGGAAGTTTTCCGGCATCTCCCGTACCTCGTGAAGCACATGCTTTGCGTGGGCCTGTGCAAAAAGGTTCGTGATTGCCGAAACTTCAAGTCCAGCAAGCACTAGATGCGCCTGTTCGGCAGGAATGGGCATTTGCTACTCCAATCCGTGGAAGCAAGCTTCAACAAGTGAATTGGGATCCTTGATCCCGAGAGAAATCATTGCGAGACGCCGAAGCGAAGCGGGGGTAGACTGATCAACACAATTGGCAGCTCGCGGGTCGCTCAAGAGCATTCCGACATAATCCAGTCGAAGCTTCCCCAGCGCGAAAAGCTTCGCGCACCCGATCACCTTCATGCCCAGTTCGGTTTCCCCCGCGTCGAAAAGCCGATCAGCTACAAATTGAAGCGAAGCTGGAAGCCCACTTTTATGAGACCGAACAAGACAATCGACTATGTCCTTGACGGCAGCTTCCGAGGCCGTTCCACGAAATTTGGACTCGCCGATGATCACCCTGACCGGGTCAGCATCCAGATCAAAGGCCAAGACATCATCTCCCTTCATGGACTGCTCAATGTTCGGGTTGTATCGGAGCCGATATACAGGGAGGGTGAGCTCGCTTGCTGAAACAACATACTCGGCTAGTACGACCTCAGCGAGGTTGCCTTTGCGGGTTGACTCATTTAACGGGAAGCGGCGGAGGCGAGACTGCTCATCACCAAAACCAAGGCGCTTCATCGCCTCACGGTGCTGTTTGGTCCGCGCCAGTGCCTCCTGGCTTGCATGATGCTTCACCAGCATCTCGCGCATGCATTTCACTGTCGCCGGCCTTATTTTTTCATTTTCACTGAGTGCGCGGTGAGGCACGTTGCTATTAGTCTTTCCGTCGTTCGCAGAGAAAATCACGCCGAATGGATTTAGCGGAGAAGGATGATCTCCGAGAATACTTTTGCGTGAAGCTGTCCCGGTACCTTGGGCTCCCTTTTTGTTTGGGACGAGCCGTGTATGCATTATCCTTCTTCCCTTGTTTCTGGAATACCTGTTAGCACCTCGATGAGCTCGGCGATGACCTTAACTTCACCCTCTTCGACATTCTCGAGGACGATCGGTCGATAATCCGGATTTATCGGCTGGAGGCGAATCACACGATGGCGCCACGAACCATCTTCTTTGGTGACCATCTCGCTCTCATACCGTTTCACCGTGAAACTGCCCCCCGTATCAGGATCAACAAAATCGCGGTGCTGGACGAGAACGATGTGGCCTTGTGGCGCGCCGAGCACCGGGTAACGAAAGAGGCAATACGAGCGGTCGGGAATGGAAGGCTCCATGGATTTCCCGATCACCTGGGCTACGAACATGCCCTTTCTCAGCTGATGGAGAGTTTCGATTTCCACCCAGTCCTCGAACCCGACCGCCTGCTCATCGCTGAAGCCCCCTGCGGCGACTTTCAAAGAAAGGAGCGGCACGCATGTCTTATAACGGTCTTCGCGGCACGGCTGGACTCTACGAAACGGAGCAGCGGGTGGTAGGAGCTGAGTTACTGGCACGCGGGATGAGACCGTGGCGTCAAACCGTTCTAATACCAAAGCCTTGGTGCGATAGTACCCGTGCTTTTCCTCATCCCTCCGACGAATGATCGGGAAGGCGTCCATCACATAATCCAGCTCCTCGCGGGTGAGGCCGAACAGATCTCGCGCTACGATGGCATCAAGCTCGGCGCGCGCTTGCTCGCGTTTGGTCTCGTCGGCAATGCCCGGGAGTGGATCGCTCGGAGCCAGCGAGGGCAGCCAGCCGCCTTGTGCAAGGATGTCCCAGTAGCCGCGCATTTCGGGTCCAGTGCAAGTCAGACGGGCCGCAAGGTCTATGATCCGGCGGGCCTGCTCGTGATCGGGAGACAGGCGTGGGAAGGGGAGGCTGTCGAGCACAGTGTAGGACATTGCGAGGCTAACCTTCTTCCGGGCGAGGAAGTCCATTACGAACGAGTTGCCAACAGGAAGCCAAACCATATAGGACCACTCGTAGCCCGGCTCAAAGGCTATGGTCGGCACCTTGTGGCCGCACACCGTGTTCGGCGGAATGAGTGCTGCCACTAAGGTGCGTTCGTTCGTGGGGCTGGCGACATCGCAGAAGCCAATGCGGTAACACCTGGGCCTGTCTCCCAGTTTTTCGGGTAATGCGGACTCCAACACATGCCATTGCGGTCGGATGCCCTTTTCCGGATCACTGAATTTCAGTTCGGGCCACTCCGCCGCACGTCCCCGACCGGAACAATAGGCCTTTGCGCGGTGATCGAAGGCGTCCACCATGCGCCCTTCGTAGAGAGGCAGGCCTGACGGATCCTCGCTAAAGAGTTCCCGGTCATTCCCCATGTGGATCTCCGCCATGTAATGCCGGTGTGGAGGTGCAGCGTCGGCATCTCCGAATTTTGGCCATGCGGCGTACATCTTGGTGGCGATGTCGACGTCTCGTTGGGACGACAGTTCCATAATCGCAAGCGCGTCGGGAGAGAATTCCTCGATCAAACGGACGGGCATTCCTAGCGCTGCACCGCTGGTGGCGGCCTTTAGGTCATCCAGGGAGCGTATGTTGAAGGCCGCATGGAGGGTCTCGGTGCTCCCTCCCTTGCGAGCCGCGTACAAACAGAACTTCGTGCGCGTGTCTATATCCCTGAACCAGACCTCCCGGGTGTTTTCAAAGCCGAGCAACAGCGTCCACTCAAAGGAATCGAACAATGCACGCCGAATCGCCATGGCGTTGGCACCGTTGTACAGGTTTTCCGGAACGAGCTGTGCCAACATGCCTCTGGGTCGCGCGAGGAGCATGCCGGACTCGACGAACATTCGGTAGATGTTGAAGTCTCCCTTGCCAAGATTGCCGGGGGCAAAGAGCTGATAACGACCACTCTGCTTGAAAAAATGAACCTGTCCGTACAGAAAACGAGAGCTGGTTTCCCACGCTTGCGCGATAAGCGGGTTCTCTAGGAGCTCCGCAATAATCCGATCCTGGCCGGTCTTGTCATGAAAACGGATTTGCGGTTCGTAGCCTGAGAAGAATTCCTTCGCATCCGGGCTGAGCGTATCCCATGGGGAATTGCCGAGGACTACATCGAAGCCGCCAGCCCAACCGGTTTGCAGGTTCTCCGGTGATTGGCATTCGGGGGGGACGCGAAAAACATCTGGGAAAGAAAGGTGCCAGTGGAAGAAGTTGTAGTGTGCGGCCAGGCGCGCGATTTCCGCTCGCGTTTCCCGGGGGACTCGTTCGGGATCGGACATCAGGCGGCGGAGAACATCCTGTGTCACCGCCTCTGGGACGCTTTTCGTCTTCTTCCAGACGAAGGCGGCACACCAGGCATCCGCGGCGAGCTGAGCCCGGCGATACTCCGGGGATTCGCTCAGGCGGCGATACCGGCCCTGCTTTTCATGAATGCCTGCAATCGAGGAATCTTCGACGTTGTCGAGAGAGGTGATCTCTTCGGACAGGCCCCCGTAAACGGCGATCGGCTCGGCAACCAGGGGGAGGGCCATCTGACCGGCGCGCTCCTCGCGGTTTCTTCTCTTGAGAGAGCTGGCAAACGCCTTATCGTCCCCTTCGATCGGGGCAAAGGCTTCGTCGGGGATTCCCGCGGCCAGAAGCGCGGGCGTCGTGCCCAGGAGGCTGTTGCCGCAGCGGATTCGGTGATCCAGGAACGAGAGCGGCTTTCCGGGCTCGAGCGCTTCCATCCACAGGGCGACCTTGCACAGTTCAACCGCCATCTCGTTCGAATCCACCCCATAGATGCAGTGGCCGATGACGTCTCTGAGGGCGGTGCGTACGGCCTCCGGCGAGGGCTCTTCATCTCCGGTGCGGATCGCCGCCAGCCGCTTGGCAATCCGGTGCGCCGCCGCGATCAGGAAATGACCGCTGCCGCAGGCGTGATCGCAGACCTTCAAGCCGAGCAGCGCTTTTTCCGGCTCCGGTTTCCTGCAGGCTTCCTCGATGACCGGGTCCAGCGCCGAGTCGAGCAGGCAGGTTATAAGGCTGGTCGGGGTATAGTAGCTGCCCGTAGTCTTCCGCTCGTGGCCGCCGGCGGTGGAGAGAGAAAACGTGCCGGCGTCCAGATTCAGCTCGGGGTGCAGTTCCAGGAGAGACTCGTAGACACTGCCCAGTTCCTCCGAACCGAGGTTTTTGTAGTCTACCAGGCGAACGACCTTGCCCTCCGCCGTCAGCGCGAGGGCGCGGATGGCGTCGAGGAAATCATCGTTGGAAATGATTGAAGATTCGAGATTCGAGATTGCTTGAGCGGAGAACAGGAAACTGCCTAGAGCTGGGAGGCCTAGTTCTGGGCAGCCCTCGTCGGCTCCGAGCTTGCTCATCACCACACGTAGCGCTTCGAAGAGATCGGTGTGGCGCGAACCTCGGCGTTTTTCAGCGAGGCGGCGCAGGCGCACTGTCGAGTAATAACGGACATAGCGCTCGCGCGCTAGCATGCCGGCGTCCGGATGCAAAAGCAGGTCACGGTCCTCAGCGACAAAGAGAAACAGCAGGCGGTAAACCAGGCGCAGAAGCTGACGGTAGTAGTACTGCTTGTCGAGTGCGCCCGTGCGCAGCTTGTCCCGGAGGATCACGTTTCCTTTGTGCAGGAAACCGCGGCCGAGCGCCTCGATCGCCTGCGCCACGCCGTCGCGCAACTGGTCGAGTGCCCTCGTCCCCTGATCCTGCGCGAAACGGGACCATTTCTCCAACCGGCAGGATTCGGGTTTTTCTCCTTCGAAGCGCGATTGATGGCACAGGAGCCAGAGCAGGGCGAAGTCGGAGTAGACCTCGCCATTCATCATCGCCTCGAGGTCGAATTCCACATACGCCTGCCTGGTCAGACTCACGTTGTCGCGCAGGATGCGGAGTTTCAGGCCGTTGGACACCATGCCCCAGAGACTGGCATCCGATCGGTTCAGGTATTCCTGCACGAGGCTGTGGGGACTGGTGCGCGCCGCGCCGGCGACGCCGGCAGTCCTGCGGTCCAGAGGGGTTCCCAGGCCGACCAGGTGAATCGGGACGTGCTGCCAGAAATGCGAGATCGGATAGCTCTTGCCATCGATTTCGACGGCACGGGCGGACTGCAGGCGGCCGTAACCGAATTCCTGGAAAAGAACCAGCAGCCAGCGTTCGCGGGTTATGGATGTGCCGGGGTCGTCGGGCTTCAGTTTTTGGGCGGCGTCTTTGAAGGCGAGCCAGGCACCGAGCAGGCGGTTCCAGGAACGGTTGGCGGCCTCGTTCAGTTTCTCGTTGCCGGCGAGGTGGTAGTCCTCGGGGGTGAGGCCTTCGAGGCGGCGGTCACCCTCGGCGATGCGCTGCAGAAGATCCGCGGGCAGGATGGCACCTTCAGTTCGAATCGTGGTGAAGGTGTCACTACGCCGTATTTGCATGTTGTCGATAAAACCTAGCTTTTTTCGGTATCGGTATCGGAATCGGTATCGGTATCGGTTTTGCACAGTAGCTTGGATTTTTTCGATACCGATTCCGATACCGATTTAGAATCTTCGGAGTTGCCTGAGATGTTATCTGTTACAAAACTTCCCGGCTCCTCTTGAATCGAGTAGCCGCGCTGGCCGAGTTTGGTGAGCATGGCAACGATTCGATCCAGGAGAATTTTCGCCTCGGCGTTCTCTGGGGCTGATAGAGCACCACACACTTCCATGACGTCTTGGATAGCGCCGCATTCGAGGGTGGAACCACGGGCGATCTCGAAAAACCGTCGCCGGTCAGCTTCGGTTACCTTGCCGTTGCCTTCCGCGATGTTAAGAGGAACCGCTTGTGAGGCTCGTAGCAACTGGTCCTTGGCGTTGCGATGGCCTTTCAGGCGTTCGCACAGGCGATGGGCCCAGCCGACGTACTCTATGGCGGCGCGGTAGACATCGAGTTTTTCGTGTCCGAAGGTCATCGGTTCCAATCCTTTCGGTCGGTATCGGTATCGGGATCGGTTTTGCGCAGTTGCTTGGAGTTTTTCGATTCCGATACCGATGTGATGGGTACTGCCTGTGAAGCTCGAAGCATTGCGTTGTTGGCGTTGCGATGGACCCAGACGATATATTCAATGGCAACGCAAGAGACATCGAATTTTTCGGGGCCGAGGGTCATTGGTTCCTGTCCTTTCGGTCGGAATCGGAATCGGTATCGGTATCGGTTTTGCGCAGTTGCTTAGAGTTTTTCGATTCCGATTCCGATACCGATTTAATGTGGGGCAAATAAACATAAACACCCAGGACGTCGGGGGGGAGCTTGGGGTCGACGCGGTAACTTACGCGCGTCAGCTTCATGGCGCTGCGAACCCTCTTGTGGGCGGCGAGAAGCTCCTCTCCCCGGTTTTTGGCATCTTGTTCGAGATGTGGTGCGAGGGTGGGATAAGCCTCGACGACCTTCTGGACGAAAATGGATGCCTGCTCGGGCTGGATGTTGCCTTCCGGTTTGACGGCGAGCAGGCGCTCTGCTGCACCATTCTCGAGCCATTGTGGGTCGGAGGGCGGGCCTGCGAAGGCCAGCAGGCGGCAGTCTTCGGCGAGTAAAGGAATAGACTCACCGGCCTTGATGGTTACGATGTGGAAACGGTAGCGAACCAGGAGAACGGTGGTCCGGAGAGCCACGCTGCCGGTTCGGATGACGCCGCAGCGCCGGGCGATCCCCTGACTTAGCGGATCCAAGGCGGTGTCCATCACGTAGGCGGCGAGGTTTTCAACCACGGGGTGCGTTCGGGTCAGGTACAGGGTCCCGTCCTTCACGGGCAGCTCGAATTTTGCCTGGAACACGTCCGCGACACCGAGAGTGTCGCGCAGCGCCTTGGGAGTCTCGCACAGATCGAAACGGACGGAGCCGTTCTCCGAGATGATTCCCTTGCTGGCCTGCAGGGCTTCTTTGGTGAACGCGGCGACGTCGATGTGGGTTCCGATCGCATCCCGCGCCGCCCGAAGTTCCTGGGCAACTTCCTCGACCTTGATCGATTCCTGGGCGAACATGGTGCGCGAGCGTCTATCACGGTTCGTGGCCGCATCCCAATCCCGATGCAGTTTCTCGCGCTGTGGCTTGAAGAAGTCCTCGAAGAGCATGAGCTGCTCATCGCGCTGGCCGGACTTCCCCCGCAATAGCAGCCCTTCGAATATGGCCTCCACGACCTGTTCGGTGTCCACCGGAACGGGAACGGAAATCCCAAGCGAACCGCGGATGGTTCTGTGCTTTCTCAAGAGGACATCCAGGACGATGCCGTCGATCTGGTTGTCGGTCCCGTAGTACGTGAGCGCGCGCACCTTGGGGCTGGGCTGGCCGTAACGGTCCGCCCGCCCTTCACGCTGTTCGTGCCGGGTCGGATTCCAGCTCAGGTCATAATGAAAAACCGCGTCGAAATGATCCTGGAGATTGACGCCTTCCGAGAGGCAGTCAGTGCAGACCAGCACGCGCTTGGGCGCTGCGGCGAGCTGGCTCACGCGCAGTTCGCGGTCCGCCGGCGGCAGCGTGCCGGTAACGGCGACGACCTCCACTCCCGAAGGGAGGCGCCGTCTCAGCTCTTCGGCGAGATATTCGGCCGTCGGAATAAAGCGGCAGAAGAGGATGGGATTGAATCCGTCCCGCAGCAGTTCCTTGACCAGCTTGACGGCCTTGATGAGCTTGCCGTCGCCGTCACCTTTCAGGCCGTCGGCGGTGCGCGCCATCTCGAGGAGGCGACGCCGGTTGGCCTGGCCTTCATCGGCGGAGCTCATGCGGAGCGAAGTGGGCGCCGGCTGCCAGACGGCGCTCGGGATCGTGGTTTTCTGATTTGCGGCCCCGTCCGGCGGCCGGGGCCCACTGGCTGCCGGGATCTCGCCATTTTCGAAAAGGGGCTCCTCGAAGTTGCTGCCGGGAATCACATCCATGCCTTCGGCGGATTCGTCTTCGATGAGATCGAGAACGGTGCGCCGGCCGATGGCATCCGCTTCCTCGGGGGATCCGGCATCGGCCGTGGAGGCGCGGCTTCGCAGGGTAGCCGCCGCGGCCGCGGGACTGCTGGCAAGCGATCGCAACAAAGCCAGGGCCGACCACCAGCGGACTCGCTGATGGAACTTGTTGTCCCCCTCGACCATCACGGTTTCCCGGGCGTAGTTCAGGACATGCTGGAAGAATTTCTTGTATTCGCGGGAAAGCTGATAGTTTTCTTCCCGGTCTTCCCGCTCGGGAAAAGGGGTATCGGCATCCAGATAGCGCCGCAGGTCGCCTCTCCTGCGTTGGACAAAGTGGGCAGCCAGACGGCGGCGGTGCCGCTCGTTTTCGGCGCCGGTCAGATCCTCGGGAAGGGCGGCGAAGGACGACTGCAGGAATGCAAGGAGCGACCGGAACGCCTCCTCGTTGCCGCTGTGGGGGGTCGCGGTCACCAGGATCATGTGCCGGTCCGGGTTCGAGGCGAGACCCTTGACCAGGTCATGGCGTTGATGGCGGCCACGCCCGCCCACGCCACTGTAAGCGCAGCTATGAGCTTCATCAACGATCACCATTTCGGGGCAGGCGCGCAGGAAGTCGTCGCGGCGGCGATCGGATTTGATGAAGTCGGTCGAAACGATCAGGAAGGGAAAGACCTCAAAGATGGACTGGCCGACGCGGCACTGCCGGTCCAGCTTTGTGGCCGTGCTTGGGAGGACAAGTTCCGTGTCGATGTGGAATTTCCGGCTGAGCTCGCCTTGCCATTGCTCGGCCAGCTGCGGCGGGCAAAGCACCACCATGCGGCGCACTTCTCCGCGATCGATCAGCTCGCGGGCAATGAGGCAAGCCTCGATGGTCTTCCCGATGCCGACGTCGTCCGCGATCAGCAAACGGATGGGATCGAGCTTGAGGGCCATCAGCAGCGGAACCACCTGGTAGGGACGCGGCTCCACGCCGATCCGGGCAAAGCAACGGAACGGGCCGGCACTGGACCGGAATCCCAGACGCACGGCATCGCGCAGCAGCTTGCAGGAGCGATAATCACCGGGCATCGAGGGCTCGGGAAGCCCGAAGGAGGCAGGTTCGACGGTTTCCAGCGGCAGATAAATCCCAGTGACCTCTTCATCGGCGCCACCGAGAGGTCGGAGGACCAGGAGGTTCTCCTCGGACTCGGGAAGGACCACCCACTCCCGGCCTCGCGCTCGAACCAGCGAACCAATCGCAAATGGCATCACGCCTCCAAGAATCTTGATGACCGTCCCCGAGAATACAAAATTTGTCCGAGTGTGGTCCGTGCTTCCATCCCCGCGGCGAGGCTTCCATTTTTCTTTTCGGCGCCTGACTTATGTGCGCGGGCAACCGCCAGGCGGGAACCATGGCGTGGTATCGCAATTAATGTTGATTCGACATTCCTTTGTTTAGTCATTGTTCTGGAAATCGCATTTTGCCGCCGGAATTTCTGGGTTCCTTGAACCATAAATGTAATAGATTCCGTATCTTGTTCACGATCGCCGCTTCGGTTCATGCGACCGGCATTTTCGCTTCGACAGGAACGTTGGTTCAACATTCCTTTGTTGAATAACGTTATGGTGCCTTGCCAGCCAATTTCCAGCGGCTGGCACGTCCGCGCTCCCAGCGGCGTCCTACTCGCACTTGGCATCGATCTTTTTCCGTCTGCTTTCGAAAAACTATGCGGCATTGCCCTAAAGGTTCCATTTCCCGATCCCAGGCTTGCCTCAGCCCTTTGAGCCCTTCGTGAGCCCATTCTCCGTGAGGCATATGAGGCATGGATGAACCAGCATACTTCTTACCCCCCGATTGTCCTGATCACTTTGCGCTGGGTCAGAGCTCTTTGTGCCCTAGTCAATTCATCCGCCAGCCGTTCGGCATCCGGCAATACAGTCTTGTATTCCGCTGCGAGTACTTTATTCGGCAGCCCCTCCAGGGAATAGCGAACGATGGCAGCGTCTTTTTGGGCGCAGAGTATCAGCCCTACAGGTGGATTCTCACCTTCGCGCATCCATTTCTCGCGGGCATAGTTGAGGTAGAGGTGCATCTGGCCGGCGTCGGCATGGCTGAACTTTCCAACCTTGAGGTCGATTACCACGAGTGCCCGTAATCGCCGATGGAAAAAGAGCAGATCGACTCGGTACCACTCGTCCCCGATTCGCAGCCTCCTCTGACGCCCAACGAATGTGAAATCGTCACCCAGTTCCAGAAGAAATGCCTCCAGGCGTCGAATGAGCGCTTCCTCCAACTCTGATTCTGAGTATTCATCCTTCAAGTCAAGAAACTCGAGCACGTAAGGATCTTTGATCGCTTCCTCCGGGGTGATCTTGTCCTCAGATGTTGCGGCTTCACCCTTCCTGAGCATGGCCGCCTTGTTCCGGGAGAGCGCGGTACGCTCATAGAACTGGCTGCCGATCTGTCGATCCAGCTGCCGAATAGACCATCCGGCTCGTAATGCCTCGGTTTCATAGAACTTGCGAGCGGCTGCATCCTTGACGGACAGCAGTCGGACATAGGCCGACCAGGGCAATAAAAATCGACTGGCGATTGCGGACAAATCCGAAGTGCCGGGTTCGTTACTCGGTAACGTGCGGCAAGCCGCAGGACTCAGTGATTCTTCAGACAGCGTCTGAAGAATTGGGCCGGAAGATTCTTCAGACGCTGTCTGAAGAATTGTCTCGCCGGGCCATGCCAGGTAGAAACGTCGCATCTGGGTGAGATTAACCTCGCCGTACCCTCTGCCGAACTGAGAGCTCAGATCAGCCGCCAGGCGCTCTATCAAGCGCTGGCCATAATCAGCCCGGGGCTTACCGCCTTGCTCCGCCTCCACAATCCTCCGACCAATCTCCCAATAGCTTGCCGTCATGAGCGCGTTGAGCGATCTAACAGCCTTCTCGCGCACCGCCTGCAATATCCTGACAATTCCTGCGTGGACTTCACGATAGCCGAGAAGCGAGTGGGAGGATCCGGCCGTGTCCATCAACGATTTGCTCCGCTTCACGCTTCCTCCGCTCGAAATTCGGGAATAGTCATCGAGACTCTCCTGGCGCGATGCATCTGGGACTTCAAACCGCAAAGACCTGTAAGATTGTCCTTTGGCGCTCTCGGGGCGTTAAGGTTCGGTTTCATAGCTCCCGTCCGAAGATGTGGGGATACTGGACAATCTTGGCGTCCCAGATCCACTTCAGTTGCACAGATCGCTTCCACATCTGCCCGGATGACATCAGCCGAACCACCGCCCAATCGCAAGAAATCAAGGTCTTGCGTGGCCCGATAGGGCTGGTCCGACCACAGCCGCAGAAGCATCGCTCCTTTCAGCGCGAAGCGGTCGCGGACCACCGATGCCCCGAGCCGGTATAGGAACCGCTCGCAGAGAAACGCGGTGAGCAGGTTCTGGTAGTCGTCACCGGTTCGCTTTGCGCGGGTCAAGAGACGCGCGAGAACGGATGCAGAGAGGTTTCGAATCTCCTTGGGGCTCATGCGATTGCGTCCAGGTATGGCTGCATCACCCTCGTCACCCGGCAGATCCGGGCAAATCGCACCAATTCATCGGCGCCGCCGCGGTGCATGCGACTGTAATCCTTGAGCGCTTCAACCGCGACGTCGATTCCCACCTTGTTGCGATACTTGAAGCAATCCGCCACGGTTTTGGCGGCGGAGTAAATACGCACAGCAACTCCTTCGATTGGGTGCGTCTCGATTCCCTCGGTCAGAGCGGCGCCCGAGAAACGGGCTACGCGGAGCCGCGGGTACTCAAGCCGGGGGCGGCGCGCCTTTTCCGGCAGAGCGATCCAAACTTCGCGCGGCATTTGGGTCGTGAGTCCATGAACACGGAGCGCGGTCAGCAGACAGATAATTCCGTTTGGAATCCGCTTGGCGACCTGGGCAAGCGTATGTTCGGCAGTGAGGGCATGATCGATAGCGACGTAGAGACCGCGGGCCTGGCGCTTAACGAGCCCCTCTTGCAGAAGCCCGTAGAGAGTTCCACGGGGATACCCGCGCGCCTGCAAATCCATCGGACGGACTACGCCCAGTTCTTTGATAAGGCCGAGAATCTGCTTTTCATCACGTTGAGGCATGGCGACATCAATAATACATAATGTCGGGAAATGTTTACAAGCCCCGACATTATGTGTATTCATCAGTTTGATAGTTCAAATCCTTCCAATGCCGGAAATATCGGTGACTGCTTCGAAAATGACCTCTGGGAAACGGCGCCGCGGCAGGGCTGAAGATTTCCGGGGCCTTCCTCCGGCCCCGCGCCGAAGGCGCCTTGGAGTGCGGCGGCATGATGCCGTTTTCCATGTTCAGGATCACTAACGCGGCGTCATGCCGCCGCACTCCAAGGCGCTGCGCGCTATGTCAGTCATTTTCATGCGCTGTAGGGCGCGCCATGTGCGCATGAAGGGCTGTTCCCTAAATGTCTTCATTCCCTCCCGAAAATGTGGGGGTACTGGGCGATTTTGGCGTCCCAGTCCTCCTTGTCGGAGAAGCGGATGACCGTGTAGCCGAGGTCTTCCATGCTGTTCGTCTGGGCCTGGTCCCGCGCGTGGCGTTCCGGGAATTCGTGGTGAGGGCCGTCGATATAAACCACGGTCTGGAATTGCCCATAAACGAAATCGGGGCGCGTCCTGCAGGCCTCGATATACACCTGACCGTCCGACGGGAGGCGGAGCTGGTTGCGCTCCAGGTGATCGAGCCAGTCCCTCTCCAGACCTGAGTCTGCCTTCCTCTTTAGCTGCTCCAGATGCGTTGCCCGCGGCGCTTCCGCCGGACTGGTATGGACACTCGATGCGGACAGCATCATCAGCATCTCTTTTGCCGCGTGGCGATCGAGTAAGGCATGGTCGAGCTGGTTCACATAGCTCATGAGGCAGTCGTAGCAAGCGGCCTCACAGTCTTCCTTGGCCTTTGGGGCCCTTCTCAGATCCTCTCCGCTTCGCGGATCGAAATGCATCAGGTTCAGGGCTTCGCGGGCGACAGCGGCGAGGGCGTGCGGGTCGTCGAGAAGGTTGCGCAGCACACCGGCCCCGCCTTCCGCCGATTCGTAGAAAAGGATCAGCTTTCTGGTGTCGCGGTCCGGGAGCGACTCCACGGCCAGCTCGCTGTCTTCGAGCTGATAATGAACCTGGATGGCGCTCTTGAATGCGGCTTCGAGCGAGGCCATGGTTTCGAGGTCGAGCACGGCCGCCGGCTCAAAGAGCAGGCAATTCCTGCGATCCTCGACATACGGGATTACGCGCATCGTGCGCGCGGCGTTGGGGTCCTGCTCGTCATCCTCGGGTTCCTGTGGGTTCTTGGACCAATAGCCGCGGTCGACGTCCAGAACAAACCCGAACTGCGACTGCTCCTTCCGGCGCACCCAGCCGAGATTGACTCTCCAGATGGTTGCTGCGTGGCCATAAGTCAAGGTCGCGAGAATCGTACCGTCCTTGATCACCTGTGCGGTCCGATAGGATGGCTGGGTACCCGGCTCGGCGAACCGAATCGTGGAGATGATCTCATAGCCTTGGCGCAGCCGCTCTTCCTCATCGGAGTTGATCTTGTCGCGCCTTCGGGTCGAGACATTCTGCAGGCGAAGCAGCTGCCGCAGCGGCGGCCCGAGCAGCTTCCCGCATCGTTCACAAAGATCGGGGCCTTCTCCTTCCTTGGCAGGGTGAAAGTATCCGCAATGCTCGCAGCGCTTCACCCAGCGCGTGGCCAGCTCCCGCTCTTCCTCGCCCACCGGCAGAATCACCTTATTAATGATGTAGCGCGAACCTTCGTGATAGATGATGGCCCTGGGACCGAACTCCGAAATTGCCAGGAAGCGCGGGCGGGAGAGGAATTCATCGCGATCGCTCCTGGTCCTGCGGCCGGGGATGTAGGCCGAAAGGGGGAGCCTCGGGAAGTTATAGCCCGGGAGGAAGCCCTCACTGGCAAAATAGCGGTAGCTGTAGAAGTCCGATTGCACGATGTTTTCGGTTTGGGCCAGCAGGTCGAGCTGCGCCTCGGCTTCACGCCGCAGCCGCTTGGCCTGTTCCTTCTCGTGTGACGAGCGGGTTGCATCCCCAATAATCCGGTTCTGAAGCTCGCGCTGCGACATCGCCGCCTTGTAGAGGCCGCGCCAGCGATCGCACGCGTGGTCGAAGGTCAGGGTGATCTGGTTCAGCACCTCATCGGTCCAGTGTTCGCCGTACCAATTCGACTGCGCCAGTTCTTCCTTCATGGTCGAGAGCACTCGGCCCACGCGGGCGCGGGTGCGGTGGCGTGGGGTTTCGGCATCGATGCTCAGCCGGACCACGTCGAGAAGCTTAAGCGAAGGGCTGTCTCCCCCAAGGTCCAGGATGTCCTTCAACGAACTGCCCAAGTCCTGAGTCGTTTCCGCGAGCCAGATGGCCTGGACATGAGCGCGCACGAGGTCCTCGTTGGCAAGGTCGAGCCGCGGCGGCGTCACGCTTCCCATGACCATGCGCTCCGGGTGCTTGAAGAAATAACGATCGTGAGGGCTGCCGGTCGAGCAGTAGGAGAAAACCAGGGCGGGCTGGCCGCTGCGCCCGGCACGACCGCTCCGCTGGGCGTAATTGGCGGGTGTCGGCGGGATGTTCCGCATGTTTACGGCATTGAGTTCCGCGATGTCGACGCCGAGTTCCATCGTCGGCGAGCAATAGAGGATGGGAAGCGCGGCCCGGCGGAACCTGTCCTCGCGGTCAATACGCAGTTCATAGGGGACCTGGGCCGTATGTTCGCGCGCTTCCAGGCCTTTCGTCTCCCCTGCGATGGTTTGGTAGAAATCGACGAAAAAGCGGTTGGTACGGCTCCCTTCCGCCGCTTCCCTCGGAACTCGGATCGGATCGTGGAAGGCACGCGTGCCGTTGCCGGCGAGCCAGATCATGGCATCGGCCTGAAGCTGGTACCCCGGCACTTGCGTGTCATCCTCGGGTTCCTTGACCCTTGCGACCAGTCCCGCCCTCCTCAGGATCTCCAGCAGTTGCCTGCAGATCAGTTCAGTATCCTGGAGATTGAGGCGCGGCGCCGCGTTATCGAATGTGGAAGGGCGGCGCAGGTATTGGCCGAATCCGCCGCGGGGGGATAAAAAGACGAAGCCTCCGAAGTCGGACGGACGCGAGGAGCGCGGGAAGAGAATCGCCGCGTGTTCCAGGATTTCGTTGTCATCAACGGCCCAGGGTTCCTTGAGGCGCTGGCTGCTGCGCTGCTGGAGGCGCTCGTGGAACGGGGCGTCCAGGTAATCCACCTTGATGGCCAAGGAGCGGCGCATGAAGTCCAGCAGGACCTTGCTGATCCCGGCGCGAACCTCCGGAGAGGCGCCGGCGAGCGCCGCATGACAGGCATTCCACAGCTCTGGGTCCCGGCACAGTTCGTCCAGGGATTCATAATGAATTTCGAGCAGACCGCACTGTTCGAGGTTGGGAGACGTGATGCGCCAGCCGCGGCGCTGATCGAGGTAGATCCGATAGCCTATCAGGTCGCGCAGTGCGCGGTCGGCCTCGATGAGGGCGGCGTATTTCACCTCGGGATCGCGGGAGTAGAGATCCAGCGGCAGCGCCAGTGCCTCGAAGACCTTCTGGGTGAGCGCGTCGTGCCGCAGTCCGTCCTGGCCGGCGCCGCAGGCGGCGCGATAGAGGGCCGAACGCAGCAGGCCGATCTCGATGAAGTCGTTGAAGTGGCCAGCCTGGAGAGAGGCATCCTGGCGGTTGTCGGTGAAGCTCAGGAGCTTGCGCGCCTTCTCGGGCAGGCTTTGCTCGCGGCGGAGGCTGCGAATCGCCGAGAGGCTGAGGATCGTGGTCGCGGTGCTCCGCCCACCGGTGCCGAGCGAAGTGAGTTTGCCGATGTCGGTCTGCTGCCTGCCGCTGTATGCCACTCCGCAGTTCAGGCAGAATCGGAACGGCGCGCGGATGAAGAAGCAATCCTGCCCGTGCTCGGTTTCCCGGCCGTCCAGGCCGATGCGGATCCCCGCCGGGAGGTAATCCTTGTGGCTCGATTTAACGCGCAGAGCTCCGCGGTGCTCCTCGAGCCAGTCTTCGGGAACCCGTTGCTGAACATCGCCCGGATCGGCAGGCCACGGGTCGATGGTGTTGCGGTAGAGGTAGCCGGGTTCGTTATCGTCTTCCGCGGCGCGATCGGTGAGATCGCGGGGTTCGAAAAGGCGCACGCCGGTTTTATCCTTACGCCTGCGCACGCAGTAGTATTCCTGGCCGCATTCCCGGCAGAAGACCATGGGGAGCAGGATTTCCTTGGGTTCGGCGCCGGGGACAAAGCGCTGCCCATAGACGGTGATATGGCGGTTCCCTTCGTCGCGCAACGATGCGTAGACCGCGTCACCGCGACTGATGAATTGATGGAGCCGGAAAGCAAAGGCGGGGAAACCGTTTTCGGGATTCCGGCAGAAATAGCCGGAAAGCAGGCACTGCTGAAGGGCCTGAATGCAGCGCACCTCAGGCATACCGGTCAGGCGGCCCAGTTCCCTTGCGGCGCCGGCCTCACCACTGATCGATTTCGGCCGGCTGCGGATGAGGCGCGCGCTCCCCGGCTCGGCCGTCACGCCAAACGTGGATTCTATCCAGACTGACAGGGGATCCTCGACGAAGCCGGCGTACTCGGCAGGTGGCTTCCCGCTTTCATCGGCGACCCTGCGACCCAGATCGAGAAGGAATGAAGGATCCCCGACACTTCTTTCCGGTGTGGCGCGCCTGAGTGTTTCCCCGATGACATGCTCGGGCACGACTCGAGCGCCGAACAGAATCGAGCCGACGCGGGCAACCTCGCCCTGCTGTTCTTTGAAGGTCCCGGCGCCGGCCAGTGTCGCGGAGGTGCCCACGCACTGGAGCTGAGAAGCCGAGAAAACGTCGCGGACTCTGCGAACCAGAAGCGCTACATCGGCGCCCTGGCGCCCGCGGTAGGTATGCAGTTCGTCGAGAACCAGAAAACGCAGCCCTTGTGCGGCCGCGATGAGATTCCGCTCGCGGGGGCGAGTGAGAATCAGCTCGAGCATTACGTAATTGGTCAGCAGAATGTCGGGCGGATGGGCGAGGATGCGCTGCCTCTCCTCTTCTCTTTCCTGACCGGTGTAGCGCTGAAAGGTGACCGGCCCCTTGCCGTCAGGATAGCCTTTGCATAGGAACTTCTCGAGCTCGCCGAATTGGCTGTTGGCCAGTGCGTTCATCGGATAGACGACGATTGCCTTGATGCCGCGGCCCGTTCCGCCGCGGAGCACATGGTCCACAATCGGGATGATGTATGCGAGGCTTTTGCCGGAACCCGTTCCGGTTGTGAGTACGTAGTTGCCGCCGCCGCGGGCGATGCGCACGGCATCGGACTGATGCCGGTGGAGCCGGAGGGACTTCCCGGCCGGATCCTTGTCCTTTCCGATGCGAAAAATCCGCCGGCACTCCTCGTGCAGGACTCCCTGGGCGGCCAGGTCGTCGATCCACTCGCCGGGTTCGAAGGAGGGATTGAGCTGGATGAGCGGCTCGGGCCAGAGGAGGCCGTCTGCGAGGCTTCGGTCGACGTGCTGAGCAATCCGAGGGTCGCGGATCTGGATGAAGCTGGAAATGTAGGATGCAAAATCGTGGATGAGTCGATCACGAAGTTCGAAAACGTTCATGAACTCTCCGAATGCTCAGAACCGGCTTGCGTTATTCTTCTGAGCATCTATATGGCAAGCGGTTTCGTCTTAGGCTGGGACCGACGTCAACTCCTCGTCCAAATCGTGGAAGCAAACGGCGCGGCCTCCCGAATCTTTTGGACAAATGGCTGCCCATGGAATTTATGAGCGACGACGGGGGATTTCGCCGCTGAAACTCCTTTACGCGCGCTTGGCTCACAGGTGTGCCGTAATTGCGATGCTAGAATATTACTTTCACCATAGGCGCATCAAGCAAAAATCGCAACGGCGGCATGCGCCCAGACCATTAAGATCGCGGTGAGCTCCGGCAAACAACAACTGCCGACAAGCCCGGGTGGGAACCTGCCTCTGAAGGCGGTCACCCGGGGTGGCAAAACGGTAGCTGCCCAGTTCGCCGATGAATCATTTATTTGCCGGAAGCAAGCATTTTACGTTCATACAAATGTGTATCTGGATAGTTTTTCGGAGTCGGTACTGTGGCCTGAGAGGTGGAATCTGCGATTCAGACACTGGCAACGACCCAGAGTGCTGGAGAGGCCCGAAGGGCCGACAGGAAATAGGCCCGGCCGTCAGGCCGGGATTTCGAGTGCCGAGAAATAGAGCGCCGAAGGTGCGGCACCTGCATCTATGCGCAGACATGTGCCGGCCCTTCAGGCCTCCTTTTCAATGGTACGCCGAACCCCGCGCTCACGCGCGGGGCTATTCTCTGCCGGCCCTTCGGGCCTGGATCGCAATTTGCCTTGTTGCCACTGTCTGAATCGCAGAGGTGGAGTCCATGACACACAACAATAAGCGCTAGCTTTGGTTGTTGCTTCTGCTCTTGTTCGTCTTCCAGCACCCTTCGATATCCTGCCAGCGCATGGATGCCATTTGGTCGGGGCATTGGGAGGTGAGGAGGATGAGCTGAAGCAACACGGCCATCCTTTTATTCTGGCTGTCGAGAGCTTCCAGATTTTGCTCCGTACTTTTCTTAGGCCGGGCCTTTTTGAATGCTGCTTCCGGCCGAAGTGTGCAAAAAACAGCATTCGCCGATGTTGATTGGGCGTACAATTAAGAATTAGGCGAAATCAGGGGCGGAATCCGCGCGGCTGGTTGACATGCTAACCCCCATATCGGAAGCTGGGGGGCCGCATTGCGGGGCACGTGTCTCAGGAGAACCCAATCTAGTGGCAGCTTATTTCGTCTATCCATACTATATTGTTCATGCGAGCTACATCGACCCGTCCGGAAATAATAACTTCAAGGCCAAAGGCATGATCGAAAAAACCTGGGCCGACGGCACGTCATGGACGCTCCATCGAAAACTCTGGGAGGAACAGTGATGGGAATTTTCAAGAGTCTCTTTGGCGGCAAGGCCAAATCCGAAAAAACGGTTCAGCCGTCGGCCAAGGTTGAGCCTGCCGCCAAATCCGTGAAGAAGGCGCCTGTGGTCAAACCGGAGACTCTCAAAGAAACGGCTCTCTGGGCCAAAGAATTGTCGAAGTTAAAAGCCTTCCCCGGTCTCGTGACCGGAACAAAGGAGGGCGGGAAGGAAATCCATTTTCTCCATCCAGCGACCGGGGAAAAAACGGCGCCGCCGCTTGTCTTTCCCGCGGAGATCCAGGCCTATGCCGTCGCCCCGCGAAAGGGCTTGGCGGCCACGGCGGAAAAAGATTCCAGAAGCATCAGGATTTGGGACTATCAGAATGGCGCTGAGAAAGGTCTGTTGGACAGGCCGGAGATGGTGACGGCGCTGGCCTGGGACGAGGCTCAGGAGTTGCTGGTTGTCGGGCACAAGGATACGCGGATCGCGGTGATTAAGGTTCCCTCCGGGGAAGAAATCCGCAGCCTCGCCATTCCGCCGGAGACTATGGGGAAGGTGTTCGAAAAGCCGCTCGAGTCGGTGTCAGAGGTCGCGCTCTCGCCAGACGGAATGATCCTGGCCGGAATCATGGGCGAAGGAGTCCTTGCCACGTGGGACCTTCGCGAAAATGGTAACAAGGTCAGCTTGCATCTGGTTCCGCCCAATCGCTTTTTCGGCTTCCGGTTCTCCCCTGACGGGCGATACCTGGCCGCGGCAGCGGGGAGTTACAAGTTGGCGATTAGTTTTTCCGTGGGCCAAAATGCCAGCGTTTCGCTGTCGGAAACAAAGGGGATGCTCTGGCTTCTCGATCTCCAAGCGGGCCGGTCCCACAGCGTCTCCGATACCTCTTTCGTCATGGAAGATGTCTTCTGGACCGCGGATGGGAAAGAAATTCTTGCTCTGGCCGCAGTGCCTCCCATCATGGAGGGCTTGAGCAAGCAACTTCATGTGTACAGTACGGACGCCGTTGTCGCCGGAGGTCAGTCGCCGGCCCGGAAATACATGTTGGGGCGGGGTCCGCTTGGCGGCGCGGCCGCCCATGTTGCCGAAGACCGGGCGTTCTACATCGTGCTCGGCGACAAACACCTGCACACCTTCAGCCTGCCTCCATCGGTCTGAAATGACCTGAGGCGAATTCGCAGCCGATGTGGTGGCCGAGGAACTGCTCGAATAGAAAATCTATCCGTCTGCGCTTTTGAGCCTCTTTTTTTACCATGCCGCTTCGGCTGTGCGGATCGTGGCGATCCACCGAATCTCGCGGTTCTCAGCTCCTCGAACCGTGATTTTTAGCGCGCCGGTCAGGTCAGTGCAGACGGCGCCTTTCCATGACGGCTCGTCGGTAGCGATGGGCGCGACCACAGGCGTGCCGACAAAGGCAGTTCTGCCCGCGACATTCTTGATCACGCCGCGGCACATGAAGCCTGCCGAAGTGCCGATGGAACTGCGCGCGACAATCAGCAGGTCGAATGCGATCGTCGAACCCCGCGCGATGATGAAACGTTTGGAGGAACCGTCCAGGAAAAGCTCAACGGGAAAGGTTCCGATGGTCCTGCCTCGAAGAACATAGACTGATTCCCGGAAGTTGCCGGTCTCGGCCAAGCCGCCGCCGGCGGAATTAGTCTGATCATGGAGAGAAGATTCGTCCTGTGGGCCACCCGGGATTGTCGAGCGGCTGCCGGGGATTTCGTTTGCTGTGCCCCCTTCGACTGCAATCCCGCCGGAGGGTGGGCGTTGGCAAGAGCACCATACTTCTCCGGCAGCGGGAGCCGTCTGGGCGGCATCCGTTTCCCGTACTGTCGAAGCGATCGCAACAAATGCAAACAAGATGGCAATAGCAGGTGTTCTGGCGCGCATGGTCCCGTTCCCCTTTGTGATTGTCTGCAAGGCAAAATCCACTTCCGTCAACGGCCGCTCATTTTGACCGCGCAGGCGATGCGATCGGAAATTGCCCCGCGTGTCGCAGGCGCTGCCGTAGCCGGTACGGCAATCCTATCAGATTCGTGCCGTCAAACATACGTTGTGAAATGCGGAAACTGCGATTCAAAAATGGGGACTGTAGCCGTCCCCCGAACTGGATGATGTAACAAGGATTGTCAGGAAGGCCCGGCGGTGATAGATTCTGACACCGCCTTCTCTTCTTACTTATGGGTAAACGGGGGAGCAGATCGTGCCGCGAGACATAGGAATCGATCTCGGCCAGACCAATACCAGAGTTGCCTGGTTTGGTGGCGCCGAGGGCCCGCAGATTCTTCCCAATAGTGACAATGAGCGCTCCACGCCCACCATGGTGGCAATGCACGCGGGCGGCCAGCTCTTGGCGGGCCGTCTCGCTCTGGGAATAGCGGCGACCAGCCCGGAACGCGCCGCTCGGGACTTGGTTGCGCGGCTGGACAACGGCTCCCCGGCCATTATTGAGGGGAAGTCCCATAGTCCCGAGTCTCTGGTCGGGTTCTTCTTGCGCAAGCTCAAGACCGATGCCGAAGCCCGCCTGAATGACACAGTCTCGCGCGCGTTTGTGGCCGTGCCGCCCACCTGGAACGCCGCCGCTCGAGAGCGGCTGTGCGATGCCGGCATCGAGGCCGGCCTCGCGATCCTGCCCGTGGAATCCTCGCTTGCCGCCGCCCTGGCCGCCGGCTTCCGGCAACCTTCCGACCGCCCCCGTTACGTCCTGGTCTACGATCTGGGAGGAACGAACTTCTCCGTCGCCGTCCTGGCCCTGGAAGGGGCATCGCTCGGGATTCGAAAAACCGCCACCATCACCGGGGTAGGCGGCGCCGCCTTCGACCAGTTCCTGGTGGACTATGTGGCCGTGCTGGTCGAGCAGCAACACCAGGTCGATCCACGCCTTCACGGCCGCTTCATGGCCGAACTCTACAAGCAGGCCGAGCAGGCCAAGATCATGCTGGGTGCGCATCGCTCCGCCGACGTGCACATCGCGGGCATGCTGCGCTCGCCGAGCGGCACGCCCCTGGATGTGGATGTCGAGATCGAGCGCGAGGAGTTCGAATGGATGCTGGAGGACCAGGTCCGCTCGACCCTCCTGGCGACCTTGAGCGTGGTCGGGGAAGCCTGCGTGCCCGTGGAACAGTTGGAGGCTGTGGTACTCACCGGCGGATCGACCTGCATCCCCGCGGTGCGCAGCGCGGTGCAGGAGTTCGTCGGGGTAAAGAAGGTGGTCCAGAACTTCGATCCGATGGAAGGCATCGCCTTGGGCCTGGCTTGGATGACCGGGTCGCTCTGCGTTCAACCCCAGCCCGCGGACCCGGCCTCGGTGGTTGTCGTGGCCGCAGCGCCACCCGCGCCTCGGCCCCGGCCCCACCCCGTGCCCGCACCGCAGGAGCCACCTCCGGCGCCGGCCCCAGAATCCGTTGAGCCCGTTCCGGCGCAGGAAGCCCAGAAGGAACCCCCGCCGGCGCCCGAACCGGCGGCCCCCGAAGCGCCCGCAGCCCCACCCCCGGCTCGGCCCTACGCCCGGCCACCCTCCCCGCGACTCAGCTTTCCCCATGGCTGGTTCTGGCCCCTTCTGATCCTGAGCCTGTTTAGTGAACTCGCCGCCCTTATGAAGGACACACCGACGCCCGGCACTCAGCAGCTGGAGACGTCCCTGGGAATGTTGGTGATGTTCTTCTTCACCCCCTTCTCGGTGCTGCTGCCCATCTTCACTTACCGGTTGTGGAGCAGAATCCAGGACGGCCACACCAAGATCAGCCCCGCGAGGGCCGTGGGATTCATGTTTATCCCTCTGGTGAACTGGGTATGGATCGCCTTTGCCTGGGGTGGATACGCCGCCGCACTGAATGGCTTCCGCGAAAGGCACGGCCTGCCTGGCCGCGCTTCCCGCGGTGTCACCTACACCTTTGTCGCGGCGAACTGGGCGCTGTGGCTCTCGATGTTCACTCCGGTCACCTCCCTAGGGATGCTGTTCTTCTGTGTCACCTGCCTGGTATTCGTGGCTCACACCGGCCGGCTCATCAGCGACCTCCGGCCATCCCGGCAGGAATGGCGGGGCACTGGGGGTATGCCCCCACGCTCCGATGCCGCGCTCAAGAGGTGCCCCTACTGCGCCGAGTTCATCCCGGCGGGCTCCCTGTTCTGCACATTCTGCAGCCGCGACCTGTCCGTCACCGCGGCCGGTAACAGCGCCCACGGACCAAGAAGGAAATGCCCGCGCTGCGCCGAGTGGATCATGGCCGAGGCGTTGGTGTGCCGCTTCTGCGGACACAGGTTTGACTCCGGCCCATAGCGAATATCGATGATTCGTACTTTTGTTAGGCCTTTTTGCGCCCTGCCGGCCGAGGTGTGCAAAAAATCCGCATTCCCCAATGTTGTTTGGGCGTAAAATCAGGCATCGGGCGAGCCTGCGCCACTCCGATGTTCGCTGAAGGATCGTCTTGTGCGGCAGAACCCCCGCCGGAAAAAGGTAGAATCGATCCTGAGGGAACCCCCTTCGGCTAGGCCGGCGCATCTCGCTTTGCGCTCGGTGCAGTCGAGAAGGAGCGAGCCACGGCTCAGACGGGCTCCTAGTCGCAATGCTGCCGTTGTTGCCGTTATGGAGGTGAGGAATGGAACTGCGTTGTCTGCTCGGCCACGACTGGGATGGATGCAAGTGCCGGCGCTGCGCGAAGACGCGTGACAAGGCCCACGACTGGAATGGATGCACGTGCCGGCGGTGCGCTAAGTGGCGTGACGAGGCCCACGACTGGAATGGATGCAAGTGCCGGCGGTGCAAGGAGACGCGTGACAAGGCCCACGACTGGCGTGGGTGTAAGTGCCGGCGTTGCAAGGAGACGCGTAACGAAGCCCACGACTGGGATGGATGCACGTGCCGGCAGTGCAAGAAGACGCGTGACGAGGCCCACGACTGGCATGGATGCACGTGCCGGCGGTGCAAGAAGACGCGTGACGAGGCCCACGATTGGGAAGGGGACATGTGCCGGCGGTGCTTCGCGAGTTGCGCCCACGACTGGCATGGATGCACGTGCCGGCGCTGCGCGAAGACGCGTGACGAGGCCCACGACTGGCATGGATGCACGTGTCGGCGCTGCGCGAAGACGCGTGACGAGGCCCACGACTGGCATGGATGCACGTGTCGGCGCTGCACGAAGACGCGTGACGAGGCCCACGACTGGGATGGATGCACGTGCCGGCGCTGCGCGAAGACGCGTGACGAGGCCCACGACTGGGATGGATGCAAATGCCGGCGTTGCGCGAAGGTGAAGACGCGGTTGCAGGCCCTCCTGATCCTGTTCGAGCGGGACTTCCAGGAATGGGACGCGTGTGTGGAACTGATTCTGGGAAGTGTTCCCGTTCGGGGACGGCCCATCCGGGAGTGGATTGACGAGAACACCCATGTGCGCTCGGATCGGTCCCAGGATGCGCTGAAGCGCCAGAGCTACCTGGAAAACGGGGCCTGGTATTTCCGACACGTCCTGGGTGATTCGTTCAACCCCAATCGAATCGAGGTCGCGACCGTCGAGGCGCTTCACGGGATCGGTGGGATCGTCCTGACCCATTGGAGTGCATAGCGGAGGCCGGCCGTCGGCGCGGCATCCGCTTCCCTCCCCCGACGTCGCCGGCGGTGGAGCGTAACCGTGCCTGAGTCGACGAAGCGCGAAACCCGGAGTCCGGCGCCGGCCGGGAGCGCCGCGCGCGACAAGCATCCGCTCGCCACCATTGATCAGCTGCTGCACTCGCCCGCACGGCCGATGATTGTGACCCACCTGTACATGGTGGACGCCGCCGACGCCGTGTTCCTGCAGCACATGACGGAGCTCACGTGGGGCACCCTCTCTTCGCACTTGTTGAAGGCCGGACGGTCCGCGTATTCGACCATCGGCAGTCGCGCACCGAGACGTGGGTCGCCGGCATCAAGACTGCCGTGATTGCCCTCGGGAATCGGGCTGTGACCGAGAAGGAAGGGGGGTCCCGACAGGAACTTGACGGCGTCATGCTGCAATAAGGCGGGGGTGTGCCCCAAAAACCGCATCCAGCGATGCTGTTCAGGTGCAATGTAAAATTGTTCAGAAATCGGGGTCACACCGACCGTAAGCCAAAATCTGCAAATGGATAAGAGAAAAACAGACATCCCTAAGGTGCTCGATCTCGATTTTGCGCCCAGTTTGTTTCCAATAAGCGGTCAGGGTTTTGGTCTGAGTTCTGATAATCGTTAATCTCAAATATCGGCGGCAAAAACCGAGGCTGAGCCCGCTTTTTAATGCCTGTTTTCGCGATAAGTAGCTCATTCCTTTCAAGATGCCTCGGTGCGACCCCGATTTTCGATTTTCCGATTTTGCAATGCAAGGTGAGCCGGATCTTCCGTCGTTTCCACGCTCATGGCTTGATCGCAATGCTTCCGCGGACCCGGCGCTGGCGAGTAACCCTCTACGGACGGCGAGTCATGGGAACCGCACTTTATCTTCGCAAACACGATTTTGCCGGAGCCTAATCCAAAATCGCCGCATGATTTTGATGAATTTTCTTTCTAAAATGCAAAAAAGTCACGTATAAAGAACCTATCCCTCGGCACGACCAGGACAAGGGTGCGGAGTTCGTGTTCGACAAGATCGACGGCAACACGGCATCGTGGCATTGACACCGAGGCGCTGGGCGGCGGTCTTCAGCATCACGGCGCCCCTGTAGAAACTCACGTGCACCTGATCGAAGGTCGCTACCAAGGGCTTGTCGAACAAGTCCGGGAAGACAAGAGTGTATGGTGTCGTGCCGCCGTTCAACATGACCGCCTCCGGTGGGACATCGGGGGCTTCGTCATTGATGACCACTCACGCAGAATTGTTTGTGTTTCTAGAAAACGGCCATGTTTCGTGAACTATCCGGTCTAAGACGGAGAAGGCTGCCCATGAGAAAGCTGCGAACCCTCGTCCTCCTGTCCCTCGCGCTCGTGCTGTTGCTGCCTGCAGCGCCATTCCGCGCCGCGGTCGCCGAACAGCGGCCCATCGAGCTGGCCGACATCATGGCGTGGCGCTTCATCAACGCCCAGGCGCTGTCGGACGACGGGGTGTGGTTCGGCTATCACATCGGTCCGACGGAAGGTGACGGCGACGTCGTGTTTCGCCAAATCCAAACCGAGAAGCAGTTCACGTTTCCGGTCGGCGAGGTCGGCTTCGCGCGCCCGGCGGCCCCGGTGTTCTCAGGCGACGCGAAATTCGCCGCCTTCGCGATCTATCCCACGCATGCCGAAGGGGCGCAGCTGAAGCGGCAACGCAAGCCCCTGCAGAACAGGGTGGGCATCGCCAACCTCGAGACGGGCGCCAAGGTCGAGGTACCGAGAGTCCGCCGCTTTGCGCTGGCACCGGGGAGCGGCGGCTGGATCGCGATGCACAAGTACGCACCCGACGCGCCGGCGGGATCGGCGCCGCACGGCACGGACATGCTGCTGCGCGAGCTGGCGACCGGCCAGCAGATCGTCATCGGCAACGTCTCGGATTTCGCCTTCGACAAGCGGGGGCGGTTTCTCGCCTGGACAGTCGACTCGCAGGACAAGGCCGGCAACGGCGTGCAGGTGCGCGACATGGAGACCGGCGCCATCCGGGCGCTGGAATCGAATGACCGGGCCGTCTACTCCCGGATGTCGTGGAGCGAAGACCGCGAGAGCCTGGCGTTGCTGCAAGGATTGGAAGGTCGCACGCCCGGCGACATGCGGTACCTCGTGATGGGCTTCTCCGAATTTGGCCCCGGCGGCCCGCGGAAGACCGTATTCAATCCCGCCACGTCGCCCGACTTTCCGGCGGACATGATCGTTAGTCCCAACCGTAACCCGACGTGGACCGCGGATCGGTCGGCCCTGCTCTTCGGCATCCAGAAACCGAGGACGGGCGCGTCGCAGCCGTCGGCGCCCGCGCCCACTCAGACCCGGGACAGGAGCGCCGGAGCAGACCCCAGGGCCGCGGCAGCCGCCCCGACCGGCGCGGACGAAACGCCGGCAGACGAGAAAGTTGACCTCGTGCTATGGCATTGGCAGGACAAGCGCCTGCAGTCGCAGCAACAGGTGCAGGAGACGCTCGACAGGAATTTCAGTTACCTGGCCGAGTACCGGTCGGGTGACAAGAAGTTTATCCGGCTCGCCGACGAGAAGATGGCCGATGTGGTGCCGGCGCCCGGCGGGAAGTTCGCGATCGGCCGCGACGACGATTCGTATGAACTGATGGCCAGCCTCGACGGCCGCCGCTTCCAGGACATCTACGTCGTCGACATGGCAACTGGCAAGCGCACCCTCGCGGTCAAGAAGTCGCGCTGGACGTACGGACCGTCGCCGACCGGTACACACTTCCTGTACTACGACGACGGCCACTACTACACCTACGACATGACGTCCGGTCAGGCCACCAACATCACGAAGGCCGTGCCGACGACGTTCGTCAACACCGAGGACGATCATCCGGTCGTGAAACCGCCGACGCTGCAGATGGGATGGTCGGCGGACGGGAAGTTCGTGTTGCTCTCGGACGGTTGGGACATCTGGCAGGTGCCGGTCGGCGGCGGCGCCGGCACGAACCTGACGGTGAACGGCCGGAGGGAACAAGTGCGGCACCGCCGTCCGCTCGACTTTAGCCCCGATGAGGCCGGCCTCGATCTGTCGAAGCCGGTGTACGTCGACCTCTACGGCGAGTGGACGAAAAAGGGCGGCCTCGGCGTCATCGAGCCGGGCAAGCCGGGCGTCAAACGCCTCGTCTTTGACGATGCGGCGTACGGCGTGCCACCGATGCTGAAGGCCCGGAAGGCGGACGTCTACGTCTTCACGAGGCAGACCTACAAGGATCCGCCGGATTTCTACGCGGCCGACGCGTCGCTCGTTGGCGCGAAGCGGATTACAAACCTGGCTGCGGGGACCGAGCAGTTCCTCTGGTCCAGCGGGGCGATGCTCGTCGATTACGTCAGCGCCAAGGGGGACAAGCTGCAGGGAGCCCTGTTCCTGCCGGCCAACTACGAAAAAGGCAAGTCGTACCCGATGGTGGTGAACATCTACGAGAGGTTGTCAGCGAATCTCCATTCGTACTCCCGGCTCACGCAGCCGAACCCGACCACTCTCAACAAGACGCTGTACACCAGTCAGGGGTACGCGGTGTTCTTCCCGGATATCGCCTATAAGATCAACGACCCGGGCATGTCGGCGGTCTGGTGTCTCGTGCCGGCCGTCAAGGCGGCGATCGCAACCGGCGTTGTCGATGCGAAGCGCGTCGGTCTCATGGGGCACTCGTGGGGCGGCTACGAGACCGCCTTCTTGATCACGCAGACAGACATGTTCGCCGCCGCCGTCGCGAGCGCGCCGATCACCGATTGGATCAGCATGTATTCCCTGATCTACAAGGGCACGGGCGGCGGCAACGGCCCCGTCGCCGAGAGCAGCCAGGGACGCCTCACTTCCGGGCCGTGGGACAACCTCGACGCTTACACGCGCAATTCACCGGTCCTCTTCGCGAAGAATGTGAAGACGCCGCTCGTCATCCTCCACAACGACAGGGACACCGCCGTGGACTTCACGCAGGGCGTGGAGTTCTTCACCGCGCTGCGGCGGCTGCAGAAGCCGGTCGTGATGCTCGAGTACCCCGGCGAAACGCACGGTCTCGCCAAGCCCGCCAACGGGAAAGACTTCATGATCCGCGTGCAGGAATTCTTCGGTCACTACCTGCAGGGGAAGCCGATGCCGAAGTGGTACAAGGATGGCGTGCCGTGGCTCGAGATGGAGGAACACCTGAAGTCCCGCCAGCCGGCCAAGGCGCCTGCGACGGCAGGCCCGGGCGGCCAGCTCAGACGCAATTGAGCGTGCGCTCGACCGCTTTCCGCCATTCGGCGTAGGCCGATGGATAGATTCTTTATCCATGACTTCTTTGCATTTCTGCAAGATTCAGAACTCGATTGTTTCTCTTTGGTTGCGGCCAACGGCCGCGGTAGGAGGGACAAGCTGCCGTTTTTGTTCCGCTTCCTCTCAGTGCCACACTCTGCGCCGTTGCTGATAAGGCATAGGGGTCTTTCTGAGGTCTCGCGACAGGAAGATCTGTGTTCATAAGGCCAATCCGCTTCGCGAGACTTCGGAAAGATTCCTTTGGACGAAACCGCTCTCCAGTCTATGTCGGAAACCGGGATGCTTCCCTATTTTGCTGTTTTCGATTCACAATCAACGTGGATCGGCTGAAGCAAAATAGGGGAGTGCGTCCCCGATTTTCATGTCGTTACCAGGAGTCGTAGAGCCTGGTCGCGTTGTCGCTGAGAATGCGGTGTCGAACGGCTTCGCGGGGCGCGCATTCCGCCATCAGATCGATGAGAATCGCATCGTCGGGCTTTTCGTTGTCTTTCATGGTCGGATGCGGCCAGTCGCTGCCCCACACGAGTCGCTCCGGCGCTTCCAGAACATAGGCCTTGGCCACCGCAACGCTGTCCGCATAGCTTGGAGGCCCCACCCTGGAGTCCTGGTAAAATCCCGAGAGCTTCACCCAGGCTTTGCCTCTTTGCAGGAGTGTGCAGATGATGCCGAATGCAGGATGGCTGATTCCCCGTGGTTCCGGCACACGGCCAAGATGGTCGAAGACCACGGGGCAAGGGAGGCGGCTCCATTGGCTCATGGCAGCCACGATCTGTTCGGCGGAGGCATGAACCTGAACATGCCACCCCAGGGCGGCCACGCGTTTGGAAAGAGGATCCAGCATGTCGAGTGTCGTCGCACCCGCCTGCACCAGGTTGAAGCGGATGCCGCGCACGCCGGCAGCGTGCAGCCGCTTCAACTCCGCATCCGTGACACTGGCATTCACCACTGCCACGCCGCGCGCCCCGGCCAGGCCAAACTCCCCGAGCGCTTCTGTCAGCAGGCGGTTGTCCACGCCGTAGGTGGACGGCTGGACGATCACGCCCCGCGTCGTGCCAATGCGCCTCTGGAGCAGCCGGTAGTCTGCGACCGTCGCGTCTCCCGGGTGTAATACGGCTTTCGGATCCACCGGGTAACGCGCATCGTAGATGTGGAAGTGACAATCTGTCGTGTTCGCCGGCACCTTCGTTTTAGGCAGGCCGGCGCCGGACGACCATTTTGCAGACTGCCGGTCCGCGCCATGCGCGGCCCTTGCCACGCCAATTGCCAGGCCGGGAATGGCAGTCAAAAGCGACCTGCGTGACCACCGGACTTGTCCCATCATAATCTCCCGGATGCGATTGACACAAACTGCTGTTGCGCGCACTTCTGCACCGTCATCGATAATGGAAAAAGGCTTTTCAGGGCCATGCAGAGAATAGCAAAGGAGGGGCTCGAAAGTCTGCTCAAATGTCTCCGCAAACAGGTTGGCAGTAGAAGTCTGGTGAGAAATGCGAGCTACTGCCGCATGGCGCGTTGCGGCTTTTTTGTCGCAGGTCTGCCTCCTGCCGCGCGTGATCTCCGCTGAGCTTTGCCGGGCTTTGCACAGCTTATCAAGGGGAAGCGTTCGGGAAACTCGACAGATTCGAGTGCGAGATCGATATCAAGATCGGGCCAATAGAGGTGCCCGGGATGAGGCTGCTCTACCCTGAGCAAATGTCCGATCGGCACATCACGAAACCATGGGAATTTTTCGAAAGGGAGAAAAAGCTCTCGTTCCTCAACCAAAAGCCAGAATCCGTGCTGTGACACGTTAGTGACCTCAACTCCGGAAATGCTCTTTCCAGGCATTGCGGATCTCATGCTGGTGCCTCCTGATGAGTTCAAGAGCCGTGCTTAATCTTCGATCGGTAAGGCGGTGGTTCTGTGCAAGTTCTATCTCCGGTTCAAGCCAGAATTTCGCCTCGCCCTCCACGTGATGCACATGCACGTGTGAACGGAGTTCCTCCCGCGAGAAAAAGAAAAACCGGAAACCTTTCTTTCGGAAGATGGTCGGACTCACAGTGACATCATACACCAATCGGCGGACTTCAGGGAGCAACCGGAGGCTGCAATAGAGGAGATTAGCGCCCCCGAGATCGGCCAGATCGTTTCGCGTTTTGGCCGCAATCGACCAGTTGCTGCTGCAGATTGTGGCAGCTTCACGCGCGGCGGCGCCTGCCTGGGGCCAAAGTGTGCAAAAATCAGTATTCCCCGATGTTGTTTGGGCGTAGAATCACGAATCAGGCGAGATGGGGGGCGGAATCCGCGTGGCTGGTTGGCATGACACCCCCATATCGGAAGCTGGGAGCCACATTCCAGGGGATGTGTACTGGGTAATGCGAATCTCATGGCAGCTTTCCCCGCCTGTCCATCGATTTCCCGTGGAACATGGCCGTGCCCGCCAAGCAGGCGGCGTGCTGCGCAGTCTGCCAAGGGCCGGCTGCGGCCCGATATGGTGCCATATCGAACATTTGAAATACGCCAGACTCGATAGAAAGGAGCCGATCATGGGCTGGATCAGCAAGTGGTTCGGGAAGAAGTCCGGCGCCGGTGCCGGTTCCCCGGCAGCGCCGAAGTTTGTCAAGAAGGAGCGCAAGGGGGCGAACACCTACGAGGTCTACCGGGGGAAGGACGCCGAGTCGGCGCGGCAGTTTCTAATGACGAAGCGAGTGGACGAACCCCAGTATTACATCGTGGTGGAAACGGGGGAAGGAAGCTGGGGACTGGACGTCCAGGGGCTTTACCTCGAGCGCCTGCTGCCATTCCAGACGAACCTGTCGCTCGCGGACTGCGAGGGCCGGGTGTGCGGCATGCCCGACATGTTCGGGCTGCAGATGGCCGCGCGCGGGGTCAACGACAATTTCATCGTCAAGGTCGAGTGCGGGAAGTGCCAGTGCCAGTGGTCCGACGGCGTCCGTTACCAGAAAACGACCGTGGTCCGATGCCCCCAGTGCAAGACGCACAACAAGGTCGAGACGGACAACTTCAAAGTCATGTTCGCGTAAAGTGGACGCCCGCAATGCGGATTGAAGACCATCGACAGAAGACCGCTCACGCAGATACGGTCGTAGCCGTTGCCTATAGCGCTTCCGGCGGTTTTCTTGCCTCCGGGGACCGCGGCGGGGAGATCCTGCTCTGGCCCGGAGGCCGCCCCGGACGGGCGCAGCGGCTCCATTCGCCCTATTCGCCGCTGACCGGAATCTGGTTCGACGGCGAGGGAACACGGCTCATGGCGGGCTACCAGGACGGCCGCCTTGTGATGTTTGACCCGTCACGGCTGAAGGTGGTCCGGGAAGCGCAGCTCCGGCCGGACGGCAAAGACCGATCGCGCATCCTGTCGGGAACCTCCCGGCCGATTCTGGATTATGTCGTGCTCGCGGCCTCCCCGCGCGGCTCGCCCTGGGTCTACGCGGTCCTGGAGTTCCGCGATTTCTTCCAGCTCGCGCGCGCTGACCTGAGCGTGGTCGCACAAAAGCACCTCTCCGGCAACCTGTTGGAGCATGTCGCAACCGGCCCGGACGGCCAACCAGTGTATTTCGGCGATGACCTGGGGTACATCTCCCGATACGACCCGGCGGGCATGCAGCTGACTTACTTTGCCAGGCATCACGAAACGGTCTCGGCGTTGGACCGGAACATGCAATCCACGAGCCACGATACGGCAACGGGGATCGCCGCGCTGGCCGTGTCGCGCGATGCGCGGCGGCTGGTGTCCACGAGCAGGACCGGCGGGGTCCAGGTCTGGGACATCGCCCCAGAAGAGCCTGCACCCGCGGATATCGAAAAGGTTGCGCCGCTGGCTGCGCGTCCCGCCCCCGAACACGGCTGGGCCCGGGGCGCGGCGTTCATGCCCGACTCCTCCCGCGTGGTTTATGGCTGTGACGACGGGTCGGTCGAAATCTGGGACCCGCTCAGCGGCGCCACCGTCGACCGTGGCAAGTGCCCGGAAGGGGTGCGCAGTCTCGCCGTCTCCCCCGACGGTTCCCACCTTGCCATCGGAGGCAAAGAAGGCGGCGTATTCATCGTCCCCTGCGGCCCGGCAGGCGCCGAGCCGGCAAAAAGAGCCCGCCGCGGTTGGCTTTCCCTGTTCAGCCGCTAACCTATGCGGACAAACTCATACAAGGTGGACGGGGGCGCATCGCCCGTTTCACAACTTACCTCGCAATTGCCTTTCAACGTGTCGTTGATCTCGATGCAGCCGTCCTCATCGGTTTTGCGCTTCTCGATGGATCCGTCCGGCAACTTGATCGTAAGTTCGATTCCCTTTACCGGTTTCCCGGTCTTGTCATCCACAACCCGGAATTCCACCCAGTATCGTTTGGGAGCGGGGCCCCCTGCCTTCTTTTCCGTCTGCTTAACCAACTCCCGCTTGATCGCTTCTTCCCCGGCCGTGGAGGTTCCCCGGCGGGATGAAACATGGACGCTAAACCGCCCGGCAGCCAGCAAAAGCGCCATCTGCCGCAGCATATCGTCCTCATTCGATGTCTGCAGGTGGATGGACCTTCCGGCGAGCAGCGACCTGAGCAGCGCCATCTGGACGGGATCACTGCGGAATTTGCGCAGGAAAAACAGCGCTTCGTTCATATCGCGAAATCTCATGATCGAGTCGCGTTCATCCAGGATCTCATATTCCAGGAAATTCCAGCGCAGGGTCCTTCGCACGGCTTCGTCCTTCCCCAAATGATGGAATAGAAATCGTTAGTCGTAAACTCAACTGATTATACGTTTGTATCTCCGGCCGGGCCGGCGCGCAAGTGGAATCTTCCCTGGAATCGCAGCCGGCGCGGGCGCCCTTCGTCGAGGAGTTTCTGCCGCTCCCCTTCGAACTGTGCTCCGCGCAGCTTCCCGGGTCGTTGCTTCATTCGGCGAGTCACCAGATCCGGGGGATCTTATAACGGTCGAAAATCGGATCGGAGCTGATCAAGGTCAGTTTTTCTTCCGCCGCCTGGCACACCAGGAGGCGGTCGAAGGGATCGCGATGATGGAAAGGGAGAACGGCCACCCTCGCCACGTGGCGAAAAGTGATTCCGAGTTGCTCGATATCGTTAGCCCGCATTTGTGCCGGCAAGAAGGTCTCTATGGGTTCGGCGATCCTGAGCTTGCCGATACTGGACTTAATCGCTATCTCCCATATGCTGGCCAGGCTGAGATAGAGATCATTGTCGGCGTCGACCACATGCTTCCTGGCCCTGGAAGTCAATTCAACCGCCCCCGATAACATCCAGAGGAACGCCTGAGTGTCCAGAAGAATCCTCACGGCATATAGTCCTTGAAGTCATCGAGCGGAGCTTCGAAGTCCGGCGCGATGTAAAGGATCTTATCCTTCGCCGAGCCGAGCTTGCGCCGCCGTTTCGCCGGGCGAAACGCTACGAGTTTCGCCACGGGCCTGTTGTCACGGGCAATGATCACTTCTTCGCCCAACATCGCCTTTTGAATCAGTTCCGAGAGTCGCGCCTTGGCTTCATGAATGTTGAACTGTTTCATTTCGCGTCTCAATTCTTTATTGGTCATTTTACATGACCAACCTATCCGGGTCAACACCGTTTGGCGGCTGCAAGGACCAGATAACTCGGATTCACGGCGGTGCCCGGAATCGGAGCTATCGTCTGGTGGCTCGTGAAGCAGGTGGAAGCAGGAGAGCGTCCCCCTGTTTCCGGGCGAGAAATGCGGGCTGGAAAAGCAGGCTGCGGATCGGGATGGTGACAGTCCCGACGGCTCCGCTGTTGACGTCGCGCAGGATTACACGGAGCCGGGCGCAATCGGGTCTGAGAGCAATGGGAATGTTCAACACGAGGCCGTTCTGCAGCAGTTGCTCTCGATCCGCGGCGGTCAGCTTGAGAGGAACTTTCCGGCCGACGCTGCTGACGACCTTTCCTTTTTCGTCGGACTGGGAGAACACCGCATCCAGGCCGCCGGTCCAGCCTTCCTGGACCGGTTCGAGCTTGATCGTGTTGGTGTCGATTTCCATGATGAGCGGCCGCGTTTTGCTGCCGGATTCAGCTTTGCCCACTTCGATCAGAAAGGTGAGGCCGGTGGCATCCAGGGGGCTGATGGCGGCGGCTTCGACGGCCCGCTGGCCGTTGTCGTCGTTCGGCGGGTCATTCGGAAAGGCGTAGTAGCCGCGGCGATATCTCATTTGGGCCCCCACCCGTTGGACCGAAACTCTGATGCTGCGGAATTTCCCGTCGAATCGGGTGTCGGTCGGATAATAGCCGAGCCGGTAAGTCACCCGCGAGTCTTCCAGTACCTGTTGTATGGCTCTCTGCACATCGTTGTTGTCATAAACCGCCCGGCCCCCGGTCTGGTTGGCCAGTTCGGTCATGGTGCCGTGGGATTCGAGCACCTCGTCCGTCATTTGGAGGTCGATGGCGGCTCTCTGTTTGGTGGTATTCGTGACCGTCGACGGCCTCGTGCTCGGGCGGATGGCAGCCTGACCCATCAGGGTGCGCGCATCCACCGGGTAAATGGCCACGTTGGCGTTGGTGATGAAGCGTGCTGTTCTCGAGACCGCCTGGGAAAAGTTCTTCATGCCATCCGTGTACTGGTTGATTTGCATGGCGCTGCTGCCGTACACGAATGGGAATCCAGCGGAGACCCAGACCAGGCTTTTGCGTCCGGGCAGGAAGGCGAGATGGCTTGCGAGCATTTCCAGGGCCTGAAGAGTGGCACTGGTGCGCCGCTCGATAAATTCGTTGGCAAGCCGCTGCAGGCTTTCGTTGAGGAAAGAGTCCATGGCGGCGATGATCTTCGCTTCCTTCTCGTCTTCGGCGAGCCGGGAGTTGTCCTCGATAGCGGGTATGGATCCCGCCTGTTCCAGGGATGAACGAATCCGGTAACGCTCGACGGCCCGAACGAGCGCTGCGGAATCGCCCGTGAAATCGTGGATGACATGAAGGGAAGATGCGAGCCCGTAAACGGCCACGCGGTCCTGAGGCTTGATCTGCTGGAGGAACTGCACCACCCCCTTTTTCGCGATGGCCTGGTCCAAGACCGGGGTGTTCAGGGTGTCGAACAGGATTACCGTCAGGTTTTGCGAGGCCGCTGAGCGGGAGGGCATGTTCGAAAAGGTGTTGGGCGGCAGCGCTTCGGCCCGGCCGATCGGATTCCGGTTCGATTCGATCGAGAAGGCCGAAATCGCCTGTGCTTTTCCCTGCTCCAGAATCTCGAAGTCATCGCGTGTCAGATCCGCGATCGCCTCCCCCTTTTTGTCCTGCACAACGACGGTCACCTCCACAAGCCGCGTCGTTACGCGCACGGGTGTGCCTTGCCCCTGTGCGGCCCGGGGGGGCGGCCCGGCGGATAAGGCGAATGCAAGACAAAGGATCGAGAGAATGCATCGATGGATCATGGAGCGCGCTCCCGCGTCACCCCACTACTATACGACATATCAGGGGCGGGAAGGGCAAAAAGGATCGGTTTGTGGAACAGGCTACTCAACTCCAGAATTGGAGTTTGCAGCAACTGCACCTCCGGTTTGGAGTTCGGGAGTTGAGTGGCCTGTGCCCCGAATTTGTCCTTGATGTCTTGGCGATTCAGTTTTTCAGGCGAATACTTCCCGCAGGGGCAGGTTCAGTTCCGGCAGGAGTGGGGACGAAAGGCGGTCCGATTGCCGGCAGGTCGCGGCAGTGATGTATCCCGATTCCGTCCAGGTCAAGACTTCCACGGTGGCCGCGTCAGGATCGACGATCCAATATTCCCGGACCCCGAATTTGGCATAGATCTTCCGTTTGACAGCGAGATCCTTTTGTCGGGTGCCCGGAGATAGAATTTCGACGACCAGGTCCGGCGCGCCCTCGATGTTCGCCTCCCCGATGATTGCCAGGCGTTCTTTGCGGACAAAGAGGATGTCGGGTTGCAGGACATTTTCATCCGAGAGGATTACGTCATAAGGCGCATCGAAGATCTCACCGAGGTTTTTGCCCGAAACATGCTTGTCCAGAGCGCCTTCCAACCTTCTGGATATACGCTGGTGCTTGGTATTTGGCGCCGGAACCACGTAGAGTTCTCCGTCGAGGATTTCGTAGCGTTTGTCCTCGGGGAGCTGAAGGTAGTCGTGGTAATTGAACCGAACGTTTGCCTGCCTCATACCGTCTCAGACCTTACCACTGTCCGCTCCTTACTTCAACTCCGCCACCCATATAGTTTCCGCACCCCGCAATTTATTTCACAAATCTTTTGAACCGCGAAGAGCACAAAGGGATTTTGCTTCGAGAAACTATGACAGAACGGGCCTCACGGTAAAATCACCTGGTTGTGTGGTTATCGAGTTCAAACAACCATGACACCGGAGGCTCATTTGGTTTTGCCCCAGGACTAACTCTCGGCCGGGGACCTGGGAGCAAATCTCATATCCGGAAGTTTCTTTTTTTCATATAATCCGGTCGGTCCTGAGATCCGTTCGCAGTGAAGTGAACAGCATCGTGTGGACATCCGGCGCTTTTTGAAGTATGGAGTCTTCGAAATCCGGCAGCCTGTCCCGAAATTTCCAAGGAGAACAGTATGGCAACCCCACCTATCTGGCGATTTCAAACGCACACGTCTCGTATCCTGCTTGCAGGCATGTTCGCCGCGGCGCTCCTTGTTTCACCTTTTCTCGGCTTCGGCGCGCAAGGGCGCGCCGGCAGCCCGGCCGGCACCCTAGGGGCGACCGGCAGGTCGCCCGCCGCCACCCAGCAGGCGGCCACTGCCGCTGCGGCCGCGGACGGAAGCAAGGTGCTCAACCTCGAGGATTACGGGCGCTGGAATCGCATCAGCTCGACTGCGATCTCGAATGACGGCCGCTGGATGTCGTACACACTCACGCCGAATGAAGGCGATCCGACGCTGTACGTGAAGGCGCTCGACGGCGACAAGACGTACACGGTCCCGCTCGGTGCGGCGCCCGGCGGCGCGGCGCGTGGCGGCGGTCGCGGCGGTGGCGGTGGCGGCAACGCGCCGCAGTTCTCTGACGACTCACGATGGGCCGCGCATTTCGTGAATCCGCCGGGTGCGCGCGGCGGCGGACGCAGCGGCCGCGGCGGCCCCACCCCCACTCCCGGGGGACGCGGCGCCGCGCCGGCCGCACAGATCCCAGCGGCACCCGGACATCTCGAGCTGCTCAACCTTGCGACCGGCGAAAAGATCTCCATTTCGAACGCGGCCTCGTGGAGGTTCTCCGCGGGCTCCAAATGGCTCGCCGTGCGCCTCAACAAGCCGCAGGCGGACGCGAAGAACAGCGGCGCCGATCTTATTTTGCACGACCTGTTTTCGGGTCTCGATCGCAACATCGGCAACGTCAACCAGTACGACTTCGACCGCGCCGGCAAATTGTTCGCCTACACCATCGACGCCGCGGACCGGCTCGGCAACGGCATTTACCTCCTCAACCCCGAGACCGGCGAAACACGCGCGCTGAATACCGCCGCCGCGGACTATGCGCAACTCACATGGAGCGCCGAAGGCACAAATCTCGCCATCTTGCGCGGCGACAAGGTGAAGGACCTGAAACAGAAGGAGAACGTGCTCCTCGCCTGGAGTGCGCTCGGCTCGGCCGACGCCAGGCCGTTCGTCTTCGAGCCGTCGAAAGATGCGTCCTTCCCAAAGACGATGGTCCTCAGCGAATACGCTGCGCCGCGCTGGAGTAAGGACGGCTCCCGCGTATTCATCGGGATCAAGGAACAGGAGCGGGAGATTCCCGAGGCGGATGCCATCAAGGCGAACGTGGACATCTGGCACTGGAAGGATCAAACGCCGCAGTCGGTGCAGATCGTTCAGCTCCAGCAGTTGCGCCAGGCGACGCTGCCGGCGGTCTTGTTCTTAAGCACGGGCAAGTTCGTCAAGCTCGGCGACGACGACATGAGCAACGTCACGATGGCCGCCAACTCGAACGTCGGCGTCGGCCGCAACGATGCGGCGTATCGCGGCGAAGTCGCGTGGGGCGGGAGCCGCGCCGACCTCTACAAAGTGGACGTGAACACCGGCGCGCGCGCGCCGATCGAGAAGGCGCTTTCGCGCACGTACGGCACGTCGCCCGACTCGAAGTGGTTTCTCTATCTTAAAAACAGGCAGGTGCGCGCATTCAACCTTGAGACCGGCAACTCCGTGCTGCTGGATGCGGCGGCGGTTCCCGGCAAGAGCTACGTGAATGAGGACGATGACCACGCCTACGAGAAACCCATCTGGGGCCTCGGCGGCTGGTCGAAAGATGGTAAGTTTGTGCTGCTGTACGACAAGTTCGATGTATGGCAGGCGCCGCTCGACGGGGGAAAAGCCGTGAACCTGACCAGCGGCGTCGGCAGCGCGCAGCAGATCCGGTTCCGTGTCGTGCGCTTTACACCCGGCGGTGGCGGGCGCGGTGGGCGCGGTGGCGGCGCCGGCGCGGCCGCCGACGAAGAAAGCGGCATCGACCTCTCGAAGCCCGTCACGCTCTCGGCGTACGGCGATCGCACCAAAAAGTCCGGATATTGGCAAGTGATGGCCGGCCAGGCGCCGCAGCCGATCATCTGGGCCGACAAGAACATCGGCGGCGTCGTGAAGGCAACAGACGCCGATCGCATCCTTTATACCGAACAGGATTACAACCAGTTCCCCGATTACTGGGTGAGCACCGCGTCGTTCGCGGCGCCAAAGAAAGTGACCGATGCAAATCCCTTCCTCAAGGAGCATGCATGGTCGGCGGGGAAAGTCCTGATCGATTACACCACATCGAAGGGACGCAAACTCCAGGGGACTCTGATGCTCCCCGCGGGCTACGAGGCAGGCAAGAAGTACCCGATGCTCGTCGAGTTCTACGAGATCATGTCGAACACGCATCACAACTTCTCGGCCCCGGGATATAGCAACAGCCCGCAACTCTCGACGTACGCGAGCAATGGCTATCTGGTGTTCCAGCCGGACATAGTATACGAGATCGGCAAACCCGGCACGTCGGCCGTGGACTGCATGACGAGCGCGGTAAAGAAGGTGATCGAGCTTGGTTACGCAGACCCGAAGCGCATCGGGCTGCACGGCCACAGCTGGAGCGGGTACCAGTCGTCGTACATCGTCACGCAGACCGACATGTTTGCCGCCGTCGTCACCGGCGCGCCGCCTACCAATCTCCTCAGCTTCTACAACGAGCTGTACAAGAGCTCCGGCACTGTACAGCAGGGCATCACGGAAGTCGGGCAGGTGCGCATGGGCGCCGACGTCACGCCGTGGAACTCGACCAGGCTCTACGAGGAGCAGTCGCCGATCTTCCACGTGCAGAACATCAAGACGCCGTTCATGATCCTCCAGGGGACGGATGACGGCGCTGTGGACTACGTCGAAGGGCTGCAGTTCTTCAACGCCGCCCGGCGCAACGGCAAGCAGGTGATCCTGCTTTCCTATCCCGGCGAAGCGCACAATCTCACAAACCGCGACAACCAGAAGGACTTTACCATTCGCATGAAGCAGTTCTTCGACCACTACCTGATGGGCAAGCCGGCGCCGCAGTGGATGACCGACGGCCTGCCGCAAGTCAAGAAGGGAGGCCCCATCAAATAGAGATCTGGGGTCGGACCACGATAAGTCATTCGTGCAGCAAGAGAAAGCCAGGTTTTGGTGTGAAAATTTCGGCCTTGCAGTCAGTTTTTGGGCCGATTTTGTTGATGCAAGGGATCCTCCCCAGCGAAAAATGGAGAACCTATCAGCATTCTTCTTCGGCAATAATAGGGTCAGAAAGGGTAATGCGAGATTGGCAGCAGAATAAGCTCAACCTCGGTATTTGCGAATCAGTTCCTCAGTAAGCAGTCATTTCCGGGAGGAAATGGGAATCAAGAACGCAACCACGAAATACACGAAACCGATCCATGAATTTCGCGCATTTCGTGGTTACTCTGATGGATCGATTTCATCCGCCAAATCTTGGATTCTTGCCTTTACTGATGCAGCATCATGTCTTCATACCAGGAAACTGGTCAGTGCTTTGCCAGCACTTGGGTAGGCAGCGCCTGAGGCTTCATCAACTTGTAAATCGGGAATTCAACCGGTTCTCTGGCGGGTTGTGATGGATTGGGCTGAACTCTCCGTTCCTCCTCGTCAGCGGGTTGAGTCCGCACCGGATTGACCGGAAGCGCGAAATCCATGGTGTTCCACTTCACAACATTGTCGTTGGTTTCCGGCTCCATCATGTGAGTCACGACGCGACCCAACGGTTGGCCGGTAAGTATCAGGAAGCTCCCCTTGGGAAAGGTCATCTTCTTGGACGCGGTATCGACCACCTGGACGTTTGCCGAAGCCGGGTGGTCATATTCGTGTGAGTATTTGACTTCGCGGTCGATCCGATAATAAGCAACCTCGAGTTCTGCCGCCTCCGCCAGTACCTCAATGTGGATGTTGTGGCGCTGGAGCATCCGTACCGCTTCAACCGAGCGGGGTTCGAGTATGTAGGCGTAAGGCCGGGGGCGCGTTTTGGTCGGCACCGGCTTCTTGATCAGCTGGGCATCCTTGACTTCCACAATGGGACGATCCCAACCCCGTCCGCCAGGCGCCCCGGCGGCCGCGCCCGCTCCGGCTGCTCCGCCTCCGGCCGCTCTGCCGGCTCCCGCTGCCCCACCGGTTCCAGCTGCCCTGCCTGCACCTGCTCCGCCTCCCACCGCTCTGCCTGCACCTGCTCCGGCTGCGGCCGCTCTACCGGCGCCGGCGCCGGCTGCCGCTCCGCCTGTCCCCGCCGCCGGAGCGCCGATCAGGTACGATACCTTGTAGTCTTCCGGATCGTATTTCATCTGGACGACGACTTCGCCGGTTGCGTTTTTTCCCACCGCCACGGTTTCCTGGCGAGCGGAGGAGACGAGTTCCCTCACCCTGGCTGAATTGGCGGATGCGAATTCAGCGACCGTCTGATATGCAACCATTCCGCTTCTGGTAGCCATTTCGCCTGGCTGGCCGCCTGGCGATTCAAAAAGGATTCCGATGCTGTTCATCAATCCGCTGTAGTTCCGGCCGATGCGCGCATCATAGCCTCCGGTTCGCCATGCCTTCTGATCGCCGCCTGAGTAGTACCAGGAGCGGTATTTGGATTCCCCCATGCGCTTGTTGATCAAGGGAAAGATCTCCTTGTCACAGATCTCCGTCAGCCGGGGATCGCCGGAGGCCATGCTGGGGCCTTGATAGCACACGTTGTAGGGGAAGGCGCATCCGTTGTGGCCGTCGACGACCACGTGGGGATGCCACACGTGGAGGATGTTTTTAACGTAGGCCGCAAGCTCCGGCTGTTCGAGCTTGATGTAGTCACGGTTCATGTCGATATTCCGGAGGTTGCCGCGAATGGCCCGCGGTGTATTTTCAGAGCCGTCCGGATTGATGGATGGGACGACCACCAGGACGATCTTGTCCAACATCCCGTACATGGCCGTGCCGGGAGTAACCGACTCGCGCATCATGATGAGCAGGGATTCACGCAAGGTTTTTTCGCCGCCGTGCACGTTGGCGGCAAAGACCACGATCGGCTTGCCCGATGCGGCCGCCTCCCAGGGCTGCGAGATCGGCGGCCGGCTCAAAACCGCATACGGAATCGGGCGCCCTTGAAGAGTCTCGCCGTAAGTGCCCAGCACCATCTCCTGCGAGAGCCCCCGAACTTTTTCCAGGTACTGAATCATGTTTTCGTAACTGGTGTATTGGGAGTAGTTGCTCTTCTCATGTTCGCTCTGAAGCGTCTGGGCCGGCACCGGCATCGCCAGAAGTGCCAGCACGCAAAACAATACAAGCGTCCCGTTCCTCCAGTGTTTTTCAGTAGTCATTTTTGCTCCCTCCGATTCCGTTTTCGCATTACTTTATGAAACGGTTCCTTTGGAATAAGTTATATTCTTCCACCAGAACCATCTTCATCTCCGCCTTTTTGAGGATCCGGTAAACCGGGATCTGCATTTGCCGCCCCGGCCGCGCAGGCGCATCTTCTGCCGTGGTGCGCACGGCGCTCTGCCCAGTCACCTGGACATAGTTGTCGAGGTAATTCCAGGTCAGCAGGTTGTCATCCGTTTCGGGTTCCAGCATATAGGATATGAGATTGGCTTTCGGCTGGCCCGCAGGTATAAAAAAGGCCCCAGCCGGGAATTTCACCTTTTCGGTTCTCTTCGTGACCTTGGCCGCCTTGAGGTAATGGCCCTGGAAGTACTCCTGATTCCGAACCTCGGACGTCGAATAAATTTCGACTTCGAGTTCGACCGGTTCGGTCAGCTTCTTGACGGCGATCTGGTGATCCAGCAGGAGCGGAATCACGGTCGCCAGGCTTGGCGGCAGGATGTAACCCCAGGGGCGGGTTGTGGTCCGGGTGGTCGTGAACTTGGTGAAAATCGGCCTGGTCACCTTTTCGTACTGGCGGTCGGGGGAGGCTCCCCGGCCCTGGGGCGCTGCGGGAGCCGCTCCCCGGCCTTGGGTCGCCGGTGGCACAGCTGCGGCTTTTGGCATCCAGAATTCCACATCCCCCTTGGATTCCTGCTTGTATTCGAGCACGATCGCGTCGTTATCCAGGTCGTCGCTGCCGAGCCTGACGGCCGTCTCCCTGGCTTGACCGACCACTTTGCGCAGCAGGTCGCCCTGTTCGGCCGCGAACCGGATGACTTCGCGCTGCCCGATGTACTGGCCGCGCACCTGGTGCCGATAGCGCTCATTTGCAGGCACTGCCACGACTTCCGTGCCGTTCTTGATCACTCTGTGCGTGGAGCCGGGAGATTCAAACAGGAAACCGATGCTGTTGTTTAATCCGGCATAGGTATGCTGCTTGCGCGGCTCGCACGAGGTCGGCGTCCATCCGTCCTTGCCGTCGAGCCGGCCCGGCCCTGAATACCAGAAGCCGTCATAGTCTTCCTTGCGCAGCGCCCCGCGAATCCTGGGGATGATCTGGTTGTTTCCGAGGGCAACAAGATTCTGATCGCACGCAGGATTGAGGCAGGTCTGGAAGGTGAGCGTATAAGGCGCCGCGCCGCCATGGTGGGTGTCCACAAAGATATCGGGCTGCCACTTGTTGAGCACCCGGGTGACCAGCGCATTGATCTCCTGGGATTCCAGCTTGATGTAGTCTCGATTCAGATCAAACTGCTGTTCGTTGGTGCGTCGATAGACTTCCGCGCCGTCGGGATTGATGGTCGGCACGATCAGCACGATCGCCTTTTTCAGCAGCGGCTTGAGTTCACCCAGTGTGAGGTCCCGCATCAGCGCCAGAGTGGCGTCTTTGCCCGCATACTCGCCGCCGTGAACGTTATTGACGATCAGAACCACCGGTTTGCCGGCATTGGCAACGTCAGAAGGCTGGTAGACCGGCGGGTCGGACAGGATGCACAAAACAACATCCCGGCCCAGCAACGTTTGGGTAAGCTTCTGAACCTGCATCAATTCGGTTCGGGAAGCGAGGCCGTAAACATAGTCCATCATCGGCTGGTAAAGCGTGCCCCGCTGCTGGTAGTCGGCGGTCTCGGCCGGCGTTTTGAGGATCTGCGCGTACAGAAGTCCGGAAAGGATAAGGCAGGCAACAATCAGGGCGGAGGCGCCGGTTTTTCGTTTCAGGTCCATGATTCGCTCCTTTCGGCTGTTTCAGGCGGGTGCCGCAATTGAAACCCCAGCATAAATTCTTTCAGGAAAAATGTCATGAAATTAAAGAGAGGAACAATACGGTCTAGGGATTGTCGCATTGTCCCACTGCGAGCCATTCCGCCATCGAAACCGCCTGATCGCGGCTCAGGTGATTCGACGAGAACAGGAACTCGGCGCCGTTGGATGCCCGGGCTGTGGCGATATCGGCGTATTGTGCATCCGCGCGCATCCGGGCGACGGCAGTTGTGATTTCTTCCGAGGAAAGGCAAAATGGCCGGTCATGAAATGTCTCCAGCCGTGTGGGGCGCGGATAGGTCGCCGATTCGGATCGAACGGTGGCTGCAATCATCCGCAGCGGATCTCTTGAGGCGCCGAGAGCAGCAGCTTCAGCGTACCGGCGGGTCATGGTGCGTTCCGAGAACAGGTAGGATTTATCGCCTTCGCAGATCCAAATGATATCCGCGGCCGCCCCCGGAGCCGCAGTCACAGCAAGAGCCGCAAACTCGTCCTCTCCGCCCTGACAGACCTCAGCTGCGAGCGTCAATTCTCCCTCGTTGGAAGCCTTGCGGACAACCTCCACCAGTGCCTTGAACTCCTCTGCATTCATGTCACGGATTCCCGTCATGCCGTCAGGAGCCCGAGGCGCTCCAGGCGATCGGCAACTTCCTTCATTCCAAGCTTCTCCAGTGACGCGCGTGTTGGAGCGCCGGTTTTTTTATCCCAGCCCAACAGCTGATAAAAGAGATCGCGCGCCGAATCGATGTCTTCCCGGTCCATTTTATAATGTCCGGGAGTGAACGGCTTCCGATCCGGAGGGTAATCGAACACCCAGTCCGGCGCCGTATCATGCCGTGTCCGCATATCCATGGCCGCCATGTCGCGCATGGTAAGCACCCGGTGCAGATTGAAAATGCGTTCCGCAACCTGATCGAGCTGAGCCGCATCCTTGCGGTCTCCGGTCACGGCCGAGTAGAGTTTCGCCTCAATGCCATTGTCCCCTTCATACCCCCGCGACCTCAGCGGCGAGGCCGCCAGCGGATACATCCAGTTGCACAGGGTGAGGGAATCATGCAATTCCTTGCGCAGGACCGACCAGACTGCGAAACGGGCCTTGTCGATATTCATCGGTGTGACGTTGCCGTCAGGATCTACCGCGCCGGCGCCCCACAGTTTGGCGGCAAGTTCTTTCTGGATCTTTACCGGAAGCCCGTTGCCGAGGAAATTCGAGTGCGAATGACACTGGCAGTCGCGGTTGTACATCATGTTGATCAGGACTCCGGTCTGCCCCCCCTCTTCCGAGGAGTGGTGCTTCGGGTGTCCCATCTTCCACCAGTTGGTTCCCTGCTGTTTGTAATACTCTGCAGGAAACCGCCAGCGTTCGGCAAGCCGGCCCGATCCTTCACCCATGGCGGAACCGAACTCCCCCTGCTTATAGGCGATGCGCGTGTAGATCTCCTTCAAAAAACCAGGGTCGCCGTTGTCATACCTCTCCCATGGAATCGACCGATACTCACTGCCGGGCAGGTTTGCCTTGATCAATCCATTGTCGTAAGCGTACTTGAAGTCGCGCTGCAGCTGGCTGTAGTGGGTCCAGATGCCCAGGTCGTCGGCCAGGTGCTTGCCGACCACAGCCGCTTCAATGCTGGCCTGGCCGCGCGCCCCATCCGGGAATGACTTGAAGAAGGCGCGTCCGCCCCAGCCGACACAGGTGCTTGCCGCGTACCGGCTGAAGCCGTATTTCTCCTCCACGGCCGGCACATCCAGATGGGAGTGGCAGCGGATCGGACACGACACACACCCGCCCATTCGGACCGTATACTTCTCTGCATTCGGCCCCAGATCAAAGGTCGCCTTGGCCGTGCGATACGCCATCCGGTGCAAATCTTCGGGCCGGCATTCACCGGTTTCGACGGCCGGGCTGGCGGCTCCCCAATACAATCCCCTTCTAGCGGTCCACCGGCTGCCGGGGGCATAGTACTCGGCCCATGGCTGCGGAGTGCTCGGCACGACGTGCTGGTTGTTGGCGCCCATGATCGACAAGGTGTACTGGATGAGTTGTTTCCATTCTTTTTTGTCGGCCGCAATGCGGACGGAGCCGGTTCCCTTCACGGCGATGGCCTTGAGGCGTTTCGAGCCCAAAACTCCGCCCACGCCTCCCGCGGAGTGCGAGAAGCCGGTCATCACCACCGAAAGCCGCACCTGGTTTTCTCCCGCCTGGCCGATTGCCGCCACCTGCGTATCCGCTCCCATTTCCTGGCAGATGGAACTGGTGGCGTGATAGATCCCGTTTCCCCACAAATGGGAAGCATCGCGGATTTCGACCTTGTCATCCACAATGGCGAGGAATACCGGCTTGGGCGCTTGTCCTTCAATAATGATGTTGTCCCAGCCGGCATACTTGAGTTCGGCGCCCCAGCCGCCACCCATATGTCCGGTCGCCACCAGCTCGTCGGGATAGACCGCGGGGAAGATCGTAGTGATGGATGTCCGGCCGCCGCTCGGCGCGCCGGTGCCCGTCAGGGGACCGGTTCCGAGGATAATCTTGTTTTCTTTGTCGAATGCCCTGGTGCGTGCCGGAACTTCATCCCACAGCACCTTGTAACCGACGCCTGTTCCACCCAGGACGTCTTTGTAGCGCGCGATCGTGTCCTCGACCTGCACAGTGCCGGTGGAAAGGTTCACGCGCAACGTTTTTCCGGTCCAACCACCGAATGCAGCCAAAGCCAGCTCCTTCATTGAGCGCCGGGAGCCGTTCGATGCCCCCGCTCGAGATTCAATTCATGGCAGCCTATGCATCCCGCCGCTTTGGGATCCCTGAGAGCTGCGGGCACGGCTTGCCGGATCGGAGTTTCATGGGTCAGGTCGCGCCAGCTGACATAACGCAGCGCCATGGACGGGCATGCCTCGACGCATTCCGGCTTGCCGTCGCAGAGAAAGCACTTGTCCGCCTTCTTCGCTTGTTCATCGAAGACCATCATTTCCCATGGGCACGAATGCAGGCACAGGCGGCAGCCTGTGCACTTTTTTGGATCGGCGCGCCGCGCTTTGATTTTGCCGTCGGCGACAATTGCATCGTGCGGACAGGCAACGGAACAGGGCACGGGATGCGGGCACTGCAGGCAGGTGTCCTGCAGAATACGAAGGTTGCCGAACTCCCCGGCGGAGCGTCCGAATCCTTCCCTCTGGCCTCGCGGGCCGAAGTTATAATTGCGAGCTACCTTGATGCGCGCAAGAGCGGGCTGGGCCCGTCCGTCGATGTACTCCGTGCAGGCCAGTTCGCAGCGCCTGCAGCCGACGCAGCGCGTCGAATCCGTGACCAGGATTCCCGCGGCATTTTCCAGAATGACAAATGGAGCCTTCTCGGATTTCTGGCCCCAAGCCATGGCAGCAGTCACGCCGGTTACCCCGAGGGCCGACAGGAGGAATCCCCGCCGGCTGGATTCCGCGGGCAAACCGAGCCGGTCCATGATGCGACAGAGAAGATCCTTATCTTCGGCCATGCCTCATTATAAACCAGAAAAGGCCCGAGGATCACAGATCCGGAGAACGGCGGACTGTTAATGAACCAGCCGTAAAGGTATTTGACAGGATGGCGGCCTCACCTGAAGTTCACTTGTGGCGCAGTTCTTCGTCGATCTCAGTCCGAAGGCGATGGTCACATCCTCCCTGACCGTCTTGTGCAGATAAGATTGGCGCATAAGCCCTTGCGCCGGTTAGATCTTATGTGGAATGCCATTCCCAGGGAATCTACCGGCCGCGAAACGCCCAGGACACGGCGCTCTATCATCTGGTCGAGGACCACTTCGAGGAACTCGAACGCGTCTGGACGAGCGCTACGAACGCGAGTACGGTTTCTGGCGTCCCGAGATCCGGCGCGTGGTCGAGCAGTTCTTGGAGTGTGGCGATCTCCCCGTCCGCCAGTACGTCGTGACCATCCCCAAGATGCTCCGGCTCTGCTTCAAGTACGACCGCAAGCTCAAAATCATCAGCCTGATCGATGACGGCGCGTGAATCGAGAAGATCCTTCGCCACCTGAAACTCTGGGACCGGCCCGAGCGCCCGCCGCCGCGCGCTCCTGATCGATCCATCCAATACGATGCGGAAATTGCCGGATTCGAACAGGCCAGCTCCTGGCCGGATGCGGCCGAGTGAGACGGACGGCTTCGGCGTCCTCTCCGGCTCAAGGCGGCCGCCGATGCCTCGGCGGAAGTGTGCCCGAAAGCAGCGCCGGCGCGGGGCAGGGGAGCGAGGCGCGAGGTCGCGCGTCGCTCCCCTGCCCCGTTTTGCCGTCCGTCAGGAGCTTTACCCGACTTGGCAGCCGCTTCCCGCCTGAAATCGGGGATATTTCCCGATCCCCACCCGCCCATTCAGGGCATCCTCACTCAGCCCCTCGAAAGCAATTGCCTATCATTGTTATCAACGATTATGAATGAAAACGACTCGGGTTTGCGGCGATGTTAAGTGCAGAACTGAGTCTTGGGTTTAATGCCTTCCACCAGGTAACACCCCCATCGGCTTAGCGTCTGCCGGACCTCGAATCCGACTTCTGCCAATAATTTCTCCGCAGCGCTCATTTTGTAAAAGCGGTAGTCTCCATCGTGAGGGATAATTCGTAAAACCGCGTTTACTATCTGGCGCACCAGTGGGAAAAAACAGGCATCGACAACGAGCAACCGGCCTCCTGGCTGCAACACACGATAGATTTCGGAGAGAGCGTCCTTTGGCCTGAAAAAATGATGGAGGACACCGAGCAAGGTGACCACATCGAAAGACGCGTCATCCCATGGCAGGCGGTCCTCTGCATCTGCCGTCCGCAATTCCGCCACTGTTCCTGTTTTCGAAAGCTTCTCCGCCGCGACCTCAAGAATTCTAGGCGCCAGATCGGCGCCGAAGAGTTGTGTCACTCCTGCCTCGGCGAGATGCACTAAGAAACG
>Ga0315277_10000330_pt1 | contig 76768 bp, 67 predicted proteins | sample YL17G05_15_MG_FD_203695 | JGI IMG/M metagenome (GOLD analysis project Ga0315277, IMG submission 203695) | Sediment microbial communities from Yellowstone Lake, YNP, Wyoming, USA - YL17G05_15 | ecosystem: Environmental > Aquatic > Freshwater > Lake > Sediment | place: USA: Wyoming | collected...
AAGAAGCTGCTCCAGGCAATATTGTGCCATATTTCATATGGCAGCCATTGTATATGGATCGATCGTTTCTCACTCATATTACCGTGCTGTATGTATGTGAACTAACTCATTTACTATTGACAAGGATTTTCCATTTGATATAATAGACCTATACCTATGGTCGGGGTGTAGATAGGCTATTAATCATTAATTTTGAAAATATGACTATTCAAAAAGAAAAAACTCTCATCAATTTTAAGAAGGTCCAAAGCTTAATATCAAAAATCATTAAGATGGTCGAAACCAATGAATACTGCATTGATATTATGCAGCAAAACTTGGCGGTGATGGGACTTTTGAAATCCGCCCATCAGATGCTTATGGAAAACCATCTCAATACTTGCTTCAAAACGGCAATGGCAACAAAAAACGAGAAAAGAAAACAGGAGATGACCCAAGAGATTTTAAAAGTTACAAAACTGCTTAATAAATAATTAGAATTATATGACTAAAAATACAAAAGAACATATCTATTATGTCAAAGGAATGCATTGCGCCTCTTGCGAAGTTTTAATTGAGAAAAAGTTGTTAGAATTAGAAAATATAAAGTCAGCCGAAGCTTCTACTGCTAAAGGCGAGGTATTAATTGAGTACGAAGACAAAAAGCCAACTCTTGAAAGATTGAACGAGATTTTTAAAAGAGAGGGCTATACTTTTTCTGACCAACCAAGAGAAGTGATAAATGGTTTTAAGCCAAAGGAATTTTTTGTTACCTTTGGCATAGGATTATTAATTATTATCGGTTTTATCGGATTAAATAAATTAGGGTTATCAGGGTTAATAAATGTTGGCTCGAAATCGTCTTTGCCAATGTTTTTTGTGTTCGGAATTATAGCCGGAATTTCCAGTTGCGCGGCCTTGATTGGCGGGCTAATTCTTTCTATGTCAAAACAATGGGGCGAATTATATTCGGACGCTGATTCTACTTGGAAGAAAATTCAGCCCCACCTAATTTTTAATGCTGGTAGACTTATTTCTTACGGCGTTTTAGGGGCGGCATTAGGAGCGGTCGGTAGTAAATTAAATTTTTCCTTAAAATTTGGGCCGATTTTAGTTATCGCTGTTTCTGTAATGATGATTTTTTTGGCTTTTCAAATGCTCGGCTTCAAGGCATTTAGAAAATTTCAATTTACAATGCCAAAATTCATTACAAGATTTATCGCCGATGAATCTAATTTCAAGGGTCGCTATATGCCCTTTTTGATGGGAGCGTTTACTTTCTTCTTGCCTTGCGGCTTTACTATAACTGCTCAGGGATTGGCTCTAATTTCAGGAAACGCAATTCAAGGAGCACTGATTATGACTTTATTTGCATTAGGCACTCTGCCAACACTTTTATTTATTGGTTTGTCTAGCGTTAAATTTTTGCAAAAGCCGCATTTATCTGAAAAATTTTTGAAAATAGCTGGCGTCTTGGTTCTATTTTTTGCTCTCTACAATATAAACTTCCAACTAAATGTCTTGGGAGTTTCCAGTCTTAGTGATTTAGGTATTAATTCTGGCCGATTATCTGGTGGTACAAAAAATAATTCGGCTCAAAGCGAAGAAGGATTGCCACCGATCGTCAATTGGCCTCCTTGTGTTCGGTTACTGTAGCTATCCAGTAAATTTTATGTCCCTGTAGTACCGCGCTCATTGGCGGTGTTTCTGAAACTGACATAACTTCAGTTTGACCGGCGAGTAAAGAATCGAGGGCTTCACGCCCCGAATTAAAAAGTTTTAAATCTACATTCAAACCACTTATATTTTTCAATAGCCACTTTTGGGAGAGGAACCCAGCCGGAAGGAAATTTAAAAGAAAAAGAGCCGTCGGTATATGTATAAGTATCAGCCGAAGCAGCTAAAGTATGATTACCAAAGACAACAAGAGAAGAAACTAAAGCCGCAATAAATATGTAAATAAATATTTTCATAATCTTGCGAATACTGCCTTAATTACCACCGCCACAAACATAAGATAAATTATCGACCAGCTCTTGCAAATGTATGCCCCCGAGCAAAGAGAAGGTGACACGACATACACTCGTTATTACGACCCCTCTGTCTCCGGCCAAGTCAAGACAGCATAAAGATTGCTACGGCGATTACAATTAGAAGTGGTATTAAAGAGTATTTAATAAATTTTTTGTTTTTCTTTATCGATTCGTCAGTTCTAGCAATCGACCACTGCACCTCCTGTGTTCGTTGCTCATTGCTTAGTTTAGATACTCTTAGAGCCTCCTTCTTGTCCCTACTAGTCATAACAACTATCACAAGTGACACACCTGCGGCGAAATAAATGTTATCACCTAGCAGAAAATAAAAAATCACGGTGCTGACAACAAAAAGCATAATGGCGTTTGCTACGGAATTTCCAAATGTCTTGTTTTTTGTACTAGCCGCCAACTCTTCGCTTTTGCCGATATCCTGCACGGCAGCAGTAGGTGCAATAGTCATGCTAGGTTTCGACTCGGTCACTGCTACAACACTATTAGGTTGGATATTGCCGTTTTTTACCCTCCTAGACTTTAATAGCTCAACCCGAAAAGCTAGATAAAAAGCGTGCATAGTGATAGCCCACATAAATACTGCAACGAGGCTCTGTGTCTCTAAAAAAAGGCTGAGACTGTTGATGGTCATCAGAAGCATTGCTACAACCATTGCCCACTTGTGGCCTTTGTATACAAATAACCCTAAAACCAAAAAGGCTAGTGTGTCGATAAAAGCCGAGCTGTTTGAGACTAAAAACAATACATTCAAAAAGGTAACGGAGCTGCTAAAAAGTATCAGAAGCAGACTTATCCCACGGGCTGATTGCCATGTCTTTAGAGTGTTATACTCTTCAACTTGTCGATTCAGCTCATACTCGTCAGTCCGCCACCATAGAACCCAGTTTACAAGAGTTCCTATCTTTTTTTCGGGTTTGCCCATAATTACGCTTATAACTTACAAAACAACCCTTGTATATTGGGTCGTAGTTCTTTATTACCGATAATATAAACCTATACAGGTAACTTGTCTACTAATAGTGCGTTTTACTACTGTGCTAATCGTAAGACAATCTCCCTATGCTTAGCAAATCAAGGTTTACAGAGATTGTAGGAGGTAATGTGCGTAAAGTTAGAGTAAAAAAGGGCATGACGCAGGACTTTCTTGCAGAAAAATGTGGATTTTATAGAACTTATATTAACCTTATCGAAACTGCTAATAGGACGCCCTCCTCTTATAGCCTACATCGTATTTCTAAGGCACTGGGCGTTAAAATAGGCGAGCTTTACCCCAACACCGATTAAGTATAGGTCTTTTAACTTTGAGAAGTCCATATTGCAATAAAATAAGGGTGATAAATATAGGTGCTATTCACCCGACGAGTTAATCGGCTAAGTTCTTAGGAAGTTCGTTTGCCTCTAAATAAAGGTCTTTTATTGAGTGTCTACATTGAGCCACTGTTATTCATATACTCCGATTAACCTCCACTGTTTTACCATTTTTGGACCGTTCGAACGCAGAATCAAGTTCAATAATTGCCAACGTCATCAAAAAGTACGACATCAAATACAGATAGTCTACAACTCCACCGACATACGGCAACCCCCTGCTAGCCATATATAGAAATGTAAAATCGGAAACATACTGGCATACAAGTGCAGCAATTAGAAATAACATCTTCCTTTTCATTAAACCAAGTGGTTGTACCAATGCTGTTATCGCAAAAAATTTATTTGAGGGAGAAATTCCCTTGACCCCGGGCCAAACCAGCATTAAAGAATTTACTCCCGAAAAGCCGGGTAAGTATAAATTTAGTTGTTGGATGGGAATGATTTCAGGGATTATAGAGGTTGTAGATAAAAGCAGTGCAGTGTCTCAAAATAATATTTCCAATGGCAACGGAAATTTATTTACTCCATCGGGGGCAGAAAGTTCGGGCGGAAGTTGCGGCATAAACGGGAGATGTGGTTGCGGCGGAAGGTAAAAATATAGAATTTAATTTTTCTATGAATATGAATCAAAAAACAATTTTAAAAATCTTGGGCATGCATTGCGCTTCTTGCGTGGCAAATATTGAAAACGCCCTTAAAAAAGAAGAGGGCATCAAATCCGCCAATGTTAATTTTGCTTCAGAGAAACTTTATTTAGAATTTGATTCTGTTGAAATAAGTATCGCAAGAATTCAAAAGATTATTGAAAAGTTGGGATATCAAGTCACAGAAGAAACTGCCGAGGAAGAAGCACATGACCATCACAAAGAAGCAAAGACCCAAGAAATCCGAAAATTGAAAAAGCGGCTTATTTTTGCGCTAATTTTCAGTCTACCCATTATTTATATGGTGATGGGCGAAATGATTGGACTGCCAATGCCAACAATTTTTGAAAATTATGGAACTATTATTCAGTTTGTTTTGGCAACGGCTGTTATTGTTTCTTGTTTAAACATTTGGACATCTGGCTTTAAAAAATTGCTACGTCTGTCTCCGAATATGGATACTTTAATCTTTATTGGTACAGCCGTTGCTTATTTTTATAGTTTAATTACTTCTGTTTTAATGTTTTTGGGAACAAAAACTGGAGCGCATCTTTATTATGAAAGCGCGGCTCTAATTTTGGTTTTTATTTCTTTGGGTAAATATCTTGAAGCTATCACTAAGGGAAAGACAGGTGAAGCAATTAAAAAACTGATTGGTCTTCAACCGAAAGAAGCGACGATTATAAAAGACAACGAGGAAATAAAAATTCCTATTTCTGAAGTAAAAGTCGGGGATATTATTTTGGTAAAGCCCGGTGAAAAAATTCCCGTGGACGGAATCGTTATTGACGGCTATTCCGGCGTTGACGAGAAAGCCATTACCGGAGAAAGTATTCCTGTTGAAAAGAAAAAAGGCGATGAAGTAATTGGCGCAACCATTAACAAAACCGGCGTCTTAAAATTTAAAGCCACTCGAGTTGGTAAAGATACAATGTTGGCCCAAATAATAAAAATAGTTGAGGAAGCAATGGGCTCTAAAGCGCCAATTCAACTTTTGGCTGATAAAGTTTCTTTTTATTTCGTTCCGACCGTGATTGGTATTGCTATTCTGACTTTTGCCATCTGGCTTTTATTTGGCCAACCCCTTGCTTTTGCCTTAACGGTTTTTGTGGCTGTTTTAATCATTGCTTGTCCTTGCGCCTTAGGTCTGGCAACGCCAACGGCCGTAATGATGGGGACGGGTTTGGCGGCCAAAAATGGCATTTTAATCAAAAGCGGCAAGGCCTTGGAAATTGCCAGAGATGTGAATATTGTTATCTTTGACAAAACAGGGACGTTAACTAAAGGAGAGCCCAGCGTTACAGACATTATTAAAGTTAAAAACGAGGTTAGCGAAAATTCTATTTTGCAAATCGCCGCGTCAGTGGAAAAAAATTCCGAACATCCTTTAGCCCAAGCAATTGTTAATAAAGCGAGAGAAGAAAAGGTTAATTTTTCAGAAGTAAAAAATTTTCAAGCCATACCCGGCCATGGTGTTTCAGCCGATTTAGAAAATAAAAAAATACTTTTCGGAACAAGAAAACTAATAACTGACAATCAAATTGACTCGAGCTTAATTGAAGAAAAAATGATTGCTTTAGAAGATCAAGGCAAAACAGCAATGATTTTAGCGCAAGACAAAAATATTATTGGAATTATTGCGGTGGCTGATACCCTTAAAGATTATTCAAAAGAAGCAGTTAAAATGCTTCATAAAATGGGAAAGAAAGTCGCTATAATTACAGGAGATAACAAAAGAGTTGGGCAAGCTATTGCGAGCCAAGTTGGCATAGATAGAGTTTTAGCCGAGGTGTTGCCGCAAGAAAAATCAGCTGAGATTAAAAAATTACAGAGCGAAGGAAATATTGTGGCGATGGTTGGCGATGGTATAAATGACGCTCCGGCTTTGGCTCAAGCTGATTTAGGTATTGCTTTAGGTTCGGGCACCGATGTGGCAATGGAAACTGGGGAAATAGTTTTGATTAAAGACGATTTGAGAGATGTAATAACAGCAATTGATTTGAGTAAATACACTTTAAATAAAATTAAGCAAAATCTTTTCTGGGCTTTCTTTTATAATATTGTGGGTATTCCTTTAGCGGCCGGCATTTTATATCCTTTCACTGGCTGGCTTTTGAATCCGGCTATTGCCGCAGCCGCGATGGCATTTTCGTCGGTTAGTGTTGTTTCAAATGCTCTTTTAATGAAAAGATATGAATCAAAAATTATTAAAGAATTTTAAAGGGGTTTCCTTGTTGTCGCCCGCGCACGGGAGGGTTGGGGCAAGGGCGACTATTCTTTTTCTTTCGGCCCCGCCGTCCGAAAAAATCACTGGGGGTTTCCAGTAGGCGGGGCGAGCGAGTAACCAATCGCCTCTGAATTTGAAAAAAGTTTAACTTGGTCGGGGTGCGCGGACTCGAACCGCGGGCCTCCAGTACCCCATACTGGCGCGCTAGCCAACTGCGCCACACCCCGCCGACCGTGATAACGAGCATTATTTTGCGAGCGTAGAACTCCAAACGCGAGCAAAAGAGGAAGCACGGACAAAGTCTGTGACCCCCATTATACTATGAAATAGTACAGCAAGGGCGATCGCTTCAGCGATCGGCCTTGCCAAAGTCGCCTAAATAATGTAGCCTGTCCACATGGAAAACGGCGCAATCCAAAAGCGACTCAAGATTTTGGACGATTTGCTGCAGGAACTGGGCAAACTTAAGGGCGACTTGGAGGACGCGCTCATGGATGACCCCAATTACGGCAAAATGTTGGAGGAGGAAGAAGAAACTAAAAAGGTCAAAAAAGAGAAAAAGGACAGGATAATGAGCACAGCAATTATTAAGGGCTATCAAGAGGAAATAAAAGAAAAAATGCAGGAAATTAAGGAAAATCGCGAGGTTCTCTCACAGGAGCTGATTGACTATTACAAGGAAAGCGGTACATTAGAGATAGTTGACGCCGACGGAAATGTTAAAAGGATGAAATTTTCCGTTAGGCTTGTAAGTTAAGGAGTTTATGGCATTAAAAAAGAAAAAGCGCGACGCGCAAAAGAGAAAAGACATCAGGCGACGGACCCAAAGACGCAAACGCGTCACGGGTTGACGGTTGGGGCAACAAATCCCGGGTTTATCTTGTGAGCCCCCTCAAAGTATCCTGCAGCTTTCTCCCGGTTTCCCTCCTTAAGTTCTATGCGACCTAATTTTTCCAGCGCCTGCCAAAGCCGACCGTTCTTTTGGTACGACTCCAAAAGGTACTTTTTAGCGTTTTCGTAGTCACCCATTAGCATGTAGGTATAACCCAAGTTGTGAATGGCATCGGCGTAATCCGGGGCCAAAGCCACGGACATTTTAAAGTTAGCAACGGCTAAGTCCCAATTTTGCTCCTTGGAGTAAACATCGCCAAGATTGTTATAAATTCTGGAGCTGACTGGAGCGGTTTTTTGCGTGGCTATCCATAAGGATTTACTGGACTTAAAGTCGTCTGCACGTGTAAAAAGTCGCACAGAATACAGAACAAGAACAACAGCTACAAAATAGCCGGCAAGGTTTTTAATATTGTATCTGTAGTCAATTTTAATAATTATAAGCGACAAAACCATGGCAAAAAATGCGCCGCCAAGGTAAAGGTAGCGTTCCGCAATAAACCACGCCACCTGCACAGGACTAAAAGTGGGCAGAATCGAGGCGATTATCGCCAAAAGAAGTCCAGCGTATTTGGATCTCCTGTACACTAAATAAGCCGCCAGTAAAACTATCGATATGGTTACCGCAACCATAAATACATAGATCGAGCCGGTTAAGGCGTCTTCATGAAAAAGACTTAAATGCCAAGGGAAAAGGTAAAGTTCCACCGTCTTGTAGATAGTATAAGGAAGTCGGTCAAACAGAGAAGCGGACTTTGCAGGGTCAAAATAATAGTCCGACACAAGAGCCGTTACGCGGTTGGAAAATTGTCCTTTTACCCAAATCAACCAGAAAGCTCCCGCGGATAAAAAGTAAAGAAGGTAATACCAGCGGGTATTTAAAGCTCCCTTTATCCGATCACGGCGTGCCATCGGGTGGGCAATGAACAAGTCTAGCGACACGATAATAAATGGAACAGTCAACATCCAAGGGTTTTGTAGCAAAATCAGCGAGACGATGTAAATTAGAGTCGATGCGATAAGAAAGCACCAATTTTGCGTTGATCTAAAAAGGAAAAATAAATCTAAGCAAAGCAGACTGAAAAAGGCTTGAAAGATGTACCCCATGCCGGAAATCCAAAAAACTGCCTCGCTCCCACTTGGAAGTAGACAAAAAATGAGAGACGCATAAAGTGCGGGGCGTTTACCAACGAGGGTGAAAGCCAAAAGCAACACTAAAAATGAATTGAGAATGTGAACGAACAGAATTGCGGCGTGAAACGCAACTGGATTGGCGCCAAAGATATTGAAGATAGCAGAGGTAAAGATAGTAGTGATATTTAGTGACTTCAAGATAGTTGGAAAGTCGTGCAAGAGGGGGTTTTTGACAATGCCGGGAATATCGTCGGCAGAAAGAAATTGTCCGCCTAACCCGTTGGCGTAGGCAATTGTTGTTACCACGGTAATGAGTAGAAGTATTGTCCAATTAAGTCGATAAAAATTTATGACGTCCTTAAGACTTTTCAGCGACATTGGCCTGGACGGGCTTTTCCTGTCGTTCTTCATAAGGCTATGATATCATCAACCACCAGCCTACGCTGGTAGTTTGCTGAAGTAATTTTAAGATTTGAAGTATAATATCCCTGCCAAGGCGTGGAGGGTTAGCCAAGTGGTTACGGCAACGGTTTGCTAAACCGTCGCGGTCTCAAAGCCGCGCGTGGGTTCGAATCCCACACCCTCCGCCAGAGAAAAGAACAGCGTTGTTGAGGATAGGGTTTATTTTAAGGACTGCGCCATAGGGGATCTTTGCTTTGTAGGGTCGGTATGCAAGATTGTGCGAAGCAATATTTTGGATGCTTGGCAGATTGGGAAAAATTGCAAGATTTATGATTCTTTTTTGGGCCGGGGTGGAATGGTATCGGACGGAAGTTTAGTTGAACGACAGTTCTTAGGCGACAACTCTATGATTAGTCCAAAAGAAAGTCCCGAGAGAGTGGGGCACGGGAAAGTCATACGCTCTCTCGGGAATACATCACTGTCCACGCACCCAACCTGCGGGCGCGTAGATCGCGATCTCTCCGACGGCACAAGATGCTGAATAGCATCGAAAGTAAACATCGGGGGTGACGAAACCGCCCGTCCCTTCCAGGTCGAAGAAGTAACGCTTGATTCCACTACCACCCCACGAGTCTGTCCAACTAATACTCATGAGGGTAAAAAACGCCGGAGCCGTCGTAATCAACACAAAGACGTTAGGCCCGGCGACCACCACGGGTTGTCCGGCCTCGACGACACCCAAACGGATCAACCCTTTGGGCACATTGGGCAACGATGCCCGTGCTACCCCGCCGACCGCCAACCATACTGCCACACAAACAACGATTACCAAAACCGCCCTTTTCATGTCCCTCTTCCCCTTCTTTTCCCGCGCCCAATCACCAATAATACCTTATAATCTAAATTGTAACATAGGCTATCGTTAATTACAAATGAGTATATGGTGTATATTACCGTGCAGTTTTGTTTGGCCCCGGAACCCTTAAACTCCAACTTTATAGACTCCGCTTCCGTAATATATAATGAACCACAGAATGGGGAACAAGAGGTATCTTAAAAAGTTGGAGGTGTTGGCGTTTATTATCCTAGGCGTAGCCATACTATACGGTAAGACTTTACTAAACGGTTATATCCACGACGACCACGGGCAAGTTGAAGACAACGTTTATATCCATTCCTTGGTTTACCTTCCCAAGGCCATTACCGGGTGCATTTGGGAATCAGCCGTGGGCAACTGTAAAGAAACGTTATACTACCGGCCTCTCCATACTCTTTCGTATTTGCTTACCTATCAGATTTCCCCACAACCCTGGACCTTCCATTTGGTTAATCTCATTTATTATGGGGTTGATATCTTTTTAGTGATTGTGCTAGTTTACTTATTGACTCGGAATTCTTTGCTGACGTTTTTATCTGCCTTTATCTTTCTTATCCACCCTTTAAACAGCGAGGTGGTCAGTTGGATTTCCTCTGTACCTGAACTTCTCTACACAATGTTCGTGCTTTTGGGAACAATTTTTTATTTCCTATACCGTGAGAAGGAGAATCTAAAATATCTTAAATTCGTTTATATTTTCTACTTGTTTGGCATTTTGTCTAAAGAGCCGGCAGTGTTTGTACCTTTTGTCTTTCTAGGGCTCGATCTTATCTACTTTAAAAAAACAATTCCCAGTCTTCTAACCTGGAAAAATATCCGCCCCTATGTTGTCTGTATCCTCCTTTTCATAATTTACATGGGCTTACGGTTTTGGGTCCTGGGCGGGTTGGGGACACATAACATCCTGGTCGTAACATCTATTCAACGCATCTATATATTTACAGACTTGTTCGGTTCATATGTTACAAAATTGTTATGGCCTTCCCCTTTGAGCTTTTTTTATACATTTCACCCTTCTTATCAAGTATTTGGTTTCCATTTCCTGGCTGCGGTTCTCCTTTTGCTTGGGTTCGGGGGATTGTTTTTTATTGCCTGGAGAAAACGCTGGAGGACGGTGCTTTTTTGCTTGATATGGTTTTTGGTTTTTCTTTCCCCAAGCTTGGTTTTTATTAATTCAATCGGAGAAAATTTATTTGCAGAACGTCACGTCTTTGCTTCAACTATCAGCTTTTCAATTCTGGTAGCGATGCTGCTTGAGCGTCTGTGGCGACGCCAAAAGGCAATTGTTATTGGCTGCTTGGTTATAGTGGGCATACTGGCAGGTTCAGTTATTTATTCCCGGAATGAGCTTTGGAAAGACGATGTTAGCATAGCTACCGACGCACTCAAGAAAAACCCTGATGCGGACTTGCTCCGATACAACCTGGCTGTAATCTACCGCGACAAAGGGGAAACGGATCTGGCTAAAGAAGAGTTCAAAAAAATTCTTGATCGGGGTGAATGGACCGGCATTTACAAAGCTTACAATAATATGGGTGATATTTACCGCAGCGACAAGAACTACGATGAAGCAGCCCGCTATTTCAAAAAGGCCATCCAAGCTAATCCTCTTCATCGAGCGGCCTACAACAATCTTGGCGCCATGTACTTGGAACGGGGAGATATCCCCAGTTCGGTTACTTTTCTCTGCAAAGCGTTGCTAATCGACCCGAGTTTCCAGCCGGCCAATACCAACTATGATTATGCGGCTGCCACGGTTCAAAAAATGGACGATGTTTCGTTTCAAGCGCTCTACCAGAACGTGGTCAATGGCAAGGTATTTCAGCCATCGCTAAAGAAAAACACCATTATTCTAAGATCAAAAGACTGTTCCAATCCGCAGGGATGCCTGCTGGTCTTTTCTGCCCAGCTGCAAAAAAACGAGTTTCTTTTCCCTTTTTTAATATCAGGACAGACGTCTTCAGGCAAGCTTGTTCGGATGCTTTACACCGGATTTGATCCTGCAACCAACAATATCACCCTAGGCATAGACCAGAAATTTGCAGACAGCAAAATCCATTTTATCTTTCCCACATGCGACAGCGTGTACTACGAGGTCTCATTGTAAATTAGCAAATTTCTCTAACCGCGTAGGTCTTGCGGCTGGAAGACTCAAAGTAAATACGCATCATAAGCTCGCCCAATAAACCCGTCATAACCAGCTGAACACCTACTACCAACATCAGAACAGAGGCTATCAACAAAGGCCTGTCGCCAATGCTGTAACCCAAAATCTTTAAAACGGTAAGATAGGCAATTCCCAGCGACCCCACTCCGGATATAACCGCACCGGTAAATCCAAAAAGTCGGCCGGGCATCATGGTAAAAGGCTTTCTGGCAAACTTAAGCATAAATACCAAAGTAATAATGTCCAAAAGCACCTGGATCGTGCGGTTAGTACCTTTATAAGCGGAAACGCCGAAATCGCGATCTTTAAACTCCACATCAAACTCTATCATTTTGGCTCCATAAACTGTTAGGTAATGAGGAATAAATCTATGCATATCACCATAAAACTTTAGATTGTCGACCAAAACCCTGGTAAAACCCTTCATTCCCGAACCCTGATCTTGCATATACACCCCGGATATTCTGCTGGTAATCTTATTAGCCATTTCGCTCTTAGCCGTTTTGACTCCCCAGCGGTTTTTGCGATTAGTGTTTACAAAGTCGTAGCCCTGCTCCAAAAGCTCCACTACTTTGGACAAGTTTTCCAAAGGTATCTCCAGGTCGGCGGAAACGGTAAGCACATAATCCCCATCCGACGCATCAAACCCCGCCTGATAGGCGCAACTTTGACCAAAGTTCCCCATAAGTCGCACACCTTTTACGGTGGGCGTTTTTTGTGCGTACTCGCTAATTACCCCCCACGTTCCGTCTTTTGACCCGTCGTCCACGGCAATTATTTGGCTGTTATATTTCGACAGTTTGGGGTCGTTCTTAAAAAGCGTCACCAGCCCATCCAAAGTCCTATTAATATTCTTCTCCTCGTTGTAACAAGGAATAACGATGGAAGTCCGTTTTAACTTTGGTCGATCATTTTGTTCCATACATTTTGTACCAATCCTCCTGCTGCATAAACCAATCGTAGTACTTTTTGATCACTTGTTCCATACTGGTGGACGGGTGGTAACCAAGCATTTTTTTAGCTTTATCAATGTTGGCAAAGGTTAAGAGCATTTCGCCCTGTCGTGCCGGCATTACTTTAACATGAGCTTTTTTGCCGCAAACCTTTTCGATAGTGCCAACAAAATCCTTTAAAGTTTGGGGCGATGAATTTCCCACATTAAAAATTTCATATTTGAGGGGCTTCTCCAAAACGCTTTCAAACGCCTCAAAAATATGATTTATATAACAATAATCCCGGCCGGTTTTTTCCGCCTGTTCCCAGGTCCAATACATAGGAAATTCCGTGCCGAACTCACAGGACTTTATGATCATAGGAAGCGCTAGGTCAGGTCTCATTCTCAAACCTAAAGGATTAAAAATTCTAAAGATTGACACATTGATACCAAAATTTTGCGCGTAGGCATAAAGCAAAACTTCACACGACTTTTTGGTGGCCGGGTAGGGCGCAAGAACCAAGTCCGTATTCATTTCCTCCTTAAATGGGGTGGGATTGTCGCCGTAAATTGATGAGGTGGAGGCAAAAAGAAAATTGTCCACTTTGTGTTTTTTGCACGCTTCCAAAAGAATCACCGTAACCTCCACATTATTTCGTACGTTTTCCACGGGACGCTCTACCGAATATGTTACCCCTGCGTACGCCGCCAAATGGATCACTGCATCAAATTTTTCATTAGCAAAAATTTTATTCACTTTAGTCGACTCCAAAAGGTCGACCGCGTAAAGTTTAAAGTGCTTATGGTCTTTGAAATCTTTAATGTTGTAGTGTTTGACTTTGGGGTCGTAATTATTGTTAAAGTCGTCTATTCCTACTACATCGTAACTTTTGTTTAATAGATATTCGGCCAAATCCGATCCAATATAACCTGCTACACCCGTAACTAGGACTTTCATATGCCGATTATAACATGTGAGGTGCGTTTTACGACCTGGGCAAAATGAATTATAATTACTCGCGTTGATGTGACATCCAATAGCTGCTATCGAAGAAAGGGAGGTTAGGTTCATGGCAGGTAGAGTCGTCAACCTAGAAAAGGCACGGGAGCTTCTCACGACCATGCTAAAGCTAGTGCAAGAACCGAGTATAATATCCGACCGGTTTAGTGCAGGAGCTACCCAGTACGCACTTCAATGTGTACTTGTATCCAGCTTCTCTGACGAGACCGAGAGGCTGGCCATCGAGGGATTATCGCTTTTCTACGAGGATGTGTGGGTACTAGAAACCAACCGCACTCACCTGACTGAGATACTAAAGAATTTGCTGGCGGCCATTCCATCATAAAGGGCACCACCAAGAAAGCGTTCTAACAAGTCGATCATAAGTCGATGAGCTGGAACGCTTTTTTACATTCATAAATATATTTATAAACTATATCTGTGAACTCGATTGTGTAATGCCCAAAAGCAAAGCTTGAGCAGCTTGGGTGGTTATATTTAATTCCCAAAACGGAGCTTTCTTCACAATTAACTGGCTCAACGATTCGTTGGAAAGATCGATCACATTAATGCTTCCGAATCTGCCGTTGGCGTTAAGATTAGCGATATTTATAATGGTGGCTTTGGCCAGGTCACTTCTAAGTTCGCTGTAAATTTCACCCAGGTCTTCAAACCCGTTTGCACCTAAAATCACAGCGGTATCAAACTCAAAACCTAAATCAATTTTGGTACGGACCTTTAAGGACGGGTCAAAGTCTTTGCTAACGGGCGCCAATTTAACCTTTAGCGTTTCACCGTCCGGCTCGTACCAGGCTTTGGCATCGTGCTCGCCTGCGTAGTCAATAGAAACCGTAAGCTGTCTTTGAGAAAACGTTGTTATAATGTCCGACTCCTTTATTATAACGGCGTTAATGAGATCCTTACAAATCTCTGGTACAGCTCCCGGATAGAAAAGCTTGGAATTTTTATCAAGGGCTTTTAGCATTAAATGCATGGCAACTCCGGCACAAAATGCGTCCACACCTGCGTCTTTTGCCGGTATTACGGCAACATTACCTGCACTGTGAAATACATTTGTTATCTGTTCATTTGTTTGTAAGTCTATTTGCATATGTGACCGGACAGGGGGAAACTTGACAACAACGGGCAATTCTACTACTTATGACCTATAGTGTCAAACCTGCGTCGTAGGTAGATGACGAGATGGGCTAAACTCGGCAGAATACCACAACATTGTCGGAGTTAGTACGTCCGGCAATAATAACGGATTTTACATTGCTAAAAAAGCCTTCCAAGGACTCAATAAACCGGTTAACTTGCTCCTGATGGTGTTCCAAATACAATCGGTTAAAAACCACCAAACCTCCCGGTATCACTAAGTTTTTAATCCCGGCAAAAAAGTTTCCGCTGGATCCTAAATCCGGGTATTTCTGACCGCAATAAATGTCCACGATCACTGCCTGAAAACTTTGCTGTGGAATCCCATACTCTTCGGGCACGGAAATCACCTTTAAAGCGTCGCCTATAATAATTCTGTGATCCGGAATCTCGTCCAAAGCAAAATATTTCTTAGCCACATCAACCATGTTTTTATCAATTTCCACACTAGTAATATGAATTCCCGGAAACTTTTTTGCCAACAGATACTGCATGGAACTGCCACCTAAACCTAAAACCAAAACATTCTTTAATTCGGACACCTGCTCGTGCAAATTTTCCACCAGCCGCCCCCAAACCTGTCTACCAGCATTAGGAGAATCCCAATTTACCGATTGTATTATCCCGTCTACGTATAGTTTCCTTGTGGAACCAACCTCTACCACGCTGATTTTCCCGTTAAATTCCGAATTAACCTCGTATATAGTTTTCGGCATTTTAATGCCGTCAAAGACAGTCATTTGCAATTATATTACAATTTTTGCTCCACGGTTTGCAAGCAAAGTTGCAAAAATTGAGCGTCAACTCCTATTTTGGCTTAATTACCTCAAGACCCTTCATGTACGGACGCAGGACTTTTGGCACTATTACGCTTCCGTCTTCCTGCTGATAGTTTTCCAGTATGGCGACCAAAGTTCTACCCGCCGCGCAGCCCGTGTCGTTAACATTGTGCACAAACTCTACCTTGTTCTCGCGGTTCTTGTAGCGAGTGTTGTACCTGCGCGCCTGATAGTCTTTGGCATTGGTATCACTGCCAAGCTCCATAAACTCCCCGCTTTGTGGAAGCCAGGCCTCAAAGTCGTATTTTTTAGAAGTGGCAAAATACCCCGAGTCGCCCAAGCACATTAAGATCACATGATAGGGAATTTCCAGCGACTGTAAAAACCACTCGTTGATAGAAAGCAAATATTCAAGCATCTTTTCTGACTCTTCGGGACGGCAAATCAAGTCCATCTCCAACTTGTCAAACTGATGAACGCGCTTAATTCCACGCACATCCTTGCCCCAAGAACCCACCTCTGTTCTAAAACAGGTAGTTATGGCAAAAAACTTTTGAGGCAAGTCTTTTTCCGACACGGTTTTCCCCATGTAATAAGCGAAAAGCGACGGCTCCGACGACCCCACCAAATACAAGTCCGTTTGCTCTTCCACACCTTTTTTGTCGACCCGGTAAACCTGATCCTCATCTCCTGGAAAATGCGAACTGCCAAAAAGCGCCTCTTTTTTAACCATCAGCGGCACCACCATGGGAATAAATCCTTCCGCAAGAAGTCTGGCCTTTAAATGCTCAAAAAGAGCGTATTGCAAAAGCGCGGCTTCCTTCTTTAAATATACAAACCGACTCCCGGAAACAACGGCGCTTTGTTTATTATCGATGATGTCCAGAGACTCTCCCAATTCCAAATGGTTCTTGCCTTCAAAGGCCAGCTTAGGCATCCACTTCTTGGAAAAATCTTTTTTACCCAGCTCATTGTGATTGAAATACCCACGCTCCGGCGACCAGGCTTTTATTTCTACATTGTCCGATTCATTTTTACCAACCGGTACAGACTCATCCAGCATATTTGGAAACCACTCCATGTACCACTGCCATTTTTTGTTAAGCTCCTCCAGGCCGCCCTCCAAAATCTTTATTTGCCCTTTTGTTTTTTTGACTTCTTCAATAGCCTCCGGCGAGGGCTTGTCTGCAACACCCGACAACTTGTTCCGCAACGCGCGCAGCCCCTCGATCTCCGTCATGACGGACCGCTTTTTTTCGTCGACTCTTAAAAAGTCGTCCACCTCAAACTGCGGGCCCGTTAGCCCACGATTTCTAATATTCTCTTTGACCTTTTCCGGATTTTCCCTTATAAATCTTGAGTCTAACATGGTGCAATTATAATCCTAAAAGCTCGTGGTTGTCCTGCATGGTCTTTAGCGTAATGGTCACAAAGTCGTTTACGGGAATCCCCAACTTTTGCTCGCATTGAGTAATTTGTGTGCGGTCTACCGCTTTGGCAAAATCTTTTTTGGCAAACTTTTTAACCACGCTTTCCGCCGTAACTTCCGCTAGCTTTTTGGATGGCATCATAAGAGCTACGGCTACAGTGAACCCAGTTAGTTCATCTAAACATTCTAACGTCCATTCCAATAATGTTTGGGGTTCGCGCAGTCCCGTCACCTTGTTATTATGCGACTTAAAAACGTTAAGCATTTCTTCCGGCAAACCGCGATCTTTTAGCCAGTCCAACAACACTTTTGTATGGTTCGCCTCGTCTTTAGCGGTAATTTCCCAATCCGAGTCATGCAAAATGCCTACAATTTCCCACCCGTCCTTACTCAGGTTTCCCATGTCGATAAAATTTGCTGGCACCCCTTTCTCTTTATAGTAATCGTACAAAGCAACCAAAACCTTCCCCACCGCATAGCAGTGCCTTCTCAAATTTTGATTCTGCACTTTCTCGTGCAGTAAATCCATTGCTTCGTTTTTATTAAAGGCTATAAATCTCCCTTGTCGAATCGTCTAGCTCAAATTTTAATTGGGGGAATGGAACGCCCTCCTTGGCGGGAACATCTTCAAAGAACCAAAAAACCCGCTCGCTGTGACCGTAACCAAAAGTGGGAGGCATGCCGTATTCCAGCATTTCTACAAAGTCGATGTCCAAAAACTGCGCTTCCGCGTCGCCCGCCTCACGCAAACTTTGCTGTTCCCTAAATCTTGCCAGCTGGTCCAACGGATCGTTAAGTTCCGAAAAACCGTTACCTAGCTCGCTTCCCGCCAAAATCGGGTGGAATCTTTGTGTAAGCTGCGGGTTGTGCAAATCGCTTTTTGCCAAAGGCGACAGGGCTTTTGGTTCGCCGATTACAAAGGCCGGACCTGTGATACTTTTTCTAAGCTCTTTCCAAAGATGATCCACCGCGCGGGAAGCGGAATAATTTGGCAATTCTATTTTGTACAATTTTAATGCTTCTTTTATTTTCGGGTCGTCGGGATGTAAAACATCCAAACCAGCTTTTTCGCTCATCAACTTGATGTAGTCAATCTTTTCCCAATCTTTTGACAAGTCAACATCAAAGCCCTTCATCTTAAATTGCTGGGTCCCATAAACTTCCTGCGCTACAAACCTAAAAAGCTCCCTAACAAATTCCATCCCGTCGTTATAATCCGCGTAGGCCCAATAAAATTCCATAGCTATATGTTCCGGCAAATGTTCGTCGGAGATACCTTCATTTCTAAAACGGGGACCAATTTCATAAACTTTCTCGTACCCGCCGCCAACAAGTCGCTTTAAATAAAGTTCTTGAGAGATCCGCAGGTAGAAATCCTGGTCGATGGCATCCATATGCGTTACAAAAGGATTGGCGTCAGCTCCTCCCGGTACCAATTCCAAGATCGGAATGTTGATTTCATAAAAGCCGCGTTGTTTAAAAAATTCTCTATGAGCCTCCCAAAACTTGGCTCTGCGCAAAAACCTTTGATAAACCTCCGGATTGATATTGGTGTCCAAGTAGCGTCGTCTTAATCTAATCTCTTTATCTTTCAATCCGTCCCACGTGCCCGGCATCGGCCTTATGGATTTGGTTAATAATCGAATACTTGCCGCGTCAACCGATATCTCACCTCTTTGGCTTTTAATAACCGTTCCGTGCGCTTCCGCAAAATCGCCCTCATCGAGCAAATCGAGCTCTCCAAAAGCAAGCTCCGAGTTGTTATGATCGGCGGAAGTTAAACTGTCTTTCTTCACCAAAATTTGGATTTTTCCGCCGGCGTCCTTTAAGTCAATAAAAATAATCGACCCGTGACTTCTAAACGAAACCACGCGACCTGCTATCACAACTTCTTTACCCTGTTGGCTATCAAAGTCACCGATTATTGCTCCGATTCCCGTGTTCCTGTATGACTTGGCAGGATACGGATCAATGCCTAACTTCTTGAGTTTCTCCAATTTCTCAAGCCGGGAATTTCGCAGTTCCTTTAATGATGACATGCGCCGATTTTAGCTTACGGAAAGGATTGTGTAAACGAGCTTGCCCATAGGAGCGTCTATTTCCACCTTGTCGCCCACCCTTTTACCCATTAAGGCCCTGCCAAGCGGCGACTCGTGGGAAATCTTTTTTTCTTTGGGATCGGCTTCCGGTCCGCCAACCAAAGAAAATTCCTGCTCGACTCCGTCTACATGAACTCTAATTTTGCACCCCACGGAAACCACGCCTTTTGAAGACGCACCACTAGAAACCACGGCGTTTTTAATAATTTCCTCCAGCTCGGCAATTCTACCCTCTATAAAAGCCTGCTCATCCCTAGCAGAAACATAAGCCGCATTTTCAGAAAGGTCACCCATATCACGAGCCGCGGAAATTTTTTGCACCACTTCAGGTCGTTTAACTTCTATTAAGTTTTTTAGCTCTTTTTTAAGATCCTCAAGTCCCTCTTTAGTTAGAAGGACTTTTACATCATCTTTGCTAGATCGGCTCATATTGGTTCCCTCTCTACTCTTACTCTAAGACTAATTCGGGGGGATTCACATCTGGTACACTACCACATCGTTAAGGGAGTGTCAAAAAATATATTCTGCGCTCCACACCACCTGTTGCACAGGTGGCGTTAAAGCTATAATATGAAAACCAATGCCTGTTAAACACATAAAAAGCGGCATGCGTACGATAAAGCATCACATACTTCCGCATCCGGTACATAAGAAAAGAGCCACATTACTACAGAGTAAGGTGGTTCTTTTTTACTCATTGACTCTGCTAACTTTTCTGACTTTTTTTAAGCAGATTCCCACGGCTTTGCCGGGAATTTTAAGTTATGCCAGTAATATAAATGCTGGCGACTTATTAAAATATACCAACAATAAAAGATTGAATGCTGGGGTGGGTGAGTTAACGGTAAATTCCAAACTTACTGCCGCCGCGCAACAAAAGGCCGAGTATATGTTTAAACATAATTATTGGGCGCATATTGCACCGGACGGAACAGATCCGTGGAGTTTTATCATTGGACAAGATTACGACTACTTATATGCGGGGGAAAATTTGGCCAAGAATTTTAGCGCATCAAAAGATGTGGTTGAAGCGTGGTATAAATCCCCGTCGCATAGGGAAAATTTAATTAGCGGCAAATACACAGACGTGGGTTTTGCGGTGGTCGACGGAGTTTTGGATGGCTACGAAACCACTTTAGTGGTACAAATGTTTGGAAAAACCCGTAACGCACCCGCCCAGGTGGCGGTTAAGGGGACCGACCAAAACGCCGTCACGCGTCTGGCCGAAGCACCCGCAAACATACCGGCAGTTGAAAACATACCCGCGGAAAAAGGCGTTCCTAAGATCGATATATATACCACAACAAAAACGTTTCTGGTAAGTTTTGCCTCAATCCTCTTTACATTATTTGCCCTGGACATGTGGTACTCAAAAAAACACGCCATCTTAAAATTTACGGGTCATTCCCTTGCCCATATGCTTTTTTTAATTTTTGCTATCGGCGCGGTTTACTTCTCTTTGGGACCGGGAAGGATAATATGAAGACATCGTCAGCTTACGCTGTCGGTGTCTTCTATTCTGCGCTTCGTGCATAATAAAAATGGATAAAAGCTCGCATCTATATCACTATTTATTTTTGACTTTTGGGCTCCTGTCCAGCTTTTTCTTTTTTTTGTACTTTAGCCAAAACCCCACCTATCAAATGCTAAGCGCCTTTTCCGGGTGTGTTTTTTACAGCGGTTGGGGTATAATCCATGGGCTTTTGGAGCAAAGGCTAAACAAGCATGTGGCGTTTGAGTACATCTCACTCTCGCTTTTTGTCTTTGCTATGCTTTTTGTCAGCATATCGTTAAAATAATGAAAATTGTTGTTGTTATACCAACCTATAACGAAGTAGAAAATATCAAAAAAATTGTGCCCGCCGTTTTGGAGTCGTTTACCGAAATGCCCCGTCACGAGTGCCACATTTTAGTGGTCGACGGCAATTCGCCAGACGGGACCGGCGGAGCGGTAAAAGAATTGGCGCAAAAACACCCAAATGTCCATCTATTAATGGAGAAAGAAAAATCCGGACTGGGCGGGGCCTATATTTACGCCTTTAAACACGCCATGCAGAATATGTATCCGGATGTAGTAATGGAAATGGACGCCGACTTCCAGCACAACCCAAACGATATTCCCCGCTTTATAGAAAAAATCGAGCGGGGTTACGACTATGTAATAGGTTCCCGCTTTACCAAGGGCGGTTCTATACCCAAAGAATGGAACTTAGGTAGAAAATTTTGGAGTGTGGGCGGAAACATTTTTTCCAAAGTAGTTTTGGGTATATACAGCGTTTCCGACTTTACCTCCGGTTTTAAAGCGTCGCGCGTTAAAAATTACTTGGACCGACTTGATCTAGACTCCGTTCGTTCCAAAGGCTTTGCCTACAAAATCGATTTGCTTTACAAAATGTATAAACTAAACGCCAAAATCGCGGAGGTTCCCATTGAGTTTGGTTTGCGCGACAGAGGTGATTCCAAGATGCAAAGTAGTAATGCGCTCGATTCTCTAAAAGTCGTTATCTCTATAAGAATTAGTGAAAAGAAAAATTTGGTTAAGTTTTTGTGTGTGGGCGTGGCGGGCTTTGTAACCGATGCCACCCTTTTTAACATTTTTAGACTAACACTTTTTGACTCGTCCTTTTCTGCTATAATCTCCGGCCTTATCGCCATGATGGTTACCTTTACTTTAAATAATATCTGGTCATTTGGAGAAAGAAAAATTAGCGGGCTGGCAAAAACTTTAGGAACCTTTGTTGTTTATGCTGTGTCATCCACCATTCCAATTTTGTTTAGAAGTCAGCTGGTTGACCTTTTTGTTAAGGCCTTAGGCGACAACGTCGTGTTTGCTAATATAGGGTTCTTAATCGGTATAGCATTTGGGTTGGTGTGGAATTATACGATATACAGTAAAATCATCTGGCGAAAGAAAGCAGAAAAGGAAAATTATGATTGATTATTCAATAGTAATTCCCGTGTACAATGAGGAGTCGCGAATCACAAAAACGTTAACGCAAACGCTTTCTTTTATGAATCAGTTTGCGCCGGCATTTGAGATCGTTGTTGTAGACGACGGATCAAAAGATAAAACCGCCGATGTTGTTGAAGAATATGTTAAAGACCACCCGGAAATAAAGCTCATAAAGAATGTCCACAAAGGCAAGGCTGCAGGAGTAAGAACCGGTATGTTAAAGTCTTCGGGCAAAATGGTTTTGATGATGGATGCCGACATGGCAACTCCGTTAGAAGAATTAAAGAGGCTTGCCACATGGATAAACGATAACGATTTTGATATTGCCATAGCCTCCCGTGAGGGTATTGGGGCAAAAAGACAGGATGAGCCGTTATATAGACACGTTATGGGTCGGGTTTTTAATCTTTTGGTGAGAGCCGTGCTCGGCCTGGAATTTCAGGACACACAGTGTGGATTTAAATTATTTAAGGGCGAGGTGGCCAGAACAGTCTTTAGTCGTTTAATAGTATACGGGGAAAACTTGCCCCAAATAAATAAGCCCTTTTTTGGCGCTTTTGATGTGGAAGTTCTATACTGCGCCAAACAAATGGGCTATAAAACAAAGGATGTGCCGGTAAAGTGGAATTATGTAGCTACAACTCGCCTGAACGTGTTTTCAAACTCTTACAAAATGGCACGGGATGTTTTGCGTATTAAGATCCTGGGCTTAAGGGGAGCCTACGCCCAAGTATGAAGATCTGCGTTATTGGAACAGGTTATGTTGGACTAGTGGGGGCGGCGATTTTTGCCGACATGGGAAATCAAGTTATAGGAGTAGATAAAGATAAGGAAAAGATCGACAAAATAATAAAAGGTGTTATGCCCATTTACGAGCCTGGGCTCGATGAGATTGTCTTAAAAAACATCAAGGAAGGTCGACTAAAGTTTACCACTTCTACCTCCCACGGAGTTAAAGAGTCGGAGGTAATTTTTATTTGCGTGGGAACTCCTCAAGGCGACACGGGGGCTGCCGATCTTACAGCCGTTATGGCAGTAGCTAAAGAAATCGGACAAAATCTCAATGGCTATAAAGTAATTGTTACAAAGAGCACAGTCCCTGTTGGAACTAATGAACGGGTAGAACATACCGTAAAGGAAAGTATGCCCAAGGGCGCGGGGTTTGATGTGGTGTCCAACCCCGAGTTTCTGCGCGAAGGTACGGCCATTGAAGATATGAAGAATACCAACAGGACCGTGGTGGGAACAAAGAGCGAGCGCGCACTTAAGGTTGTGAGAGAACTTTACAAGGACTTTAATGCTCCCATGGTGGAGTGCGACTTGCGGAGCGCAGAAATGATTAAATACGCCTCCAACGCACTTTTGGCCACCAAGATCTCTTTCATTAACGAGATTGGCCAACTTTGTGAACGCGCTGGTGCAAATGTGCAAACAGTGGCGGAGGGTGTGGGCCTGGACAGAAGAATCGGGAAGGCGTTCTTAAACGCCACGGGTGTGGGTTATGGTGGAAGCTGTTTCCCCAAGGACGTGGCGGCTCTCTACAAAACTTCCACGGACCAGGCGTACGACTTTAAACTTTTGCGCTCCGTTATGGAGGTTAACGAACTTCAAAAATTTAACTTCATGAAAAAAATCATCAAGGCTATGGGTGACAATCTATCGGGTTGTACATTTGGCGTGCTGGGTTTGGCCTTTAAGAACGACACGGATGACATCAGGGAGTCGGGCGCTATAAAGATGATTCGGATGATTAGAGGTCACGGGGCTAAACTGCGAGTATACGATCCCGCCGCCATGGAAAATACCAAAAAGGTTTTGGGCCACGAGGGAATTTTCTACGCCAATGACATGTACAACGCCTTGGAAGGCGTGGATGCTTTGTGCATCTTTACGGAATGGAACGAGTTTAAGTCGCTTAATCTTGCCAAATCCAAAAAACTTATGAAAGGATGCCTATTGTTTGACGCCAGAAACCTGCTTGACCAAAAAGCTGTGGAAGGCACGGGTTTTATTTATATTGCGGTTGGTAAACGCACCAACGGCTATACCGAAGATGGGGACATCGTGTCCACAGCCATCCTAAGAAACGGAAAGTGATAACATAGGTAGAAAAGTTTACTTCATCGAAGCAAAATTGCATAATACACACATGGAGAAGGGCGAAAAAAAGCGGGTTTTATACTTTGTACCCGAATTTCCCAAAATCAGCGAAACTTTTATAGAACGGGAGGTTTCCAAACTGGTCGACCTGGATAACTTGGACATTGTCATTCTATCCCTTAACAGAGCTACCGGCAGCACATCGGAAGAAGTTTTAAAGCGGACAGTTTATAGACGACTTGGAGAAATGGATTTTCTGGGCGGACTTTTTTACCTGATTACCCACCCAAAAAAAGTTGTCCGATGTTATAAACTGGCGATTAGTTTAACTAATCGAAGCTTTTTTTCCAAAATGTACTTTCTTTTAAAATCCTTGGGATATACAAAGATCATCGCCGATCTTAAACCCCAACATATTCATGTGCATTTTTTGTCCTGGCCGTCAACAACTGCGCTTATAGCATCGTGTATTTTAGACATCCCCTTTAGCATTTCCGCCCATGCCCGCGATGTTTTTGTGGATGACGAACTAATAAAAGAAAAGGCCAAAAATGCTAAGTTTATCAACATCTGCAACTCGTATGCATACAAAAAGGTTTTGGAAATAGTTGGTGATAAAGACAAGCCAAAAGTCAAGCTTATTTACCATGGGATCGACCCCAGACTCTTTGAAGGCGCCCTCAAGATACCTAAATGGGATGTTCCGGCGATCTTTTTGGGTGGAACACGGCTGGTGGAGAAAAAAGGTCTTAAATATATGATTGAAGCCAGTAAAATTTTGCACGACAAAGGTATTGCGCACAGAGTCGACCTGGTGGGGACGGGAGATTTGTATGACAATCTCGTCAAACTGATCAACGATTTAAAATTGCCAGACACAGTTTTTATTCACGGCGAGGGTAAAGGCACGCCGTTCAAAGAGGTTCTGGAATATTATAAAGCAGCGAATATTTTTGTTTCGCCAAGTATTGAAACCAGCGCTGGCGATGTAGACGGCGTGCCTACAGTAGTAATCGAGGCGGCTATGGCAAAACTTCCCATTATCTCAACCAACGCTGGTGGAATCACCGATTTTATTGAAGATGGGGTTACAGGCTTAATCATCGAACAAAAAAATCCCCAAGCCATTGCCAACAGCGTGGAAAAACTGCTTTTAAATAAATCTCTCGCTGATAAACTGGCCCAAAATGCTTACACTAAAGCCGTTAAAATGTTTGACATTACAAAAAACGTCGATCAATTAGAGAGTCTGTTAAAAAGCTGGCTATGAGAATTGCAGTTTTTATAAAATCAACAACGTTTAGTAAAGATTATGGCGGACTCGAGACGCAGAACAAAGTGCTGTGCGAGGGTCTTGCAGCACGTGGGCATGAAATTGTAGTGTTCTCTCCTGCCACAACCAATGAAGGTAGGTTCGCGTTCGACTCGAGAAATGGGCGGCGAGATCCGGGACCCATTTCGAGAGGGGAATGCGAACCCGCCGCACATAACATTACAAACGGAGTTACGTACATCTTCATCCCATGCGTCTATCGCCTGCTTTTGGCGTCGATAGATAAAAACAATTGGGTTAACAGGTCGTATCAAGAATTTCTTAAATATCACCAAGAAAAACCTTTTGACGCGGTAATTAGCCAAAGCTCGGCAGGTCTGGGAATCATAAAAAGAAAACGCGAACTGGGCATCAAAATCGTGGGAATTTCCCACGGAACCATCGGCGGCGAAATGAAAACACTTTTAAATTCCGCAAAAGGTGCCGGCGATGTTATTAAATCGGCAAAAAGTCTGGCGTTTGGAACGGTAAATTATTTTGGCCGACAAAGGGAGTACATCCACGGATGTGACCGCGTGGTGGCAGTTTCAAGCGTGGTAAAAGAGTCGATAATAAATGAAACTTTTGCGTCGGCGGAAAAAATTATTGTAATTCATAACGGAATTGACGGGTCAAAAATCCCTAAGAAAAATTGGGGCGACACTGAAGTCGGAGAGCCGTTCAAGATTTTGTACATTGGGAGAATTGAGGAATCAAAGGGGTTGCGGGAGTTGTTGATAGCATGCAGGGATGTTGGTGGGGTTTTTGTGAACATTGTGGGCGACGGACCGTTTTTGGAAGAATTAAAAGATTTAAGTCGACAATACAAAATGAGCCAGAAAGTACTCTTTTACGGAAAATTGCCTTACGAAAAAGTAGTGGAAACTTATACCTGCAACGATGTTTTTGTTTTACCCACCAAGCGTGTAGAGGGCCTGCCTATGACCTTGGTGGAAGCTTGTTTTGCCGGCTTACCCATCATTGCAACTAATATGGGCGGAAATAAAGATGTGGTAGATAACCAATTAAACGGGTTTCTTCTGGACAAATTGAATACAGACGTCTTAAAAGCAAAAATTGTTGAATTGTCCAAGAATCAGAACCTGGCCAAGAACATGGGACTTAATGGTAAAATAAAGGCCGAAAAAGAGTTCACTTTGGATAGAATGATCGACAGTTATGAGGGGGTATTAAGATCGTTATGACGGATGGTATATGAAAATCTTACGAATAGTTTATGACTGGCCACCGCCCTGGGGCGGTTTGGCGCCGGCGCCATATGAAATGACTCAAGCCCAATTAAAACGTGGGTATACTTTTGATATTTTTTGCGGGCGGTGGCCCTTTGCCGGTCCTTTGGAAAAACTCCCGAACTGCAAATTCACAACCTTTATTAGGGAACCCGTCCCCGCCACTTTAAGTCTCCTTATCTCACCTTTAATGTTCCTGTATTATTTGTACTGGCGCTTTAATAATAAACCGGATCTAATTCACTCACACGGACATTTTGGTATCTGGCTGTACGGGTATCGAGCATTACTAAAAAAAATCTTCCCGGGGTCAAAAGAGCTTAAGATCCCGTTAGTCGTACACTTTCATAATACTACGGCAGGCAGACAGGACGCCTTGGAAGAAAGAGGGTCGGCAATTAAGTTTTATTCAAAATACATTTCGTGGCCCTTAGCGGAACGCTCTGATAAATGGGCACTAAAGGCGGCGTCAGCGTGCGTGTTCGTAAGTCAACAAAACAAAGATGAAGCTATAAAGTATTACAACGCGGATCCAAGTAAATGTTTTGTGGTGGAAACCGGCGTAAACACGGAACTTTTTAGACCTGTAGGTAAAGAGGAAAAAGGGAAAATAAATCGCGACCTGGGACTTGACCCAACCGATATTGTTGTATTAAATCACGGAGTAATGACGGAGCGAAAAAATGTTCATCTGCTTATCGATACTTTAGAGTTTTTGCCGCCGTTCTACAAACTTTTTTTGGTAGGTTCGGGCGACAAAGAATACCTGGCAAAAATCAGCAGTATTGTTAGAGATAAAAATCTAAACGATCGGGTAGTAAAAGCCGGTTACACGCCGTATCCGGAAACCGCTATTGCCTTTCAGGCAGCGGATATCTTTGTTTTGCCTTCGTCTTTTGAGGGCCTGCCAAAGGTAGTCTTACAAAGCCTTTCCTGCGAAACTCCGGCCTTGGTTTCAGGTTTTAAAGCCAAAGAAGAAATTGCCGGGCTGTTTTATCTGGATGATTTGGACCCCAGACACATAGCGCAAAAAATCATGGAAATTATCGACGGAAAAAACAATTATGTGGACCGAAACAAGATTTTATCCTTGTACTCCTGGACCGAAAAGGCTAAGGAGCTGGAGGGAGTGTACGACTTTGCTATGAAGAACCACGGCTAAAGCCGTGGTTTCCTCTGTTTCGCTTCGCGGTTGGAAACTTGCTTCATTCGCTCGCGAAACATAAAAAACATCCCGACCCACCGTTCGTCTGGAAATGTTAAAATCAACCCATGAAAAAGCGGGTGTATGTTGTTGCATTGGCCTTAGGTTTGGTGGCACGCGCTCTGCTTATTAATATAAACTCCGCAGAGTGGGGCGACTCTTACAGAATTCTCCGGGCAAGCAATTTTGTTAAACAATTTTCTTATCCCAGCGACGAAAAAAGACCGCCCCTGTTCTCAATCTTGCTGGCCATCCGCCTAAACAATGTCGACGCGGTTTTGTGGGGACGGATTATTATGTTTGATATTAGTATCTTGTCACTCTACGTTTTTTACATCCTGTCCAAAAAATACCTGGCGACACAGAATCAGAGGGCTCTTGCCGTCGCGCTGCTTGCCCTAAATCCGGTATATCTTTACTGGTCGCTAAGAATTTACGCCGACGTGCCTTTTAGCCTTCTGGTGATGCTTTGCTTCTATGTTTTTGAGCTTTGGCGGGAGAAGCAATCGATGTTGTACATTGCCGTTATGGGAATTATCTGCGGCTTAGGTATTTTAACCAGGTTTGAGGGTTATCTATTAATGCTCGCTACAGTCACGGGAATCTTTGTCGCGACAAAGGAGCCTTTAACGCGCAGATTAAAAGTATCGGCGATTGCCCTTTTGACTACGGCACTAGTGGTACTCCCGTGGCTAATTTATAGAAACCCGTTAACCTCATCCTATTTTGAAGAACCAACAGGAAGAAAGTACGACCTTGAAATGCTTTTGACTTACTTGGTGTCGTATATTTTTGTTTTAGGAATAATCCCGGCAGGTTCAGTGATCACCACGTATCTTTTCCCCAAGCGGTCGACAGATTTGCTTGCTGTCTTTAAAAAATATCCGCATATTGTAGCCTTTGTGTTGCTTGAATCAGCGCTTATTTTGGCTTGGCCGGCCGCTGTCCCCAGACTTTTTGTTCCCGTAATTCCCTTTCTAGTTCTGGCCTTTGTAAAAGCCCATTCACCGTTCCATCTTGTCGTGGCGGGTGCCACGGCGGCTCGAGGAGCGGGCGGTGAGATCCGGGTCCCGCAACGAGAACGCCGTGGCACCCGCCTCACAGCGACAGGAACGGCTGCGGTGGTGCTAACTGCGGTTTACGTTATTGCTCAAAACCACTTGCGGCTGCAATTTTTAGGTCCCCATACAGCAGTTTTTGCTTTTGTAGCAGTAGTATCGGTCATCTGTACTTTGTCGATAATTTTCAAGCAGCATAAGCTATTCCTTCTGTTTTCGATTATCTCTATGCTGGCGCTTTCCGCATCGACCATATACTTACACAAGGGTATTTACCGCAGTATCAAAGAAATCAGTCAATCTGCCGTGGCGGATCTGTCTGCACAGGCAGGCGGGAAAATTATCCACAACGACACGGCAGGTATTGCCAACTGGTATCTTCCGGGGTCGGAATATAAAAACCTGGACAACAAACAATATCTAACGCAAAAGTACTTACAGGAAAACCGCGTGACCTATATTATCCTTACCAACGAGTTTAACCCCAATTTAGAAATCGACCTAAAAAAACGCCCTTATCTTGAACTTGTCAAAGAGTCAAAACACACCACGGGTGGTAAAATGTTCTTTACGTGGCTAATTAAAGTACACACATGAAACTTTCTATTGTAATACCTTGCTATAACGAGGAAAAAACTATCAGGGAAATTGTTAATTTGGTGGAAAAAGTCAACGGACCTGATAAAGAGATTATTATTGTAGACGACGGATCAAAGGATGGGTCGCGTGATGTTTTATCCAAACTGTCCAAAGAAAAACCCTATCTTAAAGTTATCTTAAATCAAAAAAACTCCGGCAAGGGCGCCACGGTGAGAGAAGGCTACAAACACACCACTGGTGATTATGTAATCGTGCAGGATGCGGACCTGGAATACAATCCGCAAGACTATAAAAAACTGTTGGCGGAAGTGGAAAAAGGCGCACAAGTAGTTTACGGATCGCGTTTTGCGGGCGACTATCAAGATATGACAAGCCCGCATTATCTGGGAAACCGCTTTTTAACTATACTTACCAACCTTTTGTACGGTACGCGTCTTACCGACATGGAAACCTGTTACAAACTCCTACCCGGCAACTTCGTAAGATCGCTCAAGCTAAGGTCGGACAGGTTTGATTTTGAACCGGAAATTACTTCTAAAATATTAAAGTCGGGTATGAAAATTGTGGAGGTGCCGATTTCTTACGAAGGCCGTTCGTGGAAGGAGGGTAAAAAAATTACCTGGCGCGATGGCGTACACGCGGTAAAAACACTTATTAAGTTTAGGTTCTTTGAGTAGAAAATACATGTTGACAAAAATTTTCCGCAAATTGGACAAAGAGCTTTTAGGTATATTGATCGTGTTAGCAGCATCCGCGGTAGTTTGCGTAATTTCCGTGAGGATAAATGTTTTTCGCTATAACAATTTTGACTTTGGCAAGTTTGATCTTGGTAATATGACGCAAATGCTTTGGAACACTCTACAGGGCCGGCCTTTGTACCTAACCGACTATTTTGGTGGCAATGTTCCGCGCTGGTCCATGAGTCATGTGGACCCAATTCTTTTGCTTTTTGTGCCTGTCTTTGCCATTTTCCCCCATCCGTTAACGCTGGTTTTTGCTCAACTCTTACTAACGTCGGTCCTTTCACCGATCATTTTATTTAAGATTGCCAAAATGACTTTAAAATCTAACCTGGCAGCAACCTTGATATCTCTGGCCTATCTTTTTTATCCCGCATTAGGGTATCTCAACACACAAACAGGTTTTCACGGGGTTTCCGCTGCCATACCTTTCTTTTTACTATCGTTCTATTTCGTAGAAAAATCTTCCGTAGAAAAGAAAAACCTTGTTGGACTTTGGATTAGCGCCATAATAACCATGAGTGGAAAGGAGCAACTTCCGCTATACATAATTTTGCTGTGTGTCTACGGATTATTTTACCGAACACCGTTTCCACGGGGCCATAAATTCCTGTCGATTAAGTGGCTCCGGGAGTACTTTAAAAACCCGCTAGCAAAGAGTTTACTTGCTCTAATAGTCATTGGAACAACTTGGCTCGTAACGGCTTTCTTTATAATAATCCCGCAAAATGCCCATTATCGCATTGAAAGCTATGCAAACTTTACACAGGAGGTAGGGGTGGACACAGCACTTACGAGCGATGTAATAAAATCAAATTATTTTTTGGGAAGGTATCAGGATTTAGGCGACTCGTATGGGAGTATTTTACTGGGGATGGCAAAGGACCCAAAGCGCCTGGTGACCATTGTTTTTGGCGGCGACAGGCTTGATAATTTTAATAAAACTTTTACTCCCACCTTGTTCCTGCCGTTTATAGCACCGCAAGCCTTGATTGCCGCCATCCCAGACCTTTTAATAAACTACGCCACTACCGCCGGCGGAATCGGAACTTCGGAAATATCAAACCACCGGATTTCTATGATTATACCCGTGATATTTTTGTCGACTATTTTTGCCATTGCTACCGCATCAAAATACCTATCGTGGCTATATGGGCTGGCAAGGGAGAGATTTTTGAAACTCCCAGAGTGTTTGAGAAATCGGAATATCCGATGTTTTTACCCGGGCGCTATAAAGGGCGCTGGGTGTGAAAAAAAACTCCCGCCGCCAGCCCAATATACTGTCGTAATAAATATTTTGGCAGTGGCAGTCTTAGTGTCAAACATCTACACAACCTACAAATACAACAACCCGGTGTTTTTATGGCTAACGCAAGCCGTGTCAAAAAGAATTTCCTCCGTAGCCTACGCCAAGTTTGATCGTGAGGTGGGACTTAAAGAAGATCTAAAACTTGGCGACAGATTTAAAATTTCCGGCTTGGAGAACAAAGATCGCGAGTGCGCAAAAATAATTATGGACATTATCCCCCCCACCGCCTCTATCTCCGGCCCCGATTACCTTGGAGCCCACCTTGCCCAAAGAGAAACCTACGCCATTTTCCCCGCTCTTTACTCCAAAGCAGATTATGTTGTTGTGGACGTCTTCTCACAAAAGATTATGCGGATCTTGGACACTGATGTGACTTTAGTGCGGGATGTAGTGGGTGATATGATCAACAACCCCAATTATCAGAATGTGGCGAGTTGCGGAAATCTTTTTGTCTTTAAAAAAGGCCCTGCCCAAACAAAGTCGCTAAAACTTCCCGTGCAGGAACGTTATAAATATGCGCCGGATCAAAACTTAGAGATTTTTGAGGACTTATTTCTTGCCGACTTTGAAACACCAAAGGCAGTAACGCGCGGAGAACCATCTAAAGCCACATTTGTGTACAGAAAAGAGTCCCTAAAACCCGACGATTACGTGATTTTCACCTCCTTTATCAACAGTGAAACGGGAGAAATTTATCAAAGCGCCAATATTCCGTCGTATGGGCTTTTAAACATCAAAGATTGGATGGAGGGTCGCTATTACATTGAAAGCATTGACCTAACGGTTCCTACCGCGGTTGATCCCGGCACCTACCACGCTTTTGTAGGAATGACCAACAATATTAGAACGCGAAGCATTTATTTAGGCGACGTGGAGGTCAAATGAGTTACCTCGGTCTAAAGCCCGAGGTATCCTCTTTTGCAAACAAAATGAAAGATTTAGGAAAATGGCAAATAATTAGCTTTATCTCACGGGGGCTGGCTCAAGCAATCGGCATAGCTCAAGGCTATATTATTGCCCGCGTCTTGACTACCGGAGAGTACGGGACTGTGAGGATTGCGCTTTCTTTAGGCGCGTCTTTAGGAATTTACCAAAGCTTGGGGCTCGCTTCAGCTAGCACCAGAGAAATATCTTTGGCCAAAAATGACCGGGAGGTTTTTAAGATTTTTACGACTTCCGTAATTATAAGGTATATAGTTTCGATCCCTCTAGCTGTCGGCATTTTCTTTTTTTCGGACCTCATTTCCGCCAAATACTCAAACCCGGAAATTTCGTTCTTGCTTAAGATCTACGCAATAATAATGTTAGTGCAGGGATTTCAGGGTATCCTTAATTCCGTCATTACCGGAATGAAAAGGTTCAAACGACTTTTTATTTACCAGGTCGTAATTGCCGTAGTAAGCGGATTTTTATACATCCCATTTGTCTTGATGTATAAGGTCAGCGGCTATTTTTACGCACTGTTGGCTATTAATATAATCTCCTCGTTGGCTTTAGGCTATTTGGCTTTCAAGCCCTTAAAAAACTGGTTTGAGCTCCCTACCAAAAAAGAGTTCAAAAAGCTTTTTAGGGAACTTTTTTCCATAAGCATGGCTTTGTTCTTTGTGAAAATTATTTACACTAATTGGGAAAATATAGGTCCAAATCTTTTAGGACTTTCTTTACCTGCCGCTACCGTGGGAATTTTTGCCTTTGCCATGTACTATTCCAAAAAACTGTTGGCTATTTCGGACTCGGTAACGGACATTAATTTGGCGGTTTTCTCGGAAAAATATGCACAAAACAAGGAAGAATTCGTGCACCTTTTTAAGGCTAACTTTAACAAAATTTTCGCAGTGGTTCTCTTGACTGCCTTTACGGCCGTTTATTGGTCAAGGGAAGTGGTAACTTACGGAAAGTTAACAAAATTTGCTGACGCCATACCGTTAATCCTCCCAATTGTCTTTGCTTACGTCTTTTACTCTTTTGTGGACCTCTTTAAGTCCAGTGTTTTGGTTCCCGCCAAAATGACCAGAGAGCTAACCGTGTCCTTTATCCTCATGTTGGGATCAACCGCAGCCTTTTTCTTTGGCACACGATCTGTTCTGCCCTACCTAACGGCAATGTCCTACGCCATGTGCTTTGGAACCGGATTGACACTGCTGGTCACTCTTGCCGTCATTAAATTCAAGGTTGGAACCTGGCTTTTTACTCATGAACATTATACTTTAATCGCCCAAGCCCTGGTTATTGCCTACGCCTCAAGTATTGAAAACTTTCCGTTAAAATTGGCGGCATTTATACTCTTTACGGCGCTTTTTATCTGGGCGGTAAGGGTATCGAATTTTGTTGACCTTAAAAGTCTATGTCAAAAATATCTAAAAAGGCCGTTCTAAAAGTCTCAGTCTCGATCGTACTGTTGGTAATAATTCTTTTAAAGGTTGACGGAAAACAGCTGGTACAAAATATCACCATGATGAATCCGTGGTTCATTCCAATCATTGTGGGGCTAATTGTACTTAACTATTTTGTAAGTTCGGTAAGATGGAAGAAGCTTTTAATACATTCTGATACCAGCCACATAAGTGTGGGGTATCTTACGTCGCTTTATTTTATAGGATCGTTTTTTAACAATTTTATGCCCACCAGCGTCGGCGGCGATGTCTACAAAGTCGTTAGACTGGGAAAGAGGCTGGGAAACAACACCGACGCCTTTGCTGCAACTTTCATAGAGCGCTTTACGGGTGTTGTAGCCCTTGTTTGTATCTCTTCAGGTGCTCTTATTAAACTCTTGGGCATCTGGGGCGTGTTGATTTTCTTGGCTGTACTTACAAGCATTCCCGTTGGTTACATTGCCCTGGGCATAGTGTCAAAAAAAATTGGAAAACTTCAAAAGATTTACGATTCCATTTCCGCCTACAGAAAAGCGCCCAAGGTGCTTCTTGTTGCCTTTTTGACCTCTTTCATCGTTCAATTTTGCGCTATCTTTGCGCAGTATTTTATCTTTAAGTCGGTAGGTGCCAACCTTTCACCTTTTTACGCTATGTTCATTTTTCCTGTTATTATATTGGCTAGTTTTTTTATTCCCTCTATAAACGGCCTTGGGGTTCAGGATGCGTTGTACATTCAACTTATTGCCCAACCAACACCGGGTCTTGATGCTGGCCTTGCCTTAAGTGCCTCGGTTTTGTTCCACCTTTCACGACTGGGCGTAAGCCTTGTGGGCGGAGTATTATATGCTCTCAATAAAGACTAAAAAAATATTTGCCGTTATAGCGTTTTCTTTGATGTTTCTCGCTACCAGAATTCCCTTTTTAGGTTACGACGAAATCAACCCGGATGCGGTAAACTGGCATTTTAGATCCGAGCAATTTATTGTGGGGCTTAAAAGCGGCGACTTTCTAAAAACCTACCAACACTACCATCCGGGAGTCACATTAATGTGGCTTATGGGCGTACCCATAGAAATTTACCGGCAAATTAACCCGCAGGATCGTGTGTACAACGAAGACAACTTTATAGTACAACACCAAGTCGCCAAATACTCCCTAGTAGTCGCACAGTTGGTCCTATCGATAATATTAATTTTGGCACTAAAGGACATTATCGGACTCAAAAAATCGCTTCTAGCCGTGTCAATTTTTACCTTTGAGCCGTTCTTTTTAGGAAACTCCAGACTTCTGCACATGGATGTGCTGCTTGCGCTTTTTGTGGCTTTGTCCCTGGTTTACGGTTATCGATGTTATTTACGTCGATCGGTTAGTTCCATTGTTCTTAGCGGCATCTTTGCCGGTCTAGCTTTCTTAACCAAAAGTGTGGGTGCCCTATCGATAGCTTTTATTTTGGGATTACTTATCATAACGGTATTTAACAGCCGCTCAAACAAGAAAGCGCTGATGATACACCTGGGCGCATTTTTTCTCTCGGCCGCGGTTACAATATTTATTCTTTTCCCCGCTTTGTGGGTCAGCCCCAAATTTGTCCTAAGCGACATCTTTAACGAAGGCCTGCGAATCGGAACCAGGCGGGGGCACGAGCAGGTTGTTCTAGGAGATACAACCGATGTAGCAGGACCGAGCTTCTATCCTCTGGTTTTAGCACTAAAAACCTCGCCGCTTGTTTGGTTAGGGGTGGGGCTGTTCGTTTTCCACATCGTTAGAAGTCGTCGCAAGTATAGGAGTGTCGACAAAAAATTTATCTTATACCTGTCGATATTTTATCTCACGTACTTCCTGGGAATGACACTCGCCTCAAAAAAAATCGACCGCTACATGATTCCGCTTTTTCCCCTCTTGGGAATAATATCGGCAACAGGAATTACCCAAGTGCTTCAGAGCATAAAGGGTCGATACGGCAAAACGGCGCTTTATTTCTCGCTGGTTCTCGTTACGGGAATAGGCGTTTTCTATCCGTTATTAGGGTTTTATCCGTGTTATTTTACTTACACCAATCCGCTTTTTGGGTCGGTGGAAAATGCCAACAAAATTGTAGGACAAAAACCTTTTGGGATCGGAATTCCAGAATTAAAAAGTCGCTTAATAAAAAAATACGGGAGCGGTGTTTCGCTGGGGTTTATAGATAAAAAACCCATGTCTATGATTTACCCAAATTCAAAACTGTTTGACATTAGGGAGACGGGAACATCCAAGTACGATTTGATTATTTTGGGACCCAACGAGGAGATGCCGGAAAACGTTTTAGACGGAAAGTATAAATTTGCCCAAGATGACGCTATGTACATCAACGGCCTGGAATTTTGGAGGGTATATAAGAAAGTTGTTTGATTTAAAGGTACTAACGCTCGCATCGAGTCCAACGGAACCGAACGCCTTGCGGACGGTTCCTTATGGACATCGATCGCTCGCTCCCATATTCCTTATAGCCATAACAGCTTTAGTCATTCGTCTAGTAGGCATTGACCACGGGTTTCCTTTTATTTATCATTCGGACGAGCCGGCAGTGGTAAGATCGGCTCTTGGTATAAGATTCGATTCCAACCCTCATCACTTTGATTGGCCTCATTTATATTTTTACCTTAACTATTTCGTGTACATGACCTTTGCCAAAATGCGGGACATAATTACCTCACTGGGACTCCGTTCACTGGTGGCGCAAACTTCCCCTATTATTTACAACGATAACCTAATTTTCTATTTAATTTCTCGGATCCTCTCCGCAACGTTGGGCGCCCTAACAGTAATTCCAATTTACCTCTGGGTAAAAAAACTGATCAGCAAGAATTCCGGTTTGTTATCATCAATGTTTTTAGCCGTAGCACCTTTCCATGTTCGATATTCTCATTACGCACTTATTGACGTTCCCATGCTGTTTTTTCTTGCCTGGTCGTTATTCTTTTCCACTTTTTCGCCAATTTTATCCGGACTTTTTTTGGGTTTTTCCGCGTCAACTAAATATAACGGAGTTTTGGGCGGACTCTTTATTGTCCTTTATTATTTACTGCATCGATCAAAACCTCTAACTCAAAGGGTTGGGGATGTTATTAAACTGGGAACTTTTTCTATTGTAGGCCTTTTTATCGGCACTCCCTACGCTCTGTTTGACTATAAAACCTTTATTAGAACCGATGGCCCGCAGGGCGCGCTTTGGCAGTTTACCAATGTGGGCAAGGTTACGTTCGTAAAACAGATTGAGCAATTTTTTTCCGTCATGTCGGCAACACTTCCTAATGATTTGGGATACGGCGCAATGCTCTTGCTTGGAATCGGACTTGTGATCATGACGAAAAATGCTTTAAAGAAAGGGGTTACGAACAAGGTAGTCGGACTTGTTACTCTAGTATTTCTTGCTTTGACTTTTTACGTATCGGGTTTGGAAAAAAATCGCTCACACTATTATATGATTATTTATCCGTATTTCTTTTTAGTAGTTGGTTGGACGCTCTCATTAGTGGTTGATAGATTTAAAAAAACACTTTACAAAGTCGTTCTTATTAGTTTTCTACTGTTACCATCTTTAGTTTTATCAATCTCCAATATTGTTGATCTAGAGAACAAAAGGTCCAACAAAATCTACGGCGGCGATATTAAGGAAAATGTTAAAATGTTTTGAAATATGTTCAATAAACCCGTGAAATTCCACAGAAAACTATTCGGGCTGACAAAGAGGTCTCGCTACGAAATTTTATTTTTTATAATCTTTTGCCTTTCCCGCGCGCCTTATCTTGGCGCGGAAATGTTCAACACGGATGTGTGGAAATGGAAAGCCAGAATTTACGACTTTGGAAGCGGGGTTTTTAGTCTGGACTTTAACAAGACTTTACAAAAATATCATCCGGGTGTAACGCTGATGTGGGCCGGAACGACGGCGGTTAAATTCCAGGGGTTGTATTGTTCAATAATCAAATGCCCGGACGAAGCAATTGATCCTGTGGGCGCGGTTTTCGCTCTGAACTTTTTTCAACAGCTTTTTGTTGTTTTAGCGATTGGTGTTACCCTTACGTTGGCGTTTTACCCCATAAGGAAATTGTTTGGAAAGAAGTATGCCTTTACAGCCATGTTACTGCTGTCGTTCGAGCCGTTTTTTTACGCTTTGACCCGCGTTATCCACCTGGAGGCTTTGATGACGTCTTTCATGCTAGCAAGTTTTGTCTGGCTCGTTTTTTACCTGGAAGATAGAAAACCCGCGCGGCTTGTTACAGCGTCCGTCTTTGCAGGTTTAGCCATTCTCACCAAGTCAACTGCCATTTTCATGATTCCGCTTTCCCTTCTCGCGATCTTAGGTTATCAACGTAAAAATTTAAAGTCAGTTCTAAAGACGTCTATAATGTGGCTGCTGCCGGTGTTGCTAACCTATTTTGTGCTCTGGCCCTCCATGTGGGTCAACCCCATTGGCACCTTGGACTACGTGTTTATCAAGGGCGTTAAGGAGGTGGGAGTAGAGGGGGAACATGCGCAAATCTTTTTGGGCCAGTACACAGAAAACCCCAGCGCAATCTACTACCCAATCGTCATGGCGTTTAAATTCTCGCCGTTTCTCATTACGGGAATCGTGTTTTTTGCTTTTCTTCTTAAGAAGCTCCTCCCACATTTTGACGGCGATAGGGCTAAAAGATTTGTACTTCTGGCCACCATCTTCACGATCGGATACCTAATCGAGATAACTATTCCCACAAAAAAGCTCGATCGTTATATTCTCCCGTCCCTGGCATCGATGAGTTTGTTGGCGGGTTTTTTCTACACCTGGCTGGTTTTTGTGGCGACACCAATGTTTCTAACGCTGGTAGAGCGACGTGTTAAGGCAGGTCTCCGTGCCCTTCTCGTCGCGGGTCCCCGCCTCGTTGCCCGACTCCTCGAACTGCACGGAGACCTGCCTATTACCACCGCAACTAGGGGTGTGTTCGTTATCTTCGCCACCTTACTGGCATATCAAAGTTTTTCCCTAACCCCGGACTATTTTTCCTACTACAACCCCATGTTTGGCGGGTTATCCAAAGGTATCTACACCCTGGAACCAAAATGGATTATAGGTCAGCATCAAGTCGCCCAATATTTTGTCGACCTGATGAAAACGAACAATTTGGAACCCTTTACCCAAGGTCAGTCTTTTGACAACCAAAAAGATTTGTCGCATAAACTAACCGTAGCTTTTCCGGAAAAATACTATACCCAAATTTGGCCGTTTATTAGAAAAATAGGTGGGTGGGCAACAATAGAAGATTTAACTCCCAACGCCAAACGGACCGCTTATTTTGTATATCCCGTTTGGGATGACTACTCCGGTAAAGAAACCCGCTTTAAACTGACCTACGTCGACTCCGTGTATCTAAGAGGCGTTAAGCTTTACAATGTGTACCAAAGATGATCTCTAGAATAAAATCTGTAGCAAACAACCCAATCTTAAGCGGGACCTTTATTGTAACGGTAGGAGTTCTTGTGGGAGCTATTTTTAGCTACCTTTTGCAAATTGGGTTAGGACATTTGCTCTCCATTGAAGATTTTGGAACTTTCAATGCTTTTCTCTCGCTTTCCATAATTTTTGGCATTCCCGCCGGAGCCATATCTACCTCCCTCATTAAAGAAGTTACTAAACTTCTCGCTCAAAACAATTTTTACACCTTAAAAAAATTGTTCTGGAGCTTTACAAAACTTTCTCTGGCTCTTGGAGCGATTTTATCATTATTGTTTATACTGCTAAACAATTGGGTAGCTTCCTATTTAAACATCCGTCACACTTCCGTAATCTTTGTTTTTGCCGTCTTTTTGGCGTTTTCTTTTATAAATGTTGCGTCACTCTCGTACCTTCAAGGTCTGTTAAGATTCAAGGCGTTTGCTTTTCTTTCTTTAGTTTCACAATTTTTTCGACTGGTAATTCCGCTTGGTTTGGTTTACGCGGGTTTTGCTGTGGCGGGAGCTTATGCAGGTTTAACGGTAGTGGGGATTCTAAGCTTCTTTGTGTCGATCCTGCTTCTTAATAAAAACTTAAAAATGGGGATGAACTTACCTCAAAACATCATCGACATAAAACTTTCCCATCTCTATAAAAGTCTTCTACTTTTTAGTGTGCCGGTATTTTTTATAAACTCGGGAATAACCCTCTTAAACAATATCGACATTATAATGGTTAAGCACTTTTTTAGCCCCTTTGAGGCGGGAATTTACGCCGGCGTAGTTACTATGAGTAAGGTTTTCTTGTTTGGCGCTGGTATTGTTCAGGTAGTTATGTTTCCACAAATTTCCCACCTTTACGCTTCAAAGGGCAACTTTAAAGGTCGCTTTGCAAAATTCTTATCATTGCAACTCCTGTTAATAATTGGGGGGGTTTTATGCTACACCATATTCCCCCAAGTTATCAACTCCATAATGTTTGGAGGAAAGTTCACTCAGTCCGTTTCCTATTTGCCCCTTTTTTCCGTGTTCACAGCCTTTTACATCTTAATCACCTTTTTGTCGCTGTTCCTTTTGGCTATAAATAGAACAAGAGCACTCTTGTTCATAATCCCCGCCTGTATTCTTCAATATACACTTATTAATCTCCTCCACACCAATATCTCCACTATCATCAAAGTTAATATTTTGTCGACCGGAATGGCCTGTTTATTTATATCCATCTATGTTGTGAGGTCTGTCTCCCATTCCTCCCCAGACGAGAGGAATGGTAAAATCCCTGTATGAAGGTGTCGATAATTATCCCAATCTATAAACAAGAAAAAACTATTAAGGTCGACCTGGAAAATATTTGCGACACCATGAGCAAAACCCGTTGGGAATATGAGGTAATCGCGGTTATAGATGGCTCGCCCGATGGCGCTTATAAAGAGGCTAGGAAAATCAAACTACCAAATTTGCAAGTCTATAAATACGATGTTAATAAAGGCAAGGGCTACGCGGTTCGTTACGGCATGGCGCGTGCCACCGGAGATTATATTTCTTTTATTGACGCGGGAATGGATATTGATCCCAACGGAATTTCCATGCTGTTGGAGCATATGGAATGGTATGATGCGGATATTATTGTAGCAAGCAAAAAACATCCTGTGTCGCAGTGTAACTATCCTCTCATGCGAAAAATTTATAGTTTTGTCTATTACATGCTGGTTAAAGTTCTTTTTGGACTTAATTTAAAAGACACTCAAACGGGGTTAAAGGTTTACAAAAGACAGGTGCTGGAAAAGGTTCTGCCGCGCGTACTGGTTAAACATTTTGCCTTTGATATAGAGATCCTGGCCGTGGCAAAAAGTTTAGGCTTTACCCGTATTTTTGAAGCTCCCGTTAAAATAAAATGGGACTCCGGCAACACCAATTTTTCCGTCCTATTAATTTTGGATAAAAATATCCAGGCCATGATTGTAGACACTTTGGCAATTTTCTACCGTCTCAAGATTCTTAACTACTATAGCGACGAAAGCAAGCGCAAGTGGGTTTACGACAAAGACTTGGAGATGAGAGTTAACACAGGAGAATTGGGTTAAACCACCGCATGTTAGAATCAATCGGCGCAAAAGGAGTCAGATAAATGGACGGGCAAACACAAAACACAGAGCAGGCGCGTTTTTACTTCTTCCTAGGAACCGTTGCAGAAGTGATTAAGATGTTTCCTATCATGAAAAATCTTAAAGACAACGGCGTACCCTATAGATTAGTTTCGTCAGGACAAAATTCTATCTATAACAACGAGCTGCTTGTAGTCAACCAACTCGGTAATCCAGATCTAACCGTATCGAGCGGACCAAAAAAACAAACGTTCGTGAGTCTTTTCATTTGGTTTGTAATTACACTGTTCAAAGGGGTTATTAGCTTTCAAAAAAAGTTTGGCAGCCACACTTTGGAAGAAAGAAAAAAAGTTGTTGTCTATGTACACGGCGATACATTATCAACACTCGTGGGCACAATAGTGGCAAAACTCAACAATTTAAAGGTGGCTCATATTGAGGCAGGACTCAGATCGTTTGATTACCTTAATCCTTTCCCCGAAGAAATCACGCGGGTTTTAGTATCAAAAATGGCTGATGTGAGTTATTGCCCAAACGATTGGGCTATGGCCAATCTAAAGAAATCCGGGGGAATCAAGATAAACACACAAAATAACACCTCAATCGAAAGTTTAGATTTTGCTTTAGCACAGAAAGGCGATGTGGAACTTCTAAAAAAGTTGGGTTCCAAAAAATATTATATTTTTCTAGTTCATCGAAATGAGCATTTAGTAAACAAGAAGCTCATGACAAACTTAGTGGATATCGTGCAGGAATATTCCAATCTCCTAAATTGCGTATTCCTACTTCACAAACCCACAGAGCTTGTTTTAAAGAACTACGATCTTTACGATAAGTTACAAACTAACCCAAACATTAATATTGTGGGGAGAATGCCTTACGTGGACTTTATGAAGACTCTGTACTCAAGCGAGTTTATAATAACTGACGGAGGTAGTACCCAAGAAGAAGCGTATTTTCTTGGAAAACCCTGTTTGGTAGTAAGAAAGTGTACTGAAAGAATAGAGGGTTTGGGCGAGAATGTAGTTCTAAGTAAACACGACCCGGCAATTGTCAAGGAGTTTATTGGAAATTACCAGCACTATAAAAGAGAAAGAGTAGAGTACGAAAAAAGTCCCAGTAGAATAATATCTGAATCCCTGTTATCATAGCGTAATCTTAATACAAGTACTAAAAAGAAACGTAAGAGGAAAAATATGAAGATAATCAAAATAAGCCCCAAGTCAGGTTATTCTCATAGTACTAGTAAGTTTTTTGATTTCCAAAGGTTCGAAAATGAATGCAAAGATTTTATTCTCCTTGAAGGCGGTTTTGAGAAGGATAGGCAGTGGGAACAGTTTGATTTGAGCAAAGACGAACTAAAAGACGTTCAGGCTAAAAAAGTTGTGGTTATAGAACTGGAGGAACCCAACAAGTATTTTATTGCTGATAACCCAGAAGAGTATGAGCATTATTTTTATAAGATCCTTTCAATATGCCCATACACAACCGACTGGTTAAATAAAAAGAATAATTACCAAAAAAGGGTTTTTGTTTTCTATCCGTTCAATGAAAACCACATACCTCCAAAACGGGAAAAGAAATACGATATCATATATCACGGATCATTGGTGTCGCAAAGCCTTATAAGAGAAATCGAAATCATGAGTAAATTCAAACATTGCTTGGTTTCCAAAGCTAAGCACAGGCTCGTAACGCATAGCAACGCCTCGCACGAGGATAAGATGAACCTGATTGCCGAGTCAAAAATCAGTCTAGTTCATAACCTCCTATACCCCAAGCCTTATCATATTTTCAACATCTGGAGGTCGGAAAGTTATAAAAAGAACGAGGCCTTTAAGCTGGTGCCCCCATGGTACAAACCCTGGGAGTTATTTACCAAAAAAGAGGTTTTGGTACCGCAACTTAAGTCTAGGCTTTTTGAAGCTGCTTTCGGCAGATCTCTTATTTTGTGCAAAAAAGATCCCTTCAATCTAGTAGAAAGATTCTACGAACCGGAGAAAGAGTTTGTATATTATGAAGAGGGTAATTTAGAGACAAAAATTAGAGAGGTGTTAAACAATTTTAGTAAATACGAGGGAGTCATCGAGAACGCCTACAACAGGTCAGTCCGAGAGTATACTACAAAGGCGTTTGCTGAAAGGTATTTAAAATCGTTAGGGCAATAGCTGGTCAAACTATCTCTTGAAATGCTTCTTATAAAGTCTAAAAGCATCAGCTGATTGCCCCGGCAGATAACCAATTATCCTATCAGGGTCGTCCGGAAGCCTAGTTACAATATCCAGGTTATGCTCGTAACCAAGGTACTCATTCTTCATGTCTTTCAGATAGTTGTGAGGGTTTCTTTCTTGATAGACAGACGCTTTATTGTAAACAACTTTATATCCCTTCGCCTCAACGTAGTAAGAGGCCCAGATGTCATCCTGTCTACCAACGTGTGGAAACAAGAAATAATCTTTAAGCGCTTTACAGCTTAAAAAGGTGTTTTGGGTATCAAAAGGCGATAGCTTGTTGCTTGCAAAAGGAAAGTATTTTGGATCAAAACGCACCTCAGGCGCATGCTCCATACGGCATATTGCATCAATGTCCGGGTCCCCATCCCACAAATCCACCTGAATATCCGGGGTAATGTACTTTACAACCTTTTTGGAATAATCTCTCTTGGACAAAAGCGGTAAAGGAAAGCCCCTGTGCCAAAGCTTGCTCTCATTTGTCGCCCCAACAGGGTCAAAAGCCGGAAGATCCGTAGTGTAAAAGTTTACCTTAGTTTTCCTTCCTATTAGGAGACTCTCACCCCAATTGTCATAAGGTATATTATCATCATCCACAACCGCAACAATTTCGGCACCTAGGTCCTTTGCCCACAGCAACCCAAAATTCCTCCTTTGTATACAATTCCACCCTATAGCATCTGACAAATCTCTATCGTATTTTTCCTGCATCTCGGGGGACACATACACTCCATTTTTCACCTTATAGTCCGCGGGGGTCTTTTTATCTCCAACCACAACTAAATACCAATCTTTAAAACTCATAAATTTACTAATCGCCTTTGTGAGAGGATTAATTGTTGTAGTGACTATTACCTTTTTCATGTCTGTATTGTTTATTTAGACGCTAAAGAGCGTTTAATTCCTTCCTCGAGACTAATTTTAGGAGTATAAAAACCCAACATCCTTTTATTAACACTGCACCTATAGCTAACACCCACGGGCTTGTCTAGCATGTGTTTTATCTTTGGGTTTTCTTTGTAACCCGCCACTTTAAACATGATTTTGGCAAGTTCATTAAAACTTGTAGGTCTGCCCCATCCCAAATTTACCGGACCCTGAATATCAAGCTCAACAGCCTTTAACACTGCGCTAACAATATCATCAATATGAACAAAATCTCTCACCTGTTTGCCGTCACCCCAAATAACAAACGGGTTGTCTTTGTTTTTTATCCTTTGGATGAAACTCGGGAAAGGGTATGTAAGATCCTGATCCTTACCGTAGCCGGAAAACGGCCTAAAAACATATACCTTAACCCCACCCTTCCGTGCAAAACTAGCTAAAAGCTCTCCGCTTAACTTTGCCCATCCGTAAGTGAGGTCGGGATTTTTGATGTTCTCCAGCTTAATATCATCCTCTTCTAATTTATAAGCTTTTTCCTGTAATCTAGTTGGGTACGCTGCTGAAGAACTAAAGTAGACTACACGCCCTTGACCGGTGCTCAGGGCCCAATTAAACATTTCCGCATCTATAGAAAGGTCCGTTGCAACAGACAGTGGTTGCCCTTCTATTGTCTCTCTACCTCCTACTATTGCAGCTAGATGAATGACTAAATCAAACTTTCTTTTATTTGCTTTAAAAAAATCTCTACAATCGTTGCCTTCTTTTATATCAACACCGGTAATATCATGTTTTTTTAATGCCTTAACAAAGTGTCTCCCACAAAAACCTTTATGACCTGTTATTAATACTTTCATAATTAATCACATATTAGAAACTAACTGTGTCGCAGTATAACATAAGATAAAAAGTTGTTACAAGAGTTTCCGTCTAATTAAGGTTAGAGACATAGAATCTAACAACGCTAAGCTATATAATCTAGGTATGACGGCGGATAAACCCAAGAGAAATAAGATGACTGAACCGGGTTTCCACTTTACACCCCCAGGTTTTGACAAATATTTGAGCCACCCAAACTTATGGAATCCAGAAGTGTCAAAAGCGATTCCACCAGCAGACGTATTATCTGTCTTGGGAAGGGGTGTTGAAAAAGCAGGGGATAGGTGGTTACCTACCCGATATGTTCAAGTTACAAGGGTGCTAAGGGATGAGAACGGGGCTGTTGTAATTGATCCAAAAACAGAAAGGCCAAGGATTGTCCGAACGGCCGAAAGGGAAAGTTGCGGAAATACTGACGAACTAAGTGAGAAACATCTTGGTAAAGATAAGAGCCTTGTGGTGGGGGGCGGAGAGGCCAATGTACAAGCTTTAACAATAATCTACGAGAATTTGGTAAATAAGGGAAAAAAACCGAAGTTAGTAATATTTGCAGCAGGTTCTCCTTTTTATCTGACGGATCGGATTAAAAGAGGTGTTCCCGGTACACCGGAATCGGAAGGGGCAGTGATGCAACCGCCTTTTGAGGCCGCAGTGTCCGGATCACATATTGAGGATAAAACATTGCCGCGGAGAGAGATAATAGCCAGAAGTAATAATACCCGGGACGACTTAGAAAATGCGCTAATTATGGCTGCTGGCGCGGGATTGAATAAGGTCATTGTAATAAATACAACGGTAGCTATGCCCAGAACATTAGCTTTCTACGACGACATTATAACCGAGAAACCGTCTCTTGCTAATACAGAAACCATATTTATGACGGCGGAGAATATCATACTAAACTACGGCTTCGATCTATACAAGAGAGCTCTAGAGGACTACGGAAAGCTGTTGGGTAAATTAACCGACTCACATGCTTGGCAAAGCACCTGGGAAAGTGAAGAAAGCGGCATTAGAGACATAAGAGCAGGAACCTACGGAAAAGTTGGTAAGGGTATGTATTGATACCCCCGTGTTGTATAATTTTCCAATGGAAAAAGATGAACCTTTAATAAGTTTGGTAATAGCTACGCTTAATTCCGAGTCAAAACTCCCAAATACCCTTGATTCTATAAAAAAACAAAACTACCCACAGGACAAATTGGAAATCCTCCTTATGGACGGCGGCTCCACGGATAAAACCAAGGAAATTGCAGAAAAGTACGGTTGCAGAATAATTCATAACCCAAAAGTGGTTCCGGCCTGGGCCAAATATCTAGCCTACCTGGAAGCAAAAGGGGATTACGCCATATATATAGACAGCGATGAGGTCATTGAAAACGACAACAGCTTACGCTTAAAACTAAAGGCCTTTCAAGAAAATCCCAATGTTCGCGCCGTAACAGGTTCCGGATACAAAAACCCAGATGGCTACCCATTTTTAAATAACTACGTAAATGAATTTGGTGACCCTTTTTCATTCTTTATCTATCGACTTTCAAAAGACTATCGGTACTTTATTGACAGTATGAAAAAAAATTATACGGTAATAAAAGAAAACAATGATTATGTAATCTTTGATTTTTCCAACACTAAAAAACTTCCCATATTCGAGCTTGTGGCTATGAGTAGTATGGTCGACTTAAAATACCTAAAACAAAATTTTCCGGAGATAAAAGATGGCCCCGGATTGATCCCGCATCTGTTTAATCTTTTGTTATCAAAAGGCTCTTACATTGGAATAACCAAAAACGATGCGGTGATACACTACTCGTCCGAAACTATGGAGAAATACTATGGAAAGATTCGTTCCAGAGTTAAGAACAATATTTTCACTCCCGCAGACGAGGGGTATAGAGGGAGGGATAGCTACGAAACGCGGTTAGGTAAATTAAAAAAATACCTCTTTGTTCCTTACGCGTTTTCCATAATTTTTCCGCTAATCGACGCTATCTATTTGGCTGTTACGAGAAAAAATTGGGGATATCTTAGTCACGTTAAATTAACAGTCTATACCGCTTATCAAATATTGTATTTTTATGTCATGAAGTTGACTGGCAAAACCCCCGAACTAAAAAGCTATGGAGAATTTAAAAAGGTTTGAGGTACGTGAGATTTTTATCCATTAGTGATATTCTTCACCTAATATCCAATTCTACAGCTCACCAAAAAGGAGGGGGAGCTATGAAAAGCCTAGCCATCCTTGTTCTGTGTGGCCCGAGCGTCGGAGAGGCCCGACTCACGCTCGAGGAGTTCTTCGAAAGATTTGAGCGAGTGCTCAAAAACTTCGAGTTGCATGTGAGGTTTGTCCTCTCTTGCAATGAGGGGAAAGGGGCGGATTTTTGTCGAAAATTCGCGAGTACGAAGGACTGCGTGGAGGTGTATATACCGCCCACATTGGGTGGAGACGACAGCCCCACAAACGCTGGCGCCGGACGCTATGTGTACGGGCTACATAAATGCACAAACGAGGCCGACTTTGTGTTAGAGATTGATGCCGAGGGCGCTCACAATCCGCTCGAGGCCGAGGCGTTCATTCGATCACTTTTGGCAGGTAAAAGAGTTGTGTTGTCGACAAGGTCTTCCATGGGAGGACGGGATTATTATCCCCCGCAACGCCGTCTGGCGTCTGCAGGTATCACGATCCTCTCTAATGTGTTTCTCGGTTTGGGCAGGCCAATATGGGACATGGCTTCGGGGTTTGAAGCATTCGAGTCCACCCTTCTAAGGCAGGTGTTTCAAATCCATCCGCCTGAAGAGTGGATAACCCTGCAGTCAACGACGGCGTTGATCCAAACGGAGTTACGCGCCTGTGTGCTCTGGCTGCAGGATTGTAAGTCTGTTTACCGCGATATTACTATTCTGCCCATCACATACGGGGCAGAAAAGACGGGGCGAAATTTTCCAGCCTCTGTGGGCTGGAAAGCACTGCAAGGTTTCATAGAGCTTTGCAGGTATCGACAAGAGTTTCTAGCAAAAAAGCCGGCGGGCTTGTAAAGTTGGCAAATGGGCGCTACGGCCTGGGGAAGTAAGCATGGGTTAAGCCCAAACACATGCTTACTTCCTTTGTATTTCCCGTCGAGCTTTACCCGCAAACAATGCTACCAAACCCCCAAGTGATTGGAGACAAACAACAAGAAAGAGAGTCAGTAAAGAAACAACCGGGAGAACGCCGCGGTTCCCTACCACCACCCCGTGAAAAAAAGATGAAAGAAGTGTAAATAACAAAACTAAAAACCATAAAGAAAACAGCAAATAACGATTGGCCGCAGTACGTTTGAACAAAAGCAACAACGGGGTGAGAGCTAAACCAAGGATAAATAGTTTGTTAATGAAGTCAAAAAGACCTTTGAGAAAAAGAATTAGGATATTCTTTTCCCCGGGAAACGGATAGACAAGGAAAAAATCCTTCACTGCGGTAGCAAAATGCCCAGACGTTTTTTGGGGGTATTTCACTATGTGATCCAAAGTAAGTAGGTACATAAATTTATTATAGAAAGCATAGGCTTGAGGTATAGACTCACCCATATTTAGACGCTCATCTATAATATCTTTGGCACCCCAATGTCCAAAAGCCCAGGTGCTTAGCCCAATACTATCTTTATTGGGGTATGGAGTAAAATATATATGTTCCGAAAAAAGCTGATTTCCTTCATAAAAAGTCATCCCAAAATAGCCGGTAATGAAATAGTTTCTGGCAGACCAAGCTAACACGGACATTATTGATGCTACAAGGATAAAAATGTACCAAGAAAGATTGAGCTTTTCTTTCCTAACATACTTCCAAAAAACAAGAGCTACGATAAGTCCAAAAACGATGAGTAGTGTATTTTGACGGGTAAAGATCGCCATAATTGCTAGTAAAGTTACAACTATCAACCTTTGGGGTATATAGCTCCTGGCACCATCTAATCCCAGGAAAAAATAAACAAACCCAGTTAAGCAGAAAGCGGTGAAAATATCCACGCTCGGCAAAATAGCGGTATAAAAGATAAGGGTGGGATTAATCCCAACCACAACTAACACAGCATAAGACAATCTTCCCAAGGAAAGCCTCTTTGCAAGATGAAAGCTAAAATACAGTACAAAGAGATAAAATAGAATATTGAAATAGATGACTATCTTAGGACTGTCGTAGAACAATCTTCCGGCTGAAATAAGAACTGAGTAACCCGGTAAACGTAGAATTTCCGGAACATAAAGCACGCCTGGTTTGGGATCCACAAAATACATATTTACAACTTTGCTTGCTGAGAAACCCTTTCCTAAAAGCAGACTGTCCGAATAATCTTTATATTGATCTATATCCTGCCCGCACCACTCCCTTTGACTGCATGATTTTAACGATAGAACTACTATATTAAAGGTAAAAACCAATATAATGAGTAGATGGCAGTATCGTCTAAGATACAAGGGGTAATTCATAATTAAACTACATATATCCTACCGCTATTTTAGCATGACATTAACTCAATAAACTGCCCTGCTAAGTTCAGCAATATTTAAAGTGTGTGATTTGATATATAATGGCTTTCGTGAATATTAAACCCAGAGAAAAATTCTTGCCCATTGCTACAGCAGTCTTTGGGGAAGAGGAAAAGAAAGAAATTATTGAAACATTGGAATCCGGCTGGATTACTCTTGGACCCCGCACAAAAAAGTTTGAGGAGGATTTGGTTAATTACATCGGCGCTAGATACGCTGTAGCCTTGAATTCTTGTTCCGCCGCCTTACATTTAGCTCTCCTGGCTGCGGGAGTTGGAAAGGGAGATGAAGTTATTACTACACCTTTTACCTTTGCGGCAACCGTTAACGCCATTTTGCACACAGGAGCAAAACCCATCTTTGTGGACATTGAATCGGACACCCTTAATATAGACGCCAGTAAAGTAGAAAGGGCTATTACTAAAAAAACAAGGATGTTGCTCCCCGTACACTACGGCGGGTACCCGGTGGATCTAGATACCTTTCAAAGCTTAGCAAAAAAGTACGGGCTACTGCTGATTGAGGACGCGGCACATGCTATTGGTGCGGAATACAAAGGTAAAAAAATCGGAACCATTGGCGATATGACTTGTTTTAGCTTTCACCCCGTGAAAAACATGACTACCGGAGACGGCGGAGCGGTAGTAACAAACAACAAAGATTTTGCGGATAAACTAACGGTACTAAGGGTAAACGGAATGGATAAAGAGTCGTGGAAACGAAATACCACAACCGGAGCTTGGGACTACGCTATTACCGCTTTAGGTTTTAAATACCACATGAACGACATTGCTGCAGCTCTGGGTATTTGGCAGTTGAAAAAACTGGACGACAACAACAAACACAGAAAGGTTTTAGCGGAAAGTTACGATAAGGAGTTTGAAGGATATAAATACATCAAGAGATTAACAAGAGCGTCACATATCAAACACGCGTACAATCTCTATCCAATACTTCTAAATATATTCAAATTAAAAGTGACCCGCAACGAGATAATGGAAAAAATGAAAGCTTATAATGTCGGATCGGTAGTCTACTACCGCCCTCTTCACATGCATAAATTTTATGAAAACTTGTTGGGTTACAAAGCTGGATCTTTCCCGGTGGCAGAGGAAACTTTTGAAAAACTGATTTGTTTGCCAATGTATGCTGGCATGAGTATTTCCGACGCCAAGTATGTAGCAGACCTGCTTAAATATCTGATAAACGAAAATTTGAAATAGACTGTCGTGAAAGAAGACGAGCTCAAACGCATCCAAATCCTGGCGGATAAATATCCATTCAAATTGGATCACTTTTATAAAAAATTAGGTATAGACGAAAAAACCATCTCCGATTACTATATTAAATCTATGCTGGAAGATCTAAATAGTGGAATTTGTGTAATCCTAAACGGCCCCGGTGAAGTAGTTAGTGGTTTTTCTGTTTACACCAAATCGCAATTTGATACAGAAATATTGGGTTTAGAAACAGCAAGGATAAAATATCTTATATCATCTCAAAACGATGGTGCAGAAATAAAGAATGTTGTGGTTCAAACCATCGACTCGTTTAAGAAAAACGGGATCCAGTTTGCGACCTACCGGTTTAATGCGCTGGATGCGACAGTCTCAAAAGCATTGACGGACTACGGCTTTGTAAGGGTAGATGACTACATAATCCTTACCAGAGAGACCAAGAAAACCTTTTTAGGCTTTCCGCATCCTGAAGGGATTAAGGTTAGACAGGCGGAGGAGAAAGATGTAGAGATTCTTCAGGACAATCACGCTCATACCTTTACTTATAGTCGCTTTTTTAACGATCCCGCCTTGAGTCATGAAGTGGCTACAAAAATGCATAGAGTGTGGATCGCCAATTCATTCGCCAAAAAAGTAGCTGATGAGGTTTTTGTAGCAGTAGATGGCAACGACTACCCTATTGGATTTATAACATTACAGGAAAAACAACTGTACGGAAAAACCTTTGGCCACGTACCACTAATCGCCATCAAGGTTGAGTTTTCAGGTAAGAAGGTGGGAAGACTGCTAATGGAGAAATCGTTCAAGTGGTTTATGGAACGGGGAATAAATTACATCCTAATTGAAACTCAAGGAAGCAACATATCCGCACTACGATCGTACTCACACATGGGCTTTGAGGAAATTGGAATGGGTGTAACTTACAGCTGGTTTAATAAAAAAAGTTGATTTTGTTAAATTAATCCCTTATAAAAATTATATTCTTTTACTAGTTTAAGCGTTTCCTCAACCCCGTCTTCTAAATCATATTCGGGATCAAATTTAAGCTTATCTCTAGCGCTTGAAATATCTAACGGTCCCCTCCAAACCTGCTGTTTTTCCGGCTCCTTCACCTCGTAAACAAAATCCGAAAAATGAGTTTTGTACAGCTTAGCCAACTCCTCTGTTGATCGGGAATCGCCTCTTGAAATGTTGAATGTGTCGTGATTTGCCTCCTTTACGGTAACACAGGAAAAAAAACCTTTAGCAACATCTTTAACATAAGAAAAGTCCAGTGCTTCGCCTTTTACCACCCAAGCAGGTTTCTTTACGTAAGCCCTGTCCATCAACAACTGAGTGACCCTGTTTGCACAGTCGGTAAAACCGTAAACGGAGGTGGGTCTTACAATTACCCACTCCTTTTCTGAAAGCTTTACGAAATATTCACCCGCCGCTTTACAAGCACCATATTCATTCACCGGATCTAGAATCGATGTTTCGCCTTGCGGATGTTGCTTAAAATGCCCATACGCCATACTAGAAGATGTGTACACAAGTCTTCTTGCCGAGGAAAGCTCGTTAAATACTTCTACAACATTTAGAGTCCCCTGCATATTTATGGAAGACATTTCTTTTTTGTAATGATCAGCAACCCTAGCCATGGGAAGACCAGCAAGATGGACTACGATCTCGGGTCCAAAGTCCTGTATATTTTCCCTTAAAGTACCTATATCCCTTATGTCGCCCGCGTACTTTTTGTGGGGGTGATTCTTAATATATTTCCTCCTCAGATCCAAACACCTCTTATGGTAGTCGGGCCTGTCGATAAAATTAAGCGAGGCATCATAACTTGCAACTTCGTGTCCCGTTTCTACTAACAAGTCTACGAGATGAGAGCCGATGAAGCCAGTTCCGCCCGTAACAAATATTTTCATATCTGTTAGAATACGTTCCCAGTTATTTGATGTCAAGACAGTGTGTAATTTGTTAACACTTTGTGTTTCTGTTAATATTCACGCATGTTGGCACTAAACCAGCTAATTCCAGCTTTCATCGCAATATGCCCCATAGCCCTTCTATTACCAGGATGTACATACTTGCAGTTCCTTAATAAATCCAGGCTGTTACTTATAATACCCACGCTTTTTCTAATAATACTAACCGCCGCAGCTGTGTGGGTATATGGACTCGTAGTCTTACTATACATTCTTGCAGGTGCTTTCTGTCTGTGGTCCCTTTTGCTGGTTTTGTCTTTAAACAGAAAACATTTATTTTACATGGCGTTCATTTTTCTTATCATTATTCCTACAATGTTCTCCATTGGTGCAGAATTAACAGGAGAGCGCATGGCTTCTGTACTCTTTGTTCTTCTAGTTACTGTGGTTATAAAAGACACTCTTGGCAACAAGGTCGTACTATAACCATGAAATATTCTTCCGAACTTTTAATAACCTTAATTCTACTTTTTTCTCTTAACAATATGAGCGCTTACGCCCAGACCCAGGAGAAATATTATTCTGATCTGTTTCACAAGTGGGGCTTTAATACTACAATTTTCTACACTGACAGCTTTGCACAAAACAAACTAGGCTCCAACAGAAACATTGTAGTGATATGCAACGACAATACTTCGTTGGGTTGTTCGTATAACCAAAAAAACGGGGTTGTTTTCAACAACCAAGATGTGAGGGACAACCAAAGAGATCTGGTATTTAAAACATTGGAGCCAATTAGAGAGGGCGGGAGGGCAGTATATTATATACCCCAAATACTTCTAACTTACCCAAAATACCAGGAGCTGGTTGAGGCCTACTTTAAGAGTGTAGGAAAGGCTAATGAGTCCTTAGCGAAAATCACTGATAATAAAATTAAGATTTTAATAGGACTTGATGACTTCAAACAATCTGTTTTATTCCAAGGATGTATATACTCCTCGATAGTTTTGTTTATGGGGCTTCTCCTTGGAAAATTTATCCGAGGGTATCTACAAGTTCCCAGCAAGCTTTCACCGTCGAAAATAAACAGCTCCATAACTTTACACAATATCGGTACATACGCCAAAGTAGCACATAAATTTTCCCCATTACTATTTTTATTTCTGATTCTCTTTTACCTGCTCGTAGTTACTATCGCGTTGGCAAGATGGCAGACTATAAACGGCTTGGTATATGCAATCAAACTATATATATATACATTTATACCGTCCAAAATATATTTAGCGATAGTAGCCGGAGACAAAACTTCCTTAATTTTAGCAACCTACAATTTTATATTATGTAGCGTTTTGTTATTTATTATGACGCCCAATATGATGGACACTTTTAGAGCGTTTGTTAACAAAACACTAAGAATAAAAATCCAATTAAACATTATTAAATGGGGAACTTTATTTGTTACAATAGTAGCTACTTTGTTAATTTCGCTGGATATTGTTACAAACCCTGCAGAAATTACAGCTCTCGTAATAACCTGGTTTTTATTGTTGATCGCGTATTTAAAAAGTCGTGGCGTCTCGTATTATGAAATGTACAGCAACAGAGGTCGCCTTGTTATCACAGTGCTTTTGGCCTTTATAGCAGTTTTCAGCGTATTTTGGGAAACGTGGGCTAAAGGCAAACTCCCCCCGCAATATAATTACCAACCCCTTTTTAGCAGCGATAGCAAGGTAATTACATCACCCTATCTTAAAGAGATTAAACAAAACGTGCTTTTTCTTGACGAGAAGTATGCGGGGGACTCTCTGTTATTCGTGAATAACTACCTAATATACCACCCAATGTTTAAAAAGATCTCTATAAAAAACATTTCTAGTTATTCGCAGGGAGGAAGTTTTATCGTAGTAGCAAAAGATCAAGAAGAGTTCATTAAAGAGATTATCACCAAACCCGGAATTCTTGAAAACATAAATTCCACAACTTTCTCCCCACTTTTTACAATCAAAAATTTCAACTATAAGGACGAGGTCACTAATCAAGCGCTTGCTTATGACGCGACAATAACGTTAAACTGCGGAGCCAACCCAAAACCGGTAGAGGTAGTGATCGATGCAATATATTCCACAACTGACCCGGCCACCGGTAAAACCCAGGTTGAATCAAAAGATTACACGGTTCTCGATTTCCCCGGATGTAGAAGAAATGAGGGGAAGGAACTCTTTATGTTTCCCTTTCCAACAGAATTCGCTTCCAGACGACCCACGATCGCCGTAGCTTTTAAGATTGCCGGAATAAATGATGGATATATAGACAATATAAAGATTTTGAGCGACGGTACAGATATTCCGATAAGTTACTTTCAAGCGTGGGATTACCAGGACGGAAACTATAATTTAGCTTATGCGCAATATGTTGGGGGCGACGAAATAAACGCCTACTCCATAGACCCTGTAGCGGAGACTTCGTTTAACAGAACGGAAGAATCGGACCAAAAAAATTTGAGTGTCCCAATCAACTCACTTATAAAGCGGGGGACTCTAGGTAGTAAATTCTTGATTTGGTCCTACGGCGGGAGACCGTTGGTTAAAACAAATTACGACTAGGCTCATATGTCTGTTAACAAACCCGTAAAAATGTTGCATCCTCTGACCAAGCTTTTTCTTCTGTTAACCATTGTTTTCCTTTCTTATAGTCTAATTACTGTAATAATTTTTAAACATAGAGTGGTTGACATATCCACCCATTACACTATGCCGGATGTTGATACAGATGCAGGCTTGTGGTATCAATGGTACCTATCGTATATCCAGAAAAATGGACTTGTATACGATATGATGAACTTTGAATCCTACCCTGTAGGGTATGATATATCCTTTACCCCGTCCAAAAACCTTATCTACTCAACCCATGTTTTTATTCTCAACAACATAATCGGTTATTCATGGCAAAACCTAATCCTAATCAATAACATATCTTCTCTGGTTGTTTATCCTCTCGCTGCCCTTGGTGCTTTTATTCTAAGTTATTACATAACTAGAAATAAGCTGGGAAGTTTTATCTCCGGATTGGTATACGGTTTTTGCTTTTATGCAATTTTTATGGGACGAGGAGCCATGTCAATAAATCATATCGAACTTATTCCCTTTTACCTACTGTCACTTATATACTACCTGGACAACAGACGGATTTCTTCTCTAGTTGTGTCCGTGTTTGTTTTTGGAATAATGTTTAGGGTGGATGCTTACTACGCTTTCTGGTCGGGGTTGTTCTCCACGGTTTTCGTATTTCTTTATAAAACTGACACTCCGATCAACACACTTAAAAGCGCTCTTAGATACTATATTCCTCTGTTTACGGTCTTGCTGTTAATGAATTTGGAATTTTTGATTTCGCAACTTCCAATCATGCTTAACAAACAAACGCTCATACAAATGGGCAGAAATTCTAATCCAAGGGGGGAACTAACAGGTTTACAGTATTACCTTTCCTTGCCTTTATACCCCATAAACCGACTCAAAGAACACCTCGGTCCTATCAGTTTTTTTATGACCTTACCTCTCTATGGTGCAGCAATACTTTTGTACGCCCGAAAAAAAAGGTTATATCTTATACTTTTAGCGTGTTTCCTTTTTTCGGTAGTTCTTTCCTCTTTCGTCCCGGGGTTTTACCAAATCAACCTGCTGTACTTTAAATACTTTGGAATGTTTAGGGGTGTGGGAAGATTAGCTATGTTTGCGGCGTTGTTCCTTGCACTTCTTAGTGGTATCGGAATTAGCGAATTAGTTAAAACGACTTTCTACTTACGCTTGCCTAAGATTAAACTCTTGGCTTTTCCACTTGCTGGTTTAATTATCTTAATTTCAAATCTCAATAACGACGTGACTTGGTACAGACTTACCGATATATCCAAGATCCAAAAGCTTTACGATCCTATCGTAAGAGATCGAAGTATAATTGCAATAGCAAGCTACCCTATGAATCTAGGTTCGGGAAATGTTGGGTTTCCGCAACCATACGAACTAATAGGACAAATAATTCACGGCAAGCCCCTGGCGGCAGGACTAAGTCGATTTGCCACTAATGAACAGAGAGAGCTCCAAAGTCAGATAAAAGATATTAACAACCCTAAAACCATAGATGCGCTGGCAAAATATGGGATAAATACAGTACTAATCCGCAACAAACTGTTGGCTGACTCTTTAATTGTAAACTCAAACCTTAAGGCAGATCCACGGCTCCGATTCGTTGGTAACTATTCGGCACCAACCGACGAAAAAAACGGAAAGACAAACAACGACAAATCCAGAGATATAAGTTTGTATCAACTCAAAGAACCGCTGTTAAACTCACAAAATAAACCGATTCTATATCTAACAAATCCCAAGACAATGCTAACCTTTGAAAAAATAAGTGCATCAAAATATACCATAACAATTAACGATCTGGACGATAGTGATATTCTTGTACTTAATCTTCCGTATTCAGAAAAATGGAAACTTTTTGAAGGTGATTTATCCAAAGCATCTGATTTGGGGTTTTTTATTAGAAAGCCTGTATTAGTGGACAAACAATCTATTTACCAAAATTATGCGAACGGGTGGCGCTTAGACGAATTCAAGGATAAAACAGATATAAAATTAACCTTATTCTTCAAACCGCGATCAGTAATTTATCTGGATAAAGTACTGGCTTTTTCCACTACTTTTGTGTTGTGCGTGTTGTATTTTATCTACAAACTTAAGGAAAGACGTGGAAAAAATAATTAAATTCCTACTGTATCAAATTAACGGACTTTTTCCGTTTATCTACGAGGCGCTCCCTATGTTCAAGTCGTTTAATTTCATTAGAGGTCCCTTCAGTTACTTAAAAGATTACATCTCCTACGGAAGCCTGAGTCAAAAGCAACCAACACCATTTGCTCTTGATTTTTGGAACACCAGACCCATGCTTTATGATAGATTTGAAAAGGCCGGAGAAATTCCAAAACACTATTTTTATCAGGATATTTGGGCTGCCAGAAAGGTTTACGAATCCAAGGTATCCGTGCATTATGATATAGGTAGCAGATTAAACGGATTCATTTCCCACTGCGTGGTTTTTACTAAAGTGGTGATGTTAGATGTACGCCCATTAAGTATTAAATTGGACAACTTAGAATTTGTACAAACGGATGCCACGAATATGAACAACATTGAATCCAACAGCATTGAATCGTTGTCATCGCTTCATGCTATTGAACATTTCGGCTTAGGTAGATACGGAGATCCGGTAGACCCGCAAGGATATATAAAAGCAATCCGGGAAATCGGTCGAATATTAAAAAAAGACGGCAATGTTTATTTCTCTGCACCCGTTGGAAAGCAGCGGCTTGAATTCAACGCGCATAGGATTTTCGACCCTAAATATATAATTGAGCTATTCAGTGGTCTCGAACTCAAAGAATTCAGCTATATAGACGACAACGAGAACTTAATAGTCAGCGCAGACATCAAGGAAGTCTTGAATCAGAATTATTCGTGCGGTCTATTTTATTTCAAAAAAAAGAGTGTTAAATAATGAAGTACACAACAACACAAGTATTAACGGGAATCTTAAACAAAGCGTTTTAACGTTATTTTATATCATGACGCATCAAGTTATTCGTATTATACCCTAAGGACTGTGTTTAATGTATAATCTTGAGATTGCTGAATCATGCCTGTACTAACTGGTCTAGAAAAACATTTATATTCTTGTAAAGCCTTGTTCTTGATCAGGTGTTGGTTTGTTGGCTACTATAAGTATCTGGAGTTTTTATTATGGAAGGTTTTTGGTTGCCACTATAGCCACCCACCCCTGCTTTACAAAAAATCTGTTATTGAAAACTACGCAAAGCTTTATAACACAAGAGTTTTGGTGGAGACCGGTACTTACTACGGCGATATGGTCGAAGCCTTAAAAAACAAATTCGACAAAATATACAGTATAGAGCTTGATTCTGACTTACATTCCAAAGCAAAATGGCGATTTTTGACTGACTCAAGAGTTCATCTTATTAAAGGCGATAGCGGGGAATCGTTGTTTAATATCATCCGTGATTTGAAAGAACCCTGCATATTTTGGTTGGATGCTCATTACAGCGGAGGAGTTACAACTAGAGGTACCACAGACTCCCCAATCTTAAAAGAGCTGGAACAAATTTCAAAGTCAGAGTTTAAGAACGTGTTGTTAATAGATGATGGAAGGAATTTTGGAGTTGTTCCGTCCTACCCAAGCATCGAAGAACTAAAAGGTCTTGTTTCTAAATACATGAAACTTTCCGAACTTCACATCAAAGATGATATTATAAGGATCTTGCCTTGACGGGGCTGGCGTCGGTGGTGATTCCAGTATACGACGTCTCGCGTTCTTTGGAGGATGCTTCAGAAGTATGGTCCACGTGGGTTTAGCTCACAGGATACTGGAGGAAATAAAGTGTGAATATGTAGGAGAGCTTCTCTCCATTAAGGAATTCAACGACAAGCACGACAGCAAGAAGTTAGCAAAAAAAACAACGGAACGTTTCACAAAAGAGTTGTTAAATCCACATGGTCAGATATAATTTATGTTATGCGCAACCTTCACCACAAACTTCACAACACTTATGTATTATATCCCAAAAAAGACAGACAAAATGTACTATCTTAGAAACAGCATTTATGAACGAACAAGATTTAGCTAACAAAAGAGTAATTGTATTGGCCCATATACTAACAACTGTTCCGGCCCAAGATCTAAAAGAATATTTGATAAAAACGGGAGCTAAAGAAGTTATGTTTATAGGTCACCCACTCTACTATAAACAGGGACGACCCGGGTCCTTTTTTGAATTAATAAAAAATGGAAAACAAACAAAAAGGGTGCAGTTAAACAACTGGAAAATAAACCAATTCATTAGGTATTTTGCAGATATTGTCCTGTCTCTATACTGGATACTGACTACCTCAGGCAGGTGGGATATAATTATCGCCTTGGATAATTTAAACTCTCTGGCCGGATTACTGCTTAAAAAGCTGGGAAAGGTGGAAAAAGTAGTTTATTACGCAATTGATTTTACACCACAGAGATTTCCAAACAACCTGTTAAACAGGCTTTATCATTACATAGAGAAGCTTTGTGTTAGTTATGCAGATATTACCTGGAATGTATCCCCAAGGATTGCTGAAGGCAGATATAAACTTCTTGGCATGAATCAAATCAGATACAACAAACAAATTACCGTCCCTATAGGTATTTGGTTGGATAGAATAAAGAGGGTGGAACTTGAAAACACGGAACCGCATACTGCAATATACGCAGGGAGCTTATCACCCCATCAAGGTGTGCAGCTGGTCGTAGACGCCATTCCAAAAATAGTTGTAAAGATTCCGGATTTCAAGTTCATCGTAGTAGGTATGGGTGAGTATGAGAAAAAGCTTAAAAAGCAAGTTAAAGAATTGGATGTCGAAAAATATGTGGAGTTTCTGGGATATTTTGAAAAACACGAAGATGTCGAAAATATACTTTCGAAATGCGGGCTCGGGTTGGCAATGTACAGCGCAGAACTTTCAAAATGGTCGTATTATGCCGACCCTTCAAAAATTAAATCATACCTTGCATGTGGACTGCCTGTTGTAACAACCAACCTCACCTACATCGCACACGATATTGAACAAAGGCGCTGTGGAATAGTATGTGACTACAATAAAGACTGCTTATCAGAGGCGATCATAAAAATTGCGTTGGACTCTGGCATACGCAGAGAGTTTAGGCAGAACGCCATAAATTTCGCAAAAGACTTTGACTGGGGTATGATTTTTTCAAGGGGGATAAATGCCCTAAATAATGTGAGTGAGACTGGGCAGCATATGAAAATCAAAATTAACCATCCTAATGCCCACACAACTGCCGTATAGTATAATAGGGCGGTGCGCGCCCTAATAACAGGAATAACTGGTCAAGATGGTTCTTATTTAGCAGAGCTGTTGCTTGAAAAAGGTTACGAAGTGCATGGACTTATACGCAGAGCATCAACATTTAACACCAAAAGGATTGATCATCTGTACATCGATCCCCATGTAAATGGGGTTAAAATGTTTCTTCACTACGGAGATCTTTCAGATAGCAGCAATATATATAAACTATTAAACAAAATCAGACCTGATGAAATTTATAATTTAGCGGCTCAAAGTCATGTAAAAGTAAGCTTTGAGATACCCGAGTACACCGCAAACATCACCGCTTTGGGGACACTAAGAATTTTGGACGCTATAAAAGAATTGAGGCTTAAGAGCAGGTTTTATCAGGCATCATCATCGGAAATGTTTGGAAAAGCTGTGGAAATCCCCCAAACAGAAAGTACCCCTTTTTACCCGCGCTCTCCTTATGGCTGCTCAAAAGTTTTCGCTTATTGGATAACCAAAAATTACCGAGAAAGCTACGGAATTTTTGCATCAAATGGAATTCTTTTTAACCACGAGTCGCCTAGAAGAGGAGAAACTTTTGTGACAAGAAAGATTACTAGAGGTTTGGCAAGAATTAAGCTGGGTCTAGACGAGTGTCTATATTTAGGAAATTTGGACACAAAAAGGGATTGGGGTTACGCAAAGGACTTTGTAGAAGGTATGTGGCGAATTTTGCAACACAATAAACCCGACGATTTTGTTCTCGCCACAGGGGAAACTCACACCGTGAGAGAATTTGTGGAGGAATCGTGTAAGTACTTGGGTTTTAGAATTGTATGGCAAGGAGAAGGGTTGGAAGAGCGCGGTAGCGACGCAAAAACAAACAAAACAATCGTGAGAATTGATAAAAGATATTTTAGACCTGCCGAAGTCGACCTGCTTCTTGGAAACTCCGCCAAAGCTAAAAAAGAGCTTGGCTGGAAACCAAAGACAACCTTTAAAAAGTTGGTAAAATTGATGTGCGGTAGTGATTTAGAAAATGAAGGAAAGCAAAATGAACAAAAACTCTAAAATTTATATTGCTGGACACACTGGCCTTGTAGGGTCGGCCGTAAAAAGAAAGCTGGAGTCGCTGGGTTACACAAATTTAGTTTATAGAACTAGGCAAGAACTGGATTTAATGGATGACAAAAAAGCTGCGGAGTTCTTTGAACAAGAAAGGCCAGAATATGTTTTTATGGCTGCCGCTAAGGTTGGAGGAATTGTTGCAAACAGAGACCAGCCGGCGGAATTTATCTACCAAAATTTAAAAATAGAAACTAGTGTTATACACAACTCATATTTGCAGGGTGTTAAAAAACTTTGCTTTTTGGGCTCTACCTGCATATATCCCAAACTTGCCCCACAACCGATTAAAGAAGAGTATTTACTTACAGGACCTTTAGAAGAAACAAACGATGCCTATGCGATAGCGAAGATCGCGGGTATTAAAATGTGTCAGTCCTATAACAAACAGTACGGAACTAATTTTATAAGTGTAATGCCCACAAACTTGTATGGACCAAATGATAATTTTGATCTTACTTCTTCACATGTTTTACCTGCATTAATAAGAAGATTTCATGAAGCTAAGATAAATAATGTCTCAGAGGTCATTATATGGGGTACAGGTAAACCAAAAAGAGAATTTCTGCATGTTGACGACCTGGCAGATACTTTAATGTTTTTGATGGAAAAATATGATGATGGTGAAATTATTAACATCGGCTGTGGCGAGGACCTAGCAATTATTGATCTCGCTAAATAAATAGCAAAAGTTGTAGGTTTTACAGGACAGATAAAAAATGACACGACTAAACCGGACGGAACACCAAGAAAGCTGGCCGATGTAACAAGACTCTTTTCGTTAGGTTGGAAACCAAAGATTAGTCTTGAAAACGGAATAAAACAAACATATCAGTGGTTCTTAGATAGCGCCCTATGATTTTAACCAACTACCTTGTAGGCTTTATCGAAGATAACGCAACGCTTTTTAGCGTTCCGCGCTTGATTTCCGGCTTAAAGGAGTGTACGGATTTTGTTGGATATCCCACAGGACTTTGCCAAAATCTTTTTGTGAACAACCAACCGTTTATATTTATTCCAGCCTACTTGCTGGCAAAGCTGGTGGATCCTGTTCTTGTCTACAATCTTATAGTTTTGGGCGGCACGGCGCTAAACTTTTTCTTTGCCTTTAGATTTCTTCGAAAATTATTTGGGCGTTTTATCGCGCTTTTGCTCGCTACGGTGTTTTTATTCAGCCCTTATCTAGCCTATCAAAGTCGTGCACACTTTGACTTGGTACAGTTTTGGCCGGTAGTTTGGTTTTTAGACACGCTTTTTTTCTCGAAAAATCGGCATAAAGCGATTTTTCTAGGACTTTTATTGACTTTGATCACCGGAATCAGTAATTACCTTGGTTACTTTACTCTCATCACGGCAGGGTTGTATGCCGTGGCATCGTTTCGAGTCCAGCCGGCGGCGGGGCGGACTCCATGGGAAACCGTCACAATGGGTCTGCGGTTCGTCGTAACGACACTTGCGGTTTTTGCCTTATCCTCGTTAATATTTCTGGCGCCTTACATAAAATCAAACTATTTTTCCCCCAAAGTTCGCGTCGAGGATAACGTCGATAGCACAGCTATAAATCGACCGTTTGAAGACTTTGTAACCTTCTCCTCACGACCTTGGTATTATCTTTTGCCCTCCGTCGACAACCCCTTCTTTGGCAGCCTTTCACAAGGGTTTTTGGATCGTCTTTCCGGAGGAGGAAATTATTTAGCGCAAAATTACTTCAAAGCAGAACATTCTGCCTCGTATTTGGGCTGGGTAAATCTGTCGTTAGCATTGATTGGAATTATAGCGTTGTTCCGAGTTAAACGAGAAGCGCCAATTCGTTACCATGCGCTTTTGGTAACCATCATCGGGTTAATAATCCTTACCATGCCCCCCTCGATTACCATAGATAGGGTGCTGATATACACACCGAGCTATATTTTATTTAAGTTTTTCCCCATGTTCAGAGTTTTAGCACGGGCAGGGGTCTTGATTCTGTTTTTGACTTTGATATTTACCGGATATGGCTACCGCGTGCTGGTAAAACACGGGGTGACAAAACCGGTATTGGCGGCCTTGATGCTTTTTAGCATCGCCGAATTCTTTATTCCGCTAAAAATCACTCATGTTGGAATCCCGCCAAAAGTTTACGCGTACATTGGAGCAACCGATCCGTTAAAGTCGCCCGTAGTAATCTATCCTTACAACAAAACCAACGAGGCACTATTTTGGATGACCGCCTATAATCAACCTTTAATAAACCCCAAGTCTTACGGGGACAAAAAGTCGGGTTTTGTTTCGGAGGACTTCACTAACGCATTAAACGCCAGCGGTGGGTTGGAAAAAGCCCGGCAGATGGGGGCAAAATATCTGGTATATTTTTACGAGGACGATCGAAACGTGGCGCTTGACTTCTTTAATAACACGGACTATTTAGCCAAAAGTACTCAATTTAACGAGGTTGGCAAGGAGGAAAAGGGGATGTTAGGCTTGGTAAGGATCGTAGAAGCCGGAACCGCCAAATCAAACTCTGCTGTCCTTTATACGTTTAGGTAAAACGAACCATTTTGCCCCACTATAATTTTACTAATGGGTGGGGTTGTATAATTTCGCCCAATAATATATAATATAGTGGTGGAAAATCAAAATATTCAAGAAATAAAAAAAGCTTTATATGACTGGAATTTTTGGGGTGCGGGCTTACCAACGGGTGTACCAAGGGAAAAATACACCAATCTGGTATCTAAAAAATACCGGGAGTCTAACCAAGTAATTGTAATTACTGGTCCAAGAAGATCCGGAAAATCCTATGTCATGCGACAATTCAGTAAACAGTTAATAGGCGGGGGGCTGGAACCAAAAAACACACTTTACATGAACTTTGAGGACCCCAGGTTAGCCAAACTCACTTCTTCGCAACTTCTTGAGGTTGTAAATAACTATAAACAGGAATCCGTTGGTGCGGGAGACTTTGTGGTTCTGCTCGATGAAATTCAAGAAATTAAAGGCTGGGAAAAATCAGTAAGAACTCTTTACGAAACTTCCACAGCCAGGCTCATACTAAGCGGTTCTAACAGCAGGTTGCTTAGTGGGGAGTTAGCGTCGTCCTTAACCGGCCGCCATGTTGATATAACTGTGTATCCACTGTCGTTTAAGGAATTTAGAGATTTCAAAAATTACACCACCGTGGCAGCGCAAAGCGATGTTTTTCTTTTGAATTCCTTTTTGGAAAACGGTGGGTTCCCCTTGGCAGTGCTGTCACAGGATCCTAAGGAGGTACTCTTAACGTATTGGAACGACCTGCTTGAGAAGGATTTGATAAAGCGTTACTCAATAAGAAAAGACGTAAAATTTAAAGAGCTTGCCATGTTTTATCTTACCAACACATCGAATTTAATTACTTTTGGAAAAATGGAAAAGAATCTGGGAATAAAGTCCGACACCGTGGAAAAGTATTCATCGTATATGGAGAATGCTTTCCTAATGTTTTTTCCTAAGAGGTTTTCTTACAAATACAAAGAGACACAAAGAAACCCAAAAAAAGTGTATTGCGTTGATACGGGGCTTCAAAACTTTGCGGGCTTTAATTTTAGTCAAAACCTTGGCTGGAAAATGGAAAACTTTATGTTCTTGGAATTAATGAAAAGCCAAAAATTCGAGATTAAAAATATGCATTACTGGAAAAATGACCGACATAAAGAGGTGGACTTTGTAGTGAAGAGTGAAAACAATCTGGAGGTAATTCAGTCCTGCTGGGATGCGCAGTATCCGCGCACACTGGAACGAGAGCAAAACTCTCTTCTGACGTGTTTAAAGGAGCTGAGTGTAAAGGAAGGGACTATTGTAACAAGTCAAACGACTAACGAAACAGAAATTGACGGCTTCAAAATAAAAACGCTACCTGTTTTGGAGTGGGTGAAAAACCTCTAAGGTGATTTTGGTTGCGGGACCCGGATTTGCACCGGGGTCTTCAGATTATGAGCCTGACGAGGTACTACTCCTCCATCCCGCGATAACTCCAAATCAGCTTTGGAATAATACCAGCAAATCCCTGATTTTGTCAAACAAACTGTCGATTCTTGCCGTAACAGGGGCAAAAAATCCGCCACGTGATCCGGGGTCGTTATCCCGAGTCTCCTCGGCCCCAAGCAGGTCGTCACCTAGAATTTTTGGCTTTAAATAAACGTCCTCACCCGGTTTAGCCATGTTTAGCTTGTTTCTGGCCTCTTTTTCCACAAATTCAGCCGACTGGCGATACTCCGCCTCTTTTTCCAGCTGCTCTTTTTGTCGTTGTAGCACTGTTAGCTCCTTTTTAACCGCCACCAGTCGTTCACCCCGTTGCACCACCTTTAAAGTTCCGGTAACAAAGGTGGCGGAAACAAGCAGTAAAACCGCCGAAATTGCCATACTTTTGTTAAACTTTATGCCCATATCACAAGCATATCACTGTTGACATTAAAACAAAAAATCGATAAGATAGCCTATAGATTTTTAAGGGGGTTATGAAAATGAAGAACCGTCAGCTTACACTGTCGGTATCTTCTATTCTGCGCTTCGCGCACAATATGAACTTAAAAAAAGCACAAAAAGAGTTTGTGCAGGATCTTTACGACAGAAAAAAGTCCAGCCTCACGGCATCGGCCTATACTAAAGACCTTGACCAGCTTATAAAATATTTGTTTGAGCGCGGTATTACCGCCGTGGAAGAAGTGCTACCTCAACACTTGGAGGATTTTTTGCAAAATTTGTACGACTCTAAAAAGTTAAGCCCCAAGTCAGTGTCAAGAAAAATAAACTCCATCAAAAGCTTTTCGAATTTTTTGTTAACAAAAAATTACCTCAATAAAAACCCCGCAAAAGATATCAAACACCCTCAATTGGAAACTAAAACGCCTAAAATTTTTAGCAAAACGGAGTGCTTAGCCTTAAGAGAATGTGCCAGAAAGGATCCTAAAACCCACGCCATGGTGGAACTTATGTTACAAACAGGAATTAGGATCTCCGAGCTTGCGGGAATGGAAGTTGTACATTTGGATTTAGGAGAACCTGCTACGGTTTTTATTCCCAAAAGGGAAAGTCAGAAAGAAAGAGTTATTCCATTAAATAACAAGGCCAAAGAAACTTTAAAAGAGTTTTTAGAGATTGGCCGACAAGTTGAAAGCCCATTTCTGTTTACCACCAAAAGCGGAAAAGCCATACTAATTAGAAATATCCGTTCTTCCATGGAGCGACTTTTTAAACGGGCGGGACTTAAAGGCGCCAAGGTTAACGACTTTCGCCACACATTTACGGGCCGTCAATTGGCCATGGGAGTGAGTTTACAAACCGTTTGCCGGGTTGCCGGACATAAAACCCTTACTACTACGGAAAAATATCTAAAATACATGGATATTAAGAAACCCGGTAATAAAGAAGTCCTAGAGGAGCTTTAAAGCGCGCAGACATGGATAAGGAAATCAGTCGACCAGTCGATGAGAATGTCAGTAAGATGCTTATGGAGGTCCGTCTGATTTCCGTTTCATGTCAAGCGCATTTGGTGGGTGCTCCAGGACTCGAACCTGGGACCAATCGTGTATAAGACGACCGCTCTACCAACTGAGCTAAGCACCCAAAGAGGTGTCCGAGTCCCCACCATCAAAACGTTTTAATTCCCTATTTTTCTCCCAATCGCGCTCTTTGGTTTTTTCCTTGTCTTTTAGATACTGCTTGTCCACCTCATCAACTGCTCCTATTAACGCCGACTCCAAAGTAAAGTCGGTCTCGTCACCAAAATACATTTTACCTTCAATAGTTGCCTCTACCTTTACCAGCAGTTTGTCGTGGTCGTCCGACCTATCCATAACAACCCTGATGTCTGCCTCCTCCCGACTCCTCTGCTCTACGTGAGCCAAAAGCGGTGTAAGCTTTTGTTCTGCCAACGCTTTCATACTTGGAGTTAACTCCATATCATCGCTTAATATCTGTATAGGCATGTGGTCATTTTACCACGAGGTAAAATTTTTACCGAGTGGTAAAACCCTCTTTTACCACAGGGTAGGTTTGGTTGCCGTCCGCATCGTACAAGAGTATTGCCGCTACCGGACACGCCTGCGCCGCCATTAACAAAAGTTCATCTCCGGTTTGTAACGCGCCGTCTTTTACAATTGCTATCGACTCGTTATCCAGATCAAAGGCTTGAGGATTCACCACCACACAAGTTGCTGCACCAATGCAAGCTTTTCTATCGACAACAATTTTTGCGATTTTGTTAGACATGTCTACTCGCCAAATTCTATCACTTCGTTAATGCGTATTACCAGCTCGTTGATTTCTTCGTCGTTAAAGCCGTGGATGCGCGCGCCGGCCTCAATAGTGTCATAGTACATGGCTCCGCAACCCACGCAATGCAGGCCGTAATCCAACAAGACTTCCACCGTTTTTGGGTATTTAAAAACCACCTCACCAAGATTACTCTCGCGGGAAACGGGAGCTGTCTTTTTCCTACCAGTCGATACTTTACCTGTGCCTTTCCTTTTTAAGCTATCGTTTTTTACCATAGTTTTCCAAAGCCTTCTTAAGCGCATGGTAACATAATAGCGCGCATTGCTGCCTACTGGCTGTTAAGTCGAACTTAATTAAATCCAACATATCCTGCTCGGTTAGTTTTTTTAAGTCGTTTACACTTTTACCTTTTATTTCCTCGGTTATTATAGACGCGGAAGTTTTTGACACTGCGCAAGCCACACCGGTAAATTTCGCGTCGACCACTTTATCTTCCACAATTTTCAACTGAAGGGTCATTTTGTCACCACAGATAAAGTTTACTTGATCCGCCGTAACGGTAGGAAAATCCATTTGCCCAAAATTGGCGTTAGACTTATAAATTTCCATAAATTGTTCACGGTAAATTTGGTCGCTCATATCATGATGTTAAAGCAAAAGGCGCCACGCCTCCATAGCGCCCTCAACTAACGCGTCAATGTCTTTTTTGTCGTTATACAAATACCAACTCGCCCTACAGGTTGGACCAATTCCCAGCTCTAAGTGCAAAGGTATGGCACAGTGGTAGCCAGAACGAATCTCTACACCCCGCTGATCCAAAATTGCGGAGACATCGTGAGGATGAATTCCATCGAAATAAAAACTAATAAGACCGGCTCTTTGGGCGGGATCGGTTGGACCTAGGATGTGAAGCGTTGACGAAGCAAAAGATTCCAACGCGTATTTATTAAGTTCAACTTCATGGTTTCTAATATTATCCATGCCGATTTTCTGCAAATACTCAATTGCCCGCGCTAAACCCACCGCACCGCTTACATTTGGGGTACCGGCCTCGTATTTATAAGGGGCACTCTCCCAAGTAGCTTTATCTTCTTCTACTTCTAGAATCATTCCCCCGCCCGTCATAAAAGGTTCCATTTGGTTATACATGTCCGACTTTACATAGAGTGCGCCAATTCCCATAGGGGCCAACATTTTATGACCGGAAAAGGCAAAAAAATCGCACCCTAAACTTTTTACATTTACGGGCATATGAGGAGTCGATTGGGCACCATCCACAACAGTCACAGCGCCGAATTTTTTAGCTTCCTTAATAATTACCTTAACAGGAAATATAGTTCCTAGAACGTTGCTCGCCTGCGTCACCGCTACCAATTTGGTCTTTTTGTTCAGTTTGGACTTATAATCGTTAAAATCAAAAAGCCCATCTTTGGTTGGGTAGGTGTAAACAAGCTTAGCGCCAGTCTTTAAGCAGACCTGCTGCCAAGGAATTAAATTGCTGTGATGCTCCCAAATTCCCAACAAAACTTCGTCGCCTGTTTGCAAAAACTTTCCCGCGTAAGAATAAGCCACTAGATTTATAGCCTCTGTGGTATTCCTTACAAAAACAATTTCTTCCGACTTTTGCGCACCAATAAAGCGGGCTACAGTTTCCCGCGACTTCTCGTAACGAGAAGTAGCTTCGTCCGCCAAAGTGTGAGAACCACGATGCACATTTGAGTTGCAAGTCCTGTAATACTCATCCACAGCCTCCAAAACTTGCAAAGGCTTCTGTGAGGTGGCGGAGTTATCCAGATACACCAAATCACACCCATTCACTTGTCGGGCTAAAATTGGAAAATCCGCCTTCATTTTTTGTACGTCTAACATACATTTATTATACCCCAAGCGGTGTCAAGAAGGCGTCGACCAGTAAATCCTGTGACTCATCACGGGAAAGCCCTCGGCTTTGCAGGTAATAAAGTTGATTTTCGTCAACGCGGCCTGTGGTGGAGGCGTGCGAGGCTGTAACATCGTTGGTTTCTATCTGCATAACGGGCTCGGCGTGATTATGTGTACCTTCACCAACCACCAACACTCTGTCTTCCAGTCTGGACACGGACCCGCGCGCGGTTTTTTCCACAATCACCTTACCCTGATAATTTGAAATCCCCCCGTCGTATAAAACGCCTTCGATTTCAGTATCGGAGGTGGTGTAGGGGGCTTTGTGAACAACCGTGGTAACTAAATCGATTATGGTACCCAGTGACGCTTTGTATCCAAAATAAACTGTGCATGACACATTTGGAATAGTCAGGCTCACAACCAAGGATTTTTGGCCCGGCTTGCTCCCGTCATACCGTATGTTGTAGAGCGTATCCTCCTTCGGCGATAGAGTCAGAGCATCGGCGCTATTAAAGTTTATATTTACCTTTTTCATCCCACGGACCCTTCCATGCCAAGCTCAATAAGTCTATTAAGTTCCACCGCGTACTCCAAAGGCAGCTCCTTAACAACAGGCTCAATAAACCCGTTTACTATTAAACTCATAGCCTCGTCCTCCGTTAGCCCACGGGACATGAGATAAAAAAGTCTTTCCTCCCCGATCTTGGAAACCGTGGCCTCGTGCTCAACCGTGGCCGAACTTTCGTCGATTCTCATAACGGGAAAGGTGTCGGAAGCCGACGCGTCGTCCAAAATTAACGCGTCGCATTTAACCTTAGACTTAGCGTTTTTTGCCGACTCTGAAATTTGAACTAACCCTCTATAACTTGTGCGGCCCCCGTTTAGAGCTATCGATTTGGAGATTATTTTGGACGAGGTATTTGGGGCAAGATGGATCATTTTAGCGCCTGTGTCCTGATGCTGGTCAACATCAGCGTATGCTATGGAAAGCATTTCCCCGCGCGCGCCCTCGCCAACTAAATAACAACTCGGATACTTCATATTGACTTTGGAGCCGATATTCCCGTCGACCCACTCCATAACTCCGCCGGCATCAACTCTAGCGCGCTTTGTCACCAAATTATAAACATCGCCGGACCAGTTTTGTATAGTTGTATATCGCACTCGGGCATTCTTTTTGACTACCACCTCTACCACCGCAGCATGTAAAGAATCGCTGGAATAAAGCGGTGCGGTGCAGCCTTCTAAATACGACACAAAACTGCCCTCGTCGGCAATAATTAAAGTGCGTTCAAACTGGCCCATATTTTTGGCGTTAATTCTAAAGTAAGCCTGTAGGGGCCGCTTAACCTGAACGCCTTTTGGCACGTAAACAAAGGTCCCGCCGCTCCAAACAGCGCTATTTAAAGCGGAAAACTTGTTGTCGGAAGGTGGGATAATTTTGCCAAACCATTCATGAAAAAACTTGGGATATTTCTTGAGCGCGCTATCCGTATCCAAAAAAACCACTCCTTGGTTTGAAAGCTCTTTTAAAAGCGATCCGTAAACCACCTCCGACTCGTATTGCGCCTTTACCCCCGCCAAATACTCCCGCTCTGCCCGCGGAATCCCCAGCCGCTCAAAAGTATTCTTTATGTCTGCCGGTATATCTTCCCAACGTTTTTCCACCTTCTCCGTGGGTTTTATATAATAATAGATATTATCAAAATTTATGCGTGACAGATCCGGGCCCCAGTCAGGCATCTTCTTTTGCTCAAAAATCTGGAGCGACTTTAACCTAAAATCCCGCATCCACTCGGGCTCGTTTTTCACCTCTGAGATGGTCAGGACCGTATCTTCGTTTAACCCTTTTTTCGGCTTATATACATAGTTTTCCGGTGAAGAAAATGAATGCCGGGGGATAACAAATTTATAGGTACCCAAATCGGCTTTTTTACCCCGAGTTCGTGTTAACATAGTGTGATTCCTCCATCCCAAACTCCTTATACCCCGTTTCTTCTAGTTTTTGGACAATTTCAAGCCCGCCGGACTTCACAATTTTCCCATCTTGCAGAATATGCACACGGTCCGGTTTTATGTAGTTTAAGATTCTTGCGTAGTGGGTAATTATTATAAAGGCGGTTTTCGGGTTTTTCCGGCGGAGCCAATTAACCCCGTTGGCCACACTTTTTAAAGCGTCCACATCAAGCCCGCTGTCTACCTCGTCCAGAATGATGAGTCTTGGCTCTAAAACCAACATTTGCAAAATCTCCATTCTTTTTTTCTCCCCGCCGGAAAAACCCTCGTTTAAATAGCGTTCGGAAAATTCGTTTCTCATGTCAATAACTTTCATTTTTTCTTCCAAAAGTTTTCTAAACTTAATCGGCGACACGCTTTCTCCAAAACGCTTGTTGGGAGAAACCCCCGGCTCACGCCGTTGGTCTCCTCCATTCTGCGCTTCGCGCTTAATGTAAACCATGCGCAAAAAGCTGGCCACGTTAACTCCGGGTATTTCTAACGGGTATTGGAACGACAAAAATATTCCCATCTTTGCACGCGCATCAGGTTCCAAATCGACGATGCTCTTCCCGTCAAACACAATTTCCCCCGCGTCGATCGGATAGCTTGGAGACCCGGCAATAACTTGCGCCAGCGTACTTTTACCACTCCCGTTTGGCCCCATAATGGCGTGAATTTCCCCCGGATCAACCTTTAAATCCAGCCCTTTTAAAATGTTTTTCTGCTGAACCTGGACGACAAGCCCTTTTATCAGTAAACCCTTGTTTTGCATGGGGGTATATTAGACTTTTTGCCAGTATTTGGCAAAAACCTCATTCTTAGTTACAGTGTTTTTTTAACCACTTCGTACAGCCTACTCTTTATAGAAAGATAGCCCGGCGCCCGTATGTTAAAAACGGTGCTAAACGTATCTGCATCCACGGTAACAGGACCCCGGTCGGTAATAAAGGTCAACCATGTAGTACGACCATAGTTATCATCAACCAGTACTGAGTCAACCGAGTTTACAGTGGAATAACCCGGAACGGGTATCACCAACCCAACCGATAACAACGTACCTGCAAGCGCTTTCATTTCTTCCCATGTATACGGGTTTCCACCTATATCCCAGCAAATCTTATTATTAATATTAATAGGTAGTATTCTTTCCCGGTCTTGAAGAGTACCCTTGCTCCAAACCACCCAGGCGTTTAACATGTCTGCCATCTCGGCTTTAGTTAGGTACGGGTGGTCACGATTATCGCAAAATGAGGGGTCGTTATAACTCTTGGTGTACCAGCCCTTGTAAAACCATGGGGCTCCGGCCTTCTTCTCGTAAGCCTTGTCACGGGCTGTATCGTCAGCGTGAGTGGGGCCACCCGTAGAATCCCAACCGATGTTCTCCACAAAACCGCCCATAGTGGAAGAATAATATGCCGTAACCGCGTTGTTTAAAACTTTGTCTTTTGTATCATCTACCGCTGTTCTCCACACAGGATCTTCGGCGTGGGTTTTTACATAAACCGGACAGTACTGCGTGGTACACACAACTCTTCCGTTTACAGCAAATTCGTAAGCATAGGTACGAGCGGCAATTGCTTGCGCTCTTAACGCTTCGGTAGGCCAGTTACTTGGCATTTCCGCAATTCCATACAGATAATCCTTCACGGTCATTGGACCTTCGTTGGCAACATTGATTGTTAACCCGTCCACACCGGCACCGGACACTGTTCTAACCCCTACATTATAATAAAACTTAAGGATCTCCGTGTAATTTTTCCCTGCTTCCGCCCGTCCTTTAGCCCCATACTGGCTCATCCCTTTATAATCCGTGTACGCCCCGTAACTCATGGCCACAAAACCCTCAGCATGGGGGTTAGGACTACCATCAGGATTGGGTGGTACACCAAAACCGGGTGGTATTGTAGGCGCGCCCGGCGTATGAGACGGGTCGGCAGTACCATCCGTGGGTGGGTCAACAGTACCCACACTTTCACGATGGCTCCCACCCGATCTGTCTATCAAAATCTGGGTTTGAATGGGTGTGGGTTCCTCTATCCCGGAACCAGGCCCGGATCCCGAGCTTCCAAGAAGAATGGGGGCTGGAGTGGGTGCCGACACCAGGTTGCTAAGCAGCGAAGTCCACGAAGCATAATCAGTTCCCCGCGGAATGGCGTAACCGCTGGCCTGGTTACCGGGCATATCTGTTCGGTCCGTAGCCTCTAGCACACGTTGAGCCTTGGTCATATATGAGTCCTCCAACGATACAAAGGACCCCAGCTCATGCGTCATTTGGATTTTGGGTGGGAAGAGCGATTCCTGGAAAACCAGGGGTGTAGACTTAAACCGCGGCAGCATCCAAGCGCTCATATTATAGTTAGTGGTTGGATGCTGAACTATACTGTCGCAGTGAACCGACATTGTACAGCTACAAGATAGTGATGTAGTACCATCAGCGTTGGTTGTTTTGTCCACATCGCAGTGCTTGCTTGCATGGCATACGGGTTTGTCATCAACCGTCCCGTCCCCATTTACCCCACCTATATCTATTGTGCCTGTTAAAATTGCGGGGGGCCGCTGTGTTAGAATCTCTTGCCCGTAATGTGTACCATCGTCATCGCTGCTAGCAACTAACTTACTAGGGTCAATAAGTCCATGTGTCCAATCTATCGGATATTCTGTGGACTTAGTAGTTTGCCAAACCCAGTCTGCACCTCCGGCCACTTGAGACGCTCTATCACTACCTATTGCATGTGTACCCGTTATTATAGGGTTGTATATTTCATTGCTTGCTGCTGATCCTGCGTTTGGCCCTTGGTCCCTACCAACAGTCATTAGATTAGATGGTTCTACGGGGTCAGGCGCCCCATCCACACCATATCCTACCGAGGCACAATTGCCAAGGCCAAGATTGCCCGACCCGCTTTGTTCCACCAATGAACACGAACAAAGGTCTTGGGGCATACCTATTCTAAAAAGATTGGCACCCTTAGTGGGGGTAAGGGTTTTGGCCATACCACTTACGCTGTCCTTTACTAGTTCCGTGGAATCCGTAGAGTTGTTAAACTGGGGCGTCCCTATGGACTGAAAAGGCAGGGGATAAGTTTTATAAGAGGGATCCGAAAGGTTAAGAGCCTCGTGGTAGTTTACCCCATAATCCATAAAACCGGGGAATTTAACCTCTTCATGAGTATAAAACTCAAACGCACCAGGTCCGTAAGGACAAGTGGCGTTCATAGGTTTAGAGCTGCCATCAGCACCCTGTGTAGGATCATATCCTTCATTGGGATACAAACCACGCGGGCACATAGAGGCATAAGAGTCGTCTAAAGAATAGGACCTGCGAGTTTCGGAATCGGCCGTGGGAATGATGGTAGGAGAAAACATGGCAAAATAAGGAAAATACCTGGAGTCGTACTTATAGTAACCTGGGTCGCTGTAAGTCATATGGGCGATGTCCGTTAGAACTCTAACGGTAGAGCAATCCCTTTCTCCCTCTTCGGCTCTAACCCCATCGCCGTTATAATCTCCACATTTTTGGACTTCCGGACACGGCTGCTCCAGGTTAGGCTCCAGTCCGTTTTTACCGTTTATGTCGCCACAATAGCCAACCGGAGGCATTATTTGCTTAATTGTGACATTCCCGCCGGCATCGGTACAAATTGGCACGTCTTTATAAAGATCCCGGAACCGGCCCACAAATTCGGAGCGGTATAGATCAACATCACCCGAACCGTCTAACTCCTTTACCACTCCGGCGTAAGGTGAAGCTAAATTAAAAGCTGTCCCGCCGCAGGTTTGGGCATTGTCGTTCTGATAACCTTCGTCAAAAGTAACCCCCGTATTACACCTTCTAATTCCCTCGCAGCTGGACATCTGGGGTTTTCCTTCGTGATCGTTGTAAGTCTCCACACCGGAAGGAACGTCGCTCGACAATCTATAGTATTGAGCAGGTTTGACACCGCCATCCCGTACACCTGTATAAAAACCTATAATGGATGCGATCTGGTCCAAACTAAAACGCTGGTCCGCGATTTCCATCCTAGTTTCTGTTTGCGCTCCACTATCACGCCCGAATGGAATTACTTTATTACAAGAAAATTCATCGTTACAGCCCACATCTCCCAGGATGTCATCCTTTACCCACCCCTCCCACCTCGATGTGCTCATGTTCTTCTCACAAGGACCACAATTGTCACCAGGTCCAACGTCACAATGCCCAAGATCGTAACTTACGTCATACCAGTCCTTAAACTGCACACCCTGGTTCCATTCATAGTTATAATTCGGCCCCATGCCGGCCATACTATAAGTACTACCGTCTGGCTTTCGTACACCACTACAAGACATATACACATCCCTGTTTACGTTATTGATCTTAAGATCCTTG
>Ga0315277_10000331_pt1 | contig 76612 bp, 62 predicted proteins | sample YL17G05_15_MG_FD_203695 | JGI IMG/M metagenome (GOLD analysis project Ga0315277, IMG submission 203695) | Sediment microbial communities from Yellowstone Lake, YNP, Wyoming, USA - YL17G05_15 | ecosystem: Environmental > Aquatic > Freshwater > Lake > Sediment | place: USA: Wyoming | collected...
ACCGCGGCTATCTGTCGCCTCAGGAGCTCGCCGGAGCCAAGTCCGTTCTGTCCGCGGCCGCCCTGACCTACATCGCCTCGACGGCGATGGCCGTTCTCCAGCTGGTACGGATGCTCATGATCCGCGATTCCCGCGATTGACCATGGGACGCGCCGCCTTCCGCGCCGCGCTCACGGGCCTGCTCCTCGTCCTTTCCGCAACGACCGCCGCGGCCCAGTCGCCCTTTCGGTTCGACGGCCCCCAGTTCGTCCTCGACGGAAAGCCGTTCCAGATCCTGGCCGGCGAGCTCCATTTCCAGCGGATCCCCAAGGAATATTGGAAGGACCGTCTCCTCAAGGCCCGGGCCATGGGACTCAACACCGTTTGCACATACGTTTTCTGGAACATCCTCGAACCCGAGCCGGGCCAATGGAATTTCAACGGCAACAAGGTCTTCTGCAGCGAGCTCTATCCCGGATGGTTGACGCACTGGGGGGAAGCCTGGGCGTCGGTCAAGACCGAAGAAGTCCTCGCCGACTTGCGCTGGCTGCTCGAGAACGGGAAATCGTTCAACTTTTATGTCTTCCACGGTGGAACGAACTTCGGCTTTTTCGCCGGAGCCAATTACGGGAACGAATACCAGCCGGATGTCACGAGCTACGATTATGACGCGCCGCTCAACGAGATGGGCCAGCCCACTCCCAAATATTTCGCCATCCGGGACGCCCTGGCCGCGGGCCGGCCCGGAGGCGCCGCGCTGCCCGAGATCCCCGGGCCGCTCCCGGTCATCGAGATCCCCGAGTTCACCCCATCGCGGTCGACGTCGATCTTCGACAACCTGCCTCGCCCCATTCCCAGCCCGCAGCCGAGGCCGATGGAGGCTTTCAGCCAGAATTTCGGGTTCATCCTCTACAGGACGCGGCTCATCGGTCATCACAGCGGCAAGCTGACGATCACGGACGTGCATGATTTCGCCAATATCTACGCCGACGGCCGCTATCTCGGATCGCTCAACCGGGCTAAGAAAGGGGCGACGATCGAGATCCCCAAGGCCGATCCGCCGGTCCAAAGACTCGACATCCTGGTCGAGGGCATGGGCCGGATCAATTTCGGCCAACAGATGATCGATCGCAAGGGCATCACCGACCGGGTGACGCTCAACGGGATGACCCTCATGGACTGGGAGGTCTTCCCCCTCCCGATGGAAACGCGCAACATCGCCGCCCTCAAATTCGCCGACGCGGCCGGGGAGATTCCCGGGACATACTTCCAGGGGACCTTCGACCTGGCTTCGACCGGCGACACCTATCTCGACATGAGCCGATGGAAGAAGGGGGTCGTCTGGGTCAACGGCCACAACCTCGGCCGCTACTGGGAAATCGGACCGCAGCAGCGGCTCTACTGCCCGGCTCCCTTCCTTAAGGTCGGGCGCAATGACGTCGTCGTCTTCGATCTCCTGAGCCCCTCCCCCGCTCCTCTCCGCGGAGTCAAAAGCCTCAAGGGCGATTGAGCGGACCGGCATGGAGATCGTGCTGGCGTCTCGGTCCCCCCGGCGGCGCGACCTGTTGAACCGCCTCGTGGAAACCTTCCGGATCGTCCCGGTCGATGTCGACGAAACGTCTGTTGCCGAGGAAGAACCAGAACGGTTCGCCATGAACGCGGCGATCCTGAAGGCCGAAGCGGCGGCCGCTTCCCATCCGGACGCGATCGTCATCGGGGCCGATACCGTCGTCGCCGTGGAAGGCCGGAACCTCGGCAAGCCGGCCAGCCGCGAAGAGGCGAAGTCCATGCTCGAGCACCTCTCCGGCCGGACGCATCTGGTGATCACCGGCATCGCCCTGGTTCACAAGGCTTCGGGCCGGATTCTCGTCGACCGCGAGGTCACCGCCATGACGTTTCGGCCCTTAACCGGGGAGATGATCGAAGCGTATTTGGATAAGGGTGACTTCCTGGATAAGGCCGGGGCATACGCCATCCAGGACGTCGGCGGCGCGTTCGTCTCCTGCGTGGATGGGGATTACGATAATGTAGTGGGATTCCCGGTCTACCGGGTTGGCGCAATGCTCGCTCAAATGCTCCACGAAAGCGAGCCTTAATAATTGACAGAGGCAGGCGGTGAAAGTATTCTTCGCCTATCCATTCAAGGAGGCGCTCATGAGATCGAAATCCGTCCTGAAGCTCGCGTTCGTCCTGCTCGCGGCCACGGTCTTCCTCGCCGCGCAGGAGAAGAATCCGTTCGACGGCCTCTTCCTCAACCTCGGCAACCTCAGCCGGCTTTCTCACGCCCAATCCCGCTCGATCTCGCCCGAGAATTTCACCGGCGAGAAAGGCAAGGCGGGCATGTCCATCGACGGGCCGGCCCTCAAGGCGGCTCGGGATCTCGGGCAGGGCTGGAAAGTCTCGCCCTACGTCCGGATCAAGCCCGGCGAAACGTTCGTCCTGGCCGACGTGCAGGGCATGGGGGCCCTCCAGCACATCTGGATGACTCCGTCGGGCACATGGCGCTTCGCCATCCTCCGTTTTTACTGGGATGGCGAGAAGGAGCCCTCGATTGAGACCCCCCTCGGCGACTTTTTCGCCAGCGGCTGGGGCCGCTACGCCCAGATCTCTTCCCTCGCGGTCTGCGTCAATCCCGGCAGCGGGCTGAATTCCTACTGGCAAATGCCGTTCCGCAAGTCGTTCAAGGTCACGCTGGAGAATATCGCCGAGGACATGTTCACGATCTATTACCAGATCGATTACACGCTCACGGAAGTCCCCCAGGACGCGGCCTATTTCCATGCCCAATTCCGCCGGACGAATCCGCTCCCCTATAAGGACGTCTACACGCTCCTCGACGGCGTCAAAGGCTGGGGCCATTATGTCGGGACGTACATGGCCTGGGGCGTCAACAACAACGGCTGGTGGGGCGAAGGGGAGATAAAATTCTTCATCGACGGCGACACGAAATTCCCGACGATCTGCGGAACGGGGACCGAAGATTATTTCTGCGGGTCCTATGATTTCGATTCCAAGCGGCCCGACGGGACCGTCCAGTACACCGAGTTCACCACCCCATACGCGGGCCTGCCCCAGGTCATCCGCGGGGACGGGCATTACGATGTCCAGCAGCGCTTCGGATTGTATCGCTGGCACATCATGGATCCGATCCGCTTCGAGAAGGACCTCCGCGTGACGATCCAGGCCCTCGGCTGGCGGGCGGGCGGCCGCTACCTCCCGCTCCAGGACGACATCGCTTCGGTCGTCTATTGGTACCAGGCCGAGCCGCACGCGTCCTTCCCGAAGCTTCCCGCGAAGGAGGCCCTCGAGGTCATCTGATCGGGAGAAAACGCGCATGTCCCAGGATATGAGAGGCCGGGTCTGTCTGGTCACCGGAGCGAGCTCGGGGATCGGATACGTCACCGCGCTCGAGCTGGCGAAAATGGGGGCAACCGTCGTGATGGTCAACCGCGATCCGGGACGCGGAGAGCGCGCCCGGGCCGAGGTGGCGGCGAAGAGCGGAAACGCGAACGTCGAGCTGCTGCCGTGCGACCTTTCATCGCAGCGGCAGATCCGCGCCCTGGCCGGCGAGTTCAAGCGCCGGCACGACCGCTTGCATGTCCTCGTCAACAATGCCGCCATCGTCCCGGCCAAACGGACCCTGACCGAGGACAGCCTCGAAATGCAGTTCGCCGTCAACCATCTCGCCTATTTTCTGATAACGGAGCTTCTCCTGGACACCGTGAAAGCCTCGGCCCCGGCCCGGATCGTGAGCGTTTCCTCGGGCATGCACCGCCAGGCCAGCGTCGATTTCGGGAACCTCCAGGCGGAGTCGGGCTACGCGCCGATGGAGCACTACGCCCTGACCAAGCTCCTCAATCTTCTTTTCGCTTTCGAGCTGGCCCGGAAACTCGAGGGGACCGGGGTCACGTCGAACGCCCTGTCCCCGGGTTTCACCGCGACCAACATCGGCCGGGAATATTCTTTCGTCACCCGTTCGGTCACGCGAGTCATGGCCCAGCCCAAAGAGAAAGGGGCCAAGACCTCGGTCTACCTCGCCTCGTCTCCCGAGGTCGAGGGCGTGAGCAGCGAATATTTCGAGAAAAAAGCGATAGCGCGCGCCTCCCCGGAGGCACGGGATCCGGACACAGCCCGCAAGCTCTGGATCTTGAGCGAGAAGCTAGCCGGGGCGGCCTAGGTCGCCAGAACGGTTCGAGAGCTAGAATTCCAGAATGGAGTCGCTGAGATGAGTTCCCAATCTTCAGACAGGAAGTCAACGTGGAGCCGTTGGTTGTTTTCGACGGCACTGGCGGCGGCGCTGGCCTTCGGCGGGTCCGGCTGCTCGAGGGAACAGGCGATTGGGACAGCCGAAAACGCGGTCGAGACAGTCAAGGTGACGCGTCGGCCGTTCTCTGCGAGCGTGACGGCGATCGGCGCGGTGAAGCCGCAGGTGGGGGCGGAAGTCAAAGTGGGGTCGCGAATCTCCGGACGGGTCATGCGTCTGCATGCCAACATCAAGGACCAGGTTCGCAAAGGACAGATGATCGCGGAGCTCGAAAAGTCCGACCTGGAAGCGATCGTGGCCCAAGGCCGGGCAGAAGTGCGGCTTGCCGAAGCCAAGCTGGCCTCTTTGGACGAGCTGTTTCCCAAAGAGATCGCCCGAGCGGAAACGGACGTGGCCCGGTGCGACGCCACGGTGATCTTGGCCCGCAAGGACATCGAGAGGCAGCAATACCTGCTGGAGAGGAAGATCGCTTCGCCAGTTGACTTCGATCAAGCCCAGGAACGGCTCGCTGTGTCGGAAGCCCAGCTTGCGGCGACGCGGCGAGATCTTGATCTTATGCGCGCCCAATATACGGAAAACCTCAAACAGGCCGAGGCCGAAAGGGATCGCGATCGGGCGGCTTTGGCCAACGCTCAGGTCCAGCTGTCCTACGCCGGCATCACGGCTCCCATTTCCGGCGTCATCGGCTCGATCTCCACCCAGGAAGGCGAGACGGTTGCGGCCGGCCTGAACGCGCCGACTTTTGTCACCATCATCGACCTGGCGCGGCTCCAAGTCGAGGCTTACGTGGACGAGGTGGACATAGGGAAGATCAAAGTCGGCCAGCGTGTGGTGTTCACAGTCGACGCCTTCCCCGCCGACGACTTTGCGGGCAAGGTGGTGGCGATCTATCCCAAAGCCACCATCCAGGATAATGTCGTGAAATACGTGGTCGCGGTCGAAATTGTCACGCCCTACGAAGGCCGCCTGCGGCCTGAGATGACGACGAGTGTCAGCATCGAACTCGAGTCCCGCCAGGTTCTGGCGATCCCCTCCAGCGCGGTCCAGCGCGAAGGGGGAAAACACTTTGTTTTTCTGTCCGTCAATGGCCGGCCCGAACTCCGCGAAGTCAGGCTCGGGTGGAAATTCGGCCCCTGGACGGAAGTGGCCGGCGGTCTCACCGAAGGGCAAGAGATCTTCCTCGATCTTCCCGAAACGGGGAGAGAAAAAAAATGAATCGAAACATGCGATTGCTCCAGCAGGCCGGTGATTCCCTGATGTCGAACCGGCTTCGATCGTTTCTCATGATGCTCGGCCTCATCATTGGAATCGCCTCCCTGACGGCCGTCATTTGCATAGGCCAGGGGACGCGCGCCCAGGTCATGGATATGGTCGCCAAGCAGGGATGGGACCTGATCATGATCCGGGCCGGCTCCCCTAAGCAGGTCTTCGCACCCACGACGGACCGCACGATCGCCTCGTTGATGGAAGCCGACGCTCAGGCCATCGAAGCCGGCCTCGGCAACATCCGTTACATCTCTCCCACGCAAAACCAACGCGGCTGGGAGGTCATTTACGGCGACCAGTCGGTCAAGACGCGCATCTTTGGCGTCGGTCCCACCTGGCATCTCATCCGCCGCCGCCCCGTGGAACGAGGCGAGTTCCTCGACCAGTCTGACGTCGTCAACATGACCCGGGTGGCCATTCTCGGCTTCCGCACCGCCAAAATGCTCTTTGGCTCGGCCGATCCGGTCGGCCAGACCATCCGCATCGGCAGCGAGGCTTTTCAAGTCAAGGGCGTATTCGTCGAGGCGGGCATCGCCCCCGGCGGAGACGACTGGGATGACCGGGTCGTCATCCCCATCACGACCTCCTCCCGACGGCTTTTTGGCCGCTTGTATCTGGAACAGATCGTCGTCCAAGTCCGTGATGCCCGCCGGTTGCACGAAACCGCGGAGAAGATTCGTCAACTCCTTCGAGGGCGTCACCAGATCCGCGCGGGAGCGGAAGAAGATTTCTTCGTCCGCGAACCCGAGGATCTCAAGGAGGCGGCGCTCCTCACGTCTTCCACGCTGACGGCGTTGCTGATCGCGATTTCGGGCATCTCCTTGCTCGTCGGCGGCGTGGTGATCATGAACCTCATGCTCATCTCGGTCTCACAGCGCGTCCACGAGATCGGGCTGAGATTGACCGTCGGCGCGCGCCGGCGGGATATCCTCCGCCAATTTCTTTTCGAAGCTTTATTCGTCGCTCTCGTCGGCGGCCTGCTCGGCGCGGCGGGCGGCATCGGCGTCTCCTCCCTCTTGGCCGGGGCAGGGGTGGCCGTCAGCAAAATCACCTGGATCCCGTTCGTGATTTCGATCGGGGCATGCAGTCTGGTAGCGGTCGCTTTCGGCCTTTATCCGGCGCGTAAGGCGTCGCGCCTGGATCCGGTCATCGCCCTTCGCGACAAGCGAATGTAAGGGGGCTTCCATGATTGAAATTGAAAACATCACCAAGAATTATACAAAGGGCGCGATCGTCACCGAAGTCCTCAAGGGAATTTCCTTCCGGGTGGAGCGCGGCGAGTTCGTCGCCATCATGGGTCCCTCCGGCTCCGGCAAGACCACCCTGATGAACATCCTGGGCGGCCTCGACAAACCCACGAGCGGCGCGTATCGGCTTGCCGGCGTCGACATGGTGCGGTCCGGAGAGGATGAGCTGTCCGGCGTCCGCAACCGTAAAATCGGTTTTGTCTTTCAGCAGTTCTATTTGCTCGATCGCGTCGACGCCTTGAAGAACGTTATGCTCCCTCTCATCTACGCGGACGGAAACGGCGGCGGCGCCGGCCGCGCCGAGAAAGCCCTCGCCGCGGTGGGTCTCGCCGCGCGCAAACATCATCGGCCGGCGGAACTATCGGGCGGAGAACAACAGCGAGTGGCGGTCGCCCGCGCCCTCATCACGGACCCGGCGATTCTCCTGGCCGACGAGCCGACCGGAAACCTCGACAGACGCAGCGGCCTGGAAGTGCTGGCCATCTTTCAACGCCTGCATCGGGAAGGCCGGACGCTTGTCATGATCTCCCATGACCGGGCCGTCGCCGAACACGCCCGCCGCCTTATCGTGCTGAGAGACGGCCGCGTCGCCGATGATCAGCCTATTCTCCAGCCGAGCGACGCGGAAACCGAGCTGCGTCTCATGGACCAGATCGCGCGCGGCGCCCAGCCCGTTTGAGGGGAACCCCGTCATGCATTTTTCCCGCAACGCCGTGCTCTCCGGCCAGATCCTGGCTGCGCACAAGCTGAGGACTCTCCTCAGCTTGATCGGCGTTGTCGTGGGTGTCGGCGCGGTCATCCTGATGGCCTCGGTCGGACGCGGCGCGGAGAAGCGCATCCTCGAACGCATCGGCAAGCTGGGCACGAACCTGGTCATCGTCAACGCCGCGCCCGCTCGCCTCATGATCGGACGGCAGCGGACGGTCGCCACCGTCACCACCCTTCTGGCCGCAGACGCCACTGCCATCGCCGGCGAATGCCCTCACGTGGTCGCCGCGGTCCCAGCCGTCAGGAAGTCGTTCGTCGTCCGTTGGGAGAGCAACAATACTACGACCACGGTGACCGGGATGGCCGCCGACGGTTTCCTCGTTTGCAATATCCCGATCGCGCGCGGCCGCCCGTTTGACGCCGACGAGGACCGCACACGCCAACGCGTGGCGGTGATCGGCCCGACGGTCGTGAAGAATATCTTCGACAAATCCGACCCGATCGGTCAGTCCCTGCGCATCGGGCGGGCGCTGTTTGAGGTCATCGGCGTCACCCGACTCCGCGGCCTTGACGCCAATGGCCAGGATCAGGATGACATCGTGCTTGTCCCGGTGGAAACGGCCATGCGTCGCCTGTTGAATATCCCCTACATCCAGACCATCTTCATCCAGGCGCGCGGCAGCCAGTGGATGGATCAGGTCGAAGGTGAAGTCCGCAACCTTCTGCGAGCGCGTCACCGTCTGACGGAGGAACGCCCGGACTCTTTCACCATCCAGAACCAGAAGACCCTTCTGAAAACCGAGCGGGAAACCGCCCGATCGATGACTCTGCTCATCGGCAGCGTGGCGGGGATCGCGCTGTTGGTGGGGGGAGTGGGCATTCTGGCCGTCATGCTTATTTCCGTCGGGGAACGGACCCGCGAGATCGGCTTGCGCCGCGCCCTGGGCGCCAGGCCGCGCGATATCCGAACCCAGTTTCTTGTCGAAGCCGCGCTTTTGGCCGGAACCGGAGGCTTCCTCGGCGTCATGGCCGGCGTCGGGGCGACGCGCATGGCCGCGGTTTTTGGATTCTGGGAGACGCTGATCTCCTGGCCGGCAGCGGTTATCGCTTTTGCCTTCTCCCTCACGGTAGGCGTCATCTTCGGGATTTATCCCGCTCTGCGCGCTTCCAGACTCGAACCGATTGAGGCCCTGAAATCCGAGTAAGTCCGTCCCGAGCGCGGTTTTGTCGCAGATGCCGGCTGGAACGAGCCGGCAGCTTATTCCCAGTTTGCGGGCAAGAGCCCTCCCTCGTCTCGCACGAGAACTCCACTTCCAGCGGATGGCATGCGGATTGAGAGTTTCCCCCGGATCGTGTTGCTCCCTCAAGGGAAACGGGTGGCGCGCCTGGGGTGACTCGAACACCCGACCAACGGTTTAGGAAACCGGGGTGAGGCCGTCTTAATTATAGCGGATTGAAGTATTTACGGGCTTCGGAATTGTAGCCGTGTCGACTTCTTGACGGGTTGAGCCTAGAATCTCGCCCAACTTACTGACCGCCAGGCGCATGTTCTCCGGCGTCGGATGGGCGTAGCGCATGGTCATTTGAATCGATGTAACCCGCACCACAATTCTCGTCCATAAGGATCTCCCCGTTCAATAATTCATCCTTCGATTTCCCCGATGAACGACTAGGATTCCGGAGAGAAGAGTGATATGATAAAAACAAGATGGGCAGTATGTAGAATTATTCATTCATCAATCGGGGGATCGGTGCATCTTTAAGATATAAGGAGCCTTTATCATGTCCACTCTCGCTCAAACAATCAAAGAGGAGATTCGGCGAATCTCCCGCCGGGAAATCGGCCTGGCGCTCTCAAATTTCCGCCGGGACCATATTGCCCTGAAGAAGAGGCTCGCCGAGCAAAAAAGCAGAATCTCCGCAATCGAGAAAGATAACAAAGAACTTTCAAAAAAACAGGCCGCATTCGTTCAAGATCAGCGGGTCGAAGCCGGCTCGGAGCTGGAAGCCGAGCACGCCGCGGTCTATGCCAGGGGGATCAAGAGCCTCCGTCGGCGGCTCGGTCTCTCCCAGATCGACCTAGCTACGCTGGTCGGTATGAACAGGATCAGCATCTCACATTGGGAGAAGAAATCCGGGAAGATAACAATCACAAAGCCTGAAGCGAGAAAAGTGCTGACGGAGCTGAAGGGTATGAAAAAGGCAGAGGTCGCGGCGCGGCTGGGGACGCAGAAAAGGCCGGGAAAGATGGTCCGTTAGGAATGACCGGCTTTCGCAAGAAATCGCAGCCCTGGATTAAGCCTCCCATATGATCGGCTACTTGAAAACATGGGACGAAGTGAAGAGGTGGGAAGGACGGTTAATCGCTAACTTCCCCATTGAACGGGACGCCTTGACGGCGAAAAAGAACCTCACATAAGAAATAGGCGGAAAGCCGGGATAATTTTCATGGCCAGGATTAGATACCAAGAAGCCGTTTATAGGCCAATGTCGTGCGATTTTTCCGGGCTGGCTGCCCCAGAGGGGCGTCCCGGGAATGGGTCCGGGGGCCTGGGCATAAGGCCATGACGTTTGGCCACAAATTTTCGAAAATATAACGAGCAACGATCCCAAAAGATTCGTTTGAATCCATTCTTTAGGAGCTCACGGTGTCCGCTGAGAACAAGCTTCAAGAGGGCGACGTCTCCAGCTCGATCGACGACCATGGCGCCGAGATCCTCGACACAAAACAGAAGGAGATCATCCCCAAACGGCGAAAAAACGAGCTGGTGACGCTCCAAGGCCTGGACTGGACGACCGACCCGGTCAAGCTCTATCTGCGCGAGATGGGCACCATCTCCCTCCTGACCCGCGAGGGCGAGATCGCCATCGCCCGGGAGATCGAGCGCGGCGAGAAGTCGGTCATCAAGGCCATCTCCAAAACGAGGCTTGTGCTGAACGAGGTCCTCAGCCTCGAGGACACGATCGAGGTTGACTCGCTGATCATCCAGGAGATGTTCGACGTCAGCGAGGACGACATCGCCGAAGGCAAGCTCGAGGAAAAGAAGAAACAGATCCTGACCAAGATCAAGACGATCAGGGCTCTCAGCCGCAAGCTGGACAAGATCCCGACCCTCAAGAAGTTCGTTTTCTCCCGGAGCCGGATCATCGTCCGGATGAGCAGCCTGATCCGGGACCTCAACCTGCGTTCAACCCAGAGGGAGAAGATCATCAACGCCCTTCGGGACAAGCTCCGCGTTATCAACGACATGGAGGAGAAGAAGGAGGACCTCGAGCTGAGCCTGGCCAAGACCCGGAAGAAGAAGGACGCCGAGGAGCTCCAGGCCAAGCTCAAGGAATCGACGAAACGCCTCAAGACTTTCCAGAAGGAGGTCGGGCTCGACGCCCAGAACCTGCGCAAGACCAGCCGCGCCATCGCGACCGGCAAGAGGATCAGCGATCAGGCGAAAAAGGCGCTGGTCGCGGCCAACCTGCGCCTGGTCGTGTCGATCACCAAGAAGTACAGCAACCGGGGCCTCCAGTTCCTGGACCTCATCCAAGAAGGCAATATGGGCTTGATGAAGGCCGTCGACAAATTCGAATATCGGCGCGGCTACAAGTTCTCGACCTACGCGACCTGGTGGATCCGGCAGGCCATCACCCGGGCCATCGCCGACCAGGCCCGGACCATCCGCGTCCCGGTCCACATGATCGAGAACATCAACAAGCTCATCCGGATCAGCCGCTCCCTCGTCCAGGAGATCGGGCGCGAGCCGACCTCGGAGGAGATCGCCAAGAAAATGGACATGCCGGTGAGCAAGGTCCTCAAGATCATCAAGATCGCCCAGGAACCCATCTCGCTCGAGACCCCGATCGGCGAGGAGGGAGATAGTCATCTCGGTGACTTCATCGAGGACAAGATCATGCCTTCGCCGCCCGATACGGTCATCCATATCAATCTTCGCGAGAAGATCGAGGAAGCCCTGAAATCCCTGACCGAAAGGGAAGCCACGATCCTCAAGATGCGTTTCGCGCTGAGCGACGGAGACGAGCATACCCTCGAAGAAGTCGGACAGCAGTTCAAGGTCACCCGAGAACGGATCCGGCAGATCGAGGCCAAAGCCCTGCGCAAGCTTAAACACCCCAGCCGCTCGAAAAAGCTCAAGTCGTTTACTAACGGCTACCAGAGCTGATCTCGTCTCCGGGTCGCCGGCCAGGGCCAAAGCCGCCCTTCCCAATACTCCCGCACCGTCTCCTTGCCGATGAGACAAGCCCGGGCAATCGCCCGATAGCTCAACCCGGAAGCCTTCAGCCTCAGGGCCTCTCGTATTTTGCGCATGGATAACCTCGTTCTGGCCATTCGGGCCTCCTTTCAAAGGAGGCATCTTGGCCCATTTTTATGTAAGTTATCCAGCGCCGCTCTTTGTCTTCCCCCCTTTCCTCCTCGCCCCGGAGGGGAAGGTCTTCGTCCACGACGAACTTCGGCAGGCCGAAGCCGACGGCTTTATCCCAAGCGGCGCCAAGATGAAAGTGACGCCGGTTACTGGCCTGACTCAAAGTGACAAAGGCCGACGAAAGGATTATTATATAGACATTAACGCCCCGTTAAGGCGTTTGTTCCGAGGAGGGCAATATGTTTACGTATCCGATTCCGATGATCGTTCTCGGCTTTTTTATTCTCTATCTGCTGAGTTCCATAAGAATCCTTAGGGAATATGAACGCGGCGTCATTTTCCGGCTCGGCCGCGTCCTGCCCCAGCCCAAAGGGCCAGGCATCATCTTGGTTTTCGCCCCGATCGACCGCATCGTGAGAATCAGCCTGCGGCTCATCACGATGGCCATCCCCCCCCAGGATGTCATTACGAAGGACAATGTTACGGTGAAGGTCAACGCCGTTCTCTACTTCCGGGTCATCGACCCACTCAAGTCCGTGCTTGACGTGCAGGATTATCTCAACGCCACCTCCCAGCTGGCCCAGACGACCCTGCGAAGCGTCCTCGGCCAGGTTCCGCTCGACGACCTCCTCTCAGAGCGGGATAAACTGAACGCCCGCCTCCAGGCAATCATCGAGCAGCACACCGATCCCTGGGGCATCAAGGTCCAGTTGGTGGAGATGAAACAGGTGGACCTCCCGGAGAACATGATTCGGGCGATCGCCAAGCAGGCCGAGGCCGAGCGGGAACGCCGGGCTAAGGTCATCCACGCCGAAGGCGAATTCCAGGCCGCCGATAAACTCCTCCAGGCGGCAAACACCATTTCTGAAAATCCGCAGGCTCTTATGCTCCGATTCCTGGGCACCTTGACCGAAATTGCCGCGGAAAAAAATTCGACGATCGTCTTTCCTCTCCCCATGGAGCTCTTGAAAGCCTTCACCTATGAAAAAAAACAGGAGAACAAATAAAGCCCAGGACAAAAGGGACGCAATAGCACGAACTTAATTTCGCGAGCACTTAGCGCGCTGTCATCTTCATCGTCATCCTGGGGCTGGATGTTTTCATCTTCTGGCTCGAAATTTCTGTCGTCAAAAAACAAGTTGATCCTTCGGACGGAGCTGCTTCTTTTTTTCTCCCCCCTCAATAAGTTGCCCTTAATGTTGATCATCAAAAATCGTAAGGATGCGTGCGGCCGTCAGCCTTTGTATTGAAAAAATGGTTCATTGAGGACAATATCAACACGGGAGGATAACTTCATGGCTTTCAAAACGCTCTTTCTCGCCCATGCTCCGGACGCGGACAAAGAAAAACATCACTGTTTTATCGACACCGGTAAATACCAGCTCGATGTGGTCATCGTCAAAAACCAGGCGGAAGCCTTAGAAGTCAGTGCGCGCCTATTCAGAGAAAAAAAGATCGAGTCCATCCTGCTTTGTCCGGGATTCAGTCACAAGGACATCGCCGAGATCGTCGCTGCCACGGAAAATAAGGTCGCTGTCTGTGTCTCCAGGGGCGACGGCCCGGGCAACAGGATCTCTCAGGAAGCCCTGAAGCGCGCGGGATTCTTTTAGATTAAGATTTTTTGAAACTGCATTGAGATCAAAAAGCTTTTGACTCAACTTTTGCACGGGTGAGTGAGGGGACTTGAACCGCCGACCTTCGGATATACAGTCCGAGGATGGAGCCGAATTCTCGAAGATCAGTTGATTGATAATAAAGGGGATACGGGAGAAGGGGAAACCGGCGGATCGGATTTGTCACGCTTTTTACACAACGAGGCGGGGATTTCGCTGTTTTCGGCGGCTCGATCGCTCAGGACTGCGACGGCCTTCCGCTTCTGATCCTGGTTGCTATGGGCGTATTTTTCCGTGATCCGGACTGAGCCGTGGCCGAGGAGGTCCTTGACCGTGATGAGGTCGACGCCGCTCGCGATGAGCCTCGTCGCGAACGTGTGCCGCATGTCGTGGAGCCTAAGGCCTGAGATCAGGGCCCGCCGGCAAGCCGCCTTGAAGGCCGTCTTAATGGACGTGTAGGGTTTCTGGGTCTCGGGATTGAAGAAGACGTAGCCGGAGCCGTTCCTTGAGGAACTGAGCCGGGCGAGCTCCTCATCGAGGGCCGAGTTGACCGGGATTATCCGGATCTTGTCATTCTTCGTCCGTTCGACGCGGATGGTCCGGGCTTTGAGGTCGACCTGATCCCACTGGAGATTAAGAATTTCCCCCAGCCGGCAGCCCGTATTCAGGGCGACGACGAGGATCGACCTTAGGTGAAGGGCTGCGGCGCCCAAGAGCCGGCCTTCTTCGGCCTCGCTCAGGATCCTCTCCTTGAGGATATTCCCTTCGGGGAAGAGCTTGAACCTGGGGATCTGGTCCCTCTGGATGTAGCCCCAGTCGGCGGCGAGGTTGAAGAGCTTGCGCATGATCGCGAGGCACCGGTTCACGGTCGATTTTTCGACCTTGTCCCGGGCCAGGCGGAAGGTCTTGAACTCCTCAATCTCCTCAGAGGTGATCTCGTCGAGGAACCGATCGCCCAGGACGGGGAGCATGCTCTTGATATAGCTCCGGTCGGTCTTCCAACTCCGCTTGTTCGTCAGGGCGTACTTCTCGAGGTACCGATCAGAGAAATCCCGGAAGTTGATCCGCTCGGGCTTCTTGAACCCCTGCCGGTTGGCCTCTGCCTCGGCCATCGCCTTCATGAGTTCTTGGACGGCCTCCTCGTGGCTCCGGGCTTGCCTGACGATCTTCTGCGTCCTCTCGCCTTGGCCGTCGATGTAGTTGAGGTAATATCGTACGCCCCATTTCTTTGATCGGCGTTTGTAGATCGTCCCGCTTCGACCGAGATAGTAATAGTGAGTTTTACCTGCTCTCGACATTTCCTGAATAAGTCCTCCATCTACTACTATCGTTTTCCTCAATAAAGCCAAGGCCGGAGGGCTGAATAGGCGGGGGAGAGGAGGGCGATCTTGCTTATCCCGGTCCAGCCAGGCGTCGAGATCAGTTCGGCGGAACCGGAGACCGAATTTCTTCCGAATATGCGGGAGGGCGTTGATCTCGACGTATCTATAAACCGTCCCTTTCGAGACCTTGAGGAGCTCGGCGGTCTCGGCGACGGTCAAAAGGGACTCGGGCAATCAATGCCTCGAAATCATAAATCTAAAGTCAACTTTAAAAGATAAAGCTATCAGCTTCATTTCATAAAGCTATGCGGGCGTTCGGCAATCGTTCAACTTTAGTTTTCAATGCTGTTCACGTCATTTTTCCGCGCTTATAACGGTAAAGATTAAAGACCTCTATATATCTAGCCAGGTCTGGTGTCCTTGTTCGGCGCCTTCCATCCATCCGAAAGGCCGTAAATCGTGCACCTCCGATAGAGCCCGCCCGGGCGGACGACCTTGATGAATCCGATCTTGATCAGCTCTTTGAGAGCCTTCGAGAAGGTCGCAGATGAGAGTCTATGCCCGACCTCCTTGTAGGTCAGGCTTAGGTTGTTTGGATCACCCCCGCGATATTTTTTCAGAATCTCGATGTATACCCAGACAGCTTTTGGCGAAAGGCACCTCCAGGCCTCGCTGTTGGTCATATAATCGAAAAGCTGGACGAAGTGGCCACTATATTTATGCCGTCTTTTATTCAGTCCCATGAAATCGGCACTAATCGAGAACCGAATAGCAGCCTAGAAAATAGCGGGGTTTTACCTCGAATTTTGAATCGATGCAGTAACCGTGGCCTCCGGATCATCTTTACCTTCCCTATCACCCCACATAAACGATAAGGTCAAAAATATTGGGGGTTTATTTGGTCTTATTATTAGTCTCTGACCTAAATGTCCGAACGTCTTTATCGGGATCGTAAATGGCGCCTTCTTTGAAGTTCTCCGGATCAAAAAGAAGCTCGGATTCCGGGCCGTTCGCTTTGATAAATCGGCTCGGCGACATTCCGAACCTTAGATACCAAAGAGCACATGAGGGGCCGGAACAATATCGGACCTCCTGGCGCTGCCCACAAACGCATTCGAGACAGTTTTTCCGGATTTGTTTCATCGGCGAGTGCCTCGGGATTTTTATCCGGGCGTTCTTCGGCCTGGGGGATTCGGAAAAGAGGCCTCTCTGACTCTCCCTGTCGGATTCAGGGTTCTCTTTTTCTGGAGGAATTCCCTCCAGGAATGGCGCTTCTGCATCTTCGTTCTCGTTCATCATCCAATTCCTCCTCATTTTGGAATAAATCTTCAAGAATCTCGCGATACTTGTTGATCACTTTTTCCTGAATGGCATCTCCGACTTGGCGGGAAAGCGGATGAAAACAGCTTGTTCCGAGCTTCGTTGGATAGCAGAGTCTGAACCCTCCAGGCGTGGAGGGAGAGGTATAAATCGCGACATTCCCGACGTAAAATCGGCCTTCAATATGAAAGGACGCGAAGCCGACGAGGCCGTTCTGTGGGGGGACGGGCGCGATTTGGATCCCGGTTATTTCGATCGCATCGTTACACATTTTCGCGCGTGCCCATGGTGGCAGATTCGCGATTTTGACGCTCCCCTGAATCGTTTGGTAATTCGGGGATTGGGGGGGCGGAAGCCTTCATCCGCCCGTCCGGTTGCGTCGATGAAGGTCAGGATGAAGCAAAAAAGAAAAGCGTGATTAGGGCGTTAGGTTGTTCTTGTCATGCCGATTGTCTTAGCCATATTAGAGAGAGAGCAGCGGAGAATCGAATCGACCAGCCGAGAATAACGAGACGGCCAGCCCGTCTCTACTTCTGATTGATGATTTTCGATTCGAGGCCCGAATGATCCGAAAGCTTCTTTTCAATCAAGGACAGAATATCTTCGTTATTATCTATGACCCGTCTTATTTGCCTCCTAGATACGCCCTCATAGATCGACAAAGAATAGATCGATAGATCATAGGGGGGTGTATCCGTAAGGACGCTAAATATTTGGTCTTTGAGGTAATTTTTCAACGCTGCGCCTATAGCTTTCGCGTCCATATTTTCTTTCCGCTTTTCTTGAACGAGCAATTTAATTTCCTCTTGGAATTCGATTTCAGCGGCATCATATTTTGCGAGATGCGTGAACAGGTTGAGATTTTTCTTAAGCCATTTATCGGGCAAAATATCCGCTAACGATTGACCCAAATACCTCACTTTACGTCTGACTTGATCAGTGTCCATATCAAAATAGTTTTTCCTTTTCAGGTAACGCATGAAGGCTTTCCATCTAAGAGCTGGGTCAGTGTCATAGGTTCTTTTTATCGCCCACTTTTTTATCGTCGTAAACACAACCTTCAAGTAGGCATATTGAGATAGAATTCTGATGACATCGTGCTTGGAGAATGACCATGGACCAGGACTAACGAGGTTGGCCTTCTTTTTCAATAGGTAGAAAAGCCGGTCAATCTTGGGGACCCCAAATTGGGAATCAAACCAATGGCTGAACAGCGAAAAAAACACCGGGCTCCGGAGGATTGTTTGTCCATCGAATAGGTGGATGAGCGTTTCGAGGTTATCCTCATTGGAGAGAATGCCTACATCGAGCTGGGAACGGACGACTTCTTTCCTGAGATTATGATAAAACGTGGGATTCTTAGGCGAACGAATTTTATTGTCGGCAGGTGCGCGTCGACCGGTATGGGTTGGTTTCGGTTTGAGCTCGATCATCATTTGATTGACGAGCTTTTGGGCCTCATCGCTCAAATACAAATTCATGAGGGGCAGATTAGCTTCGATTTCAATCTCTTGGAAGAGCTGGGACAACATAGCCTTTAAATGGACTTGAGCTTTCTTCAAGAATAGATCACTTTGAGCTTCACGTTGAACAATGGCTTCGAGGATAGCCCTTTCAATTTTCAAATGCTCCGGTCTGAGTTGAATCGTAAATATGACATCCCTATAATCGCTACGGACGTTTAACTCAACCCATAATCTTTCTGACATCTTCTTTACCTATTAGCCCAATAAGGTCATGAGTATTGTAACATTCGAGTGGATTTTATTGGAACGTTCTAACGCTCGTGCCGATCCATCCTGCGCTGCTAGGTTAAGGGCGTAATATTCAGTGGCGCAAATATGCCCTCGCTCAAACGAAGGTGATTTACGTTCGGGATTACTCAACCCATTTGACAATTGAAAATATCTATTAATATATAAGCATGAGCGAAATTGATAGGACCGATGTCGATTCGGCGGCACAGCCCGTCGATGCCCTGACGAAAATTCTCACTACCGACAAACAGAAATGGTTTTTAAGAAACCGGCTCGCTGGGCTCAATAAACGCCAGGCTGCGATCCGGGCCGGATACTCCGCTGCTACGGCAAGCGTTATGGCAAATCGGATCACCCATCGACTGACCTGCAACGAAGCCTTCATCGATGAGATGCGACGGCAGGGGCTCACGATCGAAACGATCGTCGGGGAGATCAAACGGGGCGTAACCGAAGCTATGCACCCCCAGAATCCAACTCAGCCAGACAATTACAATCGCCGAGCTTATACCGAAATGGCGATAAAGCTTTATGGGGGTTTTGCACCGACCAAAATCGACCTCGAAAAACACTCTCGGCATGATGTTTACGTAGATCTAATGACGATCAAACTAGCAGAAGAGGTATCAGGCGAGAAATATTTAGATGCCGACGGTAATCCTGTCATACGCGGTGACGAGACGAAAGAAGAGCTTGAATCCAGACAATATTGTATATTTTCGCGCTCCGATGAGGAGGGTGGCGAAAAGGATAATATATAAACTTATCGCCGACGGATAGAACGTCCTCCTTTCCCCCTGATTGAGAGGGCCGATTTATCATATTTGGGTTCGGCCCCGCAGAGCTACGGGTCGTTTCGTTCTTCCTTCTCATTCCAGCAGTGAAGCCGTGATCAGCTCTCCTCGGGAGCCGCGATAGCCACCGTCCCTTTCCGTCTCGATACAGCTACAGGAATTGCCACTTTTATCCACAACGATCCTGATAAATCCTGAAAGATCGATTGACCAGACCGCCAAATGATGGTAATTAAGCCATAGGCTTCGAATGATTTGACGCTTCGGAGGGAACCGTGACCATCCAAGATCGCTGGCTGAGCGTAAATGAACTCATGCAATACCTGGGAGTAAGCCGAGACACCATCTACGATCGGCTTACCAGCAGGCGCCTGCCCGGACATAGGGTGGGCCGTCTTTGGAAATTTAAACAAACCGAGATTGACGAATGGGTCAAGGCGGGCAACGCCGCCTCTCCAATGAAATCCCCATATATGCCGAAGGTCAGAGCGGTTTCGGGTAACGGCCGGCGCAGCAAAACTCTGAAGTAAAGAGAACCGCCATGAAACTAATTTATGACACCTGTAAACCCCGAAAGGACGTTACTTCTGGCGACCTGCGCGAGGAGATGTTTGCCGCCCACCTGCGCGATGTCATCCGGGAGCAGGCCGACCCGATCTACCGAGACCCGGCCATCTTCTTTGAACGCACCTACCCGACTGGAGGCCTTAAGGAACTTCTTCAGGAAGCGCTGGGCCGCCTGTCCGGCGCTAAGCCAACCAACAGCCCGATCATCCGGCTGGAAACCTCCTTCGGCGGCGGTAAGACCCACAACCTCATCGCCCTTTATCACGCCGCAAGATCCGGTAAGGCCAGCTCGACGTGGCTCAAAGGCTTCGTGGACGCCAGCCTGCTCCCGAAGCGTCCTATCGATAAGATCGTTGGCATCGTCGGCTCCGACCTCGATCCTGAGAACGGCCTCACGCACGGCGACATTACAACCTACACCATTTGGGGCGAGATCGCTTATCAGATCGGCGGCGCCGATGGGTACAAGCTGGTCGAGAAGTCCGACAAGAACCGGGTCGCTCCGGGCGTCCAGGTCTTTGAGAAGCTGATCGGAGACGCGCCCGCCCTCATCCTGCTGGACGAGTTCGCGGCGTACCTTCGCAAGGCCGAGGCGGTCAAGGTGGAGAAATCGACTTTAGCCGATCAATCTACTGCCTTCCTCATGACCATACTGTCCTTCGTGGACAAGATGAAGCAGGTCGTGCTGGTGCTGACCCTGGCGGACAGCAAGGACGCCTTCGCCGAGCAGACCGACGTCATGCAGCAGACGCTCAAAGAGGCAAGCAGCGTTTTGGCCCGGCAGGAGCGAATCATTACCCCGACCGGCGAGACTGAGATCGCCGCCATCGTGAGCCACCGGCTGTTCGAGAAGATCGACCATACGGCGGCGGAAGAGACGGCCCAGGAGTTCCTCCGATACTACGAAGGCCAGATGGGGCGCGGCGTGGAGTTGCCGGAACGCGCAGTCCGTCCGGAGTACCGCAACGAGATAGTGAGCGACTACCCCTTCTCGCCGGAGCTCATCACGGTCCTGAATCGCAAGACCTCTACCATCCCGGAGTTCCAGCGCACCCGCGGAGCCCTTCGACTGCTAGCCTTGGTCGTGCGCCACCTATGGGCCGCGAAGCCCCAGGACGCCTGGCTTATCCATACCCACCACCTTGATCTGTCCGTAGATGACGTAGTCAACGAGCTGACCTCGCGCCTGAAGAGACCCCAGTTCCGGCAGGTGGTTGAGGCCGATATCGTCAGTTCGTTGAAAGGTTCCGTGGCGCACGCGACAGGCGTGGACGCGCCTCTGGTGCAGGCGGGCAAGGCCCCCTTCGCTCGCCGTTTCGCCACCGCCGTCTTCCTGCATTCTATCGTCCAGGGTGTGGCTTCCGGGGTCGATCCAGCCGATGCCCTGCTAGCGATCCTCACGCCGGACGATGAGCCTGCATTGGTGCAGAAAACCGTGGAAAGCCTATTAAGTTCGGCGTGGTTCCTGGACTACGACGCCCGGCGCTATCGTTTCAAGACTGAGCCCTCGCTTAACAAGTTGATCGCTGACGAGATGACGATCATTGGGCGTTCCAAGCCCAAGGAGGAGCTGGATCGCCGCATCCGATTCGTATGGCGCAAGGGGGTTTTCAAACCGGTATTCTTTCCGAGCGAAGCAACCGAGGTGGACGACGACGCCAAGGAGCCCAAGCTGGTGGTCATCCATTACGAAGCGGCGACGGTTAAGGCCGGGGAGAGCTCGCCCCCCGAACTTGTCGTGAAGATCTTCGAGCATACCGGAACATTGGAAGGCTACCGGACCTTCAAGAACAATATGGTGTTCTTAGTCGCCGACGCCGACCAAGTCGAGCGCATGATCGAGGTCGCCCGCCGTAGCCTGGCTATTCAGAATATCCTGGACGACGCCGACCGGATGTCCGAGTTCAACGACGAACAGAAGAAGAAGCTCAAGGGCATGTCCGAGGAGGCCGAGCTTCAGTTCCGGGTGGCGATCACTCGCACCTACCGCTTCCTGTACTATCCTTCCGCCGACGCCTCGAAAAAGAACGCCAACCTGGCGCGGGAGACGCTGCCGGCTCAGGACCAAGGGAAGGTTGAACACGATCAGAGCGAGGTCGTCCTGAGAGTGCTTCACGGCCTCGACAAGGTACTGACGGCGGACGACGCGCCGTTGAGCGCGATGTTCCTGAAGGCCAAGGCGTGGCCCCAGGCGAAGCGCTATACCTCCACCGACGACATGCGCAAGGAGTTCGCCAAACGCTTCCACCTGAAGATGCTCTTGGACATCAACCAGCTCAAGCGGACAATCAAGGATGGCTGCAAGAATAACGCCTGGGTCTATCAGAGCCCAGGCGAAAAGGAAGTCTACGGCCCGCCCTCGCCCGTGCCGACGGTCGAGATCAGCCCCGATGCCAACCTCTACGAGCCTGAGGAAGCCGAGTCGATGGGCCTGCCGGTGAAGGGCGCGCAGCCCAAGGAATGCCCCAGGTGCAAGAACCCGGTCGATCAATGCACCTGCGGGGTGGATGTCCCTCAGCAACAGCCGAAACGACGCTACGAGACCGATGGCGCGGCGGCCCAAGTTTTCCAGCGGGTGCGGGACTGGGCGGCGGACGCTAAGGTGACCCAAGTGGACCGTTTGTTCGTCAAGGTGGAGGGGCGCGGCAAGGAAGCTGCCAAGGACGCCCGGATGATGGGGTTAGCCATCCCGCAACTTGGGAAGGGCGCCTACTCCGTCGAGCAGAACATGACCTGCCAGTTCGGGGACACGGATACCTTCAAGGTGTCCTTCTCCGGGATGTGGGACCGCTACAAACAACTCAAGACCCTGACCGATGCCTTCGGGCAAGCGGCCAGCGACGTGCAGGTGACGACGCAGCTCATGGCGGAGTTCGAGGGCGGTCTGGATCTAGCTGGAGCGCAGTTTGAGACCATCCGGGATGTGTTCTGTCAACTAGAGTTCGGCAAGTTGCACCTAGCCGCGGACGCCAAGAAGGACGAGGACAAAAAGAAATGACGCAGGACAAGCCGTTCGAGCTGAGGATCTTCCCGCTGGAGGAGAGCGACTACGGGCTCGAACTTCATCAACGGGCCACCCGCAGGAACGGCGATAAAGGGCCGTATCGTCCTGTCGTCCGCTTCTGGGGCACACCTTTCCGGTCGGTACTGGACGTGATTTTGGAGACCGTCAAAAAGAACGGCTATCGAGCCACCGACCTCCGCAGGGGGCGCAAGGACCCATTGAATCTAGACGAGATCGGCGGGGTGCGCCTGGGGCTACTCTTCCTAGCCGTCAAGCCTCTGAAAAAGCTCGCTCGTATTGAAGCCGTTAGCCGGGGCGTGCGCGACATGGAGCCGGAAGAAGCGTACTACTGGTATTCGAAGCTGACCAAGGTCGAATATAATCGCCGAGCCGGGAAGGCGCTGCGCGTGTTGCTGGCGAAGGAATAACGCGTGTCCAAGCTGCGCCCGTCCGTTCTTTCCGAACGCTGGTTACCCATAGAGACCATTGGGGCGGAATGCATGCGCGAGCGCGGGGCGTCGTCAGCGCTGCCGCCCCTGTACTTCCTCCACGTCTGGTGGGCGCGGCGGCCTTTAACGGTTAGCCGGGCGGCCATCCTTGCGGGGGTGTTGCCCCAATGGAAGGAGGCCTGGCCCAAGGAGTTACTGAAGATATTTCCCTCCGAGTCCGACTACCAGCAGTGGTTCTTGAAGCTGATCGGCATCTTGGGCGATCCCGTGGCCGGGCGAAAGCTGATCACTTGGGCTAAGGATAAGAACATCAAGCTCAAGCAGAGCCCCTACGGCTACAAGCGGGCCTTCACCGTTAGCCCCACCGAGGAACAACTGGAAACCCTAGGCGACCTGTTGGAATACGCCTGGGGGACGCGGGAGTTGTCCGTCCTCGACCCCTTCTCCGGCGGCGGCTCCATCCCCTTCGAGGCGCTTCGCTATGGTTTCAAAACCTACGCAAACGAACTGAATCCGGTGGCCTCCATCATCCTCAAGGCTACGCTCGACTACCCGGCCCGCTTCGGGGTAGAGTTCGCCGACCAGATTAAAAAATGGGGCCTGTTGTGGGCGGAACGCATCAATGAGCGCCTAAAGCCCTTCTTCCCCAAGCAGCAGGGCGAGTCGATCTTTTGCTACCTCTGGGCGCGGACGGTGGCCTGCCCTACCACCGGCAAGCCGGTACCGCTCTCGCCCAACTGGTGGCTGGTGAAGGGCGGTAGCGAACCAGTGTGCGTAAGGCTGATCGCCAAGCCGGATGAGCCCGCCTGCCGCTTCGAGATAGAGCACGGCAAGTCCGCTGTGGAAAAGGCCAAGCCCGACGAGGGCACCGTCGCTCACGGCGTGGGAAAAAGCCCCTGGACGGGTGAGGCAATGGACGGCGTCTACATTAAGGCCGAGGCCCAGGCTGGGCGCATGAGCGCGCAACTTTACGCTATGGGCCTGAAGACTAGCAAGGGCTTCGAGTTTCGCCCTCCAACGCGAGCCGACATTGATGCCCATGAGGCTGCCAAATCCGAATTAGCCCGTCGCCTGCCGGATTGGGAGGCTAAGGGGCTGGTACCTAATGAACCTCGCCGAGAGAATCGTGCCGACTGGTCCTGCGAAATCTATGGAATGACGAAATGGAGAGATACTTTTGCTCCCCGCCAACTTCTCTCCCTGGTGACGGCGGTGGAGGAGTTGCGGGTCCTGGAAAATGAAATCCGCGTCGCCCTGCCTGAAGATAAGGCCGAGGCGGTGGTGGCGTATCTATCGATTGCACATGATAAAGCCTGTGATTATGATTCCACCGGAACAATTTGGCACCCTAGTCGACAAGTAATGAGTCATACTTTTCAACGTCATGATTTCTCCTTCAAGTGGAGCTATGGGGAGTTTGACGCGGCGGGGAATCTGATCCCTTGGGTTTTAGGTCAGGTGGCTGATGCGTATGAACAAATAGCTGAATTAGCGAAGGGTATCGCCTCGCTTTTCAATCATAGAAAAGACCCCAAGAGTATCATCTTTTCTAAAAGCTCAGCCTCCGAATTGTCCGATCTCCCTTCCGGCAGCCTCACCTCAATCTGTACGGACCCGCCCTATTACGATAACGTGATGTATGCAAATTGCTCTGACTTCTTTTATGTCTGGCAGAAACGAACGGTCGGGCATATTTTTACCGACTGGTTCGTTTCCGAACTTACCGATAAAGACAACGAGGCCGTTGTCAATGTGGCCCGTTTTGAAGGAGCTAAAAATAAAGTTGACCTAGCCCGGGCAGATTACGAACATAAGATGGCTGCGGCGTTCCGCGAGATGAACAGGGTTCTTCATCCAGACGGCGTGATGACCGTAATGTTTACTCACAAACAAGTTGCCGCCTGGGATACTTTGGCCACCTCGCTCGTCGGTGCGGGTTTCTCCATACAAGCCTCCTGGCCAGTAATGACCGAGAGTGATAAAAGCTTGCATCAAGCCAAGAAGAACGCCGTTTCCAGCACCATCCTCCTCGTCTGCCGCAAGCGCGGGGCTGACAAAACACCCACCTGGTGGGATGATCTAAAGGGCCAGGTTCGTGCCACCGCCCGCGAGAAGGCCGAGCTTTTCCATTCCCAAGGCATCTCCGGCGTGGACCTCTACATCAGCACCTTCGGCCCGGTGCTGGCGATCCTCTCGCAGAAGTGGCCAGTGCTCTCGTCCCAAACCGGCAAAGACGGCAACCCGCTACCGCTAAAGCCCGAAGTGGCTCTCGACCTCGCCCGCGAGGAAGTCGTTAAGTTGCGAAAGGAAAAACTCCTCCACGGGCGGGCGGTGGAGTTCGATCCGATCACCGACTGGTACCTCATGGCATGGGACGTGTTCAAGGCCGAGCGTTTCCCTGGTGACGAGGCCCGTAAGTTGGCCATCGTGCTTGACCTGGACCTTGAAGGCGACATCATCGGAACGAAGAAATTGGCCGCGAAAAAGGGCGCTGACGTAATCCTGAGCCAGCCCAAGGCCCGCCGCAAGAAAGGGATGGTGGACCCGGACCTCGACGCCTTCGACACTCTGCTTGACGCGGTCCACACGGCCATGATGATCTACGACGAGGACGGCGCCCGCTCCTGCGAAGTCTTTCTAAAGCGGACGGGACTTATCTCCGACTCGACCTTCAAGATGGTCGTCCAGGCGCTCCTGAACACCATCCCGCGCACGAAGATAAAGGGTCGCTTCGTCCGCCCCGAAGTTCAGACCCTCGATGACCTGCGGCTGAAGTTCTTCGACGACCTCGAAGCCCCGCCCGAGGAGGAACCGCCGAAGATCCCGACGCAAGGGGACCTGTTCTCCGGGCCCAAGGCCGAAGACGAAGGGGAGCCGGAGGAGGAGGGCGAAGAGGAGGATGAGGAGTAGAGCGTGATGGTTGCCCGTCTCCAAGATCACACATTCCAGATCGCCTATGGCCCTGGCGATGACAGGGTGAACGACTTCTACGTCCCGGCTCTTTCGGCCTCGGTTCGCTACGACCGTTCGGCAGGTTTCTTCTCTTCGTCGGCCCTGGTCATTGCGGCAGCGGGTGTAGCACGATTGATCCAGAACGGTGGCCGGATGCGTCTGTTGGTCGGTGCGCAACTCTACGAAGAGGATGTCAAAGCCCTTCTCGGCGGCGAGGACCTAGCCGCCATCGTTGGCGGCCGAATGGAGGCCGACCTCACCGACCTCGCCGACGTAATTGCCAGGAAGCGCCTGGCCGCGCTGGCCTGGATGGTGAAAGAAGGCACACTGGAACTGAAGGTTGTCCTTCCGACCGGGAGAGATGGGCGACCCCTGCCGGCCGCGCTGACGCGGGACTATTATCATCCTAAGATGGGCATTTTCACCGACGCCCAGGGCGACCAAGTGGCTTTTACGGGAAGCGTCAATGAGAGTGAACAAGCGTGGCTCCACAACTATGAGATGTTCGACGTATACGTCTCATGGAACACGAACCTCCGGCCCTTCATCACTCAGAAAAACCGCTATTTCGAGCGCCTCTGGCAGGGGCAGGAGGCCGACTGGGTAGCTTTGCCGGTGCCCGCCGCAGTCAAGCAGAAGCTCATTCGCTATGCGCCCGATCAGGCGCCGACTCGCGATCCAATGGAAGTCGGGGAACAGGAACCAGCCTGGGAAAAACCGGACAAGCTCTCAGAGGAGATCCGAGAGCGGATCATTTTTCAGTTCTTGCGCGACGCTCCCAACCTTCCCAACGCTGACAAGCTAGGCCAGGCGGTCATCACCATCCGCCCCTGGCCGCACCAAGTGAAGGTGGCCGACAAGGTGACCGGCGACTTCCCGCACCGTTATATGCTGTGTGACGAGGTGGGGCTAGGCAAGACCATCGAAGCTGGCCTGATCCTGAAGCAGCTCACGCTCTCTGGGAAGGTCAACAGAGCGCTTATCCTGGCCCCCCGGAGCGTCTGTCGTCAATGGCAGGAGGAACTGTACGAGAAGTTCCTGATGAACGTTCCGCTTTATGACGGGGGCCGCTACACCGACTACTTCGAACGCGAGCTTCCTACGTCAGCAAACAACCCTTGGAACGCCTTCCCGGTAATGATCGCCAGCAGCCAACTTGCCAAGCGCAAGGACCGCCAGCCGGAGCTGAACGAGGCCGAACCTTGGGACCTTTTGCTCGTTGATGAAGCCCACCATGCCCGGCGCAAAGACTTCATCTCCGGTGCCTACCGCCGCAATAGTCTGTTGAGCCTGCTTCTGGGATCGACCGACAGCACCCGTCTCTCGGGCATCGCCCGGCCTGAGAAAGCGCGGGGGCTGATCCTCATGACTGCTACGCCGATGCAGCTACATCCGGTGGAAGTATGGGACCTGCTTAGCGTGCTGGGAGTAGGCGGCAAGTGGGGGGCCTCCGAAGATCGTTTCCTTACTTTCTTCGAGGAGTTACGAAAGCCCGATTTCGATGATATAAACTGGCCCTTTGTGCTTTCGATGGTGCGGGACCACCTGGATCAGGGAGGGGAGATCGACTCTGCCTTCGCCGAATACGCTGAGCACAAAGTTGGTGCCGTCACCTGGGAGCAGATCCGAAGCCTGCCTCATTCCGACAAGGTGTATATTTCCATCGGGCAGCTTAGTGATATCGGCCGAGCGGTGCTGAAGGAGTTTGTCCGTCGCCACACACCGCTGGGGTCCTACATCTTCCGCAATACGCGTAACTTGCTTCGGAAGTATCAGGAAAAGGGTTTCCTAGGCAAAGACAAGGTGCCGCGCCGCAAGCCCAAGAATGAATGGATTTCGATGACCGTGGAGGAGCGGGAGCTATACGAAAGAATCGAGGAGTACATCTCCGATTTCTACAAGAAATACGAGGCCGAGCGGAAGGGTTTGGGTTTCGTTATGACGGTTTACCGTCGCCGACTGACTTCGAGCTTCTATGCCATCCGCGAGAGCTTGAAGCGGCGGTTGTCTTATCTGGAGGGAGACCCGACCGCGGGTGGGCTGGGTGGCCTGACTGAGGAGGATTATGAACAGGAAGAGCTTTCAAATGATGTGACCGACGACTTAATGTCGGCGCAGCGAGAGCTTTTCAAGGAGGAGATCGCCTACGTCAGGGACTTCTTGAATGCGCTAAAACTAATAGACACCGACTCCAAAGTCGAAAGACTGATTCAGGACCTGAACGATCTCCTGCAGCGCCGTGAGACGGCACTAGTCTTCACCCTTTATACCGACACAATGGACTTTCTGAGAGAGAAATTGCGCCAGGTATATGGAAGCCAGGTAGCTTGTTATTCCGGGCGCGGCGGCGAAGTGTGGGACGGTCACGGCTGGCGGATTACGACCAAGGAAGCCGTCAAGAACGACTTCAAAGACGAGAAAATTAAAATTATGCTTTGCACAGAGTCGGCCTCCGAAGGTTTGAACCTACAAACCTGCGGTATTCTAATCAACTTCGACTTGGCCTGGAATCCTATGCGGGTCGAACAACGAATCGGCCGTATCGATCGTATCGGGCAACGTTACGATTATGTGTGGATTCGGAATTATTTCTACGAGGACACCGTCGAGGCCAAGGTTTATCAAGCCCTTGAAGGTCGCATCCATTGGTTCGAGAACGTTGTTGGTGAACTACAGCCCATCCTTGCTCGCGTCGCGCAGATTATTCAGACCGCTTCCCTGGAGACAGGCGCTCAGCGAGCGGCGCTCCTAGATCGCGAGATCGAGGCCATACGAAGGGAAATCGACCAGCATGAAGTATCGTCGCTAAACCTTGATGATTACATGGCGGCCGAGGTCGCCGCGCCGACCGCGTTAGAAGTGCCTGTGACGCCCGGGCAGATCCAGGACATCATCCTCGGATCGAAGGCCCTCCGCCTTTATTTCCAGCCCCATGAGGTCATTCCGAACGCGTACCGGCTGCGCCAGGGCAACGAGATCTTCGATGTTACCTTCGACGGCGATCTATTCGACCAACACCCGGACAGTCTGCGGTTGTTGTCGTACCAGGAAGAGTTATTCACGAAGTTGTTGAACGAGATCCCCGTGCCGGAAAAGGCCGACCTGCCCGCGCAAGTGATCCGCCTGGAGTCTGACGAACCGCGCGTCATTGGCTACTACCTTGCCGTGGGGGAAGATGTAGAACCCGTTCACAACCTGGCCGAATTGCTCGCCTCCCTGGATCTTAACCCCGTGGCTCCAACGGAGGCATCCCAGATCGCCGCGCGAGAAATGCTGGCCGTGGAGATCAAGAAGCGGCGTGCTAAGCAAGACGAGGCCGAGGCTCGCGTGAAGAGCAATGCGACCAGCGTCATGAAGGAACGGGCTCGTCAGCTCCTGACCCAGGCGGCTTTTCTCGAGATGATCCTGGCCTCGCCTGGTCTTCTCGACGATACACAGGCCGTTCTGTTTGGATTCAATGCGGAGTCCATACAAGAACTAAGGAAGAAGGGTTACCCCTACGCTCCTATGATGAGATCCGTTAATACCGAGGATCTAAGTCTGTCGCCTACCGATCCGTTCTACCTGAAAGTGAAGGACGAAAGCCTCGCCCAGAACAAAAGGAGGCTGGAAGCTATAAAGGTACAGATCGGTGAATTGATCGAGCCGATATTAAAAAGCCAATCGCCAAGCGAAGCGTAGTTCTTTCATGATGAGGAAATCGGTCCATTGAGCCGCAAGAGAGCTGAGCGAATTCTTTTTGTTTGTGCGGGTAACACCTGTCGGAGCCCGATGGCTGAGGCTATTGCGCGGCAGATGATTGGCGCCGAAACCAAGTTCGAGAGTGCCGGTATTCACGCCTATGAGGGAGCCTCGGTTACTAAGGAGGCCATTCGCGCGATGAAAAGGCGCGGTATTGATATTCGCGGCCATCGGGCTCGTCCGTTAGACGGCCTCGATCTCTCTTGTTTCGATCTTATCATTGCGCTCGATCGGATGATAGCCGATGAATTGCTCTATAAAGGCGTCGATGCTGCAAAACTATTATCGTTCGACATAAATGATCCGTATGGGAAAGGCTTCGAGGCTTACCTTGAGGCAGACGCTGCTATCGATCGAGAACTTCGAAAATTATTCGATCACCCAGAATCCGCAAGCCCCGATGAAATCTGAGCTTACTGCGTATCTTTCTGATGCGCTCGCCAGGATCGAGGCGGGTTATGTTCAGAGTCCCTCTGGTTCTTGGATTGCAGGAATATTCGGGAAAGCCGCGAAATTATTCGAGAACGAAATGCGAGCCTATGTCCGAAATCTCCTGATTGAATGTGGATTATCTTACCCTGATGATATGCCAACGACTGTCAAAGGATGCCCAAAATATTATAAGCTAACGCTTGGCCAACTCCTTAATGTCATCCGCGAGGCGCGTTACCAAAGACCTGAGCTCGTAGAGCTACAAATGCCACCAGGCTGGAAATTATTTGGCTTCACAGATGAGGTCGACAAGATCAACAAATCGTGGGTTGCTATCAAGCACGGCGAGGACGTCCCACCCGAAAACTTCATCATTGGGATGAAGATGATGTTGGCGCTTAGTGAGCTTCTAAGGAGAGGTTAGATCGCGCGAAGTCTAACGAACGAAATAGCTGATTATTATTGGATTAATCAAAATACGAATTCTAGATAACTTTTTTATTTTCCTAGGCCTCCTCAAGAGATCACGGTTCTTCGGCTTACTTACCCCCTTTTTGCAGATCGATGCCGTGCCATCTGCCGAAGATATCTCTGCTTTTTCTTCCCGAAATACGTTATGGTTTTTTCTAGCTCTAGGTAATCCTCCCCTAAGGCTTCCAAATCCTTCGCCTTGCTAGCCGCGTCTTGCTGAGTTCTTTCTAATATCTGCATGAATTTATCAACTTCTGGTATCTTTTTATAGCCACGTGCGCTTGCGGATTTTAGCAATTTGATATATTCAGACTCGCTAGCATCAGATTCTGATACCTCCGTAGCCTTTTCTGCCTGTGCTTCGGCTTCACAGAATGCAACGATGTGTCCATGTAGCTCTTGGTCCAAGTCGTACCGGAGTTTGGGGAGTGACTTTCCAATAAGCTGTATGCCGCTATCGATTAGGACTTCCACGTCGCTCCATGACTGTTCTACTGCATGAGTAAGGAAAGGATTCTCAAAAAGACTAACGAATTCAGGACCAGTGAGCTCAATTTGGCCGATCAAGTCCAGAAGTGCCGTGAGCGACTGCGGGCGAGTAGTCACCACATCTCTTAGCCCAATTATCCTAGCGGCTTTAAGGTATCGACCCGAGCCTGTGACCAAGTAGGAGTTTCCGCCTAAAACGTTGGCATTAGGATTAGGCTCCTCCCCGTTTAAATAGTAAGTGGAAAGGAATAGCCGGGCATCGGTATCCGCGAGATCTCGGATCATGTCGGGCGTACGGTATTCAGCCTTCTTGCTCTGCGTTAAAACCCGCGATAACTCATCGCGTAGTTTTGTGACTTGCTCTTCAGGTATTTCTCCGGATAGCAAGGCGGCTGGATTGAGAATTTCAGTTCCGGCAGGAAAATAGGTATTTACAACCTCTTTCATGAACTTCATCGGGTTGCTGGGCAGGTAGTAGTTCTGGAGGTACTTTTCGAAGGCCATCGTTCGTGGGATACGGCCACTTGTTACTCCGAAGTAGTATCCTTTTACAAAGATATTCCATACCTTCTCGTGTATAACCTCTTCACTAAGGGACAGCAACTTTGGGCCAAAGTGATTGTAAGTCCGTGGTGAAAGTTCCGCATGTTTGATGCACTCCCCAAGGCATGACTCTGGAATAATCACCTTAGAGCCAAGGCTAAGGCACGATTTAACAAGTTCGAGGTAGATTCTACTATGTGGACACTCTTGTACCAGACAGTCAAGGATGAAGTCCGTATCGAGTACAAAAGTTTTTTTTGCGAGACAAGTGGCTTGGAATTCTTTCAGGTTCGGATCAAGATTCATGACTGTGACACCAATGTATGCGAGACTCCAATCCGTGAGCGTTCGGGCTTGTTCGGCGGATGGGGTTGCTAACCTCTGTGAGATGACTGAAATAAGGAGTTCCCCCAGGTTGCTGGGCAGCTGACGTTTGGCTTTTGCTACAAAGTCGGGTATTGCATCCAGATATACAGGACCGGGTAACCGATTCTTGAGCACTTGATTTGCTATCTCAATGCCGGAAAGTCTAAAGAGCATTACAAGTACATCTTGAATATTTCTTTCTATCTTCAGCTTGTCTTCTTTCGATATTTCTTCTTTAGAGATCTGGCAAACCTCGTCTATTATGTCCGAAATCAATGAATTCGTTGCATCGTTTGCCGAGGTGGTGCTTCCATCGATAGTCTCCAATGCCCGTTTGCTGGGTCGGGCTGAGTCTTCTCTCCAATCGACGAATCCCATTTCATTTAGTCTGCTAAGTGAAACCCTAACTTGATCTTCGGGTGGTTGTATTTTGCCGATAGTAATACCATACCGTTCACGGAGCTTGGCCACGGAGATATATTCAGACGGCTGCTCCAACAATAGGCCGAGTGTTAGGAAATCGAATATAGATTTTCTTGCCCGCGGCGCGTCCTTATTGAAGGTAAATGCAATGGAGGATTTTAGCATCGATATTTCAAGCAAACTCGATCCTTCAACGGATAGCAAAGGGGGCTGCTTGGCTGTGAGGTCAGCAAACTCCTTTTCGATGTTAGGGAAATACCTGTCAAATATACGATTTTCCGTATTAGCGAGCCGGTTTACTATTGTCTTTCTTTCGAATATTTTAAGGTTAACATCATGATTCTTCCTTGCTGTTTCAATTAGAGATCTCTGTCGTTCTGCGCTAATACTCCTCTTCGTCACAATGACCAGCTCATTGTATGAGATGCCATGCTTCTCCAGCTTCTTTACGGTCTCATTTATCTTGCCACTGAGGTACTCTTGGAGTGTGTATTGGAATACAATTCGAGAACGACCTTCGTGCAAATAAAACTTGTCTTGAACGGCGTCTACGCCCATATCATTTAGGCCGCCTATTGGCTTTATGTTCGGATAGCCCTCATCTCGCATGATTTCTGACGCCAAATTCTCAAAGAGCTTATCATCAGTTAAGTAGTCTAAAGCTATTTGTATCAAGTCCGACATTTTACACCTTCCATTGGCAGCCCCTCAGATGGCAAAAGGCTTGAGGCCTGCCGTGAGGGATAGGGATTTATTTATTCGCGCTCCGCGACATTCCGTCCTAAACAGATCGGAATCAAATCCTCCCATCCCGTCGAGATGATAATTCCCGCTCCGGACCGAAGTCAAGATTACATAAGGACGTGACGGAGGCCGTTCGGCCAGATCATATTTGTCAACGACCGCTCAATATTCTTCCAAAGATCAAACTCCTCTCCTTTGTGATACCCCGATGCCCACTTTGCGAAAAATTCTCCGAAAATTTATAGGAAAAGGTCGTATGGCGTGTAACGCGAGCCGTCCCGAATTCCCAGGTGGGGCAGGGCTGGACCATCGACCACGATCGAGCCTCGGCGGTCATCTAATCCATCTTCTTTCCCGCGTCCCTCCAATACGATCTCTATTTAAATCTTTTCGATGAGGGCTTTCGATATCCGTCTCCTTTTGCAATAGCAGAGTGCCGGCTAATGCCGGGAATTCCAAAGCAAAGGAGAAGGAAGCGTGAAATTGGATGTCTTTGAGGTAGTGGAGCCCAAGTTTCCGGCTACGTTTCGAGAATCGCGGGACGTCTATGATCAGATGCAGACGTTCTCGAAATCTGATCGGGAGATGCTCTTCGTGATCTTCCTCAATACGAAAAACCGGATGCTCGATTATGTCGTCCACACGATTGGGACGGTCGATAGCTCGGCCGTTTATCCGCGCGACGTGATACGTTCGGCGATCGTTCACAACGCGACGGCGATCATCGTCTGCCACAATCATCCGTCAGGCGATCCGGAGCCGTCGGCGTGCGATCGGGAGATTACGAGGGTCCTGGTCACTGCCTGCGAGCTCGTCGGGATCCGTGTTCTGGATCACGTAATCCTCGGTAGCGGAAACTATTCCAGCCTTGCGGATTCTGGTTTGATCGAAGAATACAAGTCCCAAGCCAGCGATCTCCTGGGTCGGGCCGGGATCAAATCCTAGGTCGCCCTCGCCCGTTCAGGATGATCATCCCCGGTTATTCGCCCGGCCTATAGCGGACCCCAGAAATCCAGCCTTTTAGATTTTACACGGATTTTACACAATGAATGTGTAAAAATGCCTAAAATTGACTAATAGACGCTAAAGCCCAAAACGATAAATATCCTTATTTTCTCGGGGGAACAGGTGGGGTGAGTGAGGGGACTTGAACCCCCGACCTTCGGATATACAGTCCGATGTTCTACTCCGCTAATTATTGCGATTTGAACGAATTGCGGGTATCGCGATGGCGACCGTGTCGATATTAATGACGCGTTTGCGGCTAAAAGAAGCATAAAACGGCTTAAGGGGACCGAAAGCCGGACTTCGGGATTATTCGCGTAACTGCCTGATTTCTCAGGCTCTTATGGGGGAGATAGGTGGCGCGCCTGGGGTGACTCGAACACCCGACCAACGGTTTAGGAAACCGCTGCTCTATCCATACTGAGCTACAGGCGCGTCGGGGCGAGAGCTTCGACTATAAGATAAAAAAAACGGTTTTGCAAACCTGCCTGCGGAGGGCACTTGGCAGGGACGAGCGGATGGCCTATACTCGGGGCGGAAGTGCGAATGCCATGGCCGCATCGACCGTCCCCTCCCCGCTCGAAATCCTCATCGTCGATGACGAAATCAACCTCAGAAAGACGCTCCTCGTCCATCTCGAATCCGAAGGGCACCGTGTCGTTGCCGTCAGCAACGTCCGCGACGCTTTGGCCGAGGCCGCCAGGAAGTCCTTCGACCTCGCTTTCATCGATCTCCGGCTCGGCGTAGACAGCGGGCTCGACCTGATTCCCCAGCTCCGCGCGGCGATGCCGGGGCTGAAGATCATCGTCATCACCGCTTACGCGTCCATCGACACGGCCGTCGAGGCCATCAGGCGCGGCGCCGTCGACTATGTCCCCAAGCCGTTCACGCCCGACCAGATCCGCATCGCCGTTCAGAAGGTCCTCGACGTCCGGTCCCTGGAACAGCGGATCACCGCTTTACAGGAAGACCTCCTCCGCACTCATCCGGAGATCGATTTTTCCACCTCCGATCCGGCCATGCTGCGCGCCGTGGACATGGCCCGCCAGGCCGCCGTCACCGAGGCGACGATCCTGCTTCGGGGCGAGAGCGGAACCGGAAAAACCTTCCTGGGCAGGGCCATTCACGGCTGGAGCGGCCGGGCGGACCGGCCTTTCGGTCTCCTGTCGTGCCCGTCCTTTTCGGCCGAGTTGCTCGAAAGCGAGCTCTTCGGGCATCGGAAAGGGGCCTTCACCGGCGCCGTCCGCGACAATCCCGGCCGGATCGCGGCCTCCGAGGGCGGGACTCTTTTGCTGGACGAGATCGGCGATCTTCCCGCCTCTCTTCAGCCCAAGCTCCTGCGCTTCGTTCAGGACAAGGAGTTCGAACGGGTGGGCGACGTCGTGACCCGGAAGGCCGACGTCCGGCTGATCGCCGCGACGAACCTCGACCTGGAGGCAGCCATCAAATCCGGGCGCTTCCGAGAGGACCTTTATTACCGGCTGGCGGTCATCCAGATCGAGATCCCTCCGCTTCGAAAACGGCCGGCCGATATTCCGCGTCTCGCGGAACGCTTGCTGGCGCATTATTCCGGAAAGTACCACAGGACATTCCTGGGCTTCACGGAAGAAGCGCTCGCCGCGCTGCGGTGCTATTCCTGGCCGGGAAATGTCAGGGAGCTGAGCAACGTGCTCGAACGGGCGGCCCTTCTTGCCCGCACGGAACGGATCGGAATCGAGTCGCTTCCCGCGATCCTCGGCAAAGGCGGAGCCGATCCCAACCTCGGGGATCCCCTCTCCCTGGAACGGATCGAAGAGGAGCATATCCGGAGAATCCTGGCCGGCGCCAAATCATTACAGGAGGCGGCGGCGATCCTGGGCATCGACCAGGCGACACTCTGGAGACGCCGGAAAAAATACGGCATTTGATACGATCATCCGCGACATCGCTTTTCGCGGCATTCCTTGCGCTTTTCAATCCTGACCTGAGCCGTTCTTGCTTTCTGCAATGAACCGGCGGGATTTCCATACGATCTGAGTTGATCCTGCCTGTCGTTCTTTGCCCTGAATCACCGGACCTCTGGCACGTATTCTGCAAAAGAGAACGACGGAGTTATCAACATGCTCGGAATCCGTCAAAAATTATCCTTGGGCTTCGGCGGCCTCATGCTCATCATTGCGGTCATCGGGACCCAGAGCATCATCCAGCTCTCCCGCCTGGGAGGAGCGATCGACGTCATCCTCCGCGAGAATTATCGGAGCGTCATCGCCTGCCAGGAGATGAAGGAATCGCTGGAAAGGATCGACAGCGGATGCCTTTTCACGTTGATCGGCGATTCCGAAGAAGGACAATCCCTGATCACGGCGAACGAAGCGGCGTTCCTGGAGGCCTTGAGCGCCGAAGAAAAGAACATCACCCTCCCGGGAGAAGGCGAAAAGGCCGCCCTGATCCGGACCCTCTTCACGGATTATCAGAAAGCCCTATCCCCTCTCTTGGAGGCACAAGCCGCCCTCCCTCTCCGTCGCGATACCTATTTCGAGACCCTGCTTCCCCTCTTCGGCAAGATCAAGAATACGGCCGACGACATCCTCCAGACGAACCAACAGAACATGAGCGAGGCCAACGACCGGGCCCGGAGGACGGCCGCTCAATCCAAGCGCGCGATGTATGTTCTCCTCCTGACGGGGGCCCTCATCGCCGCGGGATTCATCATCTTCACGGGACGGTGGATTCTCCGCCCGATCCGGCGGCTGATCCGTTCGGCGGACGAGATCCGGAGGGGCAACCTCGACTTGGTCGTTCGCCGCGATTCGCGGGACGAAATCGGCCAGCTCTCGGAATCCTTCAACGACATGGCCCTGGCCCTTCGCGATTTCCGGCGTTCGGACCAGGCCCGGATCGGCCGGATCCGGCAAGCCACCCAACGGGCGTTCGACAACCTCCCCGAGGCCGTGGCGGTCGTCGATCCCGCCGGTATCGTGGAGCTGGCGACCGAATCGGCCCGGAATCTTTTCGGGCTCCTGCCGGACACGTCTTTGGCCCGATCGTCCTTCTCTTGGATGACGGACCTCCATCGGGAAGCCATGAAGAACGGGCGGGCCGGCAAAACGAAGAACGCCGGCGGCGATGTTCAAATGTTCGTCGGAGGGGACGAGCGTTACTATCGCCCCGAAGCCGTTCCGATCCTCGACCGGGACAAGACCCCCCTCGGCGTGATCCTGACCATCCGGGACGTGACTCAGCTCCGCCAGCAGGACGAGCTCAAGAAGAGCGTGATCTCGACCGTCTCTCATCAGCTCAAAACTCCGTTGTCGTCCGTTCGCATGGCCCTCCATCTGCTTCTGGAGGAACGGATCGGCCCGCTCACGGAAAAGCAGGTCGAAATTCTCGTCGCGGCGCGAGACGACAGCGACCGGCTCTCGGCCATCCTGACGAACCTGCTCGATTTGAGCCGGATGGAGGCCGGAAAAGCGGCACCCGATCTCAAGGCCATCTCGCCTTCGGCGCTGATCCTGGACGGGATCGAGCCTTTCCGCCGGGCCTCCCAGGGCCGGGGGATTCAGCTGACGGTTTCGGTCTCCCCCGACCTTCCGGACGTTTGGGCCGATCCGATCCGGATCCATCATGTCTTCGAAAATCTGATCTCGAACGCCCTCAGCCATACTCGCGCCGGAGGCCGGATCATTCTCTCCGCCGAAGCCGGGGATACCGCGGTCCGCTTCTCCATCGAGGACACCGGGCGCGGGATTCCGGCCGTTTTCCTGCCGCGGATCTTCGAGCCGTTCTTCCGCATCCCCGGCCCCGATCAGGAGACGGGCACCGGCCTCGGACTGGCCATCGTCAAAGAGATCGTGGAGGCCCAAGGCGGGACGGTCGGCGTCGAAAGCCGGGAAGGAAAGGGCGCGACGTTCACTTTTTCTCTTCGGAAGGCCGATCATTCGACCGAGGATCGGGTGAAGCCATGACCGACCTTCTCCTCATCGCGACCGCCGGATTGTTCTTCGCCTTGAGCGCGGTCCTGGTCCGCGCCTTCGGAAGGATGCGTCGGCCATGATGAACGTCATCAGCTTCGTGATCGGGGTCTTCCTGATCATCTACCTTCTCTTCGTGATCCTCAAGCCGGAGAAATTCTGAGGCGATGCGCGATGATGGATCTTCACGGTTGGATCGAATTGGGATTGTTCATGGCGGCCCTCTTCGCCCTGACGAAGCCGGTGGGCCTCCATCTCGCCCGGACTCTGGACGCGGGCGGCCGGACCATCCTCGATCCCGTCCTCAAGCCGATGGAACGGCTTCTCTATCGGCTCCTCCGCATCGAGCCGACGGCCGAACAGGATTGGAGGCGCTACGCCTATTCGTTGCTCGCCTTCAGCTTCGCCGGCCTCATCTTTACCTACGCCCTCCTCCGGCTCCAGCATCTCCTTCCCCTGAATCCTCAGCGGCTCGGCCCGGTCGCCCCCGACCTCGCCTTCAACAGCGCGGCAAGCTTTTCCACGAACACGAACTGGCAGAGCTACACCGGGGAAAGCACGCTCTCCTATTTCTCCCAAATGGTCGGGCTCGTCTTCCAGCAGTTCGCTTCGGCCGCCGCCGGGATCGCCGTCGCGGCCGCGCTCGTCCGCGGACTGGCCCGCCAATCCGTCCGCACGCTCGGCAATTTCTGGGTGGACCTGGTTCGCGTAACCCTCTACCTGCTGCTGCCGCTCTCGTTCCTTCTGGCCGTTTTCCTGGTTTCCCAGGGGGTCGTCCAGAATTTCCGTCCTTACACTTCGGTCCCGGGCTCGGCATCGGCGAATTCCCCGTCTTCAAGGACGCCCGAACAAATTCTTCCCCAGGGGCCGGCAGCGTCGCAAACGGCCATCAAGATCGTCGGCACGAACGGCGGAGGCTTCTTCAACGCGAACGCGGCGCATCCCTATGAGAATCCGACCCCCCTGGCCAACTTTATTCAGATCCTGGCGATCTTCCTCATTCCGAGCGGATTAACCTACTACCTCGGCCGGATGGTCAAGAACCAGCGCCATGGCTGGGCCGTCTGGACCGCCATGGCGTTCCTTTTCCTCGCCGCCGTCCTCCTCTGCTGGCGGGCGGAAAGCACCGGAAATCCGAGGTGGCGGGAATCGGGCGTGGACGCGGCGGAAGGGAACATGGAGGGCAAGGAAGTCCGCTTTGGCGTCTTCGATTCCGTCCTTTTCGCGACCGTCACGACGGACGCTTCCTGCGGGGCGGTCAACTCCATGCACGACTCCTTCACACCTCTCGGCGGCCTGATCCCGCTCATCAACATCCAACTCGGCGAAGTCGTTTTCGGCGGCGTGGGGTCCGGCCTCTACGGGATGATCGTCTTCATCGTCCTGGCCGTCTTCCTGACGGGTTTGATGGTCGGACGGACGCCCGAACTCCTGGGAAAGAAGATCGACGCTTATGACGTCAAGGTCTCGGTCCTGGCCGTGCTCGTCATCGTTTTCTCCACCCTCGGATTCTCGGCCTGGGCCGCGGCCAGCTCCTGGGGCCGGGCAGGCGCGGCCAACGCCGGACCCCACGGTTTGAGCGAAATCCTCTACGCCTTTTCCTCCGCGACGGGCAACAACGGGAGCGCCTTCGCGGGATTGAACGGGAACACAGCTTGGTACAACATCACCCTGGCCCTGGCCATGCTCTGCGGACGGTTCCTTATGATCGTTCCCGTCCTGGCCCTGGCCGGTCACCTGGCTTTGAAGAAACGCCTCCCTCCCAGCGCGGCAAGCTTCCCGGTCAACGGCCCGATCTTCATCGTAATCCTCGTCGGAACGATCGTCATCGTCGGCGGGCTGACGTTCCTGCCCGGCTTGGCCCTGGGCCCCATCATCGAGCATTTCGTCATGACGGGGACGAGCACGGTGTTCTAAGGGACGAAAACCATGCCCGCGAAGATTTTGACCCTGCTCGATCGGCGGATCCTCGGCCCGGCCTTCCCGACCGCGTTTTTAAAATTGAATCCCCTGTCCCTGGCCAGGAATCCGGTCATGTTCGTCACCGAGGCCGGAGCCTTCCTTGCGACATTCGGATTGTTCGCTCGATCGTCCGGGGAGTCCTTGGCCTTCGTTCTTCAGATCGCGCTGTGGCTCTGGTTCACCGTTCTCTTCGCCAATTTCGCCGAAGCTCTGGCCGAGGGACGGGGAAGGGCTCAGGCCCGGGCGTTGCGCAAGACCCGGACGAAAACCTTCGCCCGGCGCCGCACCGATGCCGACACCCTCGAGATCGTCCCGGCCGAAGCCCTGAGAAAAGGCGACGTTTTCATCGTCTCGTCCGGCGAGACGATCGCCGCGGACGGCGAGGTCATCGAGGGGGCGGCTTCCGTCGACGAATCGGCCATCACCGGAGAGTCCGCCCCGGTCATTCGCGAATCCGGCGGCGACCGGAGCGCGGTCACGGGCGGGACGCGGGTCTTGTCCGACCGGATCGTCGTCCGCGTCACGGCAGATCCGGGAAAGAGTTTTCTGGACCGCATGATCGGATTGGTCGAGGGCGCCTCGCGCCAGAAGACGCCGAACGAGATCGCCCTGACGATCCTGCTCTCCGCTTTGACGATCGTCTTCCTTGTGGTCGTGATGAGCTTGAAGGCGTTCGCTTCATACTCGAGCGTGACCTTGACGGCCACGGTCCTGGTCGCCCTGCTCGTCTGCCTGATCCCGACAACAATCGGAGGGCTCCTCAGCGCCATCGGGATCGCCGGAATCGACCGGATGGTCCGGCAGAACGTCCTGGCCATGAGCGGACGCGCGGTCGAGGCCGCCGGGGACGTGGATGTGCTCCTGCTCGACAAGACTGGCACCATCACGATGGGCGACCGGCAAGCCGTGGAATTTCTTCCCGCGGCGGGAGTTGGGATCGAGGATCTGGCCGGCGCCGCGCGGCTCGCCTCGCTCGCCGACGAGACGCCCGAAGGACGGAGCATTGTCGTCCTGGCCAAGCATTTCGGCGAGCGGGCCCGCCTCCCCGCCGACCTGGGCGGTGCCCGGTTCATCTCTTTCTCGGCGCAGACGCGCATGAGCGGAGTGGACGTTGACGGCCGCCGTATCCGCAAGGGGGCTCCGGACGCGATCGCGGCATTCAGCGGGACGCCGCTCCCCGGCGAGATCCGGCGTGCGATCGACGCGATCGCGGGCCAGGGCGGGACGCCTCTGCTCGTGGCGGACGGAGCCAGGATCCTCGGCGCCATCCACCTGAAGGACATCGTCAAAGGCGGTTTGAAGGACAGGTTCGAGAGGTTCCGGGCCATGGGCATCCGGACGGTGATGATCACGGGCGACATGCGCCTAACGGCCGCGGCGATCGCCAAAGAAGCCGGGATCGACGATTTCCTGGCCGAAGCCAGGCCCGAGGACAAAATGGCGCGGATTCGGGTCGAACAAGCGGCCGGGCACCTCGTGGCCATGACCGGAGACGGGACCAACGACGCCCCGGCCCTGGCCCAGGCCGATGTCGGCGTCGCCATGAACACGGGCACGCCGGCGGCCAAGGAAGCCGGCAATATGGTCGATCTCGATTCCAATCCGACCAAGCTGATCGAGATCGTCGAAATCGGGAAACAGATGCTCATCACTCGCGGAGCCTTGACGACATTCAGCATCGCCAACGATGTAGCTAAGTATTTCGCCATCCTGCCGGCAATCCTGATGGCGGTCTTCCCGGAGATCGCGCCCCTCAACATCATGAGGCTGCGAACGCCCCAAAGCGCCGTCCTGAGCGCGGTGATCTTCAACGCCTTGATCATCATCGCTCTTATCCCCATCGCTCTCCGCGGCGTGCGTTTCCGTCCTCGGGGAGCGCCCGCGCTTCTTCGCCGCAACCTTCTGATCTACGGCCTCGGCGGATTGATCGTCCCGTTTCCGGGGATCAAGGCGATCGACATCCTCGTGAACGCCCTGCATCTCATATGAACCGAAACCAGGAAGAGCGGACATGATGAAACTGAAGAGAGAAGGGTTCAAAGAGCTGACCAGGTCGGCGATCGCGGTCCTCGCGCTGTCCGGACTCGTCTGCGGCATCTATCCCGCCTCGGTCTGGATCCTGGCCCGGATCGTCTTTCCGGTCCGGGCGAACGGCTCCCTGGTCGTCCGGGACGGAAAGTCCGAGGGGTCGATCCTGATCGGACGGCCGTTCTCCGGGCCGGACGACTTTCATCCTCGCCCTTCGGCCGCCGGGGCGGGCTATGACGCGCTCAGGTCGGGCGGCAGCAATCTCGGTCCGACGTCCCGGACTCTGGCCGAGCAGATCCGCAGGAGGGCCGCGGAATACCGCGCCGAGAACGGCCTCGGACCGCTCGATCTCGTCCCGGCCGATGCCGTGACGGCTTCCGGGAGCGGCCTCGACCCTCATATCAGCGTCCGGAACGCCCTTCTTCAGGCCGTTCGGGTGGCGAAATCCCGCGGCCTGAGCGAAGCGGACGTCGTCCGGCTCGTCAAGGCCGCGATCGAAGGCCGGGACCTGGGAATTTTCGGCGAGCCGCGGGTCAATGTCCTGCGCCTCAACCTCGCCCTGGAAGGACGCCAGCCATGAAAGACGACCGGGCTTACAGCTTCCTCCGGATGATCCGGAACGCCCAGCGGGGAAGGCTGAAGATCTACCTCGGCTATGCCGCGGGCGTCGGCAAGACCTACCAGATGCTCCAGGAAGGCCATCGGTTGAAGGACGAAGGAATCGATGTGGTCATCGGTCTGCTCGAAACGCACGGCCGGGACGAGATCGTCCGGCTGGCCCAAGGTCTCGAGACCGTTCCGCGCAAGAGGCGGGATTTCCGCGGGGTCACGATCGAGGAGATGGACGTCGATGACGTCCTGAACCGCAAACCGCAGGTCGCGCTGATCGACGAGCTGGCCCATACGAATGTCCCGGGGAGCCGGAACGACAAGCGATACCAGGATGTCCTGGATATCCTCGAAGCGGGGATCCATGTGATCAGCACCCTGAACGTGCAGCATCTGGAAAGTCTCTATGACGTCGTTGAAAAGGCGGTCGGCGTGAAGATCCGCGAGCGTCTCCCGGATTCCGTCCTGGCCGAGGCGGACGAGATCGTCGATGTGGATCTCGCTCCCATCGATTTGTGGAAGCGACTGGAGGAAGGCAAGATCTATCCGTCGGACCGGGTGCAGGCCGCCTTATCCAACTTCTTTGTCCCGGCGAACCTGGCCAAGCTCCGCGAGCTGACCCTCCGAGAGCTGGCCTCTCAGATCGACCTCCGGCGCCGGGACGTCCGGATCGAGGACCGCGAGGCCTCGGCGGAGCAGATCATGGTCTGTCTCAGCTCCCGCGGCCCCAACAGCGAAAAGCTGTTGCGCACGGCGTCCCGCCTGGCCGGCCGCTTCAACCGGAACTGGTATGCCGTCTACGTCCAGTCATCTACGGAGAAAGCGACGTTCATCGATGCCCGGACCCAGCGCCTTCTGTCCGAGACCCTGACTCTGGCCAAGCAGCTGGGGGCTCTCGTTTTCACGTACAAAGGCGACGACGTCGTGGAGACGCTCCTCGGCTTTGCCCGGGAATATCGCGTCGGCCAGATCATCGTCGGACGTTCGGAACCCCGGACATGGTGGAAACGGATCGGCCGGAGGCGCGACATCGTTTCCCGTTTGGTTCGAAAGGCCCGGGGAATCACCATCACCATCATCGATACGACCGCGCCGAAGCCTCCCGCTCCGAAATCCGCCGAGGACGTCGAACGACGAGCGCCGTCGGATAGCCGGGGAGAGCCATCGTCCTCTCCGGCAGCCGGCGCTCCGACGTTCGCCCGAACCCTCTCCCCGCGGAGGATCGTCATCTGGGACCGGCCGGTCGAGAAAGAGGAAGTCCTCCGCTCTCTGGCCGCGACGGCCGCTGCGGAGGCGAAGCCCGCGGGACCGGAATCCTTGTTCGAAGCCATCCGGCGGCGCGAGAACCAGGGCTCGACGTTTTTCAATGAAGGGGCGGCCTTCCCCCACGTGCGGATCCCGGATTGGCCTCGTTCGATCATCGCCCTCGGTCTGACCCGGCGGGGAATCTCCGACGTCGCCACGGACAAGCCGATCGAGCTGGTATTTCTCCTCCTTTCCCCGGCCGAAACGCCCGACGAGCAGGTCAGGCTTCTTGGTATGACCGGCCGGGCCGCCCAGGACCGTTATCTCCTGGAGGATCTCCGCTCGGTCGATACCGCGGAAGAAGCGTTCCGATCGATCCTGGAATGGGAATCGCCGGAAGCGATGCTTTCGGAGTCCTGATTCTCTCGCGCCCGATCCGAAGGCTCGGCTCAGCGCAGGAGGCGGACGAACCTCTTCAGATGCTCGAGGATGGACGTCCGGTCCGTCCCCTTGGCGATGTCCTGCTCGGACAGGGTCTTGATCTTCCGGTAGAATTCCAAGTTCTCCGCGTTCCTGGCGCTCACGAGATCGGCGATCGTGCCGGCGAGATCCATGTTGCGCTCGAGCAGGAAGGCGAAATCGGCGGCCCGGATCTCGATGAGCTCAGCCTCCTCCTCGACGCTCCCTGTCGCTGTCCGGGGCATTCCCGTGAAAAGAGACATTTCGCCGAACAGCCCGCCGGGACCGACGAAGAATTCCGAGGTGAAAGGCTTGCCTCCTTCTTCGATCGCGATCGCGCCGCGGAGGCGCCCGCTCGCGACGACGTAACACGTCTCCCCTTTGTCCCCTTGGCGGAACAGCACTTCGTTCCGGGTGAAGACCAGACCCCGGACCCGGCCGGCGAGCTCCCGGACCTCCTCAGGAGGGACCATCAGCTGGCCCTGGCGTTCGCCCCGAGGGAACCGCAGCAGTGACGAGGAGGCCAGCACGGCCGAAATCCGTTCGAGACCGGCGTCGGCCGCTTCGCCCGCCGGTTCGGCCTTCCCGACGCTCCCGATCGCCCGGCTCATTTCCCGGAGCCGGTCGGTCCACGGAACGGCGACCTCGATCCCCCGCCGATGGAGCTTGTACCAGATCAGGCGGCCGATGTCCGTCAGGATGACGTCCTTGAGGGCGAAATCCTCGACCCAGAATTTGATCTCGTAGGTCAACCCGGACTCGTCGAAGCTCCGGAGATACGGCCGGGGCTTGGGCTCCGGGATGACTTGGGGGCAGTCCAGGGCGGCTTCGGCGATAGCGGCGAGGACGTCGGCCGGCGGCGCGGACGGGCTGACCTTGAGCGGAAAGAGGAGCGCGGACCGATGGTCGGGCCGGGAGAAGTTGATCACGCGCTCCGAGGCGACGGTATTGTTGGGGAGAACGACGATGTTCGAGGCCCGGTCGAGGACGCGGGTCTCGCGCCAGTTCGTGTCCACGACAACGCCCTCGTGGGGGCCGATGCCCACCCAGTCCCCACGAGAGAACGCCTTGGTGACATTGAGAGAGATCCCCGACAGGACGTTGCTCAGGATCGGCTGGAGGGCCAGACCGAGGATCATGGTCAGGATCGCCGAAGCCCCCAGGTAAGCCGAAATGTTCACCTGGAACATGTTCTTGAGGATGGCGAAAGCGAGGCCAAGATAGACGACGCCGAGGATAAAACCCCTGAGGACGGCCGGAACCGGGAAGGTGCGGCGGCCGCGGGTGAACCAGAGGATGACGATCGTGTCGAGGAGGCGGATCATCGTCAGGGCGACGAGGAAGACGAAGGCGGCGTCGAGATAGACCCGGGACGAAGGACTCGGCGTGAGGAGTCCCCGGGCCAGGATGACGGCGATGAGCAGAACAGCCGGAACGAACAGGCGTCGCACGAGCAGGTTCGCTCCGGAACGGGATTCCTTGTCTTGCGCGACCATTTCAGAACCTCAGCCGGAGCCCTTCGTAGGCACACGAGGCTTCCGGGAACGCTTTCCGGGCCTTCCTCTCCATGAGGGCCAGGTCCCGGTCGGTATGATCCGGATTGAAATGAGTGAAGAGCAGCGTGCCGACGCCGGCCGTCGTCGCCGTCCGGACCGCGTCGACCCAGGTCCCGTGGCCCCAGCCTCGCCGCCCGTCCGCGTACTCTTCGGGGGTGAACATCGTGTCATAGACGAGAGCGTCCGCTCCGGCGGCGAAGCGGGCCAGCCGGCGGTCGAACCCGTCGGGGCCGAGGGGCTCGCTGTCCGTGGCATAGACGAAGCTCGACCGGCCTTCGGAAATCCGGTAAGCATGCGCGCCTTGCGGGTGATGGACGGGGCAGGTGGTCACGCGGAGCCCTCCGATCCGGACCCCCTCCCCGCCGATCCGGAGGAACGCCTTCTTCGCCGGCGCCTCGTCGAGCGACACGGGAAAGAACGGACGGCCCATCAGACGATTCAGGCGCTTCCGCATGACCTTGGGCTCGCGCGGCGAGAAGATCGTGATCCGCGACTCGGGAGAAAAAAGCGGGCCGAAGAACGGAAGTCCGCAGACGTGATCGAGATGGACATGGGTGAAGAAGATCGAACAACGGAGGTCCCGGACGGCTTTTCCCTGGCGCAGGCTCGCGCCGAAATTCCGGATCCCAGTCCCCGCGTCGATCACGACGAGGTCGCCGCGCCGTGAGACGACGGAAACAGACGGCGTGTGCCCTCCGATCCGCGACGTCGCTTTTCCCCAGACCGGACACGTCCCCCGGACCCCCCAGAATCTCAGCTCCATGGCTTCCTCCCTTCGTGTCCCGTCATTTGGACTTCAGGTCCACCACGGCGTCCCAGCCTTCGGGCGGCGGGACGCGCAGGAACTCCCGGCACCGGCCAACATAAAGCCTGGCCACGGGGTCGTCTTCCCGGGCCCGGAACAGCTCCTCGGCCCCAGCCCAGTTCCCCGCCCGGAACTCGGCCAGGGCACGCTCGTGGGCTTCCGCCGCCCGGACGATCTCTGCGGGCGCGCCGTTCCTCTCGGCCAAAGGCTCGAAGATCCGGACGGGCGCCGAGCGGCCGACGACGCGGACGCGGTCGATCTCTCGGATGAGGATCGCGTCCCGGACGCGTTCGGCGGTGGCCTCCCCGAGGAGGATCGGAACGCCATAGAACTTCCCGGCGCTTTCGAGCCGCGAGGCCAGGTTGACCGTATCTCCCATGGCCGTGTAATCGAACCGCCGGGTGGAGCCCATGTTGCCGACGACAGCCGGCCCGGTATTGATCCCGATCCGGGAACGGAGCGCGTGGCCGAACCGCCGGTCGAATTCCGCTTCGAGCTCGAGGAGGCGGCGGCGGCACCCGAGCGCCGCCCGGCAGGCGTTGAGCGGGTGGGCGGGATCATCGAGCGGCGCGTTCCAGAATGCGACGATCGCGTCCCCCTCGTATTTGTCCAAGGTTCCGCCTGCATCCAGGATGAGGTCGGTCATTTCGGTCAAATAAGCGTTGAGCAGGGCGACGAGGGCCGGCGGAGCGAGATGCTCCGAGACCGTCGTGAAGCCCGCGATATCGGAGAAGAAGGACGTGATCTCGCGCTCCTCGCCGCCCAGCACGAGCTTGTCCGGGTCGTCGAGGATGCCCTCGATCACGGCCGGGCTGAGATAATGGCGGAACACCCCCTTAAGGAATCGCCGCTCCTTTCCCTCCAGGCCGTAGTTGAGGATCGCCGCGCCGATCACGGAGAAAAGGACTCCGCAGACCGGATAGACGAACTCGAGCCAACGCGAAGCCCGGAAGGCAAGGCCGGACGCAACGGCGGGAAGGAGAAGGAAGCCCGCGCCGGCCGCGGCGATCCAGGGGATCTTGCGGAGCGCGGAGATGACGAACGCCGCGAGAATGGCCAGAAGAAGGACGAAGCCGGCCGTCATCGGGAAAGGAACGGAGCGGAAGAACGACCGGGCAAGAAGGGTATCGACGGCCGCGGCTTGGATCTCGACGCCCGAGACGATGCCGCTTATCGGGCTCGATTTGAGATCGTGGAGCCCGACGGCGCTCAGTCCGACCAGGACGATCTTCCCGGAGAATTCCTTCGGCAGAACCTGGGGTTCTGCGTTGTCCTGGATCATCGCCCAGGAGTTGAGGAGAGTCGCAGCGGGATAAGCCGGGTACGTCTTAGCCGGGCCATAGAAACGGATGATCATGTTCCCGCCGGGATCGAGCGGAATTGAATCCAGGGCCGGCCCTTCCGCCTGGGCGGACAGAGCCGCAGGGACGGAAGGGAGGACCAAGTTCAGGAGCCGAGAAGTCAACGCGAGCCGCCGGTAGATTCCGTCCGCGTCGGGCGGGACGGTCACGTTCCCGATCCCCCGCGCCGCCCCGAGCAAGTCGGCGAGGGGAAGCGTCGCCGATTTGAATCCGCCGGCCGCGCGGGACGCCGGCCCGGAGAGAGAAAACCGGCGGAGGGCGGCGGCCTCCTCGGCGGCGCTCTCCTTCTCCGCGTCGCTGAGGGCGACCGGAAGGAACACATTGCCCGCGCGGGCGACGGATTCGGCGAGGATCCGGTCATCGTCGACGCCGTAGACCGACGGCTCGGACATCTCGATGTCGATGAAGCAGGCCTTGGCCCCTCCCTTGACGAGGTAGTCGATGAGGGCAGCGTGCATCTGGCGCGGCCAGGGCCAGGAGATCCCTTGGGCCCGGTAATAATCGAGGCTGTACTGGTCGACGAGGACGAGGACGATGTCTTTCGAGGCGCGAGCCGGATCGGCGAAGACCCGCGTCCGCAGGTCCCAGGATTTCCACTCGAGCGGGCGCAAGAGCCCAACCGCTTGGAAGAGCGTAGCGATGAGGAAGGCGGCCAGGCCGACGATCGCGGCGCGAACGGCCTTATTCTTGAGCATCGAACGCCCCTCGCCTCCTTCCGTCCTCCGGACCGCGGCTTTCGCCCGCGGCGCGTTTCCTTATCGCAATCCTGTCGTAAACTGCCGGAACCGGCTCGTCCGGACAACCTCGATCTTCGGCGGGGATGCGATCGCTCCGATCTCCGCGGTGACCCTCTCCAGCCTCTGTTGGGAGGAGGGGTGCGTTTTGAACCATCCACCGGTCGAGGCCGAGGCGTCGCCGACCATGGTCCCGAGGAAACGCTGGATGCCGGTCGGATCATATCCGGCCGCGGCGGCGAACCGCACGGCCAGGGCGTCCGCGTCGAACTCGGACTGCCGGTCATAGCCGCGGACGACGAGCTGCTGGACGATGTCGTCCAGGACCCCTTCGAACAACGACGTCGCCTGGGCCAGCTCCTGCGGTCCCCACTGCGCGGCCGCCTGGCCGGCGAGATACGTGAATGTCTCGGTGAGCCGGGACTTCTTGATCGCTTTGAGGCCGTGCTTGGCCGTGACGTGTCCGATCTCGTGGGCCAGGACGAGCCCGAGCATTTCCTCGTCGGTGCAGCGCTTGAGAAGTCCCCGGGTCACGAAGATCAGGCCGCCGGGCGCAGACAGGGCGTTGACCTCCTCGGTGTCGAGGACGAGAAAGTGGTACCCGGCATAGATCTCGGGCCTGTCGGAGTACATAGCCAGGGCGCTTCCCATCGTGTTGATGTACTGCGTCAGGGCGGCATTGTCATAAGCGGGATACTTCGATAGGATGAGGGCGGCGACCGCGCGTCCGATGTAGTATTCCTCCTCCTCGGTGATCTCGGCGAACGAGCTGCGGACCTTCTGGCCGACCGCGATGATCTTGTCCGCCTTGTCGGCCGCGTTCGAAGCCTGTCCCAGGATGTCCATGCCTTGCTCGAGCGTGGAGCACGCCACAAGCGCGGAGAGGATCGCCGCGGCGGCGATCCCGGCGAGAGCCGTCAAGCGGAGGGCTCTCATCTCGGGCCTCCCGACGCGTTCAGCCGGCCGCGTTTAAGGAAATCCTCGATCTGGGCCATGGCCACGCGCTGCTGGACCATCTTGTCGACCCAGACATAGCTGATCGAGGCATTCTTGGCCCGGTAGCTGTCCTCGACCTGCTTGTTGAATCCTTTTCCGGCCAGGGTGACCTCGTTCGCGGTCGCCTGGGTTTTCATGTCGCCGGAGCCGGCGAGGAGCTGGGTCCGGGGCGGGGCGACCGCGCTCCCATGGATCCAGCCGACCACTCCGGAGGCCGTGCGGACCTGCATCCAGCCGGCTGCTTCGCTCAGCTTTTCCAGCCGGTCCCCGGCCTTGAGCGAAGCGAAGCCGGGAGAGAAGAACTGGGGATTGCGGCGCAGCTGGGTCGTCTGGATCTTGACGATGAGCGTCTCCGCGGCGACGAGCGCCAGAACCAGAACGGCCGCGAGAGCGGCCATACCGAGAAGGGAACGTTTTTTCCGCATGGGTCAGAGTCCTTTCAGCTCGAGGGCGGACCGGAGTTCGGCCGCGGCCAGGAGCTTCTCTTTGATTAGGCTGTTTCGCTTGACGGGCTTGTCGTTCTTGATGGCGATGTAGAGCGCTTTGTACGAGCCGATGACGATGCTCAGCTTCTTGGCCCGGGTCAGGGCGGTGTAGAACAGGTTCCGCTGGAGCATGATGAAATGCTGGGTCAGGAGGGGCAGGACGACGGCCTGGTACTCGCTGCCCTGGGCCTTATGGACCGAGACGGCGTAGGCCAGGGCCAGGTCGTCGAGCTCGTCCTTCTCGTAGCGCACGGGCCGGTTGTCGAAGCTGACGGCGATCCGGTAGGCGTCGCGGTCGATGTGCGTGACCGTCCCGATGTCGCCGTTGAAGACCTCTTTCTCGTAATCGTTCCGGATCTGCATGACCTTGTCCCGGACCTTGATCTCCCTCGTTCCGAGATGGAGGCCCTCGGAGGAGCCGTTAAGCCTCCGCTGCAGCTCGGCGTTCAGCCGCTCGACGCCGCCGAAGCCCTTGTACATCGGGCTGATGACCTGGATCTGCGGCGAAAGCGGCGACAGGCCGAGCTTGCGGGGGATGGAATATCCGCACAGGTCGAGAGTCGTCTTGATGAACTTCGCTTCCTCCTCGACGTGGAGGAAATAGAAATCCGAGTCGGGATCGTTCCGCTTGGGAAAGACGAGGTTCTCGCCATGGTTGATCCGGTGGGCGTTCGTGATGATGAGGCTGTCCCGAGCCTGGCGGAAGATCTCATCGAGCCGGACGACGCTGACGAGGCCGGATTCGATCAGGTCGCGGAGCAGCGTGCCCGGGCCGAGGGCGGGCAGCTGGTCCTTGTCGCCGACGAGGATCAGCCGCATCGAGGGCGGGATAGCCTGGAGGAGGGAATGCATCAGAGCGAGGTCGACCATGGAGAATTCGTCGATGATGATGGCCTCGCCGGCGAGGGGATGGCCGGCGTCGCGGCGGAACGTCCCGAGCTTCGGGTTGAACTCGAGCGTCCGATGGATGGTCTTGGCCTCCCGGCCGGTCGCCTCGAACAGGCGTTTGGCCGCCCGTCCGGTCGGGGCGGCCAGGACGACGGCCTTGCCCCATTTCTCGAAGACGGCGGCGACCGCCCGGATGATCGTCGTCTTTCCGGTGCCGGGGCCCCCGGTGATGACGAGGACCTTCTTCTCGAAGCTCTCACGGATCGCCTGGCGCTGGGTCGCCGAGAAGACGAGCCCCAGGCCGCGCTCGACCTCGTCGATCACTCCCCCGATGTCGAAGGGAGGTGGGAAATGGGGCGCGCGGGCCAGGGCGTCCATCGCCCGGATGAACCCCTGCTGGGCGGCGTAATAGAACGGCCGGTAGACGGCCGTGTCGGCCGGGAGCTTCTCGACGACGACGAGCTTCTTGGCGATGAGCTCGTCGAGGGCGAGCCGGACGGGCTCGGGCCCCGCGTCGATCTCCTCGCCGCACTTCGCCGCGAGCTCGGCCGCGTAGGAAAAGACGTGCCCTTGCTCGTTGTCCTTCTCGAGGAGATACAGGAGAAAGGCCTTGATCCGGTCCGGGGAAGCAGGGTCCATGCCCAGTTTGAGGGCGATCGAGTCGGCGGTCTTGAATCCGATCCCCCAGATATCGAGGCAGAGCTGGTAGGGGTTCGATTTGAGGACCTGATACGACCGCGTCCCATACTGATGGTAGATCTTGGTCGCCAGATTGGTCGAGACGTCGTGCTGCTGGAGGAAGATGATCAGGTCGCGGATGTCCCGGTGCTCGGCCCAGGACTTCTTGATCTCGCGGAGCTTTGAGGCACCGATGCCCTCGACCTCGGTCAGCCGGTCGGGCGTCTCAGCCAGGACCTCGAGCGTCTTCTCGCCGAAGGCCTTGAGGATGCGCTTCGCCAGGACCGGGCCGATTCCCTTGATCAGCCCGCAGGAGAGGAATTTCTCGATCCCTTTGGCCGTCGAGGGAAGGAGCGGGAAGAACGAGGCCGCCTTGAGCTGGGGGCCGAACTTCGGGTTGACCTCCCACGTTCCTCCGATCCGAAGGCGCTCGCCGGGCGAGAGCGGGGGGAAGCACCCCACGACGATGTGCCGCTCTCCCGATTCGACCGAGAAGCGGAACACGGAGTAGCCATTTTCGGGATTGAAGAAGAGGATCGATTCGACGGTCCCTTCGATCTCGACGCCCATGTATCTTTTATCTTACTACATTTGCGCTCCGGAGTCGCCCGCCGCGACCGATCGGGACGGACTCGCCGGCATGTCGGGGCTCCCGGGGGAGAGGGTCCTGCGGCACGCCGGTTTCCCCGGCGAGGAAACCGGCTCGACTTCCGGCTCGCTCTTCCCGGCCGCTTGGCCGGGAATCCATGCCCGCTCGCCTCCAGATGGCCGCCGGACCCTCTCCCCCTCGCGCCCCGAAAACATACGCCGCTCATCCGTCCCCGATCGGCCCACGGGTACGTGGGGCTGACGTACGGACGACTTGGCCGATGAGCATCGGGACGCTCCCAAGATTCATCGTATTCATCTACCCCTCCAGCCTCCCCTAGGACTCGGGGAGGGGGCCGGTTAGCGTCCCTCGACTGCGGAACGGTCGGGGGTGAGATGCAGCGAATCGGCCAAGGATATCCGAGGCAGGATTCGCAAACGTTGTCGCAACATCGCAGGGCGAACGCGTCTTGCGATTAGGGGCGCGGGGGGATTCCCTGAGAGGGCCGACGCAGCGAAGCGGGCACGGTTCCTCGACCGGAGGGAGAGGAGAGCGGAGCGAGCACAGGAGCGAATTTCCGCGCAGGAGGAAATTCGCGTCCCGATCAGGGAGTCCCCCCCAGAGCCCCGTTCCCAAGTCAGTCAGTCCCCGATCGGCAAGGCGGAGCGTGTGCCTGCACCCATAAGCCTCCAGGGCAAATTGACGCGATTGGGCAATCGTGTTATCAAATGCCCGTGCGGTTCTTACGGCTTCTGGCGAACGCTCTGCTCATCGGGCTGCTTTTTTCCTACCTCCTGGCCCTCCTCATCGTCGACCTCAACATCAACCTCGCCTTCCGGGTCGGGCTGCTGTTCAAGCTGACCCTAGCCCTAATGGCGACCTACGGGCTCATCGCCGCCTTGGCGGCGTTCTTTGTCGCCGGGGGCTACCGCTTCCTGTCCGGGAAGGCCGCGCGGCTTTCTTTCATTTCGCCGTCGTTCCTCGCCCTGGGGATCCCGGTCGCGACCCTCGGCTTCCTCGTCATCTTTCGGGAGAACTACGTCCATTTCTATTCCTTCTTCGCTCCGCGGATGCAATCGCTCCTCCGGACCCAGATGATGACCCTGTTCGTCCTGTCCGTGGCCGGGCTCGTCATCCATTACCGCCACCACCACCGGAAATCCTCCAGGGGATCCCTGGTCGCCTTCTGCCTCCTGGCCGCGGTCGTCCTTTCCTTAGGCATCGTCCAGCGCCTCCGGTATCCCTCCGCCCCCCGGTCCTTCCGGCTGAACACGATCGAAGCCAAGGACGTGACGCGGAAGGTCACCTTACTGTGCTTCGACGGATTGAGCATGGACGTCCTCCTCCGGCTGACGGCCGAGCGCAAGCTTCCCAATTTCATCTGGCTCATGGAGAAAGGGGGCTGGGGCCGGCTGCGGAGCTTCACCCCGAGCGATCCGTTCGTGCTGCGGCGGTCCGTGGACACGGGCAAGTGGCCGAGCGGCCACCGCCAGATCTCGGACGTCCGCTATCGCATCCCGCTCGTCGACGCCGATCTCGAGGTCGTCCCCCGGTTCATCCTGTTCCGGCAACTCAAGCGCCTCGGGTTCCTCGGCATCCTTCCCAACGACGCCCCTCCGGCGGCCAAGGACATCTGGCGGATCGCCGCCGATGCCGGAGTTACGACCGCCCGGTACGGCCGCTCGACTCCGCCCGCGGCGGCCACGGCGGACCCGAAGATCGAGAAGCTTTTCGCGGGGTTTTTCCCCGACCACGCCGGCGAGACGTCCTGGATTTTCGGCCAGGTCCGCCAGGCCTTTTTCCGGGACGCCGTCGCCGAAGAGGAGGCCCTTCAAGCGCGGACGGACAATCCCGTCCAAATCTTCTCCCTGACCCTGGACGGGGCCCAGACGGCCGAGACCTACTTTCACAAATACAGCAATCCGGAGGATTTCGGGGAAATCGCCCAGGAGGAGATCCAGCGGTACGGCGCGATCATCGAGAAGGTCTACGGCTTCTATGACCAGGTCATCAGCCGGACCCTGGCCGCGCTCAAGGACGAGGAGCTCCTCGTCGTCTATTCCTCCTACGGGATGGAGTCCCTGCCCTTCTGGAAGCGCGTCGTCGAATGGATCCTCGGGAACTCCGCCGTCACGGCCTATCACGACCAGGCTCCCGACGGCGTCGTCTTTTTCTATGGCCAGGGGGTCGAACAGGGCAGGCCCATCGAAGGATTCCGGCTCGTCGATATCGTCCCGACCGCCCTTTACTACCTCGGGCTCCCGGTGGGACGGGACATGAGCGGACTCGTCCGCGGCTCGCTGTTCACCCGGGAATTCGCCGAAGTCAATCCGGTCCTCCAGATCTCGTCGTACGAAGACGTGGCGGTGAAGAGACGGATCAGCGAATGAACTTCAGGATCCGCGACCAGCGGGCCCTGGGGACGAAGCTGACGAACTTCTTGAGACGGTCGGGAACGCTCGTCTTGAGGTAGGCGTCCTTGTCGGCCTTGTAGGAGAAATAGATCATCCACGGCCGCCCCTTGACGTAGGAGAGGGGCAGGAATCCCCAGTAGCGCGAATCCGCGCTGTTGTCCCGGTTGTCACCCATCACGAAGAGATGCCCCGGCGGGACGGTCACCGGTCCGTAATTGTCGCGGATACTGTCGTCGTAGTGATAGTAGTCGTTCTTGGCGATGACCTGGTTGTCGTTGTGGACCTTGTACGGCTCATCGATCGGCTTGCCGTCGATGAAGACCTGCTTGTTCTTGATCTCGATCGTCTCGCCCGGGAAGCCGATCGCGCGCTTGACATAATCCCGGTTCAGCTCGTTCGGATACTTGAAGACGACGATGTCCTGGCGGCGGATGGACCGGCGCGGCAGGAGGGTCCGGTCGATCGGCGAATCCGTATTGGCGTAGACGAACTTGTTGACGAGGAGGAAATCGCCGACGAGGAGCGTCGGCTCCATCGAGCCGGTCGGGATCTGGAAAGCCTGGACGACGTAGGTCAGGACGAAAAAAACGAAGACGGCCGTCTCGGCGATGAGCTCGAAATACTCCCGGAAGACGCTCTTCTCCCGTTTCTTCTTCTCGGGCTTCGGATCGGTATCGGTCATCGTTTCACCTTGCAAAAGAGGGCACTATACCGCATTTTCCGCCGTTCTTCAACAGGAATACGGGGCTCCCGGGGGAGAATCCGGGGACGGGCCCCTCCCCGATCCGATTCATGCCCATTAGCACACCGGACAAGGGCGGTCTCACTCGTAAGAACAGACGGGGCTCCCGGGGACTCCCTGATCGGGACGCGAATTTCCTCCAGCGTGGAAATTCGCTCCTGTGCTCGCTCCGCTCTCCTCTCCCTCCGGTCGAGGAACCATGCCCGCTCCGCTGCGCTGGCCCTCTCAGGGAATCCCCTCGCGCCCCGAAATCGGAAAGCGCACGAACCGACCGAGCGAATAAAAGCATGCGGAGCGTGGACCTGACGTTCGGACGACTTGGCCGATGAGTTGGATGGGGGCCCCTGGGTCGGGGGTGAGATGCAGCGAATCGGCCGAATCTGTCCGCGGCAGGATTGACGAGCACCGCGCACGATCGTCAGGCGAGCGCGTCTTTGATATCGGGGCGCGAGGGGAGAGGGTTCGAGGGACATCCGAGGACGAGCGGGCATGGATTCTCCACGCTTCGTGGAGAAGAGCGAGTCCGAGGCAGAGTTGATTTTCTCGCCGGGAAAATCAACGTGCCCGAGAACCTTCTCCCCGGGAGCCCCGGCCTTAAGCTTGTGCTATACTTACGGGCGTGAATTTTGTCCTGTTCGGATACCCGAAAACCGGCAAGACGACGCTCTTCAACATCCTCACGGGCGCCCATGCCGCGGTCACGGCCGTCGAGGACGGCCGGCGCGAAGCCCATGAGCGGATCGGCCGCGTCCCCGACGTCCGGCTCGACCGCATCGCCGCGCTCCATCCCGACAGGCGGAAAGTCGCCGCGGCCGTCGACTTCGTCGACCTGGCCGGGATCTCCTATGGAGAAGTCAAGAACAGCGTTTTCCTGAACGCCCTGCGCAAGGCCGACGGCCTCGTCCACGTCGTCCGCGGGTTCCACGACGAGAATGTCCCCCACGCCAAGCCCGCGATCAACCCGGCCGAAGACATCCGGACCATGGACGAGGAGCTCCTGCTCGCCGACCTGATCTCGGTCGAAGCGCGGCTGGACAAGCTCGACAAGGACCTTAAGAAGATGAAGAGCGCCGAGGGCGAGCGCGAGCGGGAAATCCTGGCCCGGCTCCACGCCAGTCTGGCCGAGGGCTGCCCGGTCCGCGACTGCCCCCTCGCCGCGGTCGAGGAAAAACAGATCCGGGCGTTCGCCTTCCTGAGCCAGAAGCCCATCCTCCATGCGGTGAACCTCGACGAGGCCGACGTGGCCCGCCGGAGCGAGATCGAGGCGGCCCTCGACCCGAAGCACCGGGGAGCGGCCGCCCTGGCCTTCTGCGGGAAGATCGAGCGGGAGATCCTCGAAATCGCCGAGCCGGAGGAGCAGGCGGTTTTCATGGCCGAATACGGACTGACCGGGCCGACCGCCGAACGTTTCTTCCCGGCCGCCTTCAGGGCTCTGGACCACGTCTTTTTTTATACGATCGGCAAGGACGAAGTCCGGGCCTGGCCGGTCAGACGCGACGCGACCGCCCATCAGGCCGCGGGAGCGATCCACACCGACATCGAACGGGGCTTCATCCGGGCCGAGGTCATCCCGGCCGCGGAGCTTTTCGGCTTCGGCTCGCTCCAGGCCGCCAAGGAGAAGGGACACATCCGGCTCGAAGGGAAGGATTATATCGTCAGCGACGGCGACGTCATCTATTTCAGGTTCAACGCATGAGCGGCGGGTTCACCCTCGCCGACGAGGACGCCGGCGCCCGGGCGGGAACGATCGCGACTGCCCATGGGCCGATCCTGACCCCGGCTTTCGCCCCGGTGGCGTCCCAAGGCTCGGTCAAAGGCCTGACCCATCGCCAGGTCGAGGAGCTGGGAGCCCAGCTCATCCTCTCGAACTCCTACCATCTCTTCCTCCGGCCGGGGACGGAGACGATCCGGGCGCTGGGCGGCCTGCACGCGTTCATCTCCTGGCCCAAGCCCATCCTGACCGACAGCGGCGGATTCCAGATCTACAGTCTCTCCCCTCTGGCCAAGGTGAAGCGCGAAGGGGTCGCTTTCGCCTCCCATCTCGACGGCACGAAGCTTTTTCTCACTCCGCGGGACGTCGTGGACATCCAGATCGCGCTCGGCTCGGACATCATGATGGCCCTCGATGTCTTCACTCCCTACCCCTCGCCGGACGAGAAGACCGCGGAGGCGGCCGAGACGACCGCCCGCTGGGCGGCCCTGGCCCGGGATCATGTCCGGAGCGTCGAGACGTCCGGCCGGCTGTGGGGGATCACCCAGGGCGGCGTGAATCCGGAGCTCCGCAAACGGAGCACGGCGGAGCTCGTCGAGCTCGATTTCGACGGATATGCGATCGGAGGGCTGGGGCTCGGAGAGCCCAAATCCCGGCTCTTCGAGATGCTCGAGCTGAGCGATGGGGCGCTTCCCCGGGAAAAATCCCGCTATCTGATGGGGATGGGCTACATCCCGGACATCCTGGAAGCCGTCGAGCGGGGCGTAGACCTCTTCGACTGCGTCCTCCCCACGCGCAACGCCCGGACCGGATCGCTCTTCACGAGCCGCGGGACGATCTCGATCAAGAACCAAAAATACGCGCGGGACGAGCGGCCCCTCGATCCCGGGTGCGGCTGCTATACGTGCCGCAATTTCTCCCGGGCCTATCTCCGCCATCTCTACGAGCGGGGGGAGATCACCTCGGCCGTCCTGAACACGATCCACAACCTCCACTATTATCTTGACATCTTCGCTAATATACGGCAATCTATACAATTCCACTCGTTTCAGAAATTGAAATCGAGGATCACCGACGGTTTAAAGGACGGATCACCATGATGAACGGCATTCTGTTGACGGCGGCCTCCCTGGGCCTCGCCGAGGCCGCCCCCGCCGGCGCCGGCCCGGCGCCGCAGGGCAATTTCATGACCGCGCTCCTCCCCTTCGTTCTCGTCTTCGTCATCTTCTATCTCCTCATCATCATGCCCCAGCGGAAAAAGCAAAAGAAGCACATGATGATGGTCGAGAACCTGAAGCCCGGCAGCCGGATCATCACGACCGGCGGGATCTACGGCACGATCATGGGCGTCCAGAAGGACCGGATCGAAGTCAAGATCGCGGCCAACACCAAGATCGAAATCACAAAAAGCGCCATCGGCGTCATCCTCCAGAGCGAGATGACCGCGCCCGAAAAGCCGGAGGCCTGAGCCCCGGCGGCGGCCCGGCGGCACTCACGTCGCTCAGGCCGCGATACGCGATGAATCCCCTCCGGAAATTCACGATATACGAAAGAGAGCCCTGAGATGAAAAAAGGACTGCAATGGAAGCTCATCCTCACGGTGCTCGTGGTCGGCTTCTCGATCTTCATCGCCCTCCCCATCGGCCAGAAGATCCATCTCGGCCTGGACCTGCGCGGCGGGATCCACCTCCTGATGCAGGTCGTCACCGACGACGCGATCGGCGCCGAGACCGACCAGGAGATCTCCCGGCTGCAGGAGCAGCTGAAGAAGAAGAGCCTGACCTTCACCGGCATCACCAAGACCCGGCCGGGACAGCTCGTCCTGAACGGCGCCGTCCCCGACCAGGAAGGACAGATCAAGGACATCCTCGACCAGTTCTTCAAGGATTGGGATTACGCTCTCCTCGGCGACAAGGCCACGGTGACGATCAAGCCGACCGTGGACGTCTATCTCCGCGATCAGGCCGTCAACCAGGCCGTCGAGACGATCCGCAATCGCGTGGACCAGTTCGGCGTTTCCGAGCCGATCATCCAGCGGCAGGGCAATGACCGGATCATCATCGAGCTGCCCGGCGTGGAAAACCTCGAACGGGTCATGGCCATCGTCAAGACGACGGCCATGCTCAAGTGGACGCTCACCAAAGCCGGCCCCGCTCCGGACGAAGAGACCCTCCTCAAGGACTTCGGCGGAAAAATCCCCGAAGACATGGACCTGGTCAAAGGGGATCCCAAGCGGCGGGCCTCGGGCTTCTACCTCGTCAGCAAAGCCGCCACCGTGACCGGGAAGGACCTCCGCTCCGTCCATCGCTCCCAGGATGAGTGGAACAACCCCGCCGTCGCCTTCTCCCTCAACGTCGAAGGCTCGCGGCGCTTCGAGCTGACGACCGGAGAGAACGTCGGCAAGACCATGGCCATCATCCTGGACGACAAGGTCCAGTCCAACCCGGTCATCAACCAGCGCATCTCGGGCGACGGCATCATCCAGGGGAACTTCACCCTCGAAGAGGCCGAGGACCTCGTCCTGATCCTCAAGTCCGGCGCGCTGCCGGCGACGATCAAGACCATGGAAAACCGGACGATCGGCCCCTCCCTCGGGACGGATTCCATCCGGGCCGGGCTGCTGGCTTCGCTCGTCGCGCTTCTTCTCGTCATGAGCTTCATGCTCGTCTACTATAAGCTCTCCGGGGTGAACGCGATCGTCGTCCTCATCCTCAACGTCATTCTCGTCTGCGGGGCCCTGGCGTACTTCAAGGCGAACCTGACCCTGCCCGGTATCGCCGGGATCATCCTGTCCATCGGCATGGCCGTCGACGCCAACGTCCTCATCTTCGAACGGATCAAGGAGGAGCTGGCCCTGGGCAAGAGCATCCCCTCCGCCGTGACCCTCGGCTTCAAGCGCGCCTTCAGCGCCATCGCCGACTCGAACCTGACGACGATCATCTCGGCCGTGTTCCTCTTCCAGTTCGGGACCGGCCCGATCAAAGGATATGCGGTGACCCTGATCATCGCCCTCGTTGCCAACATGTTCACGGCCGTCTTCGTCTCCCACCTCATTTACGACCTCACGGTGACGAACCGGCGCAACGTCAAGAAGTTGAGCATCTGACCATGGAAATCTTCAAGAAAACCCCCACCATCCAGTTCATGAAATACAAGTACATCGCCCTGATCGTCACGGCCGTCATCGTCCTGACCGGCGTCCTCAACGTCACCATCGGCCGCGGCCTGAAGCTGGGCGTGGACTTCGGCTCCGGGACCCTCATCCGGATCGCCTTCGATCGGACGACGGCCGTCTCCGACATCCGCCAGAAGCTCTCCGACGTCGGCCTGGGCACGAGCGTCATCCAGGAGACGGGAACGCGGAAGGGCCGCGAATTCCAGATCCGCTCGTTCGAGACAACGAACGTCAAAGCCGCGGAAGCGCAGGACATTGAGGGTCACGAGATCCTGGCCGACAAGGTCATCGCCGCTCTGCGCGGCGACGACGGCAAGGCCGAGACCGCCCGCGGCCTCCGCGACCTCAACTCCATCGAAGCGAGCTCGCTCGCGGCGATGCTCGAGACGGCCTTCGCCGGGAAAGGTGAGGAGCTCGCCCGGATCGTCCTCGCCCATCGGACGACCAACGGGGTCATCGCCGACTTCGCCGAGCTCTCGGCGGCCGGCATCGGGACCGACATCATCGACGCCCTGAAGGCTAAAACTTATCTGGGCAAAAGCGCCGTCATCAGCCGCGATACCGTCAGCCCGCAGGCGGGCCGCGACCTCCGGCGCAAGGCCGTCCAAGCGACGATCTGGTCGCTCCTCGGGATGCTCGTCTACATCGCCCTCCGGTTCAAGCTGGCCAACGGCGTGTCGGCCATCTTCACCCTGACCCAGGACGTCCTCATCACCGCCACCTTCTATTCGTTCTCCGGCCGCGAGGTCAACCTGCCCATCATCGCCGCGCTCCTGACCATCGTCGGATTCTCGATCAACGACACGATCGTCATCTTCGACCGGATCCGGGAGAACCAAAAGGTCCTGCGGAAGCTTCCGCTCGAGCAGATCATGAACGTCTCGCTGAACCAGATGCTCGGCCGGACCATGATCACCTCGGGCACAGTCTTCCTGACCGTCTTGGCCCTCTTCCTCTTCGGCGGGGACGTCATCAACGACTTCGCCTTCACCATGCTCATTGGGACGATCGAAGGCGTCTATTCGACGATCTACCTCTCCTGCCCCATCGTTCTCTTCTGGCAGAAGTGGTTCCCGGCGAAGCGCGGCCGGCGGTGAAAAAATTTCGGGCCCGAGACTTGTCAAAGCCGGGGAATTGTTTTATACTCTTTTTTTGAAACATCATTTCTCTAGGCTGTGAGGTAAACATGGCGGAACAACCCAAGCCGAAACCCCAGACCTCCACCCCCTCGGCCGGCATTTTCCGGGATTCGTTTATCGTCCCGGAGAAGAGCCGGGGCCGGAAAGCGTTCGCTTTTCCGGTGGCCCTGTTCTTCCACCTCGCCATCATCGCGGTCCTGATCGTCATTCCGCTGCTCTCGACGAGCAACCTTCCCACGATCGAGATCACCTCGGCGTTCCTCGCTCCTCCCCCGCCGCCGCCGCCTCCCCCGCCGCCGCCGGCCAAGAAGGCTTCTACGAGCCAGGTCAAGCGGATCAAGCCGGTCCAGACCCAATCCACGTTCGAGGCCGGCAAGCTCGTCGCTCCCGTCGAGATCCCGGATGAGATCACCCAAGAGCAGATCTCGGACGTCGGGATCGAGGGCGGCGTTGAAGGCGGCGTCGAGGGCGGCGTCATCGGCGGCGTCCTCGGCGGCGTCGTCGGCGGCGTCCTCGGCGGCGTCGTCGGCGAGATCGAGGCCCCGATCCGGGCCATCGGCGAGGTCAAGGCGCCCCGGCTCCTGACCCAGGTCGACCCGACCTATCCCGAGATCGCCCGCCAGGCCCGCGTCGAGGGCGTAGTCATCGTCGAGGCCACAACCGACATCTACGGCCGCGTCCAGAACATCAAGGTCCTCCGCTCCATCCCCCTGCTCGACCAAGCCGCCGTCGACGCGGTCCGGCAGTGGGTCTACGAGCCGATGATCATCAACGGCCGGCCCCGCGGCGTCATCTTCACCGTGACCGTCCGCTTCACGCTCAAGTAATCGAAGCTCGTATGGCTTTCGTATACTAAAAGGAGGTATTTAGATGCAATTCGGTCTAATCGAAATGTGGCAGGCCATGGGCTCCGTGGCCAAGGCCGTGTCCATCCTGCTGATCTGCTTGTCCATCATCTCGCTCTATTTCCTGATCGAGCGCTCCCTGACCTTCCGCCGGGCCAAGTCCAAATCCGCCCAGGTCGCGCCCAAGCTGTCCGAAATGCTCAAGAACGGACAGATCAAGGAAGCCATGGCGCTCGCCTCCAAGCCGGAATACAAGGGCAGCCATCTCGCCCGCGTGACCGCGGCCGGGATCACCGAGTTCCTCGAGGGCAAGGAAGCCAACATCCACTTCGAAGAGCAGATCGAGACGGCCGCCCGCGGCTGCGAACGGGCCAAGTCCATCTTCGAGCAGGAGCTGAAGAAAGGCCTGAGCCTCCTCGCCACCATCGCCACCTCCGCCCCGTTCATCGGGCTGTTCGGCACCATCTCGGGCATCATCAACGCCTTCCGCGGCATGGCCCTGACCGGCTCGGGCGGCATCGGCGCGGTCGCCGGCGGCATCGCCGAAGCCCTCGTCACCACGGCCTTCGGGATCGGCGTCGCCATCATCGCCCTGTGGTGCTACAACATCCTGAACAGCAGGGTCGAGGTCTTCAACGCCGAGATGTCGAACACGTCGTCGCAGGTCATCGACTTCTTCGTCCGCAGATCGGGCACGAAGTAAGCCGGGCCCCGGCTCCGTTTCGCGAGGCATGCCATGAGCATCTCCATCCAAAAGGAGGGCCGAGGCGCGATCGCCGAGCCCAACGTCGTTCCCCTGTGCGACGTTCTCCTCGTCCTGCTGATCATCTTCATGGTCGTTACGCCCCTCGTGCAGAGGGGCGTCGACGTCAGGCTGCCGGCCGCGCTCAATACCTCCCCTATGCCCGAGAATCCTGATGTCGTTCTGTACATCCGGAAGGATGGAACGCTCTACCTGAACCAGGAGAAGATCACCAATCCTGAGAATCTCCAGTCCATGCTCGAAGAGGCGTTCCTAACGGTCACGGACAAGAAGCTTTACCTCAAGGCGGACGGCGATCTGGAGTACGGCGTGATCGTCGAGATCTACGAGAAGATCCGCAACGTCGGGATCGAGAACATCGCCATCATCACCGAGAAGAAGACCGAGAAGACCGACTAAGTCTGAATTCTCCGGCCGAAGGGACGCCGGGCCGACAAGGCCCGACTTCTCTTCGGCTTTTTTTTTGCCCTCTCAACCCTTCTTCAAAGCCCGCTTGCGGGCCCGAACGCCTAATCCTTCGTTCATGCTGCCCGTCCGATAGCCGCCCAGATCGAGCGTGACGTACAGGTATCCCAGCTTCTTCAATCCGGCGACGATCCGATCCCGGAGCGCCGGGGCCGCCGCCCGGGCCAAGTCGCCGGGCGTGAGCTCGATCCGGGCGATGTCGCCGTGATGGCGCACCCGGAGCTGGCCGAACCCGAGCCGGCGGAGAAAATCCTCGGCCGCGCCGACCCGCTTCAGGCTCTTGATCTCGATGGCCGTCTCGTAGGGAAACCTCGAGGCGAGACAGGCCAAGGACGGTTTGTCCCAGGTCGGCAGGCCCAGGTGGCGCGAGAGCGTCCGAATGTCCTGTTTGCTCAGCCCCGCGTCCTTGAGCGGCGAGCGGACGCCGAGCTCGCGGCCCGCCTTCGCGCCCGGCCGGAAGTCTCCGCTGTCGTCCGCGTTTTGGCCGTCGAGGACGAAGGGGATCCCCTCCTCCCGGGCAATGGCCTTGAGGGTCGAAAAGAGCTCTTGCTTGCAATAATAGCAACGCAGCGGCGGGTTCTTGACGAACTCGGGATTCTCGAGCTCCTCTGTGTGGATCAGGCGGTGGCGGACCTTGAGGGCCCGGGCGAGGGCTCGGGCTTCCCGGATTTCCTTGTCCGGGTAGGTCGCGGAAGAGGCGATGACGGCCAGGACCCGATCTCCCAAAACGTCCCGGGCAACCTTGAGGAGAAGCGTGCTGTCCACGCCTCCGGAATATGCGACGAGCACTCGGCCCATCGTCCACAGGTCGTGCCGGAGGGTCTCGAGCTTGGCCCGGAGCGGCCGGGAGAGCGGGAGGTTCTTCTTCGGACTCACGATGTCTTCCTTTCTTCGATGAGCGCGCGGATCTCTTCGAGAAGGGCCCGGACGATGTCGGATTCCGGGACGCGCCGGAGGAGCCGGCCGCCTTTGAACAGGATGCCGGCGCCCTGGCCGCAGGCGACGCCGAGGTCCGCCTCTTTCGACTCGCCCGGACCATTGACCATACAGCCCATGATCGCGACCGTGACCGGCTCCCGGACGGATTCGAGGGCTTTCTCGACGCGGGCGGCGATGTCCTTCATCCCGGCCACTTCGCAGCGGCCGCACGTCGGGCACGAAACGATGTTCGGTCCGCGACGCCGCATTTCGAGCCCGGCCAGGATGCGCCAGGCGATCTTGACCTCCTCCTCCGGGGCAGCGGTCAGCGAGACGCGGATGGTGTCGGCCAGAGCTTCGCTCAGGAGGATCCCCAGCCCGACCGAGGATTTGACCGCCCCGGCGAGGAGCGGCCCGGCCTCGGTGATCCCTGCGTGGAAAGGATAAGCCACCCTCCCGGCCAGGATCCGGTAGGCCTCGACCGTCCGCGGGACGTCCGAGGCTTTGAGCGAGACCTTGATCAGCCGGAAATCAAGGTCCTCCAGGATCCGGATATGGCGCAGGGCGCTTTCGGCCATGGCTTCCGCGGTCGCTCCGCCGAAGCGGGCAAGGAGGTCCTTTTCGAGCGATCCCGAATTGACCCCGATCCGGATGGGGACGGCGCGGGCCTTCGCCACGGCGACGACTTCTCGAACCTTCCCGACCGGTCCGATCGTCCCGGGATTCAGACGCAGCCCGTCGATCCCGTGGCCGAGGCAGGCCAGGGCGAGGCGATGATCGAAGTGGATATCGGCGATGAGCGGAACTTTGGTTCGAGCCCTGATCCTGCCGACGGCGTCGGCCGCCTCCCGGTCCGGAACGGCGAGCCGGACGATCTCACAGCCAGCCCGCTCGAGCCGGCGGATCTGGGCCAGCGTCGCCCGGACGTCGCGGGTGTCGGTCTTGGTCATGGACTGGACCGAAACTGGCGCTCCGCCGCCGACGACGACGGACCCGATCTTGAGAGGGATCGTCGCCCGGCGGGGCGGCCAGGGCTTCTCCATCGGCCGGTCTGTCATCGCAGCACTAGAACGGCAGCAGGCTCTTCAGCCCGTTGGGCAGCCGCTTGACGATGTCGTTGAGGATGAGGAAGCCGAGGAGCAGCACGAAGATGACGAACCCCAGCTGCATCCAGATCTGGCGGGCCTTGGGGCCGAGGTCGCGGCGGAAGATCCCTTCGATGATCAGGACGAAGAGCTGCCCGCCATCGAAGACGGGAATGGGAAAGAGATTGATGACGCCGAGCTGGAGGCTGATCAGGGCGATCCAGCTCAGGAGAGGCAGGAAGCCCATCTTCAAGGCGGCATAGGAGAGATTGGCAATCTCGAGCGGGCCGCCCAGCTGGCGGGCCGACTGCTGCCCGGTGACCAGGTTCTTGATGAAGTCGATGACGAGGAAGAAGAGCTTGCCGTTCTCCTTGACGCTCTGGCCGATGGCCGGGAAGAAGCCGTATTCCTTGATCACGGACTTCATGCCGTGGAGGACGCCGATCTTCCCGACTTTGCCTTCCAGCCGCGGCGTGACCGTGAGGGCGACTTCGCGGCCGTCGCGGGCGACGGTCACGGCCAGCTCCTTTCCCGCGCTCTTCTCGATCGTTTGGATGAACTTGAAGAAATAAGCCGGTTCGCCGTCGATCGTGGCGACGACGTCGCCCGCCTGGATCCCGGCCTTCTCGGCGGGAGAGCCGGGCGTGACCATCCGGACCTGGGTCAGGATCTTCCCGTAGAATCCCGCGTAGCCGATCTCGTAACGGGTGACCTTTTCCGTCCCGGTCGTGATCTCCATCGGGACGACCGCCCCGTCCCGGCGGATCTCCAGGGGCAGGCGGCTCTCCGGCCGCGAGCCGATGGCGATCTCGACGTCGCTCCACGTCGCGACCTTTTTCCGGTTGATGGACAGGATCTCGTCATCGACGCGCAGCCCGGCTTTGGCCGCCGGAGAATCGGCGTCGATCCAGCCGATGACCGGACGCTGGTCCAGGTATTCGGGCACGCTCTGGCCGACCACGTTGATCGCGGCGACGATGACGACGGCGAGGACGACGTTCATGACCGCGCCCATCAGGATGACGAGGAAGCGCTGCCAGCGCGGCTTGGCCATGAAATCGTCGGGGGCGAGCTCGCGGCCCGGCTCGAACATCCCCTCGCCCAGGAACTTGACGTATCCGCCGAGGGGCAGGGCGCTGATCCGGTAATCCGTGTGGCCTTTCTTGAATCCGATGAGGCGCTTCCCGTAGCCGAAGGAGAACGTCTCGACGCGGATGCCGACCGCCTTGGCCATGGCGAAATGGCCGAGCTCGTGGATGAAGACGAGGATTCCGAAAACGATGACGAACGCGAGGACGGTTCCGAGGATCGTGATCATCTCAACACCTTCGCTTGAGGATGGAATGGGCCAGGAGCCTGGCCTCGCGATCGGCCTCGAGGACGTCCTCGAGGGAGGCGATGCAGGTCGTCCGATGGCCAGCCGCGGTCTCGTCCACGACCGCGCGGATGCCGCCGAAGCCGATCCGGCCGCCGAGGAAGGCCTCGACCGCGACTTCGTTGGCCGCGTTGAGGGCGACGGGCGCGCTCTCCCCCTCCCGGAGGGCCCAGCCGGCCGTCCGGAGGAGAGGAAAGCGGCGCTCGTCGGGGCGGCCGAACTCGAGACGGGCGATCGCGGCTAGGTCGAGCGGCGGGACGGCCGGGGCGAACCGCTCGGGCCAGGTCAGGGCGTATTGGATCGGGATCTTCATGTCGGTCGGGCTGAGCTGGGCGAGGACCGAGCCGTCGCGCATCTCGACCAGGGCGTGGACGATGCTCTGGGGATGGACGAGGATCCCCAGCGCCTCCGGTGAGAGATCGAACAGCCAGCGCGCCTCGATCAGCTCGAGTCCTTTGTTCATCATCGTCGCCGAGTCGATGGTCACCTTCCGGCCCATCTTCCAGCGGGGATGGTTCAGGGCCTCCGCGACGGTCTTGCCCGCGATCTCGCGGAGAGGAGTTTTCAGGAACGGCCCTCCAGAAGCGGTCAGGATCACCTTGCCGACGTTCCGTTTCTTCTCCCTGGCCAGGCACTGGAAAACGCCGCTGTGCTCCGAATCCACGGGGATGATCTCGGCCCCGGAGGCGCGGGCCTCCCGGCGGAGGAGGGCGCCGGCCACGACCATGGATTCCTTGTTGGCCAGGGCGAGGCGCCGGCCCGAGCGGATCGCGGCCAGGGTCGGGCGCAAGCCGTTGATCCCCGTGATGGCCGAGACGACGATGTCGCTTTCCGCTCCTCCCCCGACTTCGGCCGCGCCCTCCGGGCCGAAGACAACGCGCGGGCCGCGCCGGCCGAGGCGCCGGCGGAGGGCGACGGCGTCCTCTTTCTTGCCCAGCGAAACGAGGTCCGGCCGGAAGAAGCGGATCTGCTCGGCAAGGAGCGGAAGGTTCGATCCCGCGGCGAGGGCCGAGACGCAGAAGGCTTCGGGATGAGAAGCGATGACGGCGAGCGTGTTGCGGCCGATCGTGCCGGTCGAGCCGAGAATGGCGACGCGTTTCATTTCCCGGTCACTTCCAGAAGAATCCGACGAAATAGTAGAAGAACGGCGAGGCCAGGAGGAGGCTGTCGATGCGGTCGAGAAAGCCGCCGTGGCCGGGCAGGATATTGGACGCGTCCTTGACCCCGGCCGCCCTTTTGAACAGCGATTCGAGAGGATCGCTGATCTGGGCGACGGCATGGGCCAGGACTCCCGCGAGGATGGCGGGAGCGAACCCGATCGCGGGCATGAGGATCAGCTTGACGACGAGGGCCCCGATCGCGGCAAAGAGGAGGCCGCCGAAGCTCCCTTCCCAGGTCTTGCGGGGGCTGGCGACCGGGGTCATCTTGTGCCGTCCGAGGAGCGAGCCGAAGAGCATGGCCCCCGAATCCCCGAGAAAAATGGCCCCGCACAGAAGATAGACGGGGAACGGGCCCCGTTCGATGCGGAGGAGATAGAGGTGGTCCAGGGTCAGGCCGATGTAGATCGGCCCCATGAGGGTGATCGCGATCGAGGCCGGAAACGACGGCAGCAGCTCGGCCTTATTCGTGGCGAGGACATAGAAGAGCGCCGTGAACAGGATCCCGGCGGAGATCGCCATCGACAGGGGGAACGACGGGACGGCGACCGAAACGGCCAGGAGGGCGACAAACACGATCCCCACCAGGGCGCGCGGACGGATTCCGGCTTTCGCGGCCAGCCCGTAAAACTCAAGGAGGGCGGCCAGGATGAGGGCTTGGAGGGCGAGCAGGATGACGACCGGGGGCGCGTACTGGACGACGACAAAGAGGATCCCGAGGAGGATCATCGCGGTCGGGAAACGCTGGCGGAGGCTCATGAACGGGCTTGGATGTCTCCGAACCGGCGCTCCCGCTTTTGAAAATCGAGAATGGCCTGGAGCATGTGGCGCCGGTTGAAATCGGGCCAAAAATCCGGGGTGATCCAGATCTCCGCATAAGCGATCTGCCAGAGGAGAAAATTCGAGACGCGGAACTCGCCGCTCGTCCGGATGAGGAGGTCCGGATCGGGCACCTCGGGAAGATAAAGATGGCTGGCGAAGGACTCCTCGGTCAGAGCCTCGGGCTTTACGCCGGCTCGGAGGATGCCCCGGGCGGCATCGACGATCTCGGCCCGGCCGCCATAGTTCAGGGCGACGCAGAGCTGGAGCCCGTCGAAGGAGCGGGTCGCGTCCTCGACGCGCTCGAGCTCGCGGCGGACCTTCGGCGGGAGGCCGTCCTTCTGGCCGAGGGCCCGAAGCCTGATCTTGTTGTCGACGAGGAGCTTTTCCTCCTTGCGGAGATACTCGACGAGGAGGCGCCAGAGGGTCAGGACTTCGGCTTTCGGCCGCCGCCAGTTCTCCTTGGAAAAGGCGTAAAGGGTCAGGAACCGGAGCTCAAGCCGGACGCTCGTTTCGATGGCTTCCCGGACGGACTTGGCGCCCGCCCGGTGGCCTTCGGCGCGCGGGAGGCCGCGTTGGCGCGCCCAGCGGCCGTTGCCGTCCATGATGATGGCGATGTGGCGGGGAAGTCTTTTGAAATCAACGAGTTCAGACAGCCGAGCTTCCTCGCTTCCGGGCGCGAGAAAGCCTTCCAGGCTCTTGAGCATGCCGGCATTATAGCATATAATGCCCCGGCGGAGACCCTGAACATGTGCCTGGCCGTGCCGTCTAAAATCGTCGAGATCGACAAGGTCCACAAGACCGGCCGGGTGGACCATCTCGGGGCCAGGATCAAGACGAATTTTGCCCTCCTCGAAGAGGCCAAGATCGGCGATTGGGTCATCGTCCACGCCGGCTTCGCCATCTCCCGGCTCGATGAGGCGGACGCCGAAGAGACCCTCGCTCTCCTCCGCGAGATGGCCGAATCCGGGGCCTGAAACGGCCGTCCTGAGGGGCCATCAAAGGTGAATCCGACCGACCGCTTCCGCGACAAGAACGTCATCGCCGCCCTGATCCGCGAGATCTCCGATATCCGCAAGGGACTGGGGGCCGTCTGCCGGATCATGGAGGTCTGCGGGACCCATACGATGTCCATCCACCGCCACGGCCTCGGGGCGATGCTCGAGGCGGCGGGGGTCGAAATGATCTCGGGACCCGGCTGCCCCGTCTGCATCACTCCGGACGGCTTCCATGAGACCGCCATCGACCTCCTGACCGGGCGGAGCGACCTCATCCTGGCCACTTTCGGGGACATGACCCGGGTCCCCACGAGCAAGGGTTCGATCCAGCGGACGGCCCCTGCGCGCGGCTCCTCCGTGAAGATCATCTACTCGCCGGACGAATCGCTCGAACTCGCCCGGGCCAACCCGGCCAAGGAAGTCGTCTTCTTCGGGGTCGGCTTCGAGACGACGATCCCCTCGATTGCCGTCGCGGCCAAGACGGCCGCGGCCGAGAAGCTCCGCAATTATTCGATACTGTCCGCGCTGTGGACGATCCCGCCGCCGCTGCGGGCCGTCATCACCTCGGGCGAGGTCCGGGTCTCGGGATTTCTCTACCCGGGGCACGTCAGCGTCATCATCGGCGAAACGCCCTTCAAGTTCATCGCCCGGGATTTCGGCTATCCGGGCGCCATCGCCGGCTTCGAGCCCGTCGATATCCTCCTCGGCGTCCGTTCGATCCTGCGGCAAATCGACGCGGGCCGGCCCGAAGTCGCCAACGAATACTCCCGCGCCGTCAAGCCCGAAGGCAACACCATCGCCCAGAGGATCATGGCCGACATCCTCGAGCCGTCGGATGCGTGCTGGAGAGGATTGGGGGTGCTCCCCGCGAGCGGGCTGAGGCTCAAAAAGGAGTTCGGGAAGCACGACACGGAGAAGAAATTCGGGCTGAAAATCGACAGCCATGAATCGGACAGGCTCGGCTGCCGCTGCGGGGAGGTCCTGCGCGGCGTGCTGTCGCCCCCCGATTGTCCGCTGTTCGGCTCCTCCTGCACGCCTGATTCGCCGCGGGGGCCGTGCATGGTCTCGTTCGAGGGGGCCTGCCTCGTCCATATCAAGTACCGGGAGCGGATGTGACTAAAGAAGCCCGGGTCAGCCTCGAACTCGGGAGCGGCGGCCGGACGATGCGCGAGTTTATCGCCGGACGGATCCTGCCGGCCTTCGCCGATCCGGCCCTCGGACTCCTCCTCGACGCGAGCCATCTCCCTGCCGGGATCGCCTTCACGACCGACAGCTATGTCGTCGATCCCGTCGTTTTTCCGGGAGGAGACATCGGAAAGCTCGCCGTCAACGGAACGGTCAACGACCTCGTCGTCTCGGGCGCGGAGCCGCGTTTTCTTTCCCTCGGCCTCATCCTCGAGGAAGGGCTCGAATGGTCGCTTCTCGACCGCGTCCTCGCCTCGATCCGCCGGGCCGCCCGGGCGGCCGGCGTCCGGATCGTGACGGGCGACACCAAGGTCGTCCGCCAGGGGCAGGGTGACAAGCTCTTCATCAACACCAGCGGGATCGGCCGCGTCATCGCCCGGCCCCGGCCGAAAGGCGTCAGGCCGGGAGACCGGATCCTTCTCACCGGGACTCTGGGCGAGCACAGCGTCGCCATCATGGCCGCCCGAGGCGAATTCGGCTTCGAGTCCAGCGTCAAGAGCGACTGCGCCGCGCTGAATTTCCTCCTGCCTTTCTGGAAGCGCGGGGTACTGTGGATGCGGGACATCACCCGCGGCGGATTGGCGACGATCCTTTCCGAGCTCGCCGCGGACATCCCCTATCCCCTGCTCATCGAGGAAGAATCGATCCCCCTCTCCAGGCCCGTTCGCGCCGCCGCTGAGCTTCTCGGCATCGATCCGCTCTATCTCGCGTGCGAGGGACGCGCGGTACTGATCGCCCCGGAGAATAAAGCCGAAGGGATCTTGGCCGGACTCAAGAGCCACCCGCTCGGCCGGAAGGCGGCGATCATTGGCAAAGTGGGCGGAGAAATCGGAAAAAAGGGCGAGCTCATTCTCAGAACCTCCGCCGGCGGACATCGGCTTCTCGAACCCCTGACTTCGGAGCTCCTCCCCCGGATCTGCTGAACGTGATCGCAGCTCAGGCTCGACGCGGCTCTTCCCTTCCCAAGCTCGCCGCCGCGGCCATCGCCGCCCTCTCGCTCATCCCGGCGGCCTGCGGACCGCGCGAGCAGGCGTCCGAGCCGCTGGCGACGCCCGCGACAACAGGCGTCCGCTCGAGCGTCCGGGAATTCCAGGCCGAGCTGGGGCTCATTAAAGCGACGCTCAAGCACAACGAAGCCACTTTCTCCGGAAAAACCGGCGAGGTTTCGGGATTTGCCGCGGGATCCGGCTACCCCCAGATCTGGTTGCGCGACGCCGCGACGATCCTCCCGGCCTCCCGCCTCTTCTACGACGCCCCCTTCCTTTCCTCCTGGCTCATCGAACATTTAGCCTTCCAGAAGCCCGACGGCGGGCTCGAGGATTGGATCGACAGCCGGGGCCGAAGCGACAAGAACACGACCGAGTCCGATCAGGAGACGTCCGCGGTCCGGGCCGCGGCCGAGATCGTCCGGGTCCTCGGGCCCGACTGGTTGAAGCAGACGGTCTCCGGGATGGGTGTTCTCGAGCGGCTCGAGCGAGCCCTCCTCTGGGTCGTCGAGAACCGCCTCGATCCCACGCATGGTCTGATCAAGGGCGCCCACACGGCGGACTGGGGCGACGTGGACATGAACCTCCCCGATCAGAGGGCCATCTATACCGACGCCGGGACGCATTGGACCTGCGACGTCTATGACCAAGCGCAATTCTACGGGGCGGCCCGTGCCCTGGCCGATCTGCTCGAAGCGGGCGGGGCACCGGAGCGGGCGGGCATTTGGCGGGAGAGGGCCGCGACCGTCAAGCGGAACGCCGACCGCTGGCTGTGGCAGGAGGAACGCGGCTATTTCCGGGTCCATGTCCATCTCGACACCTTCAAGCACGGATTCGACGAGGACGCCATCTTCCCCATGGGCGGGAACGCCGAGGCTTCCCTCTCCGGGCTCGCGTCGGACGAGCAATGCGGAAAAATTTTCGCCGCGGCGATCGCCCGCCAGGACGAATTCAAGATCTCGACGATCGGAGGGGCCCTTCTGCCGCCCTACCCCAAAGGGACGTTCAAACATCCGATGGTGGACGATCCCTACGAATATCAGAACGGCGGCCAATGGGACTGGTTCGGGGCGAAGCTCGTCAGGGCCATGTTCGAGCGCGGCTCGAGCCGGGCGGCCCGGGCCAAGCTCCTCGAGATCGCCTCGAAGAACGCGGCCAACAAGGGATTCTACGAGTGGGACACCCCGGACGGCCGGGGCCGCGGGAGCGCCTTTTATTCGGGGAGCGCCGGGAGCCTCGCCCTGGCCCTCGTCGAGGGCTATTTCGGAGTGGTCCTCGGCCGGGACGAGCTGCATCTCGAGCCGAAGCTCGGCGAGGACCGGGGCTCGGTCAATATCCGCATCCCGGCGGCCGGCCGCTTCGCCGCCTACGAGCACGTCTGGGACGCGGAGGCGAAGACGCTCCGCTTTAGGTTCGCGAGCGACGTGGGTAATCCGGGAACGCTGAAGATCCTTCTGCCGGCCGCCCTATCCGAGGCGAAACGCCTGAGCGTCAGGCTTGACGGGAAAAAGGTCGATTATCAGATCGATCGGCGCGACGGGGACACGTTTCTCATCCTCGAAACGGATTTCCTCAACCATACCCTCGAGGTTCGTTAGATGCGGGCCTGAGAACCCTCCCCCCGGGAGCGCCGCTTCCTGTCCTAAGCGTTGGGTGATTCTTAAAAACTCTCCGGGCGGAGGGATCGCTCATAAGCGAACATCAGGAGGTGGGGTCCCCGCAGATTAAGCGGGGCGGAACCCGCGGGGGGTTCCGACCGTGAGCGTTGAGCGATCCCGGAGCCCTATTTCCGGCCGATGGAATAATACTCGAACCCGAAGGCCCGGACGGCTTCGGGCGCATAGATGTTCCGGCCGTCGATGATGATCAGATTGGCCATCAGGTCACGCACCTTGGCCAGGTCGAGATCGAGAAATTCCTTCCATTCCGTGCAGACGAGGAGCGCGTTCGCGCCCGAAGCGGCCTCGTAGGGGGTTTGGCAGTAGGTCACGCGGGCCCCATCCTCGGGGAAAACCTCCCGCATGTTCGCCCGGGCCTGCGGGTCGTAAAGCCGCACCGAGGCGCCTTCATCGAGCAGCTCCCTGATGATCTTGATCGCGGGGGCTTCCCGGATGTCATCGGTTTCCGGCTTGAAGGCGAGGCCCAGGACGGCGATCTTCTTGTCTTTGAGGATCCAGAGGGCGTGGCGGATCTTATCGACGAAGGTCCGCGTCCGGCTGGCGTTGACCCGATCGGTCTCCTTGAGCAGGCTCATATCCACGCCGAGGTCTTCGCCGATCTTGATCAGGGCCTTGATGTCCTTGGGGAAGCACGAACCGCCGTAGCCCAGGCCGGCGTTGAGGAAGCGGCTGCCGATCCGCGGGTCGAGGCCCATGCCCTTGGAGACCTGCTCGATGTCGGCGTTCGTCCGCTCGCACAGGTTGGCCATGAGGTTGACGTAGGAGATCTTCACCGAGAGGAAGGAGTTCGAAGCGTGCTTGATGAGCTCGGCCGTGTCGATGTTCGTGTACACGACGCGGTCCCCCAGCGCGGCGTAGATCTCGCCCAGCATCGCCCGGGCCCGGTCGTTCTCGACGCCGACGATGATCCGGTCGGGCTTGAGGAAGTCCGAAACGGCCGTCCCCTCGCGGAGGAACTCGGGGTTCGAGGCCACGGCGAAATCGTGGTCGGATTTCTTGTACAGGGTGATCGTCCGCTTGATCCAGAAGGAGGTCTTGACCGGGACGGTGCTCTTCTCCACCACGACCTTGAACTTGTTCAGGTTCTCGGCGATCATCCGCGAGACTTCCTCGATCTGGGACATGTCGGCGCTGCCGTCGTCGCCCTGGGGCGTCCCGACGCAGACGAAGATGACGTCGGCGGCCTGGATCGCGGCCGGGAGGTCGGAGCTGAAGGTGAGAGTTTTTTTCTTCAGGTTCGAGCGGAGGAGGTCGTCGAGGCCGGGCTCGTAGATGGGGACGTCGCCCCGCGAGATCCGCTCGATCTTGTCGGCGACCTTGTCGGCGCCGATGACCTTGTGGCCGAATTCGGCCAGGCCGACGGCCGTGACCAATCCGACGTATCCCGTTCCGATGACGGCGATCTTCATGAGGAGCTCCTTTGTTCCCGATACCAGGCGATGGTGCGTTCGAGCCCGCGGCGGAAATCGAACCGTGGGCGGTAGCCGAGGGCGGCTTCGATCTTGCTGATGTCGGCCGCGGAATGGCGGATGTCGCCGGCCCGCTCGGGGGCGGTGACCGGCACGAGGGGGCGGCCGAGGACATCGGCGATCGTCCGGGCCAGCCGGTTCACGGTCAGGCTTTCGGCCGAAGCGATATTGAAGACCTCGCCGCTCACCGCGGGGGCCTCGGCGGCGAGGAGGTTGGCTTGGACGACGTCCTCGACGAAGACGAAATCGCGGGTCTGCTCGCCGTCGCCGTAGATTACAGGCCGCTCCCCAGCGAGCATCCGGGTGATGAAGATGGGGACGGCCGCGGCGTATTGCGAGCGCGGATCCTGGCGGGGGCCGAAGACGTTGAAATAGCGCAGGGCTACCGTGGGAAGGCCGTAGATCCGGCTGAACATCTGGCAGGTCCGCTCGCCGATCCACTTGCTCAAAGCGTACGGGGAGAGCGGGATCCCCGACATCGTCTCGCGCTTGGGAAGCTCGGGATTGTCCCCATAAACCGAGGTCGAGGAGGCGAAGACGAGCTTCTTCGCTCCGGCTTCCTTCGCCGCCCAGAGGACGTTGAGCGTGCCTCCAACGTTGATTCCGTCGTTGAGGAAAGGGTTCTCGACGGATTTGGGAACGGAGATCTGCGCCGCTTCGTGAAACACGAAGTCGGCACCTGCGGCGGCGCGGCGGCACGCGGTCCGATCGCGGATGTCGCCCTCGATGACCTCGACGCGGTCCCGGACGGCGGCCAGGTTCGCGGCTTTCCCCGTCGAGAAATCATCCAGGACGCGGACGGCGTGGCCGCGGCGGACGAGCTCCTCGACGATATGCGAGCCGATGAACCCGGCTCCGCCGGTCACGAGCGAGGTTGTCACGCCGATCGTTCCTTTCCGCCTCCGCCGGCGGCCTCAGCCGAGGTAGCCGTTCTTTTCGAGATAGGACAGGACCTTGGCCGTGCTCTCGTCGAGCGATTCCTTGTCCGTCTCGAGGAGGATCTCGGGATGTTCGGGTTCCTCGTAGGGGTCGGAGATCCCGGTGAACTCCTTGATCTTGCCTTCGATGGCCTTCTGGTACATCCCCTTGACGTCACGGGCCATGCAGATCTCGAGTGGGCATCTCGTGTAGATCTCGACGAAACTCCCGATTTCCTTCCGGGCTTCGGCCCGGATCTCGCGGTAGGGCGAGATGAACGAGGTCAGGACGAAGACATCGTTCCGGGTCAGGAGCTTTGAGACGAAGGTGACGCGGCGGATGTTCTCGTTCCGGTCGGCCCGCGAGAAGCCGAGGTCCCGGGTCAGGCTCTGGCGGACGATGTCGCCGTCTAGCCGCTCGACCCGGTAGCGGAGGTCTTTGAGAATCACGGCCAGCTTGTCGGCGATGGCCGATTTACCCGAGCAGGGCAGGCCTGTGAACCACAGGGTCACGCCCTTCTGTTCATGTTCGCACATTCGATACTCCTATCTCCCGATTGGGGTCGCGTCTACAATTTTCAAAAGAATTGAAAATT